>LXNJ01000487.1_pt1 | contig 28064 bp, 27 predicted proteins | sample 809081 | NCBI WGS metagenome assembly LXNJ01 (sample SAMN04870510, study PRJNA318959) | sponge metagenome | biome: sponge; feature: marine sponge reef; material: water | host: Petrosia ficiformis | place: Greece: Milos, Mediterranean Sea | collected 2013-05-29 | depth 5-7 m | reverse complement strand
ATACCGATGCAGAAAATCGGGCTTCTGCACTGTCCGACCACTTTTGCCACGACTCTCCTTCAGACCTGTGATTTCTGGAATGATGAGAGAAGGTGTCAATTCTGCGGGATAGAGCTTACTCTCAAGGACAGGAGTACCGTCGGATTCAAAAACGCAAAGGCGCTTGTTGAAACAATTCAACTTGCAAAGGAACTCGACGGCATTTCCAACATTGTTTTTACTTCCGGCGTTGCGCCTGATGAGGAAAAAGCGCTTGAAAAATACGCCGAGATATGCTCTGAGGTTAAAGAGCATACCGGGCTTCCGATTCAACTGCAGATTGTTCCCCCTGAAGACCTAGGCTGGCTTGAGAGGCTGAAATCTTCAGGGGTGGACGCTCTCGGAGTTCATATTGAAACGTTTGATCCGGAGATATTCGAAAAAATAACCCCGGGCAAGGCTATGATAGGACTTGACAGGTACATAGAGACCTGGAGAGAGGGCGTTAGGATTTTCGGAAGATGGGCGGTAAGTACCTATATCCTGGTCGGGCTCGGCGAAAGGCTGGAAACGGTTATAGATGGCGCCGAGATTTGCGCCGAAATAGGGGTTTATCCCTTCATCGTGCCTTTCAGGCCTATTGCGGGTACCCCGATGGAAAACGTAAAGCCGCCGAAGGCCGAAGTTATGGAATACGTGTATTCCGAAGCCGCCAAGATTCTCTCCAGATACGACGGAGGGTCCAAAAGCGGCGTGGCCGGATGCGTAAGCTGCGGGGAATGTTCCGTGCTTCCCGATTTTGAAAGGCTGCACGAGTCAAAAACGGTAAAGCTTAAGAAATTCATAAAATCGGTTCCGGTAAATTGAGACGGGGAAAAATCATGATCCGAAGCCTCGTCATACCGGATCACGGATTAAATTGAGGAGACGCAGATGAGTCAAGAGAAACTGAAGTTTATCATAATAGGCGGAGGGGCTGCCGGCATTTCCGCGGCTTCCACGGCGAGGGGTCTCGCCAACCCTGATTCATCCGTTACGCTCTTTACCGAGTTTGAAGATGTCGCCTACAGTCCCTGCGGCATCCCCTTTGTCCACGGCAGGGAAATTCCGGATTTTAAAAATCTTTTTCTTCAAACCGCCGAGCACTACACCGGTATCGGAATTGACATCAAATACAACACGAAGGTAACGGGAATAGATCTTGATAAAAAGGTCGTGGCAGTGGGCTCCGAGGAGTTTCCGTGGGACCGGCTTATAATCGCTACCGGATTCGAATACGGAAATCCCGACATTCCCGGCATCAATCTCGACGGCGTTAATTACGTGAAGAACATCCGAAGAGCCATGGAGTTTGACAAGGAGCTTGACAGGATAAAGAAAATCGCCGTGTTATCCGCCTCTCCTCTTGGTGTCGAAATGGCGGGCAACTTGGCGCAAAGGGGGATTGAAACCCATCTTGTGGATGAAGGCGGCTGGCTTATGTCCGAGGTCGCGGACCCGGATATCATGGAGCCGGTACAGGAATCCTTTGAAGAACTGGGCGTTAAAATGCACTTCGGGACTAAGGTCCATGAGATAAAGGGGCAGGACGGCAAGGTAAAATCCCTGATTACCTCGAAGGGGGAAATAGAGTGTGAAGTTGTTATAGTCGCTACTCACAAGGTGCCGAACAATACTCTTTCCCGGGAAGCGGGGATAAAACTCGGCTCTACGGGCGGAGTCCTGGTTGATGACCACATGAGAACCAGCGTTGAGGGGGTCTACGCCGCCGGTGACTGCACGGAAGTGGTGCACGGGGTCACAGAAATTCCCATTCAGGGGCTCTCGGGAAGCCACGCCTATTCCCAGGGAAGAATAGGCGGGGCGAATGCCGCGGGAGATGACCGCGCGTACGATCCCGTGTACGTGCCTTGGGGCATGGTGGGCGGAAAGATCCAGATCGGCGGGGTGTCTCTCGGCGAAACCCTTCACAAAGCTCTCGGGATACCTCACGTCGTTGCGTTCTCGCAGGGAATATCCAGAGCCAGGTACTATCCCGGAGTCACGAGAATGAGGGTAAAACTCATTGCCGACCCCGAAACCCACAGGGTGCTGGGCGCCCAGATGGCCGGCGGGGAAGGAATAAAGGAAAGAGCCGATTTCCTCGCTTTTTCAATCAAGCGCAATGCTACGCTTGAAGATTTCGCATGGATGGAAAATGTGTATTCACCCCCGATAGGCGCCTTGATGGAGCCTATAGCCCTGGCGGCGCAGGCGGGGTTGGCCAAATTGGCCAGCGGGTAGCTTTTTAAAGAGGTGAAACCAATTGTCAGAAAATAAACCCCCAGGCGGCTGGTTAAGAGAAAACGCGGAGAAGTACCTGCTTGAAGCCGCGGCGGATGATATGGCAAATCGTTACCCGGACTGCACCTCCGGCGCTTACCGCGAAAAAGGAGTGCTACCCTTTTTGTGGAGAAGGATGTTCGTCCCCCTCTACCTTGCCATCCCCTGGAAAATTCGCAGAAGAATAATTCTGATGACTTCTTATTCCAGGGGTGATCGTCCCAAGTGGAAGAAATTCGATTAATCCTTCCCCCGGCCCCGCTAATCTCTCCGTTACAATGTCGAAAGGAAACGCCATAGAACAGTTGAACGTAAAAACGATCGGAGTTAACGCTTACCAAACTCTGGTAAACCTCAAAAGCCCCGCCAGCATTGAGGGCGCGTTCGAAAATTCCTTCTACATAAAAGTCGGCGAGTATGAACTGATCAGGGTTACCCGATACGAACAGTACGTTTCGGCAAGTTCGATAATCGTAGACGAAAAAGACCGGCATTCTGGCTTTAAATCCATTGGAATCGAACAAGGCATGGAGGTTGTCTGCGGGAAAAAAGACGTCTTGATAGGAAAAAGATTCGCAATTGCCGATATCCACGGCGTCGTAAAATGGCAGCCGCCCCACATCCCGGATAGCGGGTCTGTACGCCCGCTTGAGATAATAAAGCTCAATCTGAGGGTGCTTCGGGACATAATATACACCTGTCCCAGCAGGGAAGGGCTCGTGCCGCTGCTTGAAAACGTGGAACTTGTCGGCTCCATCGACCTTTTCCTAAAACCCCGTGACGACAGTTTCGCCGAGAGAGCAAGACCCGGCATCGAAAGAGTGATGTGGGGAATCTTTTCACTTGACAGAGCGGCAGTAACGGAAAACGTAAAGACCATAATAGGTCTCGGACCGGGACTCACGCCATCCTGCGACGATTTTCTCTGCGGGCTTGTGGTAAGTCTTAAGACCGGAGCGACAGTGCTGAGCATGAGTGACGACACCGGGTTTTTCGATGAAATTGCCAGAAGTATTTACGAAGAGGCGAGGCAGAGAACCACGGTCTTCGGTTCAAGCATGCTCAGGGAAGCCCGTGAGGGAGTGTGCCCCCTCGCGGTGGTCAGTCTGATCCATTGCCTTCTTACCGAAGACATGGAGCAGACTGCCGAGGTTTCGAAAACGCTGGTCAGAATGGGGGAGACTTCCGGGGCCGATATTGCTATCGGGGTATTTTACGGAATCAGGTTTTTGGTCTCGAGGCTTGAGAATCTAGAGGTTTTGCATGAAACGGCTTAACATAGCGCTTTTCACCTACTCGACAAAACCTAGGGGAGGAGTAGTCCACACACTTAACCTCGCAGAAAAACTGAGGGAACTTGGGCAGAAAGTTCATGTTTACGCGCTCGGGACAGAAGGCGGATTTTTCAGAAAAATCGACATTCCGCACACTCTGGTGCCATGTCCAAAAAACGAATTCAGTTGCATGGACGAAAAAATCCACGCCTACATAAAAGCATATGTTGATTATCTGAGCTGTCTTGACGAAACCTACGACATCTACCACGCCGAGGACTGCATATCAGCAAACGCACTTTTGGATATAAGGCAGAGGGGCCAGATAGAATTTTTTCTTAGAACCGTTCATCATGTTGACGATTTCGTATCGGAATCTCTTGTGGAATGTCAAATGAAAAGCATAACGAAACCCGATTACCTGCTGGTCGTAAGCGATTACTGGGAAAAGGAACTTGCTGACAAATACTCCCTTAGACCACAACGGGTAAGAAATGGTGTCAATCTGGCCAAGTTTTATGGCACGGCCGCCCGAAGCAAGCCCACCGAGGCCTCGAAGCTTGAATTTTCAGCCGATGGATGCAAAACGGTTCTTACCATCGGCGGGATCGAACCCCGTAAAAACACGATATCAACCCTAAGAGCGGTTACCCGGGTAAAAGCGTACTTTGCGACAAAGGACGAGCGGGTAATCTGGCTGCTTGGAGGCGGGGAAACGCTTTTTGACTACAGGGATTATCGCGAAGAGTTTTTCTCCGAGGTGAAAAAACTGGAAATAGAAATGGGAAAAGATATTTTTATTCTGGGAAGAGTCCCCGAAGAACTGATTGCCGACCTCTATAACGCTGCTGATGTTTTTGTTTTTCCCTCGTTAAAAGAGGGATGGGGGCTCGTGGTGCTTGAAGCCATGGCTTCCGGCGTGCCGGTCATAGCTTCCGACATAGAGCCACTTACAGAATTTATGGAAGACGGAAAAAACTCCCTGCTTGTTTCCCCCATGGATTGCGAAGCTCTCGCGAATGGAATTATCAGAATACTGGAATACGGAGAGTTGCGTGAAAAACTCATAGCCGGTGGCACAGACACCGCGGGACAATACGGATGGGACAGCGTGGCGCTTGAGCATTTGAACATATACAGAGACGTACTGAGTAGGAGTGTTTTACGCACAGCGGAGAAGAGGTGAAAACAATGAAAGTCGAGGCAACCTGGAAGAAAAACTATCAGGTAACCGTAAACGCGAGGCAGTTTGAGATACCGGTTGACGAGGCACCTGAATTCAGCGGGGAGGATACAGGGATGATGCCTACGGAGCTTTTTTTGTGTTCCCTGGCCTCGTGCTTCTGTCTTGCCATCGTCTATGTGGCAAGCAGAAAGAAAACCGTGCTAAAAGACCTAAAAATTGACGTTACGGGTGAAAAAAATGGGAGAAAGTTCTTGTTTTCCAAGTGTATCATTAATGTTGAAAGCTCTATCGCCCGAAGCAACCTTGAGGATCTTGTGGATTCGGCGAAGCGCTACTGTTTCATTACGAACACGATTAAGGGAGGCTGTCCCATCGAGTACAGCATAAACCCGGATTTAGGGAGCATGTAATTGGCGATTGAATTCAAAATCAGAAAAAACGTCTACTATGACTCTCTACGTCTTATGCGTATTTCGAAAACCGCAAGCGGGGTTGACGGGGTAAAGAACGCTTTCGCGGTGATGGCTACAGATAAAGCCAAATACGCCCTGAATTCCGCCGGGCTCCTCACACGCGAGATTAAGAAAGCCAAAGGAAGCGATCTGGTAATCATCGTTGAAGCAGAATCAAAGGAACTCGCCGAGCAAGCAATTAACAAAATAGAAACGCTGATCTCATCAGATGATTTGCAAGCACCCCAGGCGGCACCGAATATCCTCGATGAACAGCCAAGGGTTGTCAACGTGGGTCTCGAGATATTTGGCGAGTCCCTTGCAGCCCAAGGAGTTGAAGTAAGGCATGTGGAGTGGAAGATTCCGGCAAAAGGAAACAAGAAGCTTTTAAACCTGTTAAAGAAAATGACGTGATTTATCCGGCGTCGAGGAGAGATTCAATGAGCATACGAAATCCCGAGGAATTAAAGGAAGTTCTTTCAAAGCCCGAAAATCTGGGCAAGGCGCTCAGCAGACATACCTATGGCATGCTCTCATGGGTTGATCTGTTCGGTGCCAAGCTGCCCTCGGTTAACGGCATCGAAACCAAGATTATTGTTTCAAGAATAGTTGCCGATAACGCGAGGCATTCGAAACTTTTTTCCGACAGAGCAAAAGAGCTCGGCCAGAACCCGCAATCTTACAGACCACCTGAGATCGGACAGGAAATCTACGACCTTCTTGATACATATAATGACCTTTTTGACTGTCTGGCCTACGCCTTGGGCTCGCTTGTGCATTTCAAGGAGCTTCTGGAACTGTACATAAGCGTTGCCGACTCCAGAAGCCGAGAAGTGCTGCTGGAGGTGAAAAAAGACGTCGAGGATCATTTATCAATGCTGCGGGGATATTTCCAATCGCAGGCCGACAGCAATTCAAAAAAAGACCGTGCGGAAACCATAAAGACCGTAGCCGAAGATAAATACGCCGAAAGAGAGGAGCAAGAAATAAACTGGTATTCACTCTCCGATGTCCCAAACGTTTGAACAGCTTCGAAAACCCCTGCCTCCCTACTCCGCGAAGAACCTGTATTATAAGCTTCTCGCCGCCTTTCTCAGGACGCTCGGGAGACTGTCATGCGGAATTGACACGGGGTTTACCTACGGGTTCGACTCGGGAATTATCATGAATTACATCTACGATAACAAGGCGCAGGGAAGGCTCGGCGTCGGGCGGGTCCTCGACAGAATGTTTCTGGATCAGGTTACGTGCAGGGCTTTCAGATCGATAAAGCAGATACAGATTGACATGATAGACGATTATCTGCGGGAAAGGGGTGAAAAGCCAACTTTCATAGTAGACCTTGCCTCGGGTAAAGCGGACTACATCTACGAAATCCTCAAATCGTCCGACCGCAAACTCAAAGTGCTGCTCTGCGACATAGCGGAATCTTCTCTTCGCGAGAGCAGGAAAATCGCAGATGAACTGGGTTCGGGCGATAAAGTCAGGTTCCGCCAAGGCGACGCACTCGATCCTGAAAACCTCAGACGCATAGAACCTAGGCCCGATCTTCTGATCGAGGTCGGCCTCTACGGGATCATACACGACGATTCCCTCCTGCGTGCCCACCTGCTTGACGTCGGGAAGATTCTTCGCCCCGAGGCTATTCTTTTTAACGTCCAGACGCAGAACCCGCAGATAGAGTTAATAGCTAGGGCCCTTCAGAACCAGCACGGGGAAAGATGCGTCTGGCACCTTCGGTCGGCGGAGCAAATCATCGGCTGGGCAAGAGAGGCGGGATTCAGGGATCCTGAAATCGTAATGGACCCCTATAATATATACGCCGTTGTAATGATGAGGGGAAGGTAATAAGATAGTGTTTTCCAAGATGACTGATAACGTAAATCCGGAGTCGCACAATTGAGTCAAAAACGGTTCGTACTGGGCTGGCAGTCGGAATCGGAAACACTGCCGCTGCTTAAAAGAACAAAATCCGGAAAACTGGATTCCGTTACCCGAAGCCCGCACGGAATGTGGAACTACATGACCTACCGGGACGCGATAAATATCTTGGGCATGGATCCCTCCCGGATATATACCGACGGCAGAATTGACCTTGATCCGGAGCAGTGGGCCGATTTCGGCTGGATGCTCTGTCACTGCGGTCCCCCCCAAAGCGCGGTTCGGGAAATGAAAAAACGGACCTTGCCTTCCAACATAAACCCCTACTCTCCCGACCTCATAGATCCTCTCAGGGACTTATGCGCCGAATCCGTGTTCAAACGCAAAAGAGGCGGGGATTTCGAAGTTATAGGTACTGAGGGTGCTCAGGCGGGTATCTCTTATGTCCTTAACTCGTTTACAGACCCCGGAGATGAAGTCATAATCACCGACCCCGGCTATTTTCATTTCGAATCGGCAATCCTGATGGCGGGAGGAATCCCTGTAAAAACAACGCTTGACACCGGTAACGGGTTCAGAATCGACCCACTTGAGATCGAAAAGCTGCTTTCCGAGAAAACGAAAATCATAATAGTCTGTGACCCCATAAACCCTTTCGGCACGGTACAGAAGAAAGAAGAACTGCTGTTGCTAATCGAGATCGCCAGAGATAACGACATCATAATAATGAACGACATAACCCATAACACGCACAGAATCGACCCCCGTAGCGAACATTTTCCCATGAGTTCGCTTTGCAAAGACACGAACACCGACAACGTGGTTTCGATCTACAGCGTCTCGCACGGGTACGGAATGGCCGCCGTTCGCATCGGCTTTCTCGCCGGACATCCGGATATCATGAAGGCATGTCTCACAGCAAAAGTCTCCATGACGCGCCTCAATACCAACTTGATCGCCCAGTATGGAGCGCTAGCCGCTCTTCGGGACGAGTACTACATAGCCGAAACAGAAGAAATCATCAGGAAAAATTACCATTTCATAAAAGACGTCGTAGCCCGTACCCGGGGAATAGAAATACCCGTTGAACCGAGTTACGGATTTTCCATGGTGATAGACGTAAGCGGCACGGGAGTAACAGCACAGGAACTGACAGTCTCTCTGTTTAAAAGAAATATAGCCGTATACCCAGGTGACGGTCTTGGGGATAGTGGAGCCACTGATTACGTCAGATTGAATTTTTCTCATTCCGACCAGCGTGCACTGAAAAGATTCGAAGATTCGATCGGCAAAGCAATAGAAGAAGCCCAGACAGGCATTTACACAGAAAGCGTTATAAGGTTTTTCGAACAAAAACAAAACGAGAGGGCAAGATGGATCCTTCGGGAATTGAAAAACAGGGCAAAGGACCGTCAGGCGGCATATTAGATCAGATAGGCAATACACCGCTTGTAAAGTTAAGCAACATTAGTTCCGGCCGTATCCCGAATTTTTACGCCAAACTCGAGTTCTTCAATCCTTCCGGAAGCATAAAGGACAGAGTGGCGCGATACATACTGGAGATTTCCGAAAGGAACATTGCATTGGAACCCGGAGATCTGATAGTCGAATCCACCTCGGGCAATATGGGACTTTCCTTCGCGCTGATCGGCACACTTAAAGGTTACAGGTGCCTGTTCGCCATTCCAGAAACCGTAAGCAAAGAAAAAATAAAAACCCTCAGGCTGTTCGGTGCCGAGGTAGTTCTCACGCCGAGAGGACTGCCTCCGAGCGATGAAAGAAGCTGTTACAAGGTAGCTCAGAGAATCGCAAGGGAAAGGGAGGCCCTGTACGTTAATCAGTACTTCAACGAATTAAATCCCGAGTCACATTACCACTCGACAGGCCCCGAGATATGGAAACAGACCGCGGGGATGGTGGACGCGGTGTTTTGCGGTATCGGAACCGGAGGTACCATAAGCGGAACCGGGAAATATCTTAAGGAAAAAAACCCCGGCACGAAAATAATAGGGGTGGAGCCGATTGGCTCAATATTCAGGGAGTATTACAGGGAAGGCACCATACCGCAAGCCGGAAATTTTGAAGTGGAGGGCATCGGAAAAAACTTTATTCCGGGTGTTCTTGATTTTGACTTCGTTGACGACGTGGTTCAAGTAAACGACAAACGCTCTTACGGGGCCGTGAACGACCTGATAAGCAAAGAAGGAATCTTCGCAGGAGGATCCAGCGGCGCCGTTGTCGCAGCGGCGCTTGATTATTCCAAGTCACTTGAAAAAAACCGGTGCGTTGTAGTCATACTGCCCGACACGGGACTTAAATACCTGTCGAAATTCGCCGTTTAACGCAATCCACCATATTATGAAAGACCTTGAGTCCAGATACGTTGACAGCCTTGTAGAAAGATACGGAAGCCCTCTGTTTCTGGTATCCGCGGAAACACTCGAAAACAACGTTAAAGCGTTTAAGAGGATGTTCCGCGAGAAATACCCGAAGACCGAAGTCGCCTACGCTTACAAGGCGAACTATCTATTTCAGATTCTAAAAATAATCCACAAAGCAGGAGCCTGGGCCGAGGTCGCCTCCGGATTTGAATACGATATAGCGAGAAGACTGGGGGTTCCGGGCGGCTCAATAGTTTTTAACGGTCCCGGCAAAACCAAGGAGCATCTTCTCGCCGCGGTTTCCCAAGGGGCACTCATAAACGTTGATAACGAAGAAGAAATCAGACTGCTCGTCGAAATCTCAGGTGAACTTAAAAAGCCCATAGACATCGGAATCAGAATCAACGCGGACGTTGGAATAAACCAGAGAATTGACAGATTCGGCTTTAATCTTGAAACCGGGGAGGCCTTTAGAATCGTGCGACTGTGCGAGGCGGCCGGTTTTCTTAACGTCATCTGCCTACACCTGCACCTAACAAGCTATATAGTCGAACCGGGCGGCGAGGGAGAATACACGCCCGCGCAAAACATAAAACTTATCTGGCCCAAAAGCGCCGGTATGTACGAGGTAGCCTCCAAGAAGATCTCAAAGCTGGCAAAAAAAATAAAAAAAGAGCTTGGTGTCGAAATAAAATACATCGACCTCGGCGGAGGATTTCCTTCGATAAAAGATCTGGGCACATATGTAAGCAAGGTGACGGGACCTTTAGTCCAGGAACTGGGAGAAGACGGGCCAGTTTTGCTTCTGGAACCCGGAAGGGCCATTGTAAAGGACGCGGTTTGCCTTATAACGACCATCTTGGCTTCAAGGAAACTTGAGAACGGACAAAAAGCGGTAACGGCCGATGCTGGGATAAACATACTTCCCACTTCGTACTGGAGTTCCCAAGAGGTAAGACCACTTAGACCTTCCGGAAAAAAGTTAAGCAACACAACAATATACGGTCCTCTATGTCTTCAAACGGATATCGTCTCCAGAACGCTCATAAACAAACTTGAGAGGGGGGATAAAATCGTCGTGGAGAACGTAGGAGCGTATAACATTCCTCAGGGAAGTCCCTTTATTTACCCAAGACCCCAAGTCGTTATGCTCGAAGGCGGACAAGGGCGGGTGATCAGAAGGGCTGAAACGATTAATGATATATTGGAACTCGAAAAAGTGACGAATACTTAAAACTGTCAGTAAAACGCGCTAGATATCCCCAAGTATATAAAGATCGGTCCACGCTGAAACAGATTGAAAAAAATATCTCTTTATGTAATAATAACGCTCATTGCCTTTTTCAGGAGTGGATGAATGAACCCCGCTAACCCTTTTGCGTCCCTTCGGGAAGAAATGGATAAGCATGTCATCGGGCACGACGAAGTAAAGACCGCCCTTCTTCTCGGAATAATCTCAAGAGAACACATTTACATTGAAGGCCCTCCGGGTACGGCGAAGACCATGCTTTCGGAGATCGTTTCCAAGGCGGCCCAGCTCAATTTCTTTTTCTACCAGCTTCACAGAGACACCAGGCTCTCAGAACTTGTCGGAGATCTCACCATAGTGAAAGAAGACACCGAACTCGGAGAAAGGATAAAGCAGGATATCATAAAGGGCGGCATACTGACGTCTGAGATATGTCTTTTAGACGACATATCGCGCGCGCCAGGGGAATCGCTCAACATACTTCTTCGAATACTTAACGAAAGAAAATTCTTCAACGAGCCTATTCCCCTTCTGACAGCCATAGCGACAAGCAACCCGACGGCGGACGAATACTACAACGAACCCCTTGATCCGGCAAACCTCGATCGGTTTATTCTTCAGGTAAAGGCCCTTGGAATTTCCTACGGAAGAAAATGGGATGAAGCCAGAAAGGTCATCGAGCTTTACGCTGAGAAACCGTTTGAAGAAAAAATACCGAAAAGAGTAAGCAAAAAACTTTTCGACAAAAGCTACAAGAAACTTGAAAAAATCCAGATTCCACCCGATGTGCAGGAAGGTCTTGCGAATTTTACGGCCATAATGATCGAGGATTTCGGGCTTAACGAAACCAACTCCCTTATTACCGACAGGACGTTTTTCGTAAAAGCACTCAAGCTCATCCGCTCCCACGCGCTTCTAAACGAAAGAGAAGTATGCTCAAGAGAAGACCTTGACGTTTTAAGATACATGACCGCCTTCCGGGTTCCTCCCGAAGTTTATGAACAGATGGACAATATCCTTCGGAATATCGTTCAGGATAAAAAAAAAAGCCAGATGACAAGCTGACACCAGACCCGGATCAGATGCCTGATTCGGAATTCGACCAGGATTTCTCCCAGGAACCCAAAGGGGAAATTCCCGACGAGGAAGCGGACAAGGAAACCGAGAACCCGCTTGCCGAGGCCCAGAAAACCTTCTTCGACGCGCTCAAGGATCTAAAACAGAACCTTGATAACAACCAGAGCGAAATGGCTCCTCCAGAGGGCCAAGACGTGCCGAGTGACCCCACGGGGAATCCACAGGACAGCGGAAATACGGAAAGAGAGGACAAATCCGCGCGAGCCTACATGAGCAGCAAATCCACCAAGGCCGGAGAGGATGATGAAACGGTAATCCCGGGAAGGGGAAACTTGGAAACTGCCGAGAACATAAAACGCATCATGAGAGTGCTTGAGGGCAACTTCCAGAAAAGCATGGCCAAGAAAACCTCCCATCCGGGAGGCTCCCCTAGGAAATGGAAGCGCATGTCCTCCTTTGACGAAATCGAGGACATAGATCCCCTAGAGGCGTTCATATGGTCACAGCATACCTCTCCCAGACTCCCGCGGGTTCACCTTCGCGAAAAAGAGACGCTCGGGGGAGAAATAGCCATTCTCAGGGACGTAAGCACTTCGATGATGGGAGTATACAGCGAATGGTCTTCCTCCGTCGTGAAGGGAGTAATAGAACTTGCGAGAAGAAAGAGGATGAGAATCGGCTATCTTGAATTTAACCATCGCTCAAGGAAACATGTGAAAAACTCCCGCTTTTTCACCAGGGACTACAGGTGGATAGAAGGTCTGGCGGAGAAAACAGATTGCTCGGGCAACACCAATTACGAAGAAGCGCTGGGAGATGCGCTTAGGGAGTTCCGAGGCAGAGGGCTTAGAAACAAGCACATACTCTTTATAACCGATGGAATTCCAACTTCCGGCGACCCCAATGTCGAAGCCCAAAGAGTACGCGCAAAGAATATAGGCGTCTGCATACACTCCATATTCATCGGACACAAAAACTACCCGCCAATACTTGAAATAATTTCAAAAGAAACGGTTGGAACACAGTTCATGGCCTCCAAGGGTCGAGACGACATAATACGTATAGAGAGAAAGGACCGAGCTTACCTGCAAGCCGAGCAGGAAAAGATTGCCAGATCGCAGCATGACGGTTTCGCAAAAGCGTTCAGAGGAGAGCTCTAGCACGAAAGACGCTCTGGACGTTATAAAATCACTGTTTCTCTTTCTTTAAAAGCCTGTTCACGGCATTTACATGATCCCCGTACGTGGTTGAGAAAACATGGACCCCGTCTCCGTTTGAGACGAAGTAAAGATAATTCACATCCGCCGGCTGGAGCGCCGCGCGGATTGAATCAAGACCGGGAGCTGCTATCGGACCTGGAGGGAGTCCCGAAACTACGTAGGTATTATAGGGAGAAGGGAAACTCAGATCTTTTTTTCTAATATTACCGTCAAACTTCTCGCCAAGGGCATAAATCACCGTCGGATCGAACTCAAGCTTCATCCCTTTTCGAAGCCGGTTGCGTATTACGGCGGAGACAAGGGGCCTCTCCGGGGGAAAAGCTGTTTCTTTCTCTATCAGTGAGGCGATTGCCACAATCTCCTTGATATCGGGTTGCGTGTTCGCGATACCAAGCGTCGCACAAGCTTCCCGAAACCTCTCGATCATCGTTTCAATCACTTTTTCCGCTGAGCTGTTCCGCGCGAAGAAATAAGTGTCGGGAAAAAGGAATCCCTCAAGACTCGAAACGTCCACCCCAAGCTTTTTCGTGGAATACTCGTTGTTTTCCGCAAGGGCGAGAAACCCCTCGCGGGAAACTATCTGCGAAGCCTCGAGAATCCCGGCCATCTGTACGAGGGTAATTCCTTCGGGAAACGTGACTTTCCTCAAAGACACTTCGCCGCGACGCAGCTTTCTGTGAACGGAATAAGGCGCCTCTCCGGCCGAGAACACATATTCACCATGCTTAAGCTTCCCCTGGGTTCCGCTTAGAAAAGCCGAAAGAAAAAGGATCTCCGCTTTTCTTATCACTCCCGCCCCCTCAAGCTTCTCCGCTATGGCGGACAGACCAAGCCCTTGCGGTATATCGACAATTTTTGTTTCAGTTGAAAAACCGTCTAAGAAATAAAACCAAGCAGACAAGACCAACAGAACGAAAACAAAAACCGCAAACCCCGCTGAGAACCGGTTAAATCCATGAGTCCCGCTCATCTGGAAAGTATCACCATCTCGTTTCGGTGGATTATCTCGTCACTGTAGCGGTACCCGAGCACGTCCTCTATTTCCGATGATTTCTTTCCGAGAATCTTCCTCACCTCTGAAGAACCGTAGGAACAAAGCCCTCTTGATATCTCAACCTTCGAGGAATTGAAGCAGCTCACAAGTTCTCCTATCTCAAACTCCCCCTCGACTTCCTTTATGCCCGAAGGAAGAAGACTTTTGCCTTTTCTGGTAATCGCCTCGGCCGCACCTTCGTCCAGTATAAGCTTCCCTTGAGGCATAAGCGTATATGCAATCCAGTGCTTTTTCCCTGTGAGCCTTTCCCTTGTCGGAAGTATCACGGTTCCGTACTCATGACCGTTAAAGATGCTTAGAAGAGAATCTTTTCTTTTCCCGTTCGCAATTATGGTAGGCACCCCGAAGGCGGCGGCGGATCTTGCCGCCTGGATCTTGGTTCTCATCCCCCCGGAGGTGGTCTTGCCGAAAGTATCTCCAGCAAAGGACTCTATTCTCGAATCTATCTCCGCAATTGTGGGAAGTAGTTTCGCATCTTTGTCTTTTGCCGGATCTTGGTCGAAAAAACCCTCCACGTCGCTTAGCAGCACAAGAAGGTCCGCCTCTGTAAGGGAAATAACAAGCGCCGCCAGATTGTCGTTATCGCCAAACATGATCTCCTCGAAGGCAACCGTGTCGTTTTCGTTTATTACGGGAATTATCTCCATCTCAAGCAACCGTCTTATGGTCTTTCTCGAGTTAAGGAACCTTTTCCTGTCGGAGAATCCGTCACGGGTAAGCAGAATCTGAGCGACGTTAAGGTCGAACTCGGAAAAAGCCTCTTCGTAATTCCTGATAAGCTCGGTCTGACCGCAGGCGGAGATCGCCTGTTTTACGTCTATCTCCACGGGTTTGCTCGAAAGACCAAGTTTTTTCATCCCCGAGGCTATGGCTCCCGAAGAGACTATGATCGTCCTCACTCCCCTCTGTTTAAGGTTAAAGACCTGCCTCGCTATTCCCTCAAAGACGGACTCGTCAAGAGATCCATCGTCGTGGGTAAGCACGCTGCTTCCTATCTTGACGACGGTGGTCTTTACCTTCTTGATGAGATTTTTTCTTTCCTGCTCGCTCATGGCGGTCTCTATTGTACCTAGTACCAAATACGAAAATCCATCATATTTGACAATAAAAGTGGGTCTTGATATCTTTTCAGTTCGCTTTCATTGCGGGAATAGCTCAGTTGGCTAGAGCGTCTCCTTGCCAAGGAGAAGGTCGCGGGTTCGAATCCCGTTTCCCGCTCCACTCCCCGCGCTGTCCTGTTCATATCCCGGTTTCTTCGAAGAATTCCCCTATTTTCTCGCGGATTACTATATCTGCCTCGTCATCAAATGGAGTCTCCATCAGATTTATAATCACAAGCGCAGCTCCCTTGGAAAGAGCCAGACGAGGAAGTCCGCTTGCCGGAGCAACCAGAAGGGAAGAGCCCATAACGATGAGCACCTCGGAGTTCGAAACGAGATCAATCGATTTTTCCCACGGTTCTTCGGGAAGAGCCTCTCCGAAAAAGACAGCGTCAGGTTTCAGAATTCCCCCGCACTGAGAACAAAGCGGAGGATTCTCGCCTCCAGTCACCTTGCTCATGGTGCCTTCCATCGGATAGTACCCCCGGCACTCGAGACAAACAACACGTCTTAGGGAACCGTGGAGTTCAAAAACATTCTCCGAGCCCGCCTTTGTGTGCAAGCCGTCCACATTCTGCGTTATAACGCCCTTAAGCCAGCCCTTTTTCTCAAGACCCGCAAGCGCGTAATGGCCCGTGTTGGGTTCGGCGGCGGCCCTCACCGGATAGGATTCCATGGCATACGAGTAGTAATTCTCGGGATTTCTCAAAAACCCAGAGAGCGAGACCACCGACTGGTCCATTTTTTCCCAGAGACCTGTTCCGGGGGAACGGTAGTCAGGTATTCCGGATTCGGTGCTAATTCCAGCTCCCGTGAAGGCAACTGCACTCTTGGTTTCCTCAAGCAGTTTTAAAAAGAGCTTTACTTCTTTTTCCATAAAATGCGCCCGGCACTACCCGGCAAAAGCAATAAAGTTGGGAGTTCCCTCAACGCTCCCGCACCATCTTCTAACCGATGGATAAGGCTCCAAGTCAAAACCTCCTTCCTCGCAAAGCATCGTGTAGGGGTAGCACGCGATGTCAGCTATGGAGTAACCCCCGGAGAGAAACTCGGTTCTGGAGAGATGGTCTTCAAGAATCGCAAGCGCTACGTTTCCCTGCGCGTGAAGTTTTTCCATCATCCCCGGCGGTACCTGGTCGGGGGGCAGGAACTTCGCGAAATACCTCGCGAGCGCAAGATTCGGATCTATAGTTGTCTTCCCGAAGAAAGCCCACTGCGCGATAAGACCGTAAGTTTCCGGATCATCGGACAGGTAAGGATTCGGAGAGAACTTCTTTGCCAAGTAGAAAAGTATTGCGTTTGATTCCCACATGACAAAATCTCCGTCCGAAAGAACCGGGATCTTGCAGTTAGGATTAAGCGCGGAAAATTCCTCTTTCTTATGTTCCCCCGCAAATATATCCACCGTTACCCCCTCGTATTCGACCGAGAGCTGGTGCAGGAGAAGCTTAGCCTTGTAAGCGTTTCCGGAAAGCAGATGTTCATAGAGTTTTATCATTTTAATCCCTCACGTATTGCAAGAATTCTTCGCTCAGAAGCTCAGGGCCCAGTATCTCGCGCAGAGTTTCCTTTCGGGGAAACACGTAGGTCACAGCTGCGCTGGCAAGCTCGGTTCCATCCTCATCCCTTATGACCGAATCGACTTCAACCCTTCTTCCCCTGATCTCCCTTATCTTAGCTCTCACGTCAAGCATTGTACCGCTTGGAACCTTCTTCATGTAAGCAATGTCTATTTTCGCCGTAAAGGCGATCTTGCGGGTTTCATTGAACATTGCCCAAAAAGAAACCTCGTCGACAAGAGCACACTGAACTCCCCCGTGCACTATCCCCGGCCAGCCGCAGAAATGCTCATCCGTACAAATGGTAGTGAACACCTCATCGGTTTCCTGATCATGAAAAAACTTAAGGCGAAGTCCGTGCTCATTGTGCGGGCCGCACGCAAAACAGTTATAGCCGGGAAAACCGGAAAGCACGTTTTCGACTTCCTTTATCATCAGTCCCCTTCCGCGACTTTCGCAACCGCGGCCACAAGCTCTTCGGGCTCAAGATTTATAACCCTTACGCCTTGGGTGCTGCGCCCCGTGTTGCGTATCTCGGAGACACTTGTTCTTATCAATTTTCCCGCCTGGTCGCTTATAATCATAATTTCCGTTTCGTCATCCACCTGAAACGCCCCGACCACCTCTCCGTTTCTCTCAGTTATGCTGACGGTTCTTACCCCAACCCCTCCCCTCCTCGTAAGCCTGTACTCAGAGATACTGGTCCGTTTCCCATAACCCATCTTGGTCACCGTGAGTATCTGCGCGTTCTGGTTCCTTATGACCTCAAGACTCACTACCTCATCACCCTCCCTGAGACTTATGCCCTTAACGCCGATTGACACCCTACCCATGTTCCTTACGTCAGTGCCCTTGAACCTGATCGCCTGACCGTTCCTTGAAGTGAGAAGCACCTCGTCCTCCTCAGACGCAAGCGCCGCCCCTACAAGTTCATCTCCCTCGAGTATATTAAGAGCGATTATTCCACCCACGCGAGGATTAGAATACGCACTGAGCTTCGTTTTCTTGACGATTCCGTTTCGAGTAGCCATGACTATGGAGACATCGTCGGCAAAGTCCTTGACGGGCAGCACGGCCGCCACCTTCTCCCCCTTGTCAAGGTTAAGCAGGTTCACCATGGCTCTTCCGCGCGCCGCCGGGGAAGACTCCGGCACCTGATAAACCTTAAGCCAGTAGCATCTTCCGAAGCTTGAGAAAAACAGAATGCTGTTGTGTCTTGACGCCGTGAACAGGTCATTAACGAAATCGGTGTCCCTAGTGCTCATTCCGGTTCTTCCCCGGCCACCCCTTCTCTGGTTTCTGTAGACGCTAAGCGGTATGCTCTTTATATAACCCCCGTAAGTGGTGGTAACCACCATTTCCTCGTCGGTTATGAGATCTTCAATGGACATCTCCCCAACGTCCTCCACGATCTCGGTTCTCCTCGCGTCCCCGAATTTCTCCCTGAGCTCCGTGAGTTCCTCAACAGCGAGATCGAGTATCAGTTTTTCGCTTCCCAGTATTTCCCTGAGTTTTGCCACGGTTGCGATAAGTTCGCGTCTTTCTTCAAGTATCTTGTCCCTCTCAAGCGCCGTAAGTCTCTGAAGGCGCATCTCCAAGATGGCCTGGGCCTGACGCTCCGAAAGCAAAAACGTTCGCACAAGACCCGCTTTCGCGGCCGCCGGACTATCGGAGCTTTTTATGAGTTCCACAATCTCATCAAGGTTATCAAGAGCGATCTTGAAACCCTCAAGAATGTGAAGTCGTTCCTCCGCCTTGCGAAGCTCATGCTGGGTTCTTCGGGTAATAACTTCTTTTCTGTGTTCTATGAAGTTGGCAAGCAGCTCCTTTAGGCTAAGGACCTTCGGCTGGTTTCTCACAAGCGCGAGCATTATGATGCCGAAAGAGGTGTACATCTGCGTATGCTTGTAGAGTTGGTTGAGAACCACTTGGGCGTGTTCCCCTCCCTTCACGTCGATAACGAGCCTTATTCCTTCCCTGTCGGATTCATCCCTTATGTCGGATATGCCCTTTATCTTTTCTTCCCTTACGAGTTCGGCGATCTTCTGGGCCAGCCGCGCCTTGTTAACCTGGTAGGGGAGCTCGGTGATGATTATCACCTCCCTGTCCCCTTTTTTCTGCTTCTCTATCCGAACTTTGGCCCTTATCCTGACTATTCCGCGACCGGTGGCATAGGCAGAACGGATGTCATCGTGACCGCTCACAAAACCCCCAGTGGGGAAATCCGGTCCCGGCATGATCTCAATAAGCCTGTCCACGGTGATGTCAGGGTCGCGTATCTGGGCCACTACAGCGTCAAGAAGCTCTCCCAAGTTATGGGGAGGAATATTGGTCGCCATGCCCACCGCGATTCCCGAAGAACCGTTTAGAAGCAGGTTGGGCACCTTGGTAGGCAGCACACTCGGCTCGAGTTCTCCCCCGTCGTAGTTCGGATAGAACTCAACTGTTTCTTTGTCGAGGTCCTCAAGCATCTCCGAAGAGATTCTGGAAAGCCTGACTTCCGTGTAGCGCATGGCCGCCGGACTGTCCCCGTCAACAGAGCCGAAATTGCCCTGTCCGTCGACAAGCGGAATCCTCATGGAAAAATCCTGTGCCATCCGGACAAGAGAATCGTAGATCGCCGAGTCTCCGTGAGGATGATATTTACCCATGACATCCCCCACCACCCTTGCGGATTTCTTGTAGGGACGGTTCCAAACGTTTCCAACCTCGCTCATTCCGTAGAGAATTCTCCTGTGAACGGGCTTGAGTCCGTCGCGCACGTCGGGAAGAGCCCTTCCGACTATCACGCTCATTGAGTAGCTGAGATAGGACTCCTTCATCTCATCTTCAATGTTTACAGTCTGCACTCTGGATGAAGTGTCCATTCCTGAAAAAGCCCTCCGGAGAAAAGAAAAAGAATGGTTGAGAAATAAACCGGTTAAAATGGTATTTTACACGAATAAATCCACGGCTTCCAGAGTAAAACACGGACTAAATCCGGTTCTGCTCAAAAAAAGCCCCTGCAGTCGGCATGCGAATACTTACCGGACAATCCAAGGGCAAGAGACTGAAGGTTCCGAGGGGGAAATCGCTTAGACCTACCACCGCCAGAATAAAAAAATCCATGTTTGACATACTGGGCCCCGAAATACCGGGAACTAGAGTGCTTGACCTGTTCTCAGGCTCGGGAAATCTGGGAATCGAGGCTTTAAGCCTAGGTGCCGAGTCCTGCGTGTTTGTTGAGAAAAACCCCGCCACGGCAGGGATAATCGCCCAAAACCTGCGTTCTTGCGGGTACACTGAACAATCGAGGACACTCAATTTTGATTTCAGAAAAGCATTGAGTATGTTAAGTGCGGAAAATTGTGGGTTTGATCTTGTCTTCATTGATCCCCCATATGAGTTTTACGAAAGAACCGACCCGCACTCGCTTGCCCGCGAGATACGGGGCGTCCTCCGGGAGAAAGGAGTTATGATCATTGAACATCCGTCGGGAAACGTTATGAAGTCTGAAGGATTTGACGTGAGAACCAAAACTTACGGAGGCACCTCCGTAAGTTTTCTAAGGAGACTTGATTGAACGGCAAAACTGTAATCTACCCAGGTTCCTTCGACCCTTTCACAAACGGGCACCTGAACATAATCGCCCGGGCATCGGGGATATTCGAGAAAATCATAATCTCGGTCGGACACAACACCTCCAAGAAAACAACGCTTTCAACAGAAGAAAGAGTGTCTCTCATTGCCGAGGTGACCAAGGGCTACCCTAACGTTGAGGTTGAAAGTTTCGAAGGACTGCTGGTCAACTACATAAGAAAAAAGGAAACCAACACCATATTGCGCGGAATGAGGTGCCATTCGGATTTCGAATACGAACTTCAGATGGCTACCGCGAACAAGCTTATGAACGAAGAGGTGGAAACGCTGTTTATGGTGACTGAAAGTCAGTTCTCTCACATAAGCTCATCCCTCATAAAGGAAATAATTTCTTTGGGAGGTTCCGCGAAGGGTTTTGTGCCGGCAGTGATTGAGGAGAGACTGATCGAAAAACTCCACCCGCCAAAAAAGCGGAGGAAACGATAAAGTGAGACTTTCAGAAAGAGTCAACAACCTGAAGCCTTCTGCAACTCTGACTATCACGGCCAAAGCCAAGTCGCTTCGCGCCCAGGGAGTCGACATTATAGGGTTCGGAGCAGGAGAGCCAGATTTCGACACTCCCGAGAACGTTAAAAAAGAGGGTGTAGCCGCGATTAAAAGCGGTTTTACGAAGTATACCGCCGTGGGAGGAATCGATGAGCTAAAGGACACGATAGCGGCATCTTTGAAAAAAGATCATGGCCTGGAGTACGCAAGGGATGAAATACTGGTTTCCTGCGGAGCAAAACACTCCATATACAACATCACTCAGGCACTTTTCGAACCCGGAGACGAGGTCATAATCCCGGCCCCTTACTGGGTTTCTTATCCCGACCAGGTGGCGCTGACAGGTGCAACTCCGGTAATCATAGACACAGACGAGCGGGGACTTTTCAAGATCACCCCGGAGCAGCTCGAAGTCGAAATAAACGAACGGACGCGGGCTTTTATTCTTAACTATCCTTCAAACCCCACGGGAACCACTTATTCACGCACAGAACTTGAGGAAATAGTAAAAGTCGCCCTTGACGCCGGTCTGATAATAATCTCAGATGAGATATACGAAAAAATAATCTATGCAGACACAGAGCACGTATCCGTATGTTCTCTTAGCGACAGGGCGAAAAAATCCACCATACTCGTAAACGGAGTATCCAAATCCTACTCAATGACCGGGTGGCGCATAGGATACGCCGCAGGGGACAAAAGAGTGATAAGCGCGATGGCGAAACTTCAGGGACAGTCAACCTCAAATCCTTCCTCAATCTCGCAGATGGCCGCCCTTGAGGCACTTAGCGGACCGCAGGACCTGCTCGACAAAAGGGCGAGGGAATTTGAGAGAAGGAAAAACTTCATAGTAAAAAGGCTAAACGAAATTCCCGGATTTACGTGCTTTGACCCCAGAGGAGCCTTCTACGTGTTCCCGAGCATAAGCGGTTTCGTGGGTAAAACATACGGAGACAAAAAGATCGACGGATCCGTTTCCTTTACCGAATTCCTGCTTGAAGAAGCAAAAGTGGCAGTCGTGCCGGGTATAGCCTTCGGAAAGGAAAACCATCTCAGGATATCCTACGCGACATCCATGGAGAACATAGAAGAAGGCTTAAACAGAATCGAAGAGGCGGTAAAAATTCTGCTCTGATTCAAGATGATATCCTTTAAGATCGGCCTTTCCGCAACGCTGTCCGGACGCCACGCTGTTCAGGGCAGGGAAAGCCTTAGGGGAATAAAGCTTTTTATCGACCACCTGCAAGCCCGGGGCGGAATAAAAACTGGAGAAGCAGGGGCCCTAGTACCGGAGCTTGTTTTCTACGACGATGCGAGTATTGCTGAGAAAACAAGCGAGAACACACTCCGCCTGATAGAAAAAGACAGGGTAGATATACTGCTGGGACCGTATTCAAGCAGCCTAACGCTTGCATGCGTTGAGACCGCCGAGAAGGCACAAAGAGTAGTGTGGAACTACGGCGGATCGCTTGACGACATTCCCTCTCACTCCAGAGGAAGAATAGTAAGCGCGATAACCGAGGCGTCTTCTTACTTCCATACGGTGGTGGATATGATCCACGGTTTGGATGCCGAGGCGGCAGGGATCGCCGTTTTGCGCCTCAAAGAAAGCCGGTTTTCCCAGACCGTAAGCAAAGGAGCGCTTCTACGCGCGGAGAAACTGGGAATGACCGCTAGCGTTTATGATTTCCCCTCCGGCACAGAAGATTTCTCCACCATACTCTCCGCCGTAAAAAGCCGAGGCGCTTCCTGCGTGCTTTGCTGCGGGGGGATGGAAGATGATATAAATTTCGCCAGGTGGATATCGAAAAACTCAGCCAGCACTTCCAGGTTAGTGGCAACACTTGCGGCCGCGATAAACGAGTTTCAAAAACGTCTCGGACGGGAAGCAGATGGTTTCGTCTCGACAAGCCAGTGGGAACCCGCACTTTCTTCATCCGTGGATTTCGGCCCAGATCCAAGGGAATTTTCAGACGAATTTGCCCGCGCCTACGGATATACACCTGACTACACAGCCGCGCAGTCTTACAACATGGGACTTATAATCGGGAAACTAATCGAGAAGACAGGAGGAACGGATGAGCAGGAGCTTCTGTGCGAAGCACTGCGCTCTGAGTTTACAACTTTTTACGGAGATTTCCGAATTGATCCCGAAACCCTGCGGCAGACGGGACACCGAATGTTAGTAACCCAGTGGCAGGACGGGGAGAAAAGAATAGTTTTCCCGCAGGAATATTCGAATTCACGGCTCATAGCCTGAAGGGTGGTGGAGCCGATGGGATTCGAACCCACGACCTCATGAATGCCATTCATGCGCTCTCCCAACTGAGCTACGGCCCCGCGCAAAACAGAAGTATAAATCTAGTTTCAAGGCAAGTGTATGTCAAACCCTGAAAGAATGGTGGAGCCGATGGGATTCGAACCCACGACCTCATGAGTGCGATTCATGCGCTCTCCCGGACTGAGCTACGGCCCCACGCAAGACAAGGATAACTAGTCTATTTCAGGAAACATGGCTGTCAAACCCTCTGTGCTATGGTAACACTCTCTCTGTATTGTGGAGCGGATTATGTATAATTTTCTTTTTGTGCGTTAAAAAACAAGGAGATTGTCGGATGAATTCCGTTAATATAGGTCTTATAGGCGCCGGAACCATAGGTTGCGGAGTTTATAAGACGATAAGCGAAAATACAGACATAATAGAGAAAAGAACCGGGATAAAGCTGCGCATAAAAAAAGTGGCCGACATCGACATAAAGAGAAAACGCCCGGTAAAAATCCCGAAAAGGCTTTTCACCACCGACGCATACGAACTCATAAACGATGAGAGTATCTCTATAATAATAGAGCTTATAGGGGGAACCACCGCGGCTCGCGAACTGGTTCTGGACGCGATACGGAGCGGAAAAAACGTCGTAACCGCGAACAAAGCCCTTCTGGCTCACCACGGGGGCGAGATTTTCAGGGAAGCAGCCGCAAACGAAGTTCACGTGGCGTTTGAAGCGAGCGTGGGAGGAGGAATACCCATAATCAAGGCTACGCACGAAAGCTACGTTGCGAACAATATTCTATCCATACACGGAATAATGAACGGGACGTGTAACTACATACTTCACAACATGTCCGAACAGAAAAGAGGTTTTGACGAAATGTTGCGGAGTGCTCAGAATGAGGGATACGCCGAAGCCGACCCTTCGTTTGACATAGACGGTGTCGACGCCGCCCATAAACTCTCGATTCTGATAATGCTCGCCTACGGATTTTTTCCGGAATTCGAAGACATATACGTTGAAGGAATAAGAAACATCTCCTCGGCCGACATAAGCTTCGCCGAGCAACTCGGTTACAAAATCAAGCTGCTTGCCATTGCCAAACTCACCGACACGGGAGTACAGGCGGGAGTGTATCCAGCGCTTATAAGAAAAAATACTCAGCTTGCCGACGTAAAAGACGCGTTTAACGCAATTCATATAGTGGGAGACAAAGTAGGTCCGACAATGCTCTATGGAATGGGGGCCGGAATGCTCCCGACAGCAAGCGCCGTAGTGGGTGATCTGGTTTCAATCGCGAAAACCGCCCAGAACGGCTCGCAGGCGGCTCCTCCAATGCTTTATTCCGAGGATGCCGGACGCAGGGCTCTTGTCGGTACCGACAGCCTTGCAGGCCGCTACTATCTTAGATTTCAGGTTGAAGACAAACCCGGCACTCTCGGAAAAATAACCACAATTCTCGGCAAGTGCGGAATAAGCATAGAGACCATAATACAGCAGACAAGAGAAACAAACGGCGGTGAAGTTCCTATAATAATAATGACCCATGAGTCGAGTGAGAAAAACCTCCGAAAAGCACTTGCGAGGATAAAAAAATCTATGGAATCCGTCGCCGACGCAATTTTCATAAGGATTGAAGAGATATGAGAGAACGGGCGACGGCGACGGCACGAAAAGTCGTTGCGGATATGGAACTGCAGGAACACCCGACGTTCTACAAGAATCTTCTGGATTCACTTCCCGAGGGGGTCATAGTGACCAACGAAGCTCTCAATATAGTCTCTGTGAATGAACCGTCTGAGACCATACTCAACATCTCAAGGCGAAAAACCATCGGAAAGCATATTTCCAGCTTCCTGCCGGAAGAAATAACCAATCTCTGCACTAGGGCAGTACAGGAAGAAAGAGTGGTGCAGGAAAACGACCTGCTTTTCCACATATCCAAGGATTCATCGATTAATGTGGAATGCACGGCATCTCCCATACACGGAAGCGACGGCAGGATGAACGGACTCGTAATTCAGATAAGAAACACTGAAAAGATGAACATGATGTCCATCATCAGCAGAAACTGCAGCCTAGAGGAAAATTACGAAACCCTGGTAAGGGGGCTTGCGCACGAGATAAGAAATCCACTGAGCGGCATAAAAGGAGCAGCGCAGCTTCTAAAAGGCGCGTTATCGAAAACAGAGAAAAACCGGTGTTCCAAGATAATAATAAAGGAAGTTGAAAGACTGAAAGATTTGGTTGATAGGCTCGTGAAACCGTCATCGGTCTCAACTCAGCATTTAATGTCTGTGGACATAAATGAAATCCTGATTGACATAATATTTCTCGAATCGAATCTTCACAAAAACATAAAATTCAAGCACAAGCTCGACATTACCATCCCTCCCATACCCGGAGACTATAACTCCCTCAAACAGGTGTTCATAAACATCATCCAAAACGCGGTGAGTTCAATCAAGGACAACGGGCAGATAACCGTCAGCACAAAGTGGATAACGGATTACAAGATACGCAATAAACACACCATCTTGATATCGGTAAAAGACAACGGAAGCGGCATACAGAAAAAAGACCTGAAAAAAATATTCACCCCATTTTTTTCCAGCAAGAAGAAAGGGACCGGGCTTGGTCTTTTCATATCAAGCCAGGTAATAGCTAAATACGGAGGAATAATTACCGCGGAGAGCGTAGAGGGAAAGGGTTCCGAATTTAAGATACAGCTTCCGGCAGGCTAGTGAATTATGGGCCACCCGGGGAAACACATAATGCACGATGTGCCGTCTAAAGGAATGAGCTTATGGAAAATCGCATCCTAATAGCCGACGACGAAGAAGACATCAGGTGGATACTCGAGACATCCCTTAAGAAATCGGGCTTTCAAGTCGAGTGCGCAGAAAACGGAGAGGACGCCATCCAAAAAGCCTGCGAGGAAGCGTATTCTCTGATTCTCCTTGACATAAGCATGCCGGATATGAACGGGTTTGAGGTCCTCACTCAGCTTAGAAACAGAGAAATTGACTCGCCCATAATATTCATTACCGCGCAGAACACCGTCAGCAACGCCATAGATTCAATGCAGCTCGGCGCCTATGATTACCTGACCAAGCCGTTTGACCTTGAAGAGGTAAAGCTTTTTGCCGAGCGGGCTATAAAAAACTATGACGCCGGAAGAAAAATAAGACTGTCTCAGGATTCCGAAGACAACATCTCGTTTGAGGAAATAATCGGCAGTTCGCCCGACATGCTGAACGTATACAAGCTTATCGGCCGCACCGCCTCCAAAAACATCACAGTGCTGATAACAGGAGAAAGCGGTACGGGAAAAGAGCTCATCGCAAGGGCGATACATTACAACAGTCCGAGAAGAAAAAAAAGGCTGGTATCCGTAAACATATCTGCGATTCCCAAAGAACTTATAGAAAGCGAACTGTTTGGATACGAAAAAGGGGCTTTCACGGGTGCCGTAGCCTTGAAGAAAGGAAGATTCGAGGAAGCCGACGGCGGGACCCTTCACATAGACGAAATAGGGGAACTTTCAACGGACCTGCAGTCAAAGCTCCTAAGAGCCATCGAGGAAAAACAGATCTACCGGCTCGGCAGCGAAAAACCGGTCTCCGTTGACCCGAGAATAATCGCGAGCACGAATAAAAACCTAAAAGACGCCGTCATGGAAAGCTCTTTCAGAGAAGACCTGTTCTACAGACTCAACGTCATAAGCATAAACCTGCCCCCTCTCAGGAAAAGAAAAGAGGATATAAAGGAACTGGTGCGACACTTCTTGAAAAAATACTCTGCGGAACTCGGCACCGAGAAAAAAATCCTCTCCCGTGAAGCGGAACAGCTACTGATCAGCCACAGTTGGCCCGGAAACGTAAGAGAACTTGAAAACACCATAAAACGTCTGCTGGTTTTAAGTCCCGACAGCATAGTAAGCGCAAATGAGACCAAAGAAGCCATCGATTCGCAGACCGGCTACGGAGAAACAGAGGTGACGGAGAGAAAGACTGAAGAGCTTGTCCAGATGATGGTTGAAAATTCAGACTTATCCCTACAAAACGTTCATGAGCAGGTAATCGGCAAAGTTGAAAAACAGTTAATCGAAGCCATTCTCGCAAAGACCGACGGAAACATGAAACAGGCGGCAGCCATACTGGGAATAAACAGAAACACCCTGTCAAAAAAAATAAACGATCTGGGAATAGAAAAGAGTTGAAGACTAGTAACCAAGCTTTCTGAGTGCGTCGCGGGCCGCGGACTGCTCCGACTGCCTTTTACTCCTGCCCCTGCCTGTACCCGTAAGATCGGAAGAAACTCTGACCTCCACGGTGAAAGTCCTTTCATGCGGAGGGCCTTCTTCATTCAGAATTCTGTACTCGGGCGTCTCTCCGAAGATGCTTTGGGAAGCCTCCTGAAGCTCCGTTTTACTGTCGCGGGGAAAATCATTTTCCTCAATAGCGTCTTGAAACAGTCGGGAGACTACCTCAAAAGTTTTCTCGTAACCTGCATCAAGATATAGCGCGCCTATAAGGGCCTCAAAAGCATTTGCATTGTTCGATTCCCTATTCCTTCCTCCAGTGTTCTCCTCGCCCTTTCCAAGCCTCATTCGTCTTCCAAGGCCAAGGGCTTCGGCGTACTTCGCAAAATTCGCACCACTCACCACGCGACTTCTGATCTTCGAGAGATCCCCCTCGGTGTATGAAGGGTATTTTTCGTAAAGCAGCGCACTCACCACGCATCCAAGCAGTGCGTCTCCGAGGAACTCAAGTCTCTCGTTGCTAGGGCACGAGAACTCGTTTGCATATGAACTGTGGGTAAGCGCCGTCTCGAGCAGAGAGAGGTCTTTGAACTCGTAGTTAAGTTTCCGGTGAGTCATGGGGAGAAAATATCACCAACCACACTTAAAATCAATATTGTCACTGGAGTGTT
>LXNJ01000486.1_pt1 | contig 28078 bp, 25 predicted proteins | sample 809081 | NCBI WGS metagenome assembly LXNJ01 (sample SAMN04870510, study PRJNA318959) | sponge metagenome | biome: sponge; feature: marine sponge reef; material: water | host: Petrosia ficiformis | place: Greece: Milos, Mediterranean Sea | collected 2013-05-29 | depth 5-7 m | reverse complement strand
GCACTGCGACGTCGACCAGGAGAACTCGGTCACCCACATCTGGCAGGCCATCGACGACATCGGCGTCGAGCGCATCGACCACGGCGTGAACGCGCTCGAGGAGCGGGCCCTGATCGACGAGTTCGTCAACCGGCGAATCGGGCAGACCATCTGTCCGATCTCGAACCGCTACGTCGTGCAGGACAGCCGCTCACGCGACATCAAACGCATGCTCGATAACGGAATGCTTCCCACGGTCAACAGCGACGATCCCGCCTACTTCCGCGGCTACATGAACGACAACCTGGCCGTGGCCCAGAACGACGGCGGCCTCACCGCGGCGGAGGTCGGGCAGCTGATGCGCAACGCCTTCGCCATGAGCTGGACGACCGACGCCCGCAAGCGGGACTACCTGGCCGCGCTCGACGACTACCTCGCAGCCTCAGACGGGGTCTAGCGGCGTAGGACGACTGGGCGGAGGCAGCGCCAGCCCGCCCGGCGGGTCGCCGCAGGGCGACAGCGAGCGGTAGCGTTGGCGCCCGCATGAGCCGACCCGCCGACGAGACGCCGAGCCGAGCCTCGGTCCCCGACAAGCCCGGCCTCGAAGGCCTGGAAGCCAAGTGGGACGCCGCATGGGAGGCGTCGGGGATCTACCGCTTCGACACCAGCCGGCCCCGGCCCGAGGTATTCTCCATCGACACTCCCCCGCCGACGGTCAGCGGCTCGCTGCACGTCGGCCACGTGTTCAGCTACACCCACACCGACATCATCGCCCGCTACCGGCGCATGACCGGCCAGGCCGTCTTCTACCCCATGGGCTGGGACGACAACGGCCTCCCCACCGAGCGGCGGGTCCAGAACTACTACGGCGTGCGCTGCGACCCGTCCATGCCGTACGACCCCGACTTCTCGGCCCCGCCCGACGCCGGCCGGCCCTCCGCCGTGTCCAAGCGCAGGACCATCGCAGTCAGCCGGCCCAACTTCATCGAGCTGTGCGAGGAGCTCACCGCAGCCGACGAGAAGGCCTTCGAGGACCTGTTCCGCCACATCGGGCTGTCGGTGGACTGGACCCGCACCTACGCCACCATCGACGCCCACTGCCGCCGGGTGTCGCAGCTCGCCTTCCTGGAGAACCTCGAGCGGGACGAGGCCTACCAGATCGAGGCGCCGTCACTGTGGGACGTCTCCTTCCAGACTGCGGTGGCCCAGGCCGAACTCGACGACCGCGAGATCCCCGGCGCCTACCACAAGCTGCGCTTCTCCGGCACCGACGGCGACGACGACATCTGGATCGACACCACCCGTCCCGAGCTGGTGCCGTCGTGCGTGGCCCTGGTGGCCCACCCCGACGACGGGCGCTACCGGCCCAGGTTCGGCTCGACGGTGCGCACCCCAGTGTTCGACGTGGAGGTGCCGGTGCTGGCCCATGAGCTCGCCGATCCCGACAAGGGCACCGGCATCGCCATGATCTGCACCTTCGGCGACACCGCCGACGTCACCTGGTGGCGCGAGCTCGACCTGCCGGTGCGAACCGTGATCGGGCGCGACGGCCGGCTCGCGGCCGAGCCGCCCCCAGCCGTCGAGTCGACCGCGGGCCGGGCCGCCTACGCCCGCCTGGCCGGCAAGACCGCAGCCCAGGCCCGCACCGAGATCGCAGCCGTCTTCGCCGAGTCCGGCGACATCGACGGCGAACCCCGCGGAATCACCCACCCCGTCAAATTCTTCGAGAAGGGCGACAAGCCGCTGGAGATCGTGTCCAGCCGCCAGTGGTACATCCGCAACGGCGGGCGCGACGCCGACCTCGGCCAGGCCCTCATCGACCGCGGCACCCAGATGAACTGGGTGCCGGCGTACATGCGGGCCCGCTACGAGAGCTGGATCGCGGGACTGAACGGGGACTGGCTCATCAGCCGCCAGCGCTTCTTCGGGGTGCCCATCCCGTTGTGGTACCACCTCGACGCCGACGGATCGGTGGTGTGGGACTCCCCGATCCGTCCCGGCGGTGCAGATCTGCCCATCGACCCGTCCTCGGACCGCCCTGGTGGCTACGACGAGTCCCAGCGGGGCGCACCCGGCGGGTTCATCGGCGACCCCGACGTGATGGACACCTGGGCCACCTCGTCGCTGACCCCCCAGATCGCCACCGGATGGCGCAGCGACGAGGCCCTCCACGCGGCCACCTTCCCCATGGACATGCGGCCCCAGGCCCACGACATCATCCGCACCTGGCTGTTCTCCACCGTGGTGAGGGCCCACTTCGACGCTGACACGGTGCCCTGGCACAACTGCGCCCTGTCGGGCTGGATCCTGGATCCCGACCGCAAGAAGATGTCGAAGTCGAAGGGCAACGTGCAGGTGCCCACCGATCTGCTGGAGCGCTACGGCGCCGACGCGGTCCGCTACTGGGCCGCCTGCGGACGTCCCGGCACCGACACCGCCTTCGACGAGCAGCAGTTCCGCATCGGCCGGCGCCTGGCCGTGAAGCTGCTCAACGTCTCCAAGTTCGTGCTGCGATTCGACGACCCCGGCGGCGGCGACATCACCGAGCCGCTGGACCGCTCGATGCTGCACCGCCTGGCCGACCTGGCAACCGAGGCCACCAACGCGCTGGACGCCTTCGACTACGCCCGAGCCCTGGAGCGCACCGAGTCGTTCTTCTGGGCCTTCGCCGACGACCACATCGAGCTGGTGAAGGCCCGGGCCTACGGCGAGTACGGCGAGGCCGCCTCCGCCTCGGCCCGCCGAGCGTTGCGGGCCGCGCTCGAAGTGCTGCAGCAGCTGTTCGCGCCGTTCATGCCCTTCGTGGCCGAGGAAGTGTGGAGCTGGTGGCGCGACAGTTCCGTTCACGCGTCGGCGTGGCCCAGCCCCGAACCGCTGAGGGCCGCAGCCGCCGGCGCGGGACCGGCGCCCAGCGCCGTGGCTGCGGCGGTACTGGGGGAGGTGCGCCGGGCCAAGTCGGAGGCCAAACGGCCGCTGCGGACCGAGGTGGCGCGAGCTGAGGTAGCCGACACAGCCGAGCGCATCGCCGTGCTGGAGACGGTCGCCGCCGACGTCTGCGCCGCGGGCCGCATCACCGAGTTGGTCCGCGTCGAGGGCGACGAGCTGTCGGTGAACTGCGAGCTGGCCCCCGAGGCCGCCGCCTAACACCTGCGGAACTGGCGGCAGAATGCGCACATGGCGTGCAAGACGCTGCCAATTCGGTCGAGCCGGGCGGGCGGTGTCAGCGAGGCAGCATCTCGATCTGGCCGGCCGCCCGCCGACCGGACAGCAGTGCGCCTTGAACGGTGGACGGGAACTGGCTGTGGGTCGCCTCGCCTGCGAAGAAGAGCCTCCCCTCGAGGGGCTTGGCCAACTCCCGGTAACTGCTGAACGGCACGCCGACGGGAACATAGGAATACGACCCGTACGTCCACGGGTCTGAGTTCCAGCGAGTGCTGACCGACTCGAGCGGCTCGGGCACGTTGCCGAACACATCTCCGAGGACGGCCAGAGCCTGTGCGGCCAGCTCCTCGTCGGAGTACTGCTCGACCTCGACGCCGAAAGTGCCCGCATTGAACATGGCCAACACCGGCTGCTGCTGGTACGGGAACAGGTTCAGGGTCTCGGCCCACTGGCCGGGCCGGTCGCCGACGACACCGATCCATTCGATGTCGGGCTGCCAGAAGACGTCGTCGAACAGCAGGGACGTCCGATTGAGGACTCCCATTCCCAGTGCGGCTATCGCCCCCCGGGTGCGGTCCGGCAACGGCGGCTCGAAGGAGATGAGGCCGCGCTTGAGGACGCCCAGAGGAACGGTGACGACCACCCGGTCGGCCTCGAAGGCCTCCCCCGAGCGGGTGGTCACATCCACCGTGTCGCCCGAATAGTCGATCGCCTCCACCGGGTCGTCGAGCCGGATGTCGAGTCCGTCGGCCACCGCGTCGACGATCTGGCCGTACCCGTCGGGCAGGACCACATCCCCGCCGCGCAGGTCGCTGCCACCCTCGTAGCTGCCGATCGACAGGTCGCTGATGTCGGCGCCGAACTCGTGCTCGAACCTCGAGTTCAGAACCTGGCGCCACGAACGGCGGCCGTTCGCGTCCAGGCCGTTGACTTCCACGAAGTCCTCGAAGACTTCCTCCAGCGACAGGCTGGGCCGGTCGTAGGCCATCCGCATGTAGGACCGCCAGAGCCCCTCGTCGACCGACCCCAGCTCCCGACCCGAGCGGTCGTAGCGGACCTCGTTCTCGTAGTCCGTCGGGGCCGTGGGGAGGTCGTTGCTCACAGCGATGTCATAGACCGGGTTGTCGCGGATGCCGTGAATCCACGTGGCGCCCAGCTCTACGGGGATGCCCCCGCCGAACCGTCCCGTCCAGATGCGCCCGCCGACCCGGTCCTGGGCTTCGAGGATGACGACTTGGCTGAAGCCTCGGGCCTGGAGGTCCTGTGCCGCGGCGAGGCCCGCGATGCCGGCGCCCACGACGACGATCCTCTCGTCGGTCGCGGCCGGTGGGGCGGCTCCGGTGCCGTCGCCGCAAGCTGCGAGCACCGGCGCGGCCCACGCCAGGCCTGCAGCACCGAGACCACCCTTGATGAACCCTCGGCGGTCCATCGCCGCTGGGCGTGTCACCCGCTCACCGACCGGCCGGGGCAGATTCGGAGCACGGGGCGGACCACCACCGACTCGCATGGAGGTCAGACTAGAGCATTGTCCGGCACAGGTCCGGCGCTACTCGTCGATCTCGGGGATCCGGAACCCGACCGCGGCACCACCGAGCGGGGAGTCACCGGCCCAGGCCGAGCCGCCGTGGGCCTCGGCCACATGGCGCACGATGGCCAACCCCAGGCCCGATCCCGGCTCGTCCCGGTCGTCCTCCAGGCGGTGGAAGCGCTCGAAGACGCGCTCCCGGTCGGCGTCGGGAATGCCCGGACCGGCGTCGTGGACTGTCACCGAGCCACCGTCGATCACCACCTCGACCGGACCGTCGGTGCTGAACTTCACCGCGTTGTCGACGAGGTTGCGCACTGCCCGAGCCAGCGCCTCCGGGCGGCCCTCCACCGGGACGGCCCGTTCCAACCGCAGCGCGATCTCGCGCCCGCTGCGGCGCCGGGCCCGTTCCAGGACCGGCTCGACCACCTCGACCACGTCGATCAACTCCAGCTCCTCGTCGGCCCCGACATCGGCCGCGAGGTCCACCAGCTCGGTCACCAGGTCGGTCAGCTCTCCCAGCTCGGCGTCCACATCGTCGAGCACCGAGGCCCGATCGGTGGGCGGGAGCTCGTCGGAGCGCCGGAGCAGGTCCACGTTGGTGCGCATGCTTGTCAGGGGGGTGCGCAGCTCGTGGCTGGCGTCCATCACCAGGCGGTGCTGCTGGCGGCGGCTGGTGGCCAGCGCAGCGAGCATCGTCCGGAAGCTGCGGGCCAGCCTGCCCACCTCGCCGGGGCCGGAGCCCTCGACCTCGCCGTCGAGGTCACCGGTCGCGGCGATGTCCTCCACCGTCCTCGTCAGGCGCACGATGGGGCGCACCGCCCTCCCGGCCAGGAACCAGGCCCCCGCGGCGGCCGCGGCCACCGCCAGGAAGCCGAACAACAGCACCCGTTGACGCAGATCCTCCACCGCGCGGTCGACCTCGACCAGCGGACGGGCCACCTGGACGAACACGCCGTCGGAAGCCTCGACCGTCATGAGCCGGAGCCTGAGGCCCTTGACGCTGACCGTCTCCAGCATCGGCCCGTCCCGGTGGCGGGCCCGCTCCAGGCGGTGCGCGTCGGGGACGGTTCCAATGTCGTCGTCGAGAGTGAGGATGACCTCGCCGCCGTGAATGACGCCCTCCAAGCCGGGGCCAAGATCGGTGACCACGACCCGGGCGTAGGCGTCCAGCGACACCAGCGACCCGAGCGGGTCGGCCCGCAGCAGCGGCCCGATCCTGAGATCCCCTTCCGCCAGCTCCAGCACGTGGGAGAAGAAGTCCCGCCGCGGCCCGTCGGCCAGCAGACCGGCCCGCGCTACCAAATCGATGTCGACCTCCTCGGTGAGCTCGGCCCGGGCTGATCGCACCGCGGCCCAACCCACCGCGGCCACCGCCACCGCCACCACCGCTGCCACCAGCAGCGCAACCCGCACCCGCAGCGTCACCGGTCGAGCCTGCCCGCGTTCACCGATCGATCCTGGCCACGTAGCCGATCCCGCGCACGGTGTGAATGATCCGGGGCTCGCCGCCTCGCTCGGTCTTGCGGCGCACGTACCCGATATACACGTCGAGCGTCTTCGACTCCACGTCGAGGGCTCCGTCCCACACGTGCTCGTAGATGTCGAAGCGGCTGAGCACGGTTCCGGCGTTGCGCACCAGCAGCTCGAGGAGGTCGAACTCGGTGCGGGACAGCTCGATGCGGCGACCGGCCCGTCGCACCAGCCGTCCCTCGATGTCGAGCTCCAGGTCGGCGAAGCGCACGAGGTGCCGGCCGGCGGCGGCACCGTCCACGGCCCCGGCGGCCCCCGCACCGCGGCGCGCCTCCTCGGCGGCCCTCAACCGGGCTCGCACGCGGGCTAGCAGCTCCTCCAGCGCGAACGGCTTGACCAGATAGTCGTCAGCGCCGGCGTCCAGCCCGGCCACACGATCGCCGACCTCGTGGCGCGCCGTCAGCATCAGGATCTGCGTGTCGCAGCCGTCGTCGCGCAGCATCCGGCAGACGCTGAGACCGTCGGCGTTGGGCATCGAGACGTCGAGCACCATCAGGTCGGGCCGGTGGGACTGGTGCGCCTTCAACGCCGCCGCGCCGTCGGCGACGACCACGACCTCGTATCCCTCGAGCTTCAGGGCACGCTCCAGCGACTGCCGCACCCGCCGATCGTCCTCGGCCACCAGGACGGTGGCGCCGGCCGGGCTCGCCGATCCTGCACTCACAGCCCCAGTGTGGCGCAACAAGGTGAACATCAGGTTAGAAGTTCGCACGCTCGGGCTCGGGCCCCCGAAGGGCCGCTAGGGTCCGCGGGTGCGAATTCTCGTCACCAACGACGACGGCATCGACTCCATCGGGCTGCACGTGCTGGCCCGGGCCATGGCCACCATCGGTGAAGTGGTGGTGGTGGCGCCCGACAAGGAGTACTCGGGCTATGGAGCGGCCTTCGGGCCTCTGCACCTGATCCAACCCGAGGTGCACCGGGCCCGCATCGACGGCATAGACGAGGTGTGGTCGGTGACCGGCCCGCCCGCGCTGTGCGTGATGTTCGGGCGCCTGGACCTCTTCGGCCATTACGACCTGGTGGTGGCGGGCATCAACCCCGGCGCCAACGTGGGACGCTCGGTGTACCACTCGGGAACGGTCGGAGCCTGCCTGACTGCCCGCAACGGCGGTGTGTCGGGCGTGGCTGTGAGCCAGTCGGTTGAGTCGTTCGGCGTGGAGGGCCAGGCCTGGGAGGAGACGCTCGCAGATCAGCCCTGGCACAGTGCGGCCACCGTGGCCGCCGCGGCCGTGGAGGGACTCATCACAGACTTGCCGGAGAGCCCGGTGGTGCTCAACATCAACGCCCCCGGCCGGGAGCTGGCCGAGTTCAAGGGCTGGAAGCGCACCGAGGTCGGGATCGAGCCGCCCCGCTCGATGGCCACCGCCCACCTCGAGCCGAGGCCGGGCCACACCGACGCCTTCCGGGTGAAGATGGACTGGGGGGAGGCCATCGAGCTTCCCGCGCACACCGACGGCGGCGCGGTGATGGCCGGCTGGGTGTCCGTCGGATGGCTCGGCCGGCTGGAGTCGACCGAGCCGGAATTCAGGGGTGCGGCCGAAGCCGAGTCCCGCCTCGACACGCTGCTCGGCTGAGAGCGAACGCGAGTAGACCCCGGGCGAAGCCTTCAAGCGGCGCGGGCGTAGCGTTGAACGGTGACTATCGCCGCTTCGGGGCTGGCCAAGGCCTACGGCACTCGCCAGCTGTTCACCGACGTCAGCTTGAACCTGGCGCCGGGCCGTAAGGTCGCGCTCGTCGGGGGCAACGGCGCCGGCAAGACGACGCTGCTGGAGATCCTGGCCGGGCTGGCCGAAGCCGACGCCGGCACCGTCACCAAGCCCCGCGACGCCCGGATCGGATACCTGCCCCAGGATCTGGGCGAGGTCTCCGAGGGCACCGTCCGCCAGCAGGTGGCGGCCGGCTCCGGCCGTCTGGCTGAGGTCGCCCGCACGCTGGAGCAGCTGGAGGGTCGGCTGAGCGGGCCCCACGGCCACCGGGACGAGCTGCTGGCCCGCTACGGAGAGGTTCAGGCGCAGTTCGAGCAGCTCGGGGGGTATGCCTTCGAAGCCGAGGTAGCCAAGATCCTGGCCGGCCTCGGCTTCTCCGATGCCGATGCCGATCGGGCCGTGGCCGAGCTCTCGGGCGGCTGGAGGATGCGGGTGGCGCTGGGCCGGCTGCTGCTGTCGGAGCCGGACATCCTGCTGCTGGACGAGCCCACCAACCACCTAGACGTCGACTCGGTGGCCTGGCTGGAACGCCGCCTGTCCAGCTGGCCGGGCGCGCTGCTGTTCGTCAGCCACGACCGCGACTTCATCGACGCGGTGGCGGATCGGATCGTCGAACTCGCCGCGGGAGCGGCGACGGCCTACGAGGGAGGCTTCGCCGAGTTCGTCGTGGCCCGCGAGGAACACCTCCAACGCATCGAGGCGACCGCGGCCCGCCAGGCCCGGGAGGTGACCCGGGTCGAGCGCTTCGTCGAGCGGTTCCGCTACAAGGCCAGCAAGGCCCGCCAGGTCCAGAGCAGGGTCAAGACCCTCCAGAAACTGGAGCGCATTCAGGCACCGAGGCGCGCCGACACCGCCGCTCGCTTCGACTTCGTGACCCCGCCTCGCTCCAGCCGGGTCGTGGCCGAGTTCGAGGATGCGGCCGTGGGCTACCCCGACGGCGACGGGCCCGTCGTCTCCGGGGCCACGTTCGCCATCGAGCGGGGCCAGAGTGTCGCCCTGGTGGGGCCCAACGGCGCGGGCAAGACCACGCTGCTGAAGCTGATTCTGGGCGAACTCTCTCCCACCTCGGGCAGGGTACGGGTGAGTTCCAACGTGCGGGTCGCCGCCTTCGGCCAGCATCAGGCCGACGAGCTGGACGGCGCCAAGCGGGCGATCGAGGTCTTCTCGGCCGGCATCGACCCGGGGCGGCGGAACCTGCGCACCATCCTGGGGGCGTTCGGGTTCAGGGGCGATGACGCCGACCGCCGGGTGGCCGAGCTCTCCGGCGGTGAGCGCACCCGCCTGGTGCTGGCCCGGCTGATGGTGGAGCCCGTGAACCTGCTGGTGCTCGACGAGCCCACCAACCACCTCGACCTGCCCAGCTGCGACATCCTCGAGGACGCCCTGGACGCCTATCCCGGCACGGTCCTGCTCGTCACCCACGACCGCCACCTGATCCGCTCAGTGTCAGACGCCCTCATCGAGGTTCGCAACGGGCGGGCGGTGTGGCACCTGGGAGCCGACGAGAAGGTGCTCTACCCCGACGAGGCGGCCAGCCTGCCGTCGTCGGCAACCGCGGGCCTGAAATCCGCACCCGGAACGGTCACCGGGGACAGAGCCGGCTCCGCGCCCCCGGACGGATCGAGCGCGCCGCGCACCTCCGCAGCCGGCAAGGCCGAGCGTCGACGGGCCGGCGCCCGATCCCGGGCCGCCACCAGCCAGCTCCGCAATCAGGTGACCGACCTGGAGCGGGCCTGGTCCGCGGCCGACGCCGAGGTGGCCGAGCTGCACCGCCGCCTCAGCGACCCGGCCGTCTACGAGCGGCCCGAGGAGGTCCACGCGCTGGCCTCGGCCCACGAGGAGGCCGCCGAGAAGGCCGCGACCCTGCTGACCGAATGGGAGTCATCGCTGGCAGAGCTAGAGGCGCTCGGCCAGCGTCCAGAAGGAGCGTCGGGGGCGACGTGATCATCGGGCGCAGCCTGCTCGGGCGGTGTGACACGCGGCCCCGCCGATCCAGCCACGACGCGCTAGAACGGGCCGGATGCTCCTAGCCGATCTCGTCGCCTGCACCGACGCAGTGGCTGCCACCTCATCGCGCACCGCCAAGATCGAGGCCCTGGCCGAGCTGTTGCGGGCGGCAGGCGACCGCGAGGCCGCGGTCGTGGCCAGCCTGATCGCCGGCGACCCCCGCCAGGGACGCATCGGCGTGGGCTGGGCCACCGTGGCCGCGCTCCGGACCCAACCGGCTGCGCAGCCGTCGCTGTCGGTGGCCGATCTCGACGCCATGCTCGACGCGGTCGCGGGCGCGTCCGGTGAGGGATCGAACCAGCGGCGCCTCGACCTGCTCGGCGACTTCCTGGCCCGGGCCACCGGCGCGGAGACCGGCTTCGTGAGGAGGCTGCTCGTGGGCGAGCTGCGTCAGGGAGCCAGCGAGGGCGTGGTGGTGGAGGCTGTCGCCCGGGCTGCCGACGTGCCCGCGGCTCCGGTCCGGCGGGCTCTGATGCTGGCGGGCGACCTCGGCGAGACGGCTGAGATCGCCCTGTCACTCGGGCGGCCCGGCCTGGACGCGGTGGGCTTCCGGTTCATGCGGCCGATACGGCCGATGCTGGCCTCCACCGCCGACGACGCCGCCTCCGCGGTCGCGGAGCTGGGCCGGTGCTCGGTGGAGTGGAAACTCGACGGGATCCGCATCCAGGCCCACCGCCAGGGCGACGACGTGCGGGTCTGGACCCGCAACCTCAACGAGGTCACCGCCCGGCTGGGCGAGGTGGTCGACGTGATGCGAGACCTCCCGGTCGACACCGTGGCGCTCGACGGGGAGGTGCTCGGGCTGGCTGATGACCTCTCCCCCGCAGCCTTCCAGGACACGATAGGCCGCGTAGGCACCAGGCGAGCGGGCGAAGTCGCTCCGGCCGGTGCCGGACCGGTGCGGGTAGCGCCCGTGTTCTTCGATGTCCTGCACCTCGACGGGCGGGACCTGCTCGACGATCCCCTCCAGTCCCGGCTGGAGTGCCTGCAGAAGGCAGCCGCCGATCACCGCATACCCGGCGTCGTCACCGAAGACCCCGCAGAGGCTGAGCGGACCTTCGACGCCGCGGTGGCCGCCGGCCATGAGGGAGTGATGGTGAAGGCGGCAGGCTCGCCCTACGCCGCGGGCCGGCGGGGCAAGGCTTGGCGCAAGGTGAAGCCGGTGCGCCAACTCGACCTGGTGGTGCTGGCGGTGGAGCCGGGAAGCGGACGCCGCAACCGCTGGCTGTCCAACATCCACCTCGGCGCCCGGGACCCTGACGGGGGCTTCGTGATGGTGGGCAAGACGTTCAAGGGCATGACCGACGCGATGCTCGAATGGCAGACCGGCCGCTTCGAGGAGCTCGCCACCGACCGGAACGCGTATGTCGTGAAGCTGCGACCCGAGCAGGTGGTGGAGATCGCGGTGGACGGCGTGCAGCGCTCGAGCCGCTACCCCGGCGGCGTGGCCCTGCGCTTCGCGCGGGTCCTGCGCTACCGCAGCGACAAGCCCGCCGCCGAGGCCGACACCATCTCGACGGTCCGCGGCCTACTCCCTCAAAGGACGGGTTCTATAGGCTCGCAACCATGACCGGCTTACCCACAACCGCGGTCACGGCCGACACTCCGGCGACGCACACTCCTGCGCCCGGCACCTCGACGGTCACCGAACCCGAGGTCCGGCCGGTGACCGACGACGGAGATCACGACCGCTTCGCCCACTACACCCGGCGGGCCGACGCCAACCGGGCCTACGTCGAGGGCACCCCGATACGGGCGCTCTGCGGCAAGGTTTGGGTCCCGAGCCGGGATCCGTCCCGTTACCCCGTGTGCCCGGAGTGCGCCAAGATCCGGGAGCGCCTCCGCAGGCGGGCCCACAACTGAGCAGGACAGGGGTGCTTCCGGGCGAACCCACGGCCATGCGCACCCACCTCCAGGGCGCCTTCCTGCTGGTCGTCCTGCTGCTCGCCTTCTGGTGGGCGCTGAACTGGGCCGGTCCGATCTTCGACAGCGCCCTGGGCGGCGAGGACGGCGCCATCGTGGCCCGAGCGCCCTCGGAGGAGGACGCGGTGGCCGCCATTCAGGCCGCCGCAGACGCGCCCCTCGACGGCAACGAAGTCGCCGCATTGCAGGCAGCGCTGCTCCATGTCGGCTACAGCCCAGGCCCGATCGACGGGATCATGGGCGAGCTGACCCGGGCAGCCATCGAGGAGGCCAAGCAGGATCTGGGGCTGGTCGAGGCGTCTGACCGCAGACTCCTCGAGACCCTCGAGCCTGCGGTCGAGACCCTCGAGACTTCACCGGACGCCGGCGAGCCGGGCTCCTGACATGCCACGGCAGACCGGCTCGCCGGTCAAGGCTCCGCCCTCCCCACCGGACTGCTCAACCGTCTTCCGGCCCGCCTTCGACCTGAACTTGAAGGTGACGTTGATGTGGGTGAAGACGTCGCAGGCCCGCGACGGCGTTCGATGGTGGGCCACCGAGACGCCCGAGGGGTCGGCGTCGCTGGCCTTCCGGCCCCTCGGCGGCGAGGTGATCGCCGACGCCTGGGGACCGGGCGCCGCCTGGGCCATCGGGCAGCTGCCGGCCCTGCTCGGCAACGACGACGACCCCGGCGACTTCCAGCCCCGAGACTCGGTGGTGCGCGGCCTGGTGTCTGGGCTGGGGGTGCCGCGGTTGGGGGCCACCGGCCGCTGGTACGAGGCGATGGCCACCGCCGCCATCTACCAGAGGGTGGTCAGCGCGGACGCTCGGACCGCGGTGACCCGCATGGGAAGGCTGCACGGCGCCGATGTCCCCGGTGGGGGCCCGCTGCCGCTGTTCCCGCGTCCCGAGGCGGTGCTGCGGGTCCCCGATCACGGGTTCCACCGCGCCGGCGTCGACCGGGCCCGTACCCGGGTGATCCGGGTCGCGGCCAAGCACGCTGAGCGCCTCGAGGCCCTCCAGGAGCGGCCCGCGGCTGAGGCCCGCGAGTGGCTGCAGCGCCTCCCGGGCGTCGGACCGTGGACCGCGGCCCGCACGACCGGGGCCGCCGCGGGCGATCCCGACGCGGTGCCGGTGGGTGACCTGCACGTGCCGGTCCTGGTGACCTACGCCCTCAGCGGCGCCACCGACGGCGACGACGACTCGATGCTCGAGTTGCTGGAGCCCTACGCAGGCCACCGCGGCAGGGTCGTGCGCATGGTCAAGGCGGCCGGCATCGGCCCGCCCAAACACCATCCAGCCCCCACCCGCTTCGATATCAGCCGCATCTAACCCGCCCGGCGGGCGGCCTTGGCGGCCCGGTGGGCCAGCGTGCGCTCCACGTACGGCGCCACTTCGGGGGTCTTGCAGCCGGTCTGGCCGTGATCGACCTTCACAGGGCCGATGCGGCGGGCCGCGGCCAGCACCGATCGGCGCAGGTTGCCGTCGCGCAGGGCCATCACAATGAGCGCCCCGTTCATCTCGTGGCGGACCCGGTTGGGCCGCTCGCCGATCTCCGCCTCGATCTGGCGCAGCAGGCCGCGCAGTTCCTCGACGGACCACACGTCGGGATCCTCGGCGGTGCACATGACGATGAACCACCCGGTGGCCGCGGTCCACTCGGCCGGGCTGTCCCTCCAGGAGTCGCTCAGCGTCCGGGCGTGGGGCGATTGCGCGCAGAGCCCGCCGAGGCCCTCGGCCAGGATGTAGTTGTCCACGTCGCCCAGCCAGCGGCCTGCCAGCGGCTCGTCCATCGCGGCGGGATCGGCGGCGCGAAGCGCCAGCACCCGGGCGTCGTGGTTGCCGCTGTCCCAGAGTTGCTGAGCCAACTCGTGATCGGTCTTGATCGCCTTGGCGATCTTGCCGAGCTCGGCGTAGCTGACCCCGAATATGGGCTCGGCCGCACCATGTCGGCCATACACCTTGCGGTTCTGAGCCGTCCCCGCACCCTCCAGCTCCGCCATGACCGTGCCGATGTCACTCATGTCGCTGCTCACCGCCGCCATTGCTGTCGGCCGAAGTCACCCGCCGAAGTCGCGGGTGAACAGGCGGTAGGCCACGCTATCGACGAGGTTCGCAGAGTTCGACAGCACAACCACCCCCTCACGGGCCTCCGGGTCGAAGCCGACGAACGAGCTGTAGCCACCGGTGGCGCCGTTGTGCCACACGAACCGGCGATCGCCCTCAACCGCGATGACCCACCCGAGCGCGAGGTCCATGCCCAGCGCCGGGTCTGGCACCTGCGGGGCATGGGCGAACTCCATTGCGGCGCCCAACGGCGACTCTCGCAGCCCCATGTTGGCCTCGACGAACGTCAACATGTCGTCCACTGTGGACCGAAGCGCTCCTGCGCCGGCTAGGGCGGTGAAGTCCCAGTTGGCGGCCGGACGCAGCCGCTCGTCGTGCCCGGGGGCCAGGCGCTCCCGCAGCGATGGCGTCAGCTCGATGACGGTGTCGTACATCTGCAGCGGCTCGAGGATCCGCTCGGTCACCAGAGTCTCGTAGTCGGTGCCCTCCCGGAAAGCGAGTGAATGGCCCAGCAGGCCGTAGCCGAAGTTCGAGTACTCGACCGCCTCGCCTATGTCCCGGCGCAGTTCGTGCGACGACAGGAAGGCATAGAGACGCTCGGTGTCGTAGTCCGCGTACGGGTTGGTGACGTCGGCCGGATCCAGGTTGTCGGGCAGGCGGGGCAGTCCCGAGTTGTGGCTGGCCAACTGTCCCACCGTTATCTCCGCTCCGTCGCGGGTCGGCACGCGGGCCGCGGCGCCCAGCAGGCTCTGCACCGGAGTGTCGAGCCCCAGCTCCCCGCGCACCGCGAGGTCGGCCAGCAGAGTCGACGTGAACATCTTCGTGACGGAGCCGATCTCGAAGACGGTGTCGGCACCGGGCTGGGTCGGATCGTCAGCACTGAGACGGCCGTACCCGACGACCACGCGCCCCTCCTCCGTGGTCACGGCCGCGACCACGCCGACGCTCTGCCGTCCGCCGTCAACGAACTCCGCCAGGAGGTTGCGGATCTGGGCCTCGCTCACCGGGTGAAGAACGGACTCGCCGACAACCTCCGCCACCGGCTCAACCTCGGTTGCGCCGTCTGTGCCGCCGCACGCTGCACACCAGAGCGCAAGCCCGACCCCTATGGCGACCCCCCTACGCGTGGTCCGCTCTCCACTCATCCCAGGCCGAGTTCGGAGATGCGGTCGAGGACTCGCTCGTTCTCGTCGCCGATGGTGGTGTTGTCGCCGTGGCCGGTGTGCACGACCGTGTCGGCGGGCAGGGCGAGCAGGCGGTCGCGGATGCTGCGCAGGATGGTGGGCTCGTCGCTGAAGCTGCGGCCGGTGGCGCCCGGCCCGCCGCAGAACAGGGTGTCGCCCGACAGCACCCGGCTGTCGGCGACATCGTGGAAGCAGCAGCATCCCGGCGAGTGGCCCGGCGTGTGGATCACTCCCAGCTCATGGCCGCCTGCGGCCAGCACCGAACCCGGCTCCAGGTCGCGGTCGGGGGAATCGCCGGGATGGACTGCATCCCAGAGCATCCGGTCGTCGGGGTGTATCAGCACCGGAGCGTCCACCGCGTCGCGCAGCGCGACCGCAGCGTTGATGTGGTCGTTGTGGCCGTGGGTGCACACGATGGCCGCCACCCGGCGGCCGGCCACTGCGGCAGCGATGGGCTCGTGGTCGTGGGCCGCGTCGAAGATGAGCACCTCGCGGTCGTCGCCCACCAGCCAGATGTTGTTGGTGACCTCCCACTCGCCGCCGTCAAGGGCGAATATGCCGTCGGTCGTCACCAGTTCTATGGGCATGGTCGCAGGTCCCCGCCCGTTTACAACACGACGACGGAGCGCAGCACCTCGCCGCGCTCCATCTTGTGGAAGGCCTCCTCCACATCGCCGAGGCCGATCGTCTCCGACACGAAGCCGTCGAGGTCCAGCCGGCCCTGCAGGTACAGGTCGATCAGCATGGGGAAGTCCCGGCTCGGCAGGCAGTCGCCGTACCAGCTCGACTTCAGCGCCCCGCCCCGTCCGAACACCTCGATGAAGGGCAACTCGATGGTCATATCGGGCCGAGGCACGCCCACCAGCACCACCGTGCCGGCGAGGTCGCGGGCCTCGAACGCCTGCCGGTACGTCTGGGGCAGTCCCACTGCCTCGATGGCCACGTCCACGCCGTTGCCGCCGGTGAGGGCCTGGATCGCCTCCACCGGGTCGGTCTCGGAGGAGTTGACGGTGTGGGTAGCCCCGAAGCCCCGGGCCCACTCCAGCTTGCGGTCATCGATGTCCACCGCGATGATCGTGTGGGCCCCGGCCAGCTTGGAGCCGGCGATGGCGGCGTCGCCCACTCCCCCGCAGCCGAAGACGGCCACGCTGTCACCCCGACCGACTCCGGCGGTGTTGATGGCGGCGCCGATGCCGGCCATCACCCCGCAGCCCAGCAGGCCGGCAGCGGTGGCCGGAGCGGACGAGTCAACCTTGGTGCACTGTCCCGCGGCGACGAGGGTCTTCTCGACGAACGCACCAATGCCAAGAGCGGGCGAGAGCTCGGTCCCGTCGGCCAACGTCATCTTCTGGGACGCGTTGTGGGTGCTGAAGCAGATCTGGGGACGACCGCGCAGGCACGAGCGACACTGACCGCACACCGCCCGCCAGTTGAGGATCACGTAGTCGCCGGGCTCCACCTCGGTCACACCGTCACCGACGGACTCGACCACCCCCGCGGCCTCGTGTCCCAGCAGGAAGGGGAACTCGTCGTTGATCCCGCCCTCGCGGTAGTGCAGGTCGGTGTGGCAGACGCCGCAGGCCTGGATGGCCACGACCGCCTCGCCGGGGCCCGGGTCGGGGACCACGACGTCGGTGATCGTGACCGGCTCGCCCACCTCCATCGACACCACTCCTTGCACGGTCTGGGGCATGTCTTAGTCCTCCTAGTAGTCCGGCCGGCTGGTCTGGGCACACTACCGCGCCCGGCCCGGCCATCAAGTGGCGAGGCCCGGAGGTCAAGGAGCATTGTGTGCCCCGGGTGTGCCCCGGCTGATCGTCTCGCGGGCGGGGGCGTAGAGTCGTGGCCATGTGCCGCAATATCACGACCCTGCGCGGCTTGGCGCCTCCGGCCACAACCGTCGAGGTCGAAGCCGCCGCCCGCCAGTACGTCCGCAAGGTCAGCGGGGTGCAGAAAACCTCCGCCGCCACCGAGGCCGCCTTCGAGCAGGCCGTCGCGCTGGTCGCCGACGCCACCGCCGACCTCCTGGCTGCCCTGCCGGCCCGCCGGACGCCGCCCCGCAACGAGCCGCCGCTGCGTCGACGGGCGGCCGCGGGCAACGGCACCACCGCCTGACACGTCGATGGGCGGCTCGACGGGGCAGCTAGCGGACCTCGTAGCCCAGGCCCGGCGGTACGGCGTGCGCGACGAGGCCGTGCTCGCCGCCATCGGGACGGTGCCGCGGCAGAGCTTCGTGCCTCGCCGGCTCGCCTCAGCCGCCTTCGACGACGGTCCACTGCCGATCGGCGAGGGCCAGACCATCAGCCAGCCCGCGATGGTGGCAATGATGGCCGAGGCCGCCCAACTGCGCCCCGAAGACCGGGTGCTGGAGGTCGGGGCCGGATCCGGCTACGGCGCACTGGTGCTGCGGGCCGTGGCCGGCCGGGTGGTGACCATCGAGCGCAGGCCCAGCCTGGCCGGCAAGGCCCGGGCCGCGCTGGCGGGCCAGGGCTTGGGGGACGTAGAGGTCGTGGTGGGCGACGGGACGCTGGGCTGGCCCACCGAGGCGCCCTATGACGCCATCGTCGTGACCGCGGCCGGCCCCGAGCCGCCCCCGCCCCTGCTGGAGCAGCTCGCGCCGGGAGGGCGCCTGGTGATGCCGGTGGGTGCGCGGCACAACACCCAGTTCCTGATGCGCTACACCCGCACCGCCTCCACGCACCTCCAGGACAACGGCGATCCCGCGCCCGCTGAGGAGTACCGCAGCGAGCGACTGACGGCAGTGCGCTTCGTCCCGCTCATCGGTGCCCACGGCTTCGGGCCCGGCCGGTGAGTCTTTCTTCGGGCGACGCCCCCAGGACGCTGGCCCGCCACCGCATCATCGACGCAGCCACACCGGGTGTGCCCCGCGAACACGACCGGTTCAATGTGAACGGGCCGTCGGTGCTGCCCACGCCGGCCTGGATGCCGGACCCTCCGGGCCGGTACCTGATGTTCTTCGCCCACCACGTTGGCCAGTCCATCCGGCTGGCCGCGGCCGACGAGCCGACCGGTCCGTGGCGAATGGTCGATCCCGACGTGCTCAACGTGGACGACACCCCGTCGGAGCGCCAGCCCCACATCGCCTCTCCCGACGTCCACGCCGACGACGGTCGGCAGCGCTTCGTGATGTACTTCCACGGGATGGTCCCCGCCACCGTCGGCGGTCACCTGCCGTGCTGGGGGGTGTACCCGTCGCTGAACCAGAAGACCATGGTGGCGACCTCGAACACCGGGCGGAGCTTCACGCTGGTCGAGCCAGTGTTGGCGGTGTCGCCCAGCTACCTGCGGATGTTCGACGCCGGCGACGCCTGGTACGGGGTGGCCATGCCGTCACAGGTTGTCTGCTCGCCCGACGGGCTGCGGGACTTCACCTACGGGCCGATGCTGTTCGACGACGACGAGATCCGCCATTGCTGCCTGTCCCACCACCCCGAGCGGCGCGAGCTGGAAATGCTGTTCACCCGCTGCCACGAGGCCCCCGAGCGGATCTACCGCACCGTGATCGACGTCTCCGGTGACTGGCGCAGCTGGACACCGGGACCGGTGACCGAGTTCATGCGACCGGAAGAGAACTGGGAAGGCGCCGAGGAACCTCTCAAGCCAGTGCCGAGGGGCCTGGCTGCAGGCCGCCAGAACGGCCTGCGCGACCCCTGCGTGCTGGCTGAGGGGAACCAGCGCTGGCTCTTCTACGCCGCGGCAGGAGAGGACGCGCTGGGCGTCACCCCCATCGCCGGTTTCTAGTCCGTGTCGGAGACTCATTCGGCCGGGGGCGGCGCGACGCGATCCGCCGCAGCCCGCCAGGTGGCGCGCCGGCTCCCGCAGTTGATCGCGGGCCTGTGGATCTTCGGGATGGGTCTGGCTCTGGTGGTGCTCGGCGGGCAGGGTCAGGGTCCCTGGATCGTGTTCGACGAGGGCGTCTCGCTGCACACCCCGCTGACGATCGGCACGGTCGCGATTCTTGTCGGCGTGGTGCTGGTGGCCGGCTTGGCGTTGGCTCGCGAACCGGTGGGGTTCGGCACTCTGGCGAACGCCCTGGTGGTGGGGGTCTCGACCGACGTGACCCTGGCAATCTTCGACCAGCCCGGCTCACTTGCCGGGCAGGTGGCCCTGACGCTGGCCAGCCCGTTGCTGGTAGCGCTGGGCTCGGGCCTGTACCTCGGCGTCATGCTGGGTCCGGGACCACGCGACGGCGTCATGACGGCCATGCACCGCCGCGGCGTCCCCATCTGGCTGGCCCGGTTCATCATCGAGGCCGTGCCGTTCACAATCGGCGCGATCCTGGGCGGCACGGTGGGCTGGGGGACGGTCTACTGGCTGGTGGTCATCGGCCCTGCGGTGAACGTGGCGATGAAGTTCTCCTCCTGGCCCGTGGTGCCCTCGCGCTGGATCGACGTGTTCAACGCCCTGGAGACGGACCGGCACCCCGTCCCCCGCGCCAACCGCCGTCCCCCGGGCTTCCGGAGCCACTGAGCCCTCACGCGCCTCGGCAAGACGCTCGAATTGGCAGCAGAACGTACCCCCTCGGGGGCGGGACACTGCCAATTCATCCGAGGCTCATCCCCGAAGGCGGAACTGGCAGCGAGAAGCGTCCCACAAAGGACAAAACGCTGCCAGATCCCCGAGCGTCCCCATGGTCCGACACCTACGGCTCGAAGGCCGCAGACAGATCATGATGCTATTTTTCAGTCCTTTATATATATTCTCAATATGGAACCAAAAGAAGCTTGGGCTGCGCTGTCCACACTGGCGTCCTCCCAGCACGGTGCGTTCACACGGCAACAGGCGAGCGCGCTCGGCTACTCCAAGAAGCGCCTAGACCTCCTGGTCAAGCGAGGCGCCATCATTCCCGTAGCCCGTGGCGTGCTCCGCTTTCAGGCGGTTCCCCACTCATGGCGATCCACGTTGATGTCGGCCGTACTTGCCGGGGGTGGGAGTCATGCGTCGCACCGCTCGGCGGCCTGCCTGCACGAGTTGGATGGATTCGGCGAACCCCAGCCGATCGAGGTGACGGTGGCTCGCGGTCGATATCCGGCGAGCGACGAAGTCACTGTCCATCGCTGGACAGCGCCCGACCAGGACGATCTCACACGGATCGACGGCATCCCTGCCTTGACCCTGGCCGCGACCTTGGCCCGGCTCGGAGCGGTCGTGTCGAGCCGCCGAGTGGAACAAGCGTTGGACGACGCTCTGCGCCGCGGCTACTCGCTCCAGTGGATCGAGCAGACAGCTGAACGCCTTCACCGGCCGGGACCGACTGGCACGGGCATCCTGCTTCGTCTGCTGCGCGATCCGGCTCGCCAGTCGGCCACCCCAGACTCCATGTTTGAACGCATGACCGCACGGATTCTGGATGCGACGGACCTTGAGCAACCCGCTCTGCAACATCCGGTTCGACTCCCCAACGGCCGCACCGCTCGGATCGACATCGCCTGGCCCAGTGTCAAGTGGGGCATCGAGTGCCATTCGCGCCGCTACCACTTCGGGCCAGCACAGGCTGACGCCGACCACGACCGCGACCACCAGATGGCGATGCTGGGTTGGCACCTCACGTACCTCACTTGGCACCAGGTCCAAGACGCCGACTACGTGATCGACCTGGCACGAACGATGCTGGTCCAGCGCGCAGCCCGATCCGCCTGACTGCCTCCGAAACTGGCAGCAGAACACACCCCGTACGGGGCAGAACGCTGCCAATACACGCCCGGACCCCACCCCCGCCCAAACTGGCAGCAGAACACACCCTGTAGCGGGTGGTGAGCTGATCGTGGTGAGCCCCGTCAGGGCGCGGTGTCCGACCCCGGCTTGACGCTCGCTCCGTCCACCCAGACGTGGCTGATGTCGTCGGCGGCGGCGAGCCGGACGACCTTCTCGAAGGTGCGGGCCTCGTCGTCGAAGCCGTCCCACAGCCGGATGGCACCGCCGGGCCGGTCGGCGCACACCGCGATGGCGTCGAAGCGGCGGCCGGGCTCGATCAGCCCCACCGGCAGGTCGACTACCGCCGCGCCGCCCGCGGTTGCCAGCCAGAAGGCGGTCACGGTGTCGATCCGCGACTCTGGTACGCCCCGCTGCGCCGCGCCGAGGGCCGGGTCGACGCCGTCTTCGAGCATGCGGGAGACGGTCACCGCGTCCTGACACATTCCCAGCAGTCCGGGACGGGCCCCTCCGGCGATGTCGGTGCCCAGGCCCACCCGGACACTGGCGGCCAGCGCCCGCCGCACGCCGAACACCGCGTTGGCGAAGTACGCGTTGGACAGCGGGCAGTGGGCCACGCCCGCCCGCTGCCCCGACACGAGAGCCATGTCGTCGGTGGTGAGGTGGTCGGCGTGGGCCAGCACTGTGCGGGGTCGCACCAGGCCGAAGCGGTCGAGCGCGGCAGGATCGGTCGTGCCGAACCGGTCGAGGGCGTAGCCGCAGTGCCAGTCCGACTCAGCGCAGTGGGTCTGCGTCCGTATGCCGGTGGACTCGGCCAGTTCGCCCAGCCCCTCCAGGAGCGCGTCGGTGCAAGCCGGCGCGAAGCGGGGAGTGATGATCGGCTCCACGAGCGGACTGGCGAGCGCTTCCACCGATTCGATGGACGCGGCCGACGCGTCCACGCCCTCCGACGCGGTCGCATCGCGATACCACTCGGGAGTTCCTGACGGATGGTCCATGGCTACCCGGCCCACGAGCGCCCGTTGCCCGTGGCGGACGCAGGTTCGGGCCAGAGCGGTCGTGGCCTCCAGGTGGTTCGACGAGTGATAGACGGCGGTGGTCGTCCCGTGGGCGAGCAGGGTCGGGACCAGGTCGTCCCACACCGCCACCGCGAAGCCGGTGTCGGCGTAGCGGGCCTCCAGTGGGAAGGTGTACTCGAACAGCCACCGCTCCAAGGGCAGATCGAGGCCGGTGCCGAGTTGGGGCCACTGGGGTGCATGCACATGAAGATCCACCATGCCGGGCATCAGGAATGTGCCCGGCGCCAGTTCCACCCGCTCGGCAGCGGCGTCCAGCGCGGCCCGTCCGGCAGCCGCTCCCTCCGGCGTGGAGCGGTCGTGGACCGCGGTGACGGCCCCGGTGGAGTCCACCTCGACGACCGCGTCGGTCACCGTGAGCCGGTCCGGTGCCGGTGTCTGCATCAGGGTTCCGGCCACGGCCAACGTCATGGCGACACCGTACTCATCGCGGTCCGCTCGGGTGACCGACCCCGGGCGCAGGTCTCAGGCCAGAAGTTCGGCGAAGGCGTCGATGGCCGTCTCGATGTCGTCGGCGGTCACGTCGAGGTGGGTGACCAGCCGGGCCCGGGAGCCGTCCCAGCGGGTGAGGATGCCGCGGTCGGCGAGTCCTGCCGGCAGGTCCGGGCCGTCGCTGCGCTCCTTGCCATCGATGCGGATGAACACCATGTTGGTTGCGCAGGAATCGATCTTGACGCCGTCGATGGCAGCCAGACCGTCGGCCAGGCGGGACGCGTTGGCGTGGTCGTCCGCCAGCCGGTCGATGTGGTGCTCTAGCGCGTACAGTCCCGCCGCGGCCACGATCCCGGCCTGGCGCAGCCCCCCGCCGAGCATCTTGCGCCACTTGTGGGCTTCGTCGATGAGGTCCGCCGGTCCGGCCAGCACCGAGCCCATCGGCGTGCCCAGTCCCTTCGAGAGGCACACCGAGACCGAATCGAACGGTGCGGCCACCTCCGCCGGTGAGACTCCCAGAGCGACCGCCGCGTTCGGCAGCCGGGCTCCGTCGAGGTGGTGGGCGAGGCCGTGGCGGGCAGCCAGCGCGGCCGACGCTTCCATCTGCTCCAGCGTCAGCACCTTGCCGTCGGCGGTGTTCTCGAGGCACAGCAGCCTGGTGCGGGCGAAGTGGTGGTCGGGCGACTTCACCGCCTCCTCGGCCGCAGCCAGGTCGATCATGCCGTCGTCGCCCCTGGGAACCGGTTGGGGCTGGATGGAGCCGAGCACCGCCGCGCCGCCGCCCTCGTACATGTAGGTGTGGGCGTGGTCGCCGACGATGTACTCGTCGCCGCGCCCGCAGTGGGCCAGCAGCCCGCAGAGGTTGCCCTGGGTGCCGCTGGTCACGAACAGCGCGGCTTCCTTGCCCAGCAGGGAGGCCGTGACCTCGTGGAGTTCGTTGACGGTGGGATCCTCGCCGTACACGTCGTCGCCCACAGTGGCTGCCGCCATGGCCGCCCGCATGGCCGCCGTGGGTTGGGTGACGGTGTCGGAGCGAAGGTCGATCACAAGGTCAGGCTAGACCCGCTCCGCTGGCAGACCGCAGCCCGTCCGTGCCCCAAACTGGCGGCGTTCTGGGACGGGTCGACGGAGGGCTTCGGGTCGGGGCCGACAGCGCCGACGTCAACCCGGCAGCAGCCGTCGCCCAGGCCACCACCCGCTCCGTCCCGGCGGTACTAGCGTCCGGTCATGACCGAGATCCTGACCACTCCCGATGGAACCGACTTCGTCCGCACGCCGGACGAGCGCTTCGCGGCCATCGCCGACTACCCGTACGAGCCCCGCTACGCGACCGTGGACGGGCTGCGCATGGCCTACATCACGGCCGGGCCCGACGACTCCGGCGGCGGCGCGGCCACGATCCTGCTGCTGCACGGCGAACCGACCTGGGGCTACCTGTACCGCAAGATGATCCCGGTGCTGGCCGGCGCCGGCCACCGGGTGATGGTCCCCGACCTGATCGGCTTCGGCCGCTCCGACAAGCCCGTCGAGCGCTCCGCCTACACCTACGCGGGCCACGTGGGCTGGATGAGCGACTTCCTGGACGCGACCGCGGCCGAGCGCGGCTCGGGGCCGCTGCACCTGTTCGGTCAGGACTGGGGCGGTCTAATCGGCCTGCGCCTCGCGGCGGAGAACCCGGACCTGTTGGACCGGCTGGTCCTGGCCAACACCGCGCTCCCGGTGGGCGAGTCCCCCGGGGCCGGCTTCGACTTCTGGCGCCAGTTCAGCCAGGACGTGCCGTTCCTGGACTGCGGCCGGCTGGTCGACAACGCCACCGCCACCGACCTGAGCGAGGCCGCCGTCGAGGCCTACCGGGCGCCGTTCCCCGCTGAGACGCACTTGGCGGGGGCCCGCCAGTTCCCGCTTCTGGTGCCGGTGACGCCCGACGATCCGGCCGTTGGTGCCAACCGGACCGCCTGGGAGGTCCTCAGCCAGTGGACCAAGCCGGTGCTGACCCTGTGGGCGCCCGGCGACCCGGTGCTGGGAGGACTGCAGCCGTTCATGGTCGAGCGCATCCCGGGTGCCGCGGGCCAGCCCCACGCCCAGTTCGAGCCGGCCAGCCACTTCATCCAGGAGGACCAGGGCCCAGCCCTGGCCGAGGCCATCAACGCCTGGCTAGAACGCTCGCCCCGCTAACGACGTAGGGCTGGCGTCGATGCCCGAAGTCATCGAGGTTGACGCGTACCGGAGGGCGATCTCGGCGACGGTGGGGCGCACGATCTCTCGCGTCCACGCTCCCGACGAGTGGTTCGCGAAGGGCGGCACCTCCACCGACGCTCTGCGCCTGGAGCTGACCGGGGCACGGGTCGACACGGTGCGACGCATCGGCAAGCTCGTGATCGTCGACACCGACGGGCCCCGGCTGGGGCTGCGGTTCGGAATGACCGGCAAGATCGTGGTGGACGGAGCCATGCCCATCGACCACCTGCTCTACGACAGTCCTCGCCACGAACCGGCCTGGGACCGGTTCGGGCTGGAGTTCGAAGGTGGCGGCGCCATGGTGCTGCGCGACCCCCGCCGGCTCGGCGGCGTGCAGCTCGACCCCGACGAGCAGGCGCTGGGACCCGACGCGCTGTCCTTGACGCTGGGACAGCTGCACAAGGCGCTGGACGGCTCGACGGTCGCGCTCAAGGCCCGGCTGCTGGACCAGCGACGGGTGGCCGGGCTCGGCAACCTGCTGGTCGACGAGGCGCTGTGGCGGGCGGGGCTGTCTCCTGTTCGGGAGGCCCGTTCCCTGGACGCCCGCGAGACGGCCCGGCTGCACCGCAACATCCGCCGCACGCTGACCGTTCTCGGCGGGCGGGGCGGATCCCACACCGGCGACCTCCAGCCGGGCCGGGTGCGGGGCGGCGGCTGCCCCCGGGACGGGGCCGCACTGCGCCGCGAGCAGGTCGGCGGCCGCACCACCTACTGGTGCCCCGACCACCAGCTCTGACGCCTGTCCGTAGCCTGAGCGGATGGCTGGTCCGCTGGCGCTGCGCTTCGTGTCGTCGTTCCCCCACGCCCGCCAGATGCCGGCCACGGTCGCCGAGGTCGCTCTGGTGGGACGGTCCAACGTGGGCAAGTCGTCGCTCCTGAACGCCCTCGCCCACCGCAAGCAACTGGCCCGCACCTCCAAGACCCCCGGCGCCACCCGGCTGCTCAACGGGTTCGAGCTCGGCGCGGAAGGATCGGGGCGCTGGGTGGTTGACCTGCCCGGATACGGCTACGCCAAAGCGTCCAAGGCCGAACAGGCCCGCTGGAGCTCCATGGCAGCGGGCTACCTCGCCCACCGGGAGCCGCTACGGGGCGTCCTGCACCTCATCGACTGCGAGATCGGCCCGACCAGCCTCGACCTGCAGACCGTGGAGTGGCTTGACAGCCTCGACCTCCCCGTGACCTACGTGGCCACCAAGGCCGACAAGGTGCGGCCCTCCCGCCGGGGCGCCCGCAAGGCCGAACTCGCAGCCAAGCTCGGCACCGACCGGGGCACCGTCCAGTGGACCAGCGCCACCAAGGGCACCGGCATCGGCGAGCTGCGTACCCTCGTGCGGACGCTGTTGGAGGCCGACGCCTGATCCAGCGGGACTACTGAGTCCTAGGCCGGCTACGCGGTGGCGGCGAGGGAGGCGACTGCGGCAGGGAGGCCGTGGCCGTGGGGCAGCCCGAGCACTGTCATGGCGGTTTCCAGGCCACCGAGAGCGCCCAGCAGCATCGGCTCGTTGAGGTCGCCGAGATGGCCGATGCGGAACGCCCTGTTCTCCATCTCGGTCATCATCCCCGATCCGACGCTGACCCTGAAGCGATCGCGGGCCATCGCGATCAGTGCGTCGGCGGCGATGTCGCCGGTGCGCACGCAGGTGATGGCGGCGGTGCGGTGCTTGGGCTCGGCGATGTTGATCTCCCAGGGGCCTCCCGACGCCCACCCGTCAACCGCGGCATGCACTGCGGCAGCCCAGCGGCGGTGGCGAGCTATCGAGGCCTCGATCCCGCCATTCTCAGCAACCATGTCGAGGGCAGCCCTGAGGGCGAACATGTGCTGGATGGGCGGGGTGCCACCGAAGCGCTTGTAGATGTGACCCTCCTCGAAGCGGGGTTGCCACGCCAGATGGAACCTCGGGGTGGCCGCTGACCGGTTGCGCTCCAGAGCCCGCTCGCTCAACGCGCAGAACGAGAGGCCCGGCGGCATCATCAGACCCTTCTGGGAGGCCGCCACCACCACGTCGATCCCCCAGTCGCGCATCCGCAGCGGCTCGATGCCCAACGAGCACACCCCGTCCACCACATACAGCGCAGGATGCCCGGCCGCGTCTATGGCAGCCCGCATCGCGGCAAGATCGGTGACCGCCCCGGTGGAGGTCTCGGTGTGGACGATGCACACGCTGCGGATCCGGCGGCCGGTGTCGGCGGCCAGGATGTCGGCGATCTCGGCCGGATCGGTCGGATGCCGCATGTGGGGCGTGGTCGACACCACCTCATAGCCGAGGTCGCGGGCCATCATCGCCCAGCGGCGCCCGAACAGCCCGCAGTCGGGAATGAGCACGGTGTCGCCGGGGTCGAGCGTGTTGGTCAGCGATGACTCCCAGGCGCCGTGGCCGACCGTGGTCAGCACCACGATCTCCTCGGCGCCGCCGAACAAGTCGGGCAGTTCGGCCCAGACGCTGTCGGCCAGCGCGATGAAGTCTGGGTCGGCGAAGTCGATGGCCGGGCGCCGGAAGGCCTCCAGTACCCGGTCCGGGATGTTTGTCGGCCCCGGGTTCTGGACGAAATACCGGCCGGGGGCGCTCACAAGTCGAGCCGGGCGCTCAGAGACTCCACCGAGTCGATGAACTCCTCGATGATCTCATACACGACCTGCGCGCTGGTCTTGGTCTGGTTCATGGTGCCCACGATCTGGCCGACAAAGTAGTTGGCCAGCTTCTCAGCCCCTGAACCCGGCGTGTGGGCGGCCCGCTCGATGCGCCGCTGCGCGGCGCGGGTCAGCACCGGCTGCAGCGGCATTCCCAGCGGGTCGGGGGTGTCGTCGCGGTGCCACTCCTCGGTCCAGGCCGACTTGAGCATGCGGGCCGGCTTGCCGGTCAGGGATCGGGAGCGCATCGTGTCCGACGATGTGGCCTCCAGCATCTTGTCCTTCACCACCGGGTGGGTCTCGGCCTCAGCGGTGGTCAACCACACCGAGCCGCACCACACGCCCTCGGCTCCCAGCGCCATGGCCGCGGCCATCTGACGGCCCCGGCCGATACCGCCCGCGCCGAGCACGGGCAGATCGACGGCGTCGACGATCTCGGGGATCAGCACCATCGAGCCGATCTCGCCGGTGTGGCCGCCGGCCTCGTATCCCTGGGCGATGATGATGTCCACCCCGGCCGCGGCGTGACGCTCGGCGTGCACCGCCCGGCCCGCCAGCGCACCCACGAGCTTCCCGCGGTCCTTGGCCGCGTCGATCATGTGCTGGGGCGGCGGACCCAGCGCGTTGGCCACGAAGGCACTGCGGTGGGCCAGGGCGATCTCGAGCTGCGCACCGGCCGCGTCGGCCGAGAACGGTGTCGCGTCACCCAGGCTGCCGAACGAGGTGAGCGACTCGGAGCTGTCCTTCTCGGGCAGCGGCGGCACGTCGTAGCGGGCCAGGATCTCGTCGACGAACTCGGCGTGAGTGGCGGGGATGAGCTGGCGGACGTCGTCGAGCGAGTACCCGCCGTCGGGGCCGCCGGTCAGGCTGGCCGGGATGATCACGTCCACGCCGTAGGGCTTGTCGCCGACCTCGGCCTCGATCCATTCCAGGTCGATCTCGAGGCTCTCGGGCGAGTGGGC
>LXNJ01000485.1_pt1 | contig 28087 bp, 26 predicted proteins | sample 809081 | NCBI WGS metagenome assembly LXNJ01 (sample SAMN04870510, study PRJNA318959) | sponge metagenome | biome: sponge; feature: marine sponge reef; material: water | host: Petrosia ficiformis | place: Greece: Milos, Mediterranean Sea | collected 2013-05-29 | depth 5-7 m | reverse complement strand
GGACACGTGGGACAACACGCCAGCGGCGAATCCGCGCTACGGCGGGCTAACGATACTGGAAGCTACGCGGCAGTTCTTGAAGGGCGGGAGGCCGGAGGCGCCGAAGGCCAAGCCCGCCGCCCAGGACGAAGTAAGCTTCAGTTAACTATGTAATCGCCTTTAGAAACACCCATTGCGCTATCACTGGCGCATCCGGACGCACTGCATAACAGCTTCGAACGCGGAGGCGTTCAGATTGGCCTAAAGCCTAAAGGATTGTCAATACTCCGGTGCGGTCCGGACGGGACTCGAACCCGCGACCTCTGGCGTGACAGGCCAGCGTTCTAACCAAACTGAACTACCGGACCGGGGTTGTCGCAATGATACGACAAGAGCGCGCCGCAAACAACGTCGTGCACAGGATGTTCCTGCAGCGCACAGTGGTCAGGGAGGGACTTGAACCCCCGACACACGGATTTTCAGTCCGTTGCTCTACCACCTGAGCTACCTGACCGTGGCAGTACTGTAACGGATCTGGGCCGCACAAGGTTGCGGAGGGCGCAAGGAGAATGCCTTGGATGCGTTCGCATTATTTCAGAGTGGTGGCGTCGTGCTACCCGGCCGTTCGCCCTGCCAGTTCATCGTCAGTAAGCGTACCTTTGCGCAGCAAGGAACTTCAACCAGCCCCTGTTGCCATGGCAAACAAGGAACGCACACAGCTCACAGACGCCTACTCGGGCGAAGCTGCCCGCTACCCGGTGCCGGCCGGGTTCAGCGCGCGCGCGCACGTCAAGTCGCTGGACGCCTATCGAGAAAAATACCAGCGCTCTGTAGAGAACCCAGAAAGCTTCTGGGCCAGGGAAGCCGAGCGCATTACCTGGTTCAAACCGTTCAGAGCAGTAAAGCGCGTCTCATACGCTTCGGACAACGTCTCGATACGATGGTTTGAAGGCGGCATCACCAACGCTTCCTACAACTGCCTGGACCGCCACCTGCCGGACCGCGGGGAGCAGACTGCCCTGATCTGGGAACAGGATGATCCGTCCGCTGCGCCGAGGCATATCTCGTACCGGGCACTGTTTGAAGAGGTGTGCCGGCTGGCCAATGTCCTGAAGACGACCGGCGTCCGGAAGGGCGACAGAGTCACTATCTACATGCCGATGATCCCCGAAGCGGCAGCAGCCATGTTGGCTTGCAGTCGTATTGGCGCTATCCATTCTGTGGTTTTTGCTGGTTTTTCACCGGATGCGCTAGCCGACCGCATACTGGATTGCGACTCCACCTTCGTCATCACGGCGGACGAAGGCGTGCGCGGCGGACGGCGCGTGCCGCTGAAGGCAAACACCGACAAGGCGCTGGAGCGCTGCCCGGATGTTTCAACGGTACTGGTCGTGCGGCGCACCGGTGCGGACATCAACTGGACACCGAAGCGCGATGTCTGGTATCACGAGGCGATGCAGGGCGCATCAGCCGATTGTGCGCCAGAGCCGATGGACGCTGAAGACCCGCTGTTCATCCTGTACACCTCCGGCTCCACGGGCAAGCCCAAGGGGGTGCTCCACACCACAGGCGGCTACCTGGTTTATACGTCACTGACGCACGAGCTGGTCTTCGACTACCATGCGGGCGATGTCTTCTGGTGCACCGCCGATGTTGGTTGGATCACAGGACATTCCTACATCGTGTTCGGCCCGCTGATTAATGGTGCCACCCAGGTGTTTTTTGAAGGCACGCCCACATATCCGGATGCCGCGCGCTTCTGGGAGGTGGTGGACCGGCACCAAGTCACACAGTTCTATACGGCACCCACGGCGATCCGGGCGCTGATGCGGCAAGGGGATGCATTCGTAAAACGCACCAGCCGCGACTCGCTCCGCCTGCTGGGCACGGTGGGCGAACCGATAAACCCCGAAGCATGGCGCTGGTACTTCGAATGCGTTGGCCAGGGGCGCTGCCCGGTAGTAGACACCTGGTGGCAAACAGAAACCGGCGGTATCCTGATCACCCCGCTGCCCGGTGCCATTGCTGCCAAGCCCGGCTCCGCGACATTGCCGTTTTTCGGCATCCAGCCGGAGGTGCTTGCGGAAGATGGCACCGTACTGGAGGGGCCCGCCCAAGGCGTTCTGGCGATCAAGAACTCGTGGCCCAGCCAGGCGCGCACCGTCTACAAGGATCACGCCCGCTTTGTCAGCACGTACTTCACCGCGTTCGAAGGCAAGTACTTTACCGGCGACGGGTGCCGAAGGGACGAGGATGGCTATTACTGGATCACGGGCCGGGTCGACGATGTGATCAACGTCTCCGGTCACCGCATGGGCACCGCCGAGGTTGAAAGCGCACTGGTACTGCATGCCAGCGTGGCGGAGGCGGCGGTGGTGGGCTTCCCGCATCCGGTCAAAGGGCAGGGCATCTACGCATATGTCACCCTCAAAGCTGCGATGGCACCCTCCGAGGAGCTTGGTGCGAAGCTTGTTGCTCATGTGCGCAGCCGCATCGGACCGATTGCTAAGCCGGACTTCGTACAGTTTGCGCCGGCACTGCCCAAGACGCGCTCAGGCAAGATCATGCGCCGCATCCTCCGCAAGATCGCGGAGAACGACTACGGCAACTTGGGAGATACGTCCACCTTGGCCGACCCCTCCGTGGTGCAGGCCCTGATCGCTAATCGCCAGAATCGGTAACCCGCAGGGCACCGGGGGCTATCGCGCCCGCAGCAAGGCGTCCGGCGAGACTTAAAGCACCGAAGGTGTTGGGCTGCTCCAAGCGGCTTAAGCGGCAGGTGGGCAAGAGGTGTGCCAAGGCGTGCGCAATCTCGTCCACATAGTAGGATGATCGGCTGAGGCCTCCTGTGAGGCTGACGCGAGGATCGATGTTGCGTGTGCGCTGATGAAGCCACAGGGCCTGATGCGCCAGTGCTTGCACTTCCTCCCTCACGATACGCTGCGCGACAGCATCACCGTTTTGCGCTGCGCCAAGCACCAGGGGTGCAACCTGCTGCAAAGGCCAGTGGGCTTCGTACACCGCCGAAATCAGCGCCGCCCGGTCATGATAGCCGTGCTGACTGGCAATCCGCGCCTGGATCGTGGTAGCCGGTCCCCCATCCAGGGCATGGGCGGCGGCAGCGACTCCCTTGCGCCCCAAGGCGTAGCCGCTTCCCTCGTCACCGAAGCGGTAGCCCCAACCGCCGGCCCGGGCCAGCACACCATCCACTGTACGCGCAACCACGCCGCTGCCGGTTCCGGCTATCATGAGCATGCCGCTGCCACCAGGGAACGCAGCCTCAAGTGCGATCACGCCATCGTGGACCACTTCCAACACCGCGGGAGCATGGGCGCCGAGCTGTACCCGAATGCTGTCTGCCAGCCAGTGCTGTGTGTGCGCGTTGCCCGCTCCTGCCACGCCGGCGACGACGGCCTCAAGCGGTGCCGCCTCCAAGGCCGTTCGCAAGAGCGATGTAAGCACATTAGAGACATGCGCTTTGCCGTGCCGCATGACATTGGCTCCTTTTGCCAGCAATGCCACATCGGGGGTCCCGTCGCTGTGCCGTACCAGAGCCTGCGTTGCCGTGCCGCCCGCATCAATGCCTATGCATAGGCCTATGGTGGCGCGCTGGACGGGGCTGCCGCCCTGACCTGCGGCTATGCCCTGCGTTGCGTGCGCACGCTTATCTGCAGCTGCTGCCCGGCCGGCTGGTTTGTCGGGAATGGCGCGTTGCGAAGCCTTGGGCATCTTAGGGTGTCAGCAACGTAGTGTGCGCGGCGGGCGAGGGTAGGCCATACACAGGAATTTCGTAGCTGCGGAGTCGGTGACGTCCAAAAGCTCCCGATGCAGGCGCGTGTCGTTGCCGGATCACCATTGAGCCTGGCCAATGCGCGTCATGCCACAGCTCGACTGTGGCCGAGGCAGGGAAGCCCGCCGAACCGGAAGGCGCGGACCAGCGAGATTCGATTGCCTGGCTCTGGCCCGGCCAAGCCAGCGGCGCAAAGCGCGGCATTTCCGCTGCATCTGGCAAATGCGCGATCGCATAGTGCCGATTGTCAGGCTGTACCTGTTCCCACTGCCAGTCATCCTGATTTTCCCCAAACTCCATCGCGAGCGTCCGCAGTGCGGTCATCAATGAAGACTGAAGCAGGTCCGCATTATGAGGAACGGCGGCGAAATGCCCGCCCGCGGCCTTCTCGAAGGAATCCAGCCAAGTGGAGAAAATCGAGGCACCAATGCTCATCCGTGAATAGTTGAAGTCCCAATTTCGGAGGTAGATCAGTGCCTGGTTTACCGCAGACGGACGATCCGGGCGCTCGGCATTCAGAACTTCGAGGAGCCCTGGGACCACTGCTGCCGCATACGCACTGTACGTACCGGTCACCCATTGCGGCGTGTCAAGCCAGGACACTGCCGGCTCGGGCTGATGCTCCGCCCATGGATCGCGGCTGATCATGACGCCGACCGGAGATTCTTTGACTATGGCCGGAGTTCCGACGATGCGCCAGCGACCATCGGTTCCCGCCAGGAGCCGTGTTCCTGTAAACAGTCCAAAATCGGCATCCTGACCACCAGCGAGTGCACGCCAAGCGGCAATGTCAGAGCCGGAGGCAAGCCCCGGCCAGGAAAGCACCCAGGCCGTAGAGTCCGAGGATGTTCCTACGTGTACCGTGCCCGCTGCGCGCGAGATATGTACTATGTGTTCCGTGCTTGATGCGTCTTTCAGGCGGACGTAGTTCGAAGTGGTAAATGACCACCGGATGTTCCGAAGTGCCACCGGAGAGTCCAAGAGCACGGCCCATGAATGATGCGGCGACTGTCCACCCACGAAGAACGGGGTGCCAATCAACGTGATGCCACGCACCCAAGGCGACTGATGAAGATTCAACACGACCTCCTGAAAGACCGGCAATGCCGTACTCCCATAGACATGTCGTTGAAACATCCTGGCAGCCGAATCCTGTCTGACGACCCACGCGGCGCTCCGGTCAAAACCATGCACATGCAGGAGTGCGCGCAGCGTGCTGTCTGCTGCACAATACTGCGCTGCGTCCGTGCATTCCAGCTCAGACGACAAGTAAGCGATCAGCCGCTCCACAGCCAGTGAGTGCCAAGCGAGCCAGGGTTCAGGCGCCTGCCCGAGCACCAGAAACTCGGGGCGCAGCGATATCGATCGGTGCGCAAGGGCCGCCGACGCGCCCGCAGCATAGGAGGCTAGCAGGGCGCGGTCCTCGCTATTGAGAAGGGCCAGGCTTTCCTTGGCGTATTGGGTCAACCCCAGACGGTGTGCAAGCGCGTCGGCCGCCAGCGCCTTTGCGCCAAACCACTCGGCCAGGCGCCCAAGCGCGGCCTGTCGCCACAGATGCATGGTCCACGCATGATTCCAGGCGTGGACAAACCCGACGCCGCCCGCGGCAGCCAGGTCGTCGGCCGCTTCAATATGTGCATCCCCGGATTCGCCCCACGTAATCTGGGACGGGCTGGGCAGGCCGGGTGCGCGCTGAGAGAGGGGCGGCGCAGGCATAGGCGGATGGCCCAGCCGCCAAGCGAGGACCAGTGCCGCAGTGAGCGTGGCAAGGATCGCTCCGAATGTGAAGAATCTGGTGATTACGCTGCGTGCGGCCTGCATGCTGTGACTAACGCGGGATTCCTGTGCGCAGGATCAATATGTGTACGATTCAGTTGTAGATTTGTAGCAAGACATGACGTCAACCGCTTGCGTCAATCGCTTGAACGTATGCAGAACAAGTACCGTACCATTGGCATTGGCCTGGTGCTGGCCGGCATCCTCGTGGGCATGCAGGTGCAGCGCCTGGTGGACGACGATGCGCGGGAGGCACTTCGCAAGGTCGCCGAGGCGTTCAGGCTGATCAACGAGCGTTATGTCGAGGAAGTGGATGCGGATGTGCTCGCCGAAAGCGCCCTCCGCGGCATGCTGGAAGAACTGGATCCGCATTCGGCCTACATCGATGCGGCCAGCATGAAGCGTGTAGAAGAGGATTTCCAAGGCAGTTTTGAGGGCATCGGGATATCCTTCGAATTCATCGAAGGCATAGACGGACTGGATTCGCTGACGGTGCTTACCGTAATCCCGGGCGGGCCCAGCGAAGATGTGGGGCTGATGGCGGGCGACAGGATCATTGAAGTGGATGGTCAAAGCACGCTGGGATTCGAGAGCACCGATGTGCAGCGCACGCTGAAGGGTCCCAAAGGCACCAAGGTGTCCATCAAGGTCGTGCGTCCCGGCTATCAGGACGTGATTCCCTTCACCATTACGCGCGGCAAGATTCCGCTGTATTCGGTGGGTGCCGCGTACATGATCGATGATGTTACGGGGTTCATCAAGGTCAGCCGCTTTGCGCGCACGACCTACGCGGAGTTCAGAGACGCCGTACGGGGCCTTCAAAGGCAGGGCATGCAGCGGCTGATGCTGGATTTGCGCGGCAACGCAGGCGGATATATGGACATTGCAGTCCAAATGGTTGACGAGTTTCTGCCCGACAATGCACTCATCGTGTCGCAACGCGGCCGCGCAGAGGGATCAGCAAGGGAGTTTCGCGGCAATCCGCGCGGACGATTGGAAGGCGGGCCGGTCATCGTGCTGGTAGATGAAAGCAGCGCCTCGGCCAGCGAAATCGTGGCAGGGGCACTCCAAGACCACGACCGCGGACTCATCGTCGGCCGGCAGTCTTTCGGCAAGGGCTTGGTGCAGCAGCAGTACGTGCTTTCCGACGGGAGTGCGTTGCGGGTTACCGTGTCGCACTTCTACACGCCCTCCGGGCGGCTCATACAGACCCCGTACGAGGGGGGAGATCGCGCCCGTTACTTGCGCGGCAAGGCGGAGATGCACGATGGGTTTGCACTTCTTTCCGCGGGGGAGATCCTGGAACGCTTTCCGGACTCGTTGAAGTACACCACGGCAGGGGGACGCACGGTCATTGGCGGCGGCGGCATCCTGCCGGACTACATCGTATGGCCTGACACGGCATCGCAGCTGCTTCGGGCGATCTTTAGCCGCAACTTGACCAACACCTACGCCCGAATCTGGTATGATCGACACCATGAGGCGCTGCGCGCACGGTACACAGACGATACGGAGTACATCCGTGAATTCGAAGTCGACGAAGCGATGTTCACGGCGTTCCTGACGCTGGCAGCGGAGCAGGGCGTGGCACTGCAGGGGTACGGAGAGACGACCGAAGATGCATTCACGGCGGACGATGTGGCGCTGGACAGGGACTTCCTGAAGGCACGCATCAAAGCCCGTCTGGCTGTGCGCCTGTTCGATCTGGAGGCATTCTATCCCATCATGCACCCGGAAGACCGTACCGTTCAGGAGGCCATGGGGCTCTGGCCGCAGGCAGAAGCCTTATTGGCCGTGCGGAACAACTAATACGGGATTCGTGTGTCTTGACATTGATGGCGGTTGTGGGTACACTTACCACTTATGTTGGGTGCACTTACGGCTTCGGAGCCGATTCGAACGCTATTCACACAACCTTGCTTTTGCGAATTGTAACCCAGTCTGGCTATATTCCGGCTGTTCTAAACACTTTCATCGGAGGATGAGTCAATGAAGCTACTAATGCTGCTTCCGCAGGACGCTGCAACTGACGAGGGCGTAATCAATCTACTGGTACGCTATTTCAACGAAGGTGGTGAGTTCATGTGGCCCGTGCTGATCATCTTGATCGTCGGGCTAGCGATCGCCTTTGAGCGGATCATCTCGCTCAACCGCGCTGACGTCAACACACGCAAATTTCTGGTTAACGTCAAGGGCGCGCTGGAGGATGGCGGCGTGTCGGCCGCTGAGTCGGTATGCGCTGACACGCGTGGCCCGGTGGCCTCGGTGTTCCAGGCTGGCCTACTGCGCGTTGACGAGGGCGTCGAGGCCGTAGAAAAGGCCGTCGTTGCCTACGGGTCTATTGAGATGAGCTTTCTGGAGCGTGGCCTGGTATGGCTCTCGCTCTTTATCGCTCTCGCACCCATGTTCGGGTTTCTGGGCACGGTTATCGGCATGGTTGCAGCTTTCGACGCGATTGAAGCTGCCGGTGATATATCGCCCAGCCTGGTTGCGCGCGGGATCAAGATCGCGCTGCTCACCACGGTGTTCGGCCTCATCGTCGCCATCATCCTGCAGTTCTTCTACAACTATGCTGTTTCGAAGATCGACCGGATTGTGGTGGACATGGAGGAGGCGTCCATCGAGCTTATCGACTCATTGGTCCTGATGCAGGCTGGAAGGCCGGTTACGGGCGCAGCAGCCGAAGCTGACGAGTAGGATGCGTACGTATGTGCGCTTGACCACACACCTTGAAGCTGGAAACAAACTATGGTTCCGATAGCGATATACATCGTGCTGGGGCTGATGGGGCTGGGACTGTTGTCGATTGTGGCCTTCGGTATCCGAAGCCTGACATTCGGGAAGGTGCAGCCCATGACCATTGCCTTCATTGCATTTCCCCTGGTGGTTCTGATCGTGCTTGGCTTGGCCATGCCCAGTTGGGCAGAGGCCGGGATCATGACCATCCTGATCACCTTGGGATTCGCGCTTCTTGCACTGCTGTACACTGGCATCAAGGGGCTTTTTTCCTGAATCACCTGATTAAACCTGTTTGCAAGCGATGAGTGTTCTAGCCAAAAAGAAGGAGCGGCGCGAGGCGGAGATTCCGACCTCGTCGATGGCCGACATTGCGTTCTTGCTACTGATCTTTTTCCTGGTCACGACGACCATTGATGTGGATACCGGCATCGGCATGACGCTGCCGCCGGAGCTGGATGAAAAAGTGGAGCCGCCCCCGGTGAAGGAGCGCAACAGCCTTGCGATCCTGATCAACTCGGCGGGTCAGGTCCTCTTGGAGGATTTGCCCTCTAGCGTTGCCCAGATCCGCCAGGAAGTGCAGATCCATGTGCAGAACCAGGGCCAGGATCCGCGCTACTCCGAATCCCCTACGAAGGCGCTGGTGTCCATCAAGACGGACCGTCAGACGCCGTACAACCTCTACATCCAGACGATGGACGAGGTGTGGATGGCGTACTTTGAGATCTGGAATACAGAAGCGCGGGGCCTGGGCTTCGCCAACTATCAGGATTACCGCTCCAGCCTGGAAGAGGATGCCGTAAACGAGATCCGCAAGAAGTGGCCGGCACAGATTTCCATCGCGGAGCCGGATCCTGGCGAATAGCCGCAACTAGACCGAGGACAGACTTATGGGTCACTTCACAAAGAAGAGCAAGGCCAAGCCTGAGATTTCCACGGCCTCGCTGCCCGACATCATCTTCATGCTGCTGATCTTCTTCATGGTGACGACAGTCTTGCGAGAGCAGGAGGTGCAGGTGCGCACCATCTTGCCCGAGGCTGAGGCGCTCACCAAGATCGAGCAGAAGCGGTACGTCTCTTACATCTGGATGGGCCCGGAGAAGCTGCGCGGCAACAGGTTCGGCGAAACCCGTGTCCAGATTGACGACGCGATCATCGAGGAAATGACCACGATACGGTCCATCATGTACCGTAAGCTTACCCAGGAGCCGCGCCTGATCGTGTCCATGCGAACAGACAAGGAGTCTGTCATGGGCGTCGTGACCGATGTGCAGCAAGAGTTGCGCAAAGGCGGCACCCTGCGCATCAACTACTCGTCCAAGCGGGATATCTCCAACCTTTAGGGCCACCCTTAACGGGACCGCTGGCCAAACAGAAAGCTCTGCCCCGGCAGGGCTTTTTGTGTATGTAGGCGGCACGATGGCACATGCGGTGACGCTAATTCCTGGTGACGGGATCGGCCCGGAGGTAACCCGTGCCACCGTGCGCGTGCTGGAAGCCACTGGGGTTGCGTTCGCTTGGGAAACGTTCGATGCTGTAGGCTACAAGGGCGTTGAGCAGCATGGCGTGCCGCTGCCAGAAGCGGTCGTATCGTCCATTCGCCGCAATGGCGTGGCACTCAAGGGTCCCGTCACGACGCCAGTGGGTAAAGGCTTTCGCAGCGTCAACGTTTCGCTTAGGCAGCAGCTGGACCTGTTCGCGAATGTGCGGCCCTGCAAGGCGCTGCCGGGCGTTGTAACGCCGTTTGCGGACGTTGATCTGGTGATCTTTCGGGAGAACACGGAGGGACTCTATCGCGGCATCGAGTATTATGACGACCGCCTAGAGGTAGCTGACTCCATTGCGCGCGTCACGAGGCGGGGCTCGCAGCGCATCATCCGCTTCGCATTTGAATATGCGCAGGCGCATAGCAGAAGGGCGATTACCCTGGTGCACAAGGCAAACATCCTGAAGGCTACGACGGGTATGTTTCTGGAAGAAGGCCGCCGGCTGGCGCGAGAGTACCCTGATGTGACCTTCAATGACTGCATCATCGATAACATGGCGTTGCAGCTGGTCATGCGACCCCATGCACACGACTGCATCGTTACGACGAACCTGTTTGGCGACATCTTGAGCGACCTCTGCGCAGGACTGGTCGGCGGCCTGGGCACGGTGCCCGGAGCCAATGTGGGTGATGCTGCGGCGATCTTTGAGGCGGTGCATGGCAGCGCGCCGGACATTGCGGGTCAGGGTATCGCCAACCCCACGGCGCTCCTGCAAAGCGGCGTGATGATGCTTCGCTACCTCAACGAAGATCGCGCCGCAGATCGCTTGCAGCAGGCCATCATCGACAGCTATTCCGCGGGCGCGGCACTAACCCGCGACATGGGCGGCACCGCTGATACGGAAACCTTCACCCACAACCTTATTGCGCGCCTCAGCGCGCAGCATCAGTCCAGATGATCCAGCGAATTCAGACCCTGTACCTGGCGGTAGCTATTGCGGCCCTGAGTGGCTACCTGTTGTCCGATCTGCCGAGCGCCAACGGCGTGGAGTGGCAGATGTACATCGCGTACAGCCTGGGCCTTTCAGTGATTGGGCTGGCCCTGGTTGGAATCTTCAAGTTCAAGAGCCGCGAAAAGCAACAGACATTCATCACGATAGCCTTGGCGGAGATGGTCGTGTTCGCTGCGTTCATCTATGGTACGCTGTACTTTGCGGGCAACCTCTACTTCAGATCGGACGCAGGCATGGATGCGGGGCGGCTGGCGATGCTCTTGATGCCGGTGGTAGCCTATGTATGTCTTCGGCTCGCCCTCGCTAGTATTAAGCGAGACATCAGGCTGGTTGCATCGGCGGATCAGCTGCGATAGGCGAAACGACGTTTAGGAAGCGACGAGAAGGTTTTTCGCCTCTTGACATAGTAGTCCCAGAGGATGCTGCCGCGATAGGCGTTCGGCGTGCGGTCCGGGGCGCGGTCGTCCCGGAATTCACGGCGCCGCCGAAGGGCGTCCCGGTACCCACGCAGGATCGCTCCGGTGCCCTTCCACTGTCCCGTAAGGAGCAGTCTGGCAGCCAGCGCTCCTTCAATCGCCATCCGCTGCGCCAAAACCGGCAGAAAGTGCGCCCGGGGTACATTCTTGTAGAGCATCCAAAGACTGTTGCGAATATTGAAATACAGCCGCCAGGGCTCGTAGTTGAAACCGGTGTCGCCGCGAACATGGAAGACGCGGCTGTGCGGCACAAAGCCGATGCGAAACCCATGGCGGCGCAAGCGCCAGCAGAGGTCTATCTCCTCCATGTGCATCTGAAAGCGTTCGTCCAGCAAGCCCGCCTGGGCGAGTGCCGACTGTCTGAGCAGCAACGCGCAACCGCCGGCGTAATCCAAATCGCAAGCATCATCGTACTGCCCATGGTCCTGCTCTTTGGTGCCCAGGATGTGGCCGCGCGTAAAGGCGTAGCCAAGCCGATCCAGGAATCCTCCGGCGGCTCCGCCGTAGCCGAAGCGGTCGCGCCGGTCGTACTGCAGTACCTTGGGCTGCAACGCGCCGAAAGATGCGTCTCTTTCGGCAGCTTCCACGAGCGGCCGGAGCCATCCGGCCGGCGTTTCTATGTCGTTGTTGAGCAGTACGACATACTTGCCTGTGGCCGCTCGGATCGCTTTGTTGTTGCCCTTGCAAAAGAGATAGTTTTCTGCATGGCGAAGGATGCGGACCGTGGGATATTGCGCAGCTATCCACGCGCACGAGTCGTCGGTTGAAGCGTTGTCCGCGAAAATGATCTCCAGGTTCGGGTAGTCGGTGGCAACAACCGAGGGGAGGCACTGCTTTATGAGGTCCAGCGCATTCCACGAGAGTATGATCAGCGTTACGCGGGGCATTGGCATAAGCTGTGCGGGGGCGCTGTTCGGTGCAGGACAGCCGATTGGCGGCGGTCGTACTGCGGCATCGTTCGGCGCGCGAAAACGCAGCGGATCGAATCGGGTTTCACATGGCTAAAGTGGATCAGCATAACGAGGCGCTCACCTATTTGCGTCAGCACTGGAAGCATGAGACCTTTCGCCCGGGTCAATGGGAGGCTATTCGTGCGCTGCTTGCGGGGCGCGATGCGATGGTGGTGCTAGCTACCGGAGGTGGCAAGTCCGTATGCTATCAGGTGCCGGCTCTGGTTCTGCCCGGTTTGACGCTCGTGATCTCGCCGCTCGTCGCCCTGATGCAGAACCAGGTCCAAGGGCTCAAGGCGCGCGGCATCCGCGCTGCGTACCTGGAGGCCGGAATGAGTCCCAAGCAAGTATACAAATGCCTGGATGGTGCTGCTGATGGCTATTACAGTCTCCTGTACGTATCACCGGAGCGACTTCGGACGCGGCTTTTCCGCGCCCGGGCACAGAGCCTTTCCGTCAAGCTGATCGCTGTCGACGAGGCGCATTGCGTCAGCGTGTGGGGTCATGACTTTCGCACAAGCTATCGGTCCATCCCGGACGTTTACGACCTCTTCGGCCGTCCGCCCGTGATTGCAACGACCGCCACCGCGACGCCGCGGGTGCGGGCAGATATCGTCGACGGACTTTTGTTGCGGGGCCCCGTCAAGGTGGTAGCCACCTTTGACCGGCCCAACGTCACGCTGCGCCTGGTCCAGGACAAAGACAAACAAAGTGAGCTTCGACGCATCCTGCAAAGCCAGCCTGGCGGTAGCGGCATCGTCTATGCCGGGACGCGGCGTGCGGTGCAGATCTGGGCGCGGCGTTTGCGGAAGGAAGGCCATACTGTGGCGGCCTACCATGCTGGGCTCACCAAGCGCGGGCGCGCGACAGCACAGCGGCGGTGGATGCAGCGCAAGGCCCGCATTGTGGTTGCGACAAACGCATTCGGCATGGGAGTAGACAAGCCCGACGTACGGTTTGTTGTGCACCTGGAGCCGCCATATTCGCTGGAAGCGTACTACCAGGAAGCGGGCCGTGCGGGACGGGATGGCAAGCCTGCGGAAGCAGTGCTTTTTGCGAGTGCGGCCGACGAGCAGCGGCAAACAGCTGTGGTGGTGCGCCGGTATCCGACGCCGAAGCAGGTGACTGCGGTGTATGAGGCCATCTGCACGTTGGCTGGGCTGGCCATCGGCAGCTTTCCCGACTGTCCGGTACCCATTGAGCTTGCGGCGGTTTCCAAGGCGTCGGGGTTGCCGCCTGCCGCGGTGGAGCGCATCGTACGACTCTTGGAGGCGGAGGGCATATGGAGAATGTTGCCAGGCCATGTCGGCAATGGCCTGATCCGACTTTGGCAACCGCCGCATGTTATCCGCAGGTTCAGCCGGCAACTGACCAACGAGGATCGCTACCGGTTCGTCATTGCTCTGCTGCGCGCTGTGGAAGCGGGTGCCTATCGAGCATGGACGCCGGTTGACCTGAGCACGCTGGCTGAAGCGTTGTCGTTGTCCCAAGCGCAGTTGTCCTGGGAGCTGTCGTTTCTGGAAGAGAGAGCACTGCTATCGTGGCGCACCATTGCGGGTGACTTGCGTGTACGTTTCAACCATGTCCGCACGGCGCAGGTGATGGTGGATCATGCGGCCATCTGGCGCAATCGGGAGCGCGCAAAAGCGCAGCTGTTGGACATGCGTCGGTACATCCAGGCCACGCAGTGTCGCATGCAGCTTCTTCTCAAGTACTTTGGCGAAGCTGCGACGAAGCCATGCGGTCGCTGTGATCTGTGCACGAACGGTGCACAGGTTACGAGCGCCGATCAGTCCCACCTGCTCCGGTTGCTGAAACTCACGCGCGACCGCAAATCGTACGACCAGTGCGGACTGTCTCCGACCGATCTGGAGAAGTTCCTCAGCTTCCTGATCGCGGAGCAGTTCATCCGCATGCGGAATGGCCGATCCTACGAACTGACCCAGAAGGGCGAGGCCTGGCTGGTGCAGTCCCCACCGCGTGCCGATTAGGCGCTCTGCGCGAACTGCTTTAAACCTGCACGGACCGATCTGGTAGCGCGCGCCGGTGGCATGGCACAGCTACGGATGGGCGGCATGGCACGGCCACATACGTGTAGCTGTGGGCTGTGGGCTGAACTGAAGTAGCTTGAGGCTGAAGAGGGCCGGCGACGCATTGCGTACGGCCCGGACTTGCGGCGCGCTGGGATGCAGCGCCAGGCAGTGCTGACATGGTCCTCAGCGCAGTCTCCGCATCTGCTGGGATTCCAAGCGGTCAACGACCTGGGCGTACAGGTCTACATAAGCCTCTGGATGGCGCGCGTAATAGTCCATGAGCGCCGCGAAGCTGGTTGAATCCAAACCATGGCGGACCAAGATCGTGTCGCGGCCTGGCGTATACAGCTCCAGCTCTTGGCGGGCATGGGCCAAGTGCAGGTCCACAAACAGTGCCACGGCCAGGCTGTCGGATGTCAGCGGGCCAGGGCCCTGCGGGACCGAACAGTGGACGAGTGCGCACAAGGCGAACACACCCAGCATACTTCGCGTGGTCATCCTTCGGCGCTTAAGGCTTCATCCCGCGCTGTGCGGAAGGTGTAGGCGATGACTTCAAGCTGGCGCAGGAATTCGCGCTTGGGAAATCCTGGAGCAAACAGCATGCCGTCGATCATGTACATACGTGCGCTGGGCTCGTCGTAGAAGGCATAGGTGACGAAGGCACCGCCTTGTCCAAACTGAAACCTTCGCCCGTTTTCTTCTCCTACCATCTCCCACAGGCCACGAATCTCGAACCCGTATCGCCCCTTGAAATCCAACGTGTCTACGGTGATGGGCTGGGTCATCACCACCTCAACGACGCCCCCTTGGGATCCCTCCATGTACTGCTTGGTAAGCGCGTTGCGAAGCAGGAGAACGTTCTCGGGCGTCAGTGTCGTGGGATCTACGCGCTCCTGGTAGTAGACAAAAAGGCTGCGCCACGTATCGGTCAGAATGCGCCTGAGCCACACGAAGTTGGCGGTGTCCGTGGCGACGACATAGTCGTGCTGCACATTGACGGCGAAGCCATGGTCCTCCATCAGGACCTCTTCCAGATTTCGCTGCCGTCCTATGTCGAACAACTCCCGGTACATTCGCTCGCGTGTCGCCAAGTTGTATGAATACACGAGGTCGTTGCTGAATGTGGCGATGGCCTGGGCCAATTCAGCATTGTCGCGCGCCACAACATAGTGGACCTCTTGCCTGCGCCGCCATTCGTCTGAGCGCCCGAAGATCAGCGGCGTGCCCTGCAGGATCGGATCGCGGACTTCTGCCGAGAGCCGATGGTACAGCCACCGCGACTCGTAAGCTGTTGTATCACCGATGATGCCCACGATCAAAACGTTGCGGTGATCCTGGATGGACTCCAGCGCATCCTGCGAGGTGTAGTGCACCGGGTTCAGAAGGAAATTCGGCTCCCGCGAGGGCAAGGTCAAGATCGGCCCGCCAATGGTGGCACGGAGCGTGTCGCCGACGAACGAATTCCAGAGCGTGGAGTCAATAAGTACGGCGACCTGTCCTTCGCGGCCTCCAGCCTCGGAGCGATAGTCCCCGCTTAAGGCGCCGCATCCACCAGCAAAAAGAGTCAGGGCGGCGATGATCTGTGGTGCTGTTTTCATGTGTAGCGGTTACTCTTTAGACGGGTAGAGGTCCTGCGCGAATCGTTGGACTGCATGCAGGCGGCGGTGCATGCTCAGGGAGGGGTCATTCCAGAGTCCTTCAATGACATCCACCAGCGCGCTGCCAACGATGAATCCATCCGTATGCCGGCACAGCCACTGGGCATCGCGCTGCGTCTTGATGCCGAACCCCACCAGTAGCGGATTGCGTCGGATCGCCGTACGGACACGCGCAAGGTACGGTTCCAGGGCCGCCATTCGATGGGCCAAGGCTGCACCCGTGATTCCCGTTACACTGACGGCATAGACAAACCCGGAGCTCAAGCGATCAATCATCTGCATCCTTTCGCGCGTGGTATTGGGTGCCACCAGGAAGATAGTGTCCAAGTGGTGGGCCTTGGCCGACGCGGTAATCAATCCTGCTTCTTCCGGTGGCAGGTCAGGAATAATAAGTCCATCTACTCCGCTAGAGTGCGCGGCGGCGCAAAAGTTGCTTACGCCGTACTGCAGGATCGGGTTAATGTATCCCATCAGCACTAGCGGTATATCGCTCGTCTGGCGGAAGGCGTGCACGGTCCGAAAGGCGTCGTCCATCTGCACACCCCCGGCCAGCGCTCGTGCGCTGGACCGCTGAATGGGGAGCCCCTCCGCCAGTGGATCGCTAAACGGCATGCCGAGCTCCAGAAAATCAGCACCGCCCGCCACCAGTGCGTGCAGGAGCGGCACCGTCGCGTCCAGGTCTGGAAAGCCGTTGGTCAGGAACAGCCCCATGGTCTTCCTTCGCGCAGCGACCCGTGCTGCAAACAGGGCGTTAAGCCGCGACATCCGCTCCCATGATGGTGGTCATATCCTTGTCGCCGCGCCCTGAGCAGCACAGCACCACGACATCGCTTGCCGTCATCTTTGGTGCCATGCGCGCCAAGGCAGCGACTGCATGGGCCGTTTCGAGCGCAGGGATGATCCCCTCTGTTTGCGACAAGAGCCTTACAGCGTGCAGCGCTTCCTCATCTGAAGCAACTTCGTACGTTATGCGGTGCAGGTCCTTCAGATAAGCGTGCTCCGGGCCAACGCCGGGGTAATCCAACCCTGCGGATATCGAATGCGCCGACATGACTTGGCCTTGCCCGTCTTGGAGGAGGTAGCTCAAGGCACCGTGCAGCACCCCGGGCGTGCCGCAGGAAAGGGTCGCTGCGTGGCGGCTATCCAGGCCTTCGCCTGCGGCCTCCACGCCGATCAGGCGGACGCGTGCGTCGCCCAGGAAAGAATAGAAGAGGCCCATGGCGTTGGAGCCTCCGCCGACGCAGGCGATGGCAACATCAGGACACGCGCGCCCCTCGTACTGAAGCAGCTGCGCACGTGCTTCCTTGCCGATGACTTCCTGAAACGTCCGCACCATCATCGGATACGGGTGCGGCCCCACCACCGAGCCGATGATGTAGAACGTATTATGCGGATGGGACACCCAGTTGCGAATGGCTTCATTAGTGGCATCCTTCAGCGTCTGGCTCCCGCTGATAGCCGGTCGTACTTCCGCACCCAGCATGCGCATGCGTTCTACATTGAGCCGTTGTCGCTGCATGTCTTCGGCACCCATGTAGACGATGCACTCCAGCGCGAACTTCGCCGCCACGGTGGCGGTAGCAACGCCGTGCTGGCCGGCGCCTGTTTCCGCAATGATGCGCGTTTTACCCATCCGGCGAGCCAGCAGAATTTGACCCACGGTATTGTTGATCTTATGCGCGCCGGTGTGGCAGAGGTCTTCGCGCTTGAGGTAGATGCGCGGACCACCCAATGCACGGCTAAGGCGATCAGCAAACGTGAGCGGGGTAGGGCGCCCCACGTAATCGCACAGAATTTGCCGGTAGTCTCGCTGGAATGATTCGCTGTCCCATGCCGCCTGAAAGGCGCGCGTGAGCGCATCCAGCTCAGGGATGAGAACCTCGGGCACGAAAGCACCGCCATACGCGCCAAAGCGACCCCTGTCATCGGGTGCAGCATAGGATGCCGCGTTCACAGGCTGCGGCGCCGGGGCGCCGGATGCTTTGCTCATGGCCTTCGGTGTCTTGGCATGGTGGGAGACGCTCATGGCCTTCGGTGACTCACAGCATCGAACAGATCGGCCAAGAGTTCAAAGTCCTTGTGACCCGGTGCGGACTCCAGTCGGCTGGAGCAGTCCACGCCAACGGGGTTTGCCGCTTCCACCGCCTGAGCGATATTATCCGGCCCAATGCCGCCGGCAAGAATAATCGGAAAGCGGGCCGTAAGCGCTGCGGCGATGTCCCAGTTGAAAGCACGCCCCGTACCCCCGCGCAAATCAGGATGAAACGTGTCCAACAGGAAATACGCAGCGAACGGACGGTACGGGCGCATACGCGCACGCAGCGATTCCACATCGGTGGCCGGCCTTACGCTGAAGGCTTTGATCACAGGACATACGATCCGCCGGCAGTATCCAGGCGACTCGTTTCCATGCAGTTGCACATAGTCGAATCCGGCCGACTCGGCAATCCTGTTGACCGTATCCAGGTCCTCGTTGACGAATACGCCAACGCTCTTGGGGCCGTAGATCCACTCGATGATCGCCCGCGCATGGTCCGCGTCCACATGCCGGGGACTCTCCGCATACTGGACGAACCCTAGCATATCCGCGCCGGCTGCGGCAGCATAGCGTGCATCCTCCAGCGTGGTGATGCCGCAGATCTTGATGCTGAGCGTCTTGATGCTAAGTGCCATAAACGTTGAGAATACCCTTCATATCTTCAAGTAATACTTTAAGTTTCATGCCGGGATCCGCTGCGCGCATGAGCGTTTCTCCGATCAGCACGGCATCGATGCCGGCCTGGTGCAGCTGTACGAGCTGTGCAGCGGTCTTCAAGCCGCTTTCTGCGATACGCACGACAGGTTCCGGAACCTGCTGCAACAGGCGTATCGAGTGGGTTATGTCCACCTGGAATGTGCGGAGATTGCGGTTGTTGACGCCCAGCATTGTTACCAGCTGCCAGTCAATGCGCTCCATTTCCTGCGGCTCATACACCTCTACAAGACACTCCAGTCCCAACGAGGCAGCGGCTTGCTGGAGCGTGCGCAGCTGCGCTCTTTCCAGCACAGCGGCGATCAGAAGCACAGCATCCGCGCCAAAGGCGCGGGCCTCAAGCAGTTGGTACTCATCCAGGATGAAGTCCTTGCGCAGAATTGGCACCGTTACGCAAGCCCGCGCTGCTGCCAGATCTTCCAGGGAGCCGCTGAAGTGGTGCGGCTCGGTAAGTACGCTGATCGCGCGCGCACCGGCTGCCGCATAGCGCGCGGCCAGCACCGCGGGCGCCGCCTGTGCGCGGATGATGCCCTCCGAAGGAGATGCACGCTTGATTTCGGCAATGACAGAAAGCGACTCCTGGCGAAGTGCTTGTGTCAAGGAGCGGCACGGGGGCGCGCGCCGCACCAGGTTGTGAAGTGCAGCCGCGGGCACCTGCCGCTTGCGTGCCGGCAACTGTGCTTGCACGTCTTCGACGATTCGGTCCAGAATCGTCATGCGAGGCGCCAGGACACCGTTTGAAGCTGGGCGAGGCGCGCGGCGGCCGCACCCGAGTCAAGGCTGTGCTGTGCAGCGGCTAAGCAGTCTTCCAGGCTTTCGAAGCGTCCGCTGACATAGAGGCCAAAGGCGCTGTTGGCCACGACAACGTCGCGCTGTGGGCCGCGCCGTCCTGTAAGGATGGCCTTCAGGAGTGCTGCATTCTCTGCGGTATCGCCGCCCCTGAGCGCCGACACGGGTGCCTCCGATAATCCATACTGCGCGGGCGCAAAGGTATTCGTGGCCACCGCGTCCCATCCGCGCCGAACTTCGTAGTAGGTGGTCGGGCCGACTAGCGAGAACTCGTCCAGGCCGTCCTCAGAAGACACGGTGACCACATGGGAGGCCCCCAGACTCTTCAAGATGCTGGCCACCTTCCAGGCGCCGGCCGCGCTGAACACGCCGACGACCTGGCGGCGAACGCCGGCCGGATTGCAGAGCGGCCCCAGCATGTTGAAGCAGGTTCGAACGCCTAGCCCCTTGCGGGCCGGCATCACCCAGCGCATGGCAGGGTGGAAGTGCCTTGCAAAGATGAATCCGATGCCGACCTCCTCAATACACGCGGCCACGCCGGTGGGGCCGAGGTCGATGTTGACGCCGAGCTCCCGCAGCACATCGGCAGAGCCGCAGCGCGAAGACACACCGACGTTGCCGTGCTTGGCTACCGTGATACCCGCCCCCGCGCACACAAAAGCCGCAGCTGTGGAAATGTTGAATGTGCCATGGCCATCCCCGCCGGTGCCGCAGAGATCAATCGCGTGCGGGTCGCCGCAGGCCACCGGGCGCAGGAATTCGCGCATCACCCGGGTCAGCGCGGTAAGCTCTGCGGTGGTTTCTCCGCGTACTGCGAGCGCCGCCAAAAAGCCGGCGACCTGAACGTCGGTAGCCTCACCTTGCATCACGGTGCGCATTGCGTGCTCCGCCTGCGCTGACGTCAGCTCGTCTCCGCGCACCAAGGCCCTGAGGATGTCTTTCATGCCGCTATCTGCGCCAGCCAATTGGCAATGAGCCGGGGGCCTTCTGTCGTAAGGATGCTCTCAGGGTGAAACTGCACGCCCTCCATGGGATACGCCCGGTGCTTAAGCCCCATAACAACACCATCCTCTGAATAGGCGGTCACGGCAAGGCAGTCCGGCACCGTGTCCGGTGCCACGACCAGGGAATGATACCGCGTGGCGACAAAGTCCTGCGCCAGGCCCGCAAAGATGGAGCACCCGTCGTGGTGCACCCGACTGGTCTTGCCATGCATGAGCACAGGGGCATAGGTAACCGTAGCCCCGAAGGCCTGGGCGATGGCCTGATGCCCCAGGCAGATGCCCAAGATCGGCGTGGTTGCTCCTAGACGCCGAATGACGTCCAGGCAGATGCCTGCGTCCCGCGGCCTTCCAGGCCCGGGCGAGATAAGCACGCCGCTCGGTGCGTGCTGAACAACCGCATCGGTAGTGATCTCGTCATTGCGCACCACCTGGCACGTGACTCCATGCCTGCCGATCAAGTGCACCAGGTTGTACGTGAAGGAGTCGTAATTGTCGATCACCAGGATCATCCGTAGGTTGTCATCAGCCCGGTAAGCTTACGTACACGCTCCATGCAGGCGTCCGCGACGACCCGGGCGTTGCGGGCGCCCTGGCGCAGCACATCGTGGACATAGTCCATGTCCTTAAGGAGCTCCCGACGCCGTTCTCGCGCAGGTCCGAAGTAATCCAGCATCATCGCAATGAGCTCTGCTTTGGCGTGTCCGTACCCATAACCCCCGGCGAGGTAGGCCTCCCGAAGCTCTGCCTGCTTTTCCGGCGTGGCGAACAGCTTAATCAGCGCAAACACGTTGTCCTTGTCTGGTTTTTTCGGTGCCTCCAGGGGTGTGGAATCTGTCTTGATGCGCTTGACCCGGCGCGTCAGCGCGGCTTTTTCTTCGAAGATGCCAATTGCATTGTTGTAACTCTTGGACATCTTGCGCCCGTCAATGCCAGGCACGGTGGCAACGCTATCCAGGATGTATGCCGAGGGGATGGGAAAATGCTCTCCGAACCGGTTGTTGAAGCGCTGCGCTATGTCGCGCGTCATCTCGATGTGCTGCCGCTGATCCGCGCCAACGGGTACCAGCGTTCCCCCATAGATCAGGATGTCCGCTGCCTGCAGCACGGGATAGTTGAACAGGCCGCAGTTTGGACTGAGTCCCTGCACGACCTTGTCCTTGTAGGCGACGCCCTTTTCGAGATGCGACACGGGGGTCAGGCAAAAGAAGATCCATGTCAGCTCATTCAGTAGGGGCACATCACTTTGCACGAAGAGGTTGGATCGGTCCGGGTCAAATCCAAGCGCGAGGTACGTGACGGCCGCGTCCAGCGTATGGGCATGGAGCTGCGCAGCATCCTGCACGGTGGTCATCGCATGGTAGTTCACGATGAAGTAGTACGACGGATGCGCGTGCTGCAATGCAATATGCTGCCGGATCGCTCCGAAGTAATTGCCAATGTGGAGTGCTCCAGACGACTGGATGCCGGAAACCACCACGGTCTTGCCGGGCGCAAAAGGTGCCATAGGTTCAGGATATGGTTCTTTGCCGGCGCGCCTGTCCCAGCACAAAGGCCAGCCGCTCTGCGCTGCTCTCCGCGCAACGCCGGAGCACAGCCTCGGTACGCATCTGGTGCTCAATAGTGCGCTCTGCGTGCAGAGCTTCCCCCAGTGCTTGCTCTTCGGCGAGCAGTACCGCCCAGGTGCCCGTCACCGGCGGCGCATCAACCGGACGGTCGGCGCCGGAATAGGCCACGCCGCCGCAGCTGAAGATGGTCTCGGCAAGCTTGCCCATATCAGTCCTTGCCTTGCGTTGCAGCTGCGCCAGCTCCTCTGCATACGCCGCTTCCGGGGCGGCCAGGCTGACTACTTGGTCGTACAAGCGACTCAGGACGACATGCTGCGCCATCAGCGGGTTCAGGCGGGCAATGGTTTCCTGCCGTGAAATGGTGCGCCCGGCCCAACCCTTCTTGAGCAGCACCGACTTGATTTCTTTGGTTCGCATAAGCGGCATGGGTTGAATGGCGCGAATATAGCAACTAGAGCAATCCTTCGGCTGCGACCAGGAGCGCCTTCTTGAGTGCTTCGGCCTTGTTCTCTGTCTCCTCGTACTCGCGCTGGGGGTCGCTGTCGGCTACGATGCCCGCACCAGCCTGAATGAAGACCTTGCTGTCCCGCACCACCATCGTGCGAATGGCGATACAGGTGTCCATGTTGCCGGAAAAGTCGATGTAGCCTACCGCCCCTGCATAGACCCCCCGTTTGCTGGGCTCGAGCAAGTCTATGATTTCCATGGCACGCACCTTGGGGGCACCACTGACAGTGCCCGCAGGAAAACAGGCGCGCAGCACGTCCAGTGCTTCGCAGTGCGGATCAATACTGCCGCTGATAGTGCTGACGATGTGCATGACATGCGAGTAGCGCTCGATATACGCATAGCGGTCCACCTGCACGGTGCCCATGCTGCAGATACGCCCCAGGTCGTTGCGGCCCAGGTCCACCAGCATGAGATGCTCCGCGCACTCCTTCGGATCACGCAGCAATTCGTCGGCCAGGCGTTCATCCTCCGCTGCATCCCTGCCTCTGGGGCGTGTCCCTGCAATGGGCAGCAGCTGTGCCCGTCCCTCTTCCACGCGCACGAGGACTTCCGGTGACGACCCGATCAGCGTCACCTCGCCAAAATCCAGATAGAACAGGTAGGGCGAAGGATTGACTTGGCGCAATGCGCGGTACAGGTTGAAAGGGTCCCCCTCAAATGCAAGAGAAAACCGCTGGGAAAGTACGACCTGAAAGATGTCTCCCTCGTAAATCAGGCGCTTGGCCTCCTCCACGGCCGCCTCAAAAGTAGCGCGCTCAAAGTTTGACTGCATCTGACCCGGACTCAGCGACACCTGCTGCGGTGTCCTGATCGGCGACTGCAGTTCGGCCTCCAGCTGCGTCAGTCGGGCCTGGGCTTCCAGGTATCGTGCCTTGAGCGGGGTCGTTGCATCGACGAATACGCTGGTCATCAGCACCATCTGGTGCTTGACTCGATCAAAGGCAGCCACGGTGTCATAGAAGCACCAGATAGCGTCTGGAATGCCGAGATCGTCCGGCGGGATGGAAGGCAGGTGTTCGATAAGCCGAACGCCATCGTACCCCATAAAGCCTACCGCGCCGCATCGAAGGCGGGGAAGGCCCGGCACCGGCACTTCCGTGTATGCGGCCAAATAGTGCTGAAGCACAGCAAAGATGTCGCCGCTGGGCGCGCCGGGCTGAGGCTGACCGTCGCCATCCAGCACCTCCACGGAGGCCCCATGCGCTCGAATGACGCGATAAGGGTTTTTGCCCAGAAATGAATAGCGCGCAAGGTGCTCTCCGCCTTCTACACTTTCCAGCAGGAACGCGTGGTGCCCCGTTTGTCGAAGGGCCAAGTGCGCTGAAACGGGCGTCAAGAGATCAGCGCTGAGTCGCCTGTACAGTGGTAACACAATAGGCCACTGTCCACGATGCGATTCAGCCAGCGCTCTAAAGACTCTGAAGGTCATCGTTGATATCAAAAAGAAAGCCCACTGCTTGTGGCAGCGGGCTTACCCTGGCATACGAGACGCATGCAATGTGCTAGGGGCCCACTGCCGGGTGCAGCCGCCGCCAATAGCCGCGCCGCAAGTCCCAGGAAGCATGTGTCAAGGCCCGTTGCATCGCAATGCCATCACGTTAAAAACGTATACGCACACCGTGCGGAGTGGTGCCCTGCCGCCAAATCGGAACCTGCTTGCTATCTTGGCATAATCCGTGCCCGCCACAAATTTGTCCAACCCGATCCTATGGCAATGAAGCGTCCGGCTTCTCCTTATCACCGTGCACACGAGCGTGTCCTGCTGGTTCTTGCCGCGGTGGGCATCGCGCTGACGCTTCACCTGTCCTTCTGGTACGGCGATACCGTCGTGGACGACCCGGTTTGCGGTGGTGACAGCGATTGCGCCTCTGTGATAGCGCAAGACCCGACCTTCTTCGGCATATCGAGCACCACATCGGGCTTCTTGTTCTATGTACTGGTGGCGGTGTTCAGCATGGGCGTCACCTGGGACTGGAATCGGAGGCGTCGCCATTTCAAGGCGGGTCGCCTCGGCCTCGTGTCGGGTGGCCTGGCATATTCGCTCTTCCTGACGATGTATCAGCTGTTTGCATTGGAGGACTTCTGTGTGCTGTGCTTGGCCTCGTTTGGCTTGGTGTCCGCGATGGCCATAACCTTGGTGCTGATGCTCCGAAAGCCCCCGGCGGTGCATAGGAGACGGGATGTGCAGGCGAATGCACGGAATTTTCACTACATTGTAGCTGCCGCTGTCGCAGCGGTCGTGCTGCTGGACTACATGGCGTATCGCGACAGTGCTGCGGCATCTGGCGTCGCGGCGACGCAGGCGGCGGTGTACAACCCAGCCCTTTGCCGATACGATGACGCGTTGCCGCGCTACGACAACCTGGACCAGTTCATCAGCGATTCGGATCCGTTCACCGGCCCGGTATCGGCGCCGGTGACCATAGTAGAGTTCATCGATCCCAATTGTCAATTCTGCAAGTCGCAGCATCCAGTCATGCTCCGTTTGGCGGCAGCCTACCCGGATCGGGTGCGCATTGTGTACAAGCTGGTGCCGCTTTTGGCGGGGAACTTGCTTTTTTCACTGGACGAAGTGATGGCCCTCTGGCTAGCCAATGAAGAGGGGCGGTATGAGGAAATGATCGAGGGAGTGTTTGCGGCCCAGAATCCTCAGGGCCTTTCGGTCGCGCAGCTGGTGGATATTGCAGAGGAAGCAGGTTTGAATCCGCGCGCGTTTCGGCAGCAGCTGGAAAGTCGGCGCCTGGAACCCAGAGCGCGCAGAATACGCCGCGTATTTGATCAGATGGGACTCAATGCTGTGCCCGCCATCCTGATCAGTGGCCGCAAGGTGCACTCCGATGATCGCTCGTTTGGCTGTCTGAGCCACCTTGTGGAGCAGGAACTCGCTAATCTCGTCCCGTGATGGCCATGCACGATGCGGCATGTATCAATACGATACGGTTTCTGGCCGCGGATGCAGTTCAGCGCGCACGAAGTGGCCACCCGGGCATGCCGATGGGCGCAGCGCCTATGGCCTATGTCTTGTGGACGCGGCACCTGAAGCACGACCCCCAGGCTCCCGACTGGCCCGACCGGGATCGCTTTGTGCTTTCAGCCGGGCACGGATCCATGTTGCTCTACGCCCTGCTGCACCTGACGGGATACGACCTTCCGTTAGCGGAACTGAAGGCCTTTCGACAATGGGGAAGCCAAACACCGGGACACCCCGAGCATGGATTGACGCCCGGCGTAGAAACGACGACCGGCCCCCTGGGGCAGGGGTTCGCCAACGGCGTGGGGATGGCCATGGCAGAGCGCTTTCTGGCATCCCGGTTCAATCGCGATGGCTATGAGGTGATTAGCCACCACACCTACGGCATTGTGTCCGACGGCGATCTCATGGAGGGCATCTCCCATGAAGCCGCCGCATTGGCGGGCCACCTGGGCCTGGGGAAGCTGATCTACCTGTGGGACGACAACCGCATCACCATTGATGGGAGCACCGACCTGGCGTTCACGGAGGATCCGATGCAGCGGTTTGCTGCATACCGCTGGCAAGTGCTCCATGTTGAGGATGGCAATGATATCGACGCGCTGGACATCGCATTGCAGGAGGCTGCAGCATGCCACGCGCAGCCGTCTCTGATACGGGTTACAACCACGATCGCCTACGGAAGCCCCAACAAGGCGGGCACTGCGGGTGCCCATGGCGCGCCCCTGGGCGAAGACGAAGTCCGGCTCACCAAGCGGGCGTTGGGATGGCCCGAAGACGAGCACTTCCGAGTGCCTGATGCGGTCTGCCGCTCGATGGATGCACGTGCCAAGGGCGCCGCGCGGCGGCGCGACTGGAAGGCGGCTTGCGACCGCTATGCGGCAGCGTTTCCGGCACGCGCGGCCGAGCTGCGCGACTGGCTGGAGGGTGCGCTGCCGGCAGATTGGGTTGCTTCACTGCCGACCTTTGCGCCGGGCACCAGGCTGGCCACGCGTGCGGCCAGTGGCAAGGTGCTGGGTGCGCTGCTGGAGCGGGTTCAGAATCTCATGGGCGGCTCCGCTGACCTCACACCCTCCAACAAGACGCGGGGACAGCAGCAGCAGGACTTTCAGCGGCAAACGCCCAGCGGCAGCTATGTGCGCTTCGGCGTTCGTGAACATGCCATGGCCGGCATCTGCAATGGCGTCAGCCTGCACGGAGGGCTGCGTCCGTATTGCGGGACTTTCCTCGTCTTCAGCGACTACATGCGTCCTTCCCTGCGTCTGAGCGCGATCATGGAGCAGCCGGTGATCTACGTGTTCACGCATGACTCCATAGGCGTAGGCGAAGATGGTCCGACACACCAGGCCATAGAGCATGTGATGGCGCTCAGGGCGATTCCAAACCTGACCGTGATACGACCCGCCGATGCCTGCGAAACGGCCTACGCCTGGCGTATCGCTCTGACCAACACGGCAGGCCCTACTGCCCTGATACTGACACGCCAAGGCGTACCGACGATTACGGACGCGCGGTCGGCAGAAGGTGTGGCCCGGGGCGCATACATCCTCCGCAGGGGCGGCGACACGCCCGCCATCATACTGATCGCCACTGGCAGCGAGGTCCACCTGGCCGTGCAGGCTCATGAAGTGCTGGCGGCGGAAGGCATTTCGGCGCGTGTGGTAAGCATGCCCTCCTGGGAGCTTTTTGCGCAGCAGTCCGCCACGTACAAGGCCGCGGTGCTTCCAGCGGCTGTACCGCGGCGCTTGGCCATAGAAGCCGGCATCACGCAGGGTTGGGAGCGCTACACAGGGCCGAGCGGACATGTCTTGGGCATTGATCGCTTCGGCGCTTCTGCGCCGGGGGCTCGCCTTTTTGCAGCGTTTGGCTTTACGACCCAACACGTAACAGCGGCCGCCCGCTCGCTGCTGGCCAGCTAAAGAAAGCACTCCAGGCCCGATGGGCAGGATGCAGGCACCTGCGATGCTCCGTGCGCATGGCCAGTCCACGCGCGGCAGGCGCACACCAAAAGCCGCGTTGCTGCGGGTACTCGTCTTGTTGCAGCTGCTTGCAGGAGGCCTCGCGCAGGCGCAGGAATTCCCAGGACAGAGCCGGTGGAACTTCCTTCATGAGTATGAAGGCCTGCGGTTCAGCTACCTGTATTACCGCGAAGCGGCGGGTGAGAATGCAGGCGTGGTGGTGATGCTGGAGAACGTTACGCAACATGCCCTGGCGTACGACTTTAAGGTCGTGTTCAAGAGCGTGGACGAGGATGAAGCCATCGTCCGGGTGGTGGGGTCCATTGATGCCGGCGCACGAAAGACCGGATCACATGATGGGCTGTTCTGGGTACCTTGGGAAGACAAGCGCGCCATAGCACAGGTAGGCTTGCGCGGATTCAAGGTTGCGCCAAAAAAGCAGCGCGAGCCCGAACCGAAACAGGCCGCCGGGACTTGACCCCCCTGTGCATATATTTCTTTGGACACTTTGGAGTCGGAGTTAGTGAGTTGCGTTATCAGCGGATGGCGCGAAGAGCCAGGCTAGAGGGCAACGTAACCCCTAACGTAACCCTTTTCCTGCCATGAAAAAACGACCCGACTACGCTCACGAATGGGGCGCC
>LXNJ01000484.1_pt1 | contig 28157 bp, 18 predicted proteins | sample 809081 | NCBI WGS metagenome assembly LXNJ01 (sample SAMN04870510, study PRJNA318959) | sponge metagenome | biome: sponge; feature: marine sponge reef; material: water | host: Petrosia ficiformis | place: Greece: Milos, Mediterranean Sea | collected 2013-05-29 | depth 5-7 m | reverse complement strand
GACGACCGTAGGGCGGGAGTCAAGCTGATCACGGAGCTGATGGCGCAGGCGGGCCTGACCTCCTTCCACGACGCCGGGACCTCGGCCAACAGCGTGAAGGCCTACGGCGCGGCCTACCGGAACGAGGAGCTCAGTTGCCGCGTCTACATGATGATGCGAGGCCCCTACGAAGACCTGCGCCGCGCCGGGGTGTCGACCGGCTTCGGAGACGAATGGCTGCGGGTGGGCGGCGTCAAGTACGGTGCCGACGGTTCGGCGTCGGAGCGGACCATGCGCATGAGCACCCCCTACGTGGGACGACCCGACGACTACGGCATCCTCACCATGACCCGCGAGGCTGTCCGCGATGCCGTCGAGGTCGCCCACCGGGCAGGGTGGCAGGTCGGCATCCACGCCAACGGCGATGTCGCCATCGGAATGGTGCTGGACGCATACGAACGAGTCCAGGAGCTCTGGCCGCGACCGGACGCCAGGCATCGGATCGAGCATTGTTCCCTGGTCAACCCCGATCTGCTCGCACGGATCAAGGCCGCCGGCGCGGTGCCCACTCCCTTCTACACCTACGCCCACTACCACGGCAACAAGTGGGTCGAGTACGGCCCCGAGAAGATGGAGTGGATGTTCGCCCACCGCTCTTTCCTCGACTACGACATTCCGGTCGCGCCCGCGTCCGACTACACGCCCGGCCCCTACGAGCCCCTCATGGCGATCCAGAGCATGGTCACTCGGAAGGACTTCGAGGGTCGAGTCTGGGGTCCGAGCCAGCGCATCACCGTCGCCGAGGCGATGCGCATCTGTACGATGGGCGGGGCCTACGCTTCCTTCGAGGAGGAGATGAAGGGTTCGGTCACGCCTGGCAAGCTAGCCGACTTCGTGGTGCTGGAAGCCGATCCGCACGACGCCGATCCGGACTCGATCAAGGAGATCCCGGTTCTACGCACGGTGGCGGGAGGAAGGGTGACTTGGGAGAGTTAGGCGAGCTCCCGAATTCGCCGGAGAGCCGGCATGCGCCTCCACCTTCGGCGGCAGAGGCGCCTGCGCCACAGACCGATCTCAGGCGGATTCTCCTCACGAGAGATCCGGGGCAGGTCAGAATTGGCGATTGGACACGTGACATCGGCGGCCGGCTTCTCGAGGCGTCCCGGTTCGCCACCGAACCCGACTTCACGCGCCTTCATGCCGAAGACGTCGAATTCCTGTTCCGTGCATACGATGCGCGCTTCCTCGACGGAAAGTGCGGAACTCTGCTCGGGCCGGACGGCGTGGGATTCCGCCTTTCCACAAGGATGTCGCGCACGGGCGGTAAAACCACCCGGTATCGCCGCCCGAACGGGACGACCCGCTTTGAGATCGCAGTCGCCGCGTCCGTCCTCTTCGACGGCTTTCGGGCGGGCGACCCGGAGGTCACCGTAGGTGGGCTGCCTTGCCGCCACCGGCTGGAGGCGCTCCAGCGACTCTTCGAACACGAGCTTGTCCATCTCGCCGAATGGCTGTGCTGGGACGAGAGCCGCTGCAGCCGCAAACGCTTCCAGGGGATCGCCCAACGGCTCTTCGCGCACCGGGCGCATACGCACCAGCTCGTGACCCGCCGCGCTCGGGCGGCGAAGCTGGGAATCGGGGTCGGAGCTAAGGTGCGGTTCAGTTACCGGGGAGAGCGCCTTGAAGGCCGGGTCAACCGGATCACGAAGCGGGCCACTGTCCTGGTCGAAAACCCAAAAGGCGAGCTCTGGTCGGACGGACGCCGGTACCTTCGGTCTTACGTGCCGCTGGGGGAGCTTCAATCCGTGTTCGAGTCGGCGCACCTTTCCGCTTAGCGCCGTTCCGTCTTAACTTTGGACGCGCTTCCGCCGAGCTGGCGCGACGCTGCTCCTGATGACCCGGAAACCTCCACTGCAAACCGCGCAAGGAGCTAAACCATGGCGACCCGTCGTCCTCGTGACTTTCATCCCATCTCGTCCGTCCCCATCGCCCTTCTCACTGGACTCGCGCTCGCGTGGGCGACGCCCGACCTACAAGCACAGAGCGGAACGGTGGAGGGAAGCGTTCGCGACGCCGCGACCGGAGCTCCTCTGGCCGGAGCTCAGGTGTCGATCGAAGCCCTGAACAGAGGCATCGTGACCGACGTGGGCGGTCACTACGAGATATCCGGGATCCCTGCGGGTCCTCATCAGATCACCATCACGCTTCTCGGTTATTCCAGAGCGATCCGCGAGGTGGAAGTACCGAACGGCGCTAGCGTCCATCTCGACGCGGAGCTCTTCGGCACCGCAATTCTGCTGGAAGGCATAGTCGCGGTGGGCAGCCGTTCTCGGCCCCGCACCGTCGTCGAATCGGCGGTTCCCATCGACGCGATCCCGGCGCGAGACTTCCTCGAGCAGGGCGACACCGACCTGAGCGACCTGCTGCGCACCGTGGTTCCATCCTTCAACGTGAATCCCCAGGCACCCGGCGATGCCGCCCGCCTCGTGCGTCCCGCGAGCCTGCGCGGCCTCGCACCCGATCATACGCTATTACTCGTCAACGGCAAGCGGCGGCACCGGGCGTCGGTCATCACCTGGATCGGAAACGGCTTCGCCGACGGGGCCCAGGGCCCGGACGTCTCGGTCATTCCCTCGATAGCGGTGCGGCAGGCCGAGGTGCTTCGGGACGGCGCCTCCGCGCAGTACGGCTCGGACGCCATCGCCGGGGTCATAAACGTGGCCCTGAAGGATGCCCGCTCCGGCGGCTCGGTAGAGCTCCGTTCCGGACGCTTCCTGGATGGTGGCGGTGACGGCTACACGCTGGCCGGAAACGTCGGGCTTCCCCTGGGCGAGACCGGCTTCGCGAACCTAAGCGCCGAGTTCGGGGCCTCCAATCCCACCGACCGCAGCATCCAGCGCGACGACGCGGCGGCCCTCATCGCGGCAGGCAACGCGAATGTGCGCGATCCGGCTCAAATCTGGGGATCGTACGCGGTCGATGACGACCTGAAGCTCTGGGGCAATTTCGGCGGCTTCGTCGCCGACGGCGTCCAGATCTACGGTCACGCAGGCTATGCAAGCGAAACCGTCGAGGGCGGCTTCTTCTTCCGCAACCCCAACACCCGGGAGGGCGTGTTCAGCATCGACGGGGGCGAAACCCTGCTGGTTGGAGACATGCTCGACGCACAGGACGGCGTGCTCGACGGCTCGGCGGCATGTCCGACGGTCGCCATCACCAACTCGGTGCCCGACCCGACGGCTCTCTCGCAGGTGCTCGCCGACCCCAACTGCTTCACCTTCCAGGAGCTCTTTCCCGGAGGGTTCACGCCTCAGTACGGAGGCGACACCCAGGACGCTTCCATCCTGGCGGGAGTGCGAGGTCACTTTCACGGCGGTCCGCAGTGGGACTTCAGCCTAGGCCTGGGCCGGCACTCCGTGGACTTCTTCATCAGCGAGACGGTGAACGCCTCCCTCGGGCCGGAGTCACCCACCACCTTCGATCCCGGTCTCTATCTGCAGCGCGAACTCAACGCCAACCTCGACCTGAGCTACGCCGTGAACGACCGCCTCAACGTCGCGGGCGGGGCGGAGTATCGCGACGAGTACTTTGAGATCGGGATCGGCGATGAGAGCTCATGGGCCTTAGGTCCGCTCGCACCGCAAGGCTTCAGCTCAGGCTCGAACGGCTTCCCGGGCTTCAGCGACATAGCGGCGGGAGGCTGGCATCGCCAGAACTGGGCCGGCTACGTCGACATGGAGCTTCAAGGCGAGGATGGAGGTTGGAGCACGGGCACCGCGCTGCGGATCGAAGACTTCGAGGACTTCGGGACGACTGTGAACGGCAAACTCGCGGGCCGGATCTCCATCGTCGAGCAATTTGCCGTTCGCGCCAGTGCGAGCACCGGTTTTCGGGCACCCACTCCGGGGCAGCAAAACGCATTCAACGTATCGACCCAGTGGAACCCGGATTTGCGCGAGCTCGTGAACAACGGAACGATTCCGTCGACCTCGAGGGTGGCCGAGCTCAAGGGAGGCAAGCCGCTCGACTCCGAGAATTCAGCTAGCGCGAGCGTCGGGCTCGTGATGAACACCGGCGGATTCACACTGTCGCTCGACGGCTTTCGGGTCGACGTCACAGATCGGCTCGCGCTGAGTCAGGAATTCGAGCTCAGCCCTGAGGAGGCGGAGCGTCTCATCGCCGAGGGCATAACCAGTGCGCGGAATCTGGTCAATTTTCGATTCTTCGCGAACGACTTCGACACCCGCACGCAAGGATTCGACCTGGTGGCCTCCCTGGTCGCGGGCCGAGACAGCCCCGAATCCGGGACCGAACTCAGTCTGGCCTTCAATTACACGGACACCGAGGTGACCGATTTCAACCCCGAGATCGTCAACGAGCTGCGCATCATGCAGCTCCAAGACGCGCTCCCGTCCACGCGCTGGACCGCCTCGGTGCGGCGGGACTGGCGTTCGCTCTCGGCCCGGGCCCGAGCAAGTTACTATGCGGGCTGGTTCGACTCTCGCGACGGCCGGAGCTACCCCGGAGCCCACCTCGTCGACCTCGAGCTACGTTACCGCGTGGACGAGCGGACCGCCGTCACCGTCGGCGCCGACAACGCCCTGAACCTCTATCCCCAACGGAACCCCAACGCGAGAATCGCCGGCAACCTCTACAGCCCGAACTCGCCGTTCGGGTCGAACGGAGGCTACGTCTACGCCAAGGCGGCAATCGCCCTGGGTGGGGCGGGTTAACGGCACCCATCTTGCCGAATCGGCGATTCGGGTTGAGCTTCAAGTGTGTACTCTTCCAAGAAGATCGTTCGGATTCAGGTCAACGGCGACCGGGCAGAGGTCGCCGTACCCGAGCACTTCACCCTTCTCGAGACGCTCCGCTACGGACTGTCCCTGACCGGGTCCAAGCAGGGTTGCGACAAGGGAGACTGCGGGGCGTGCACGGTGCTGGTGGACGGCATGCCCACCCTCGCCTGCCTTACGCCGGTATGGGAGGTCGAAGGCAGACGGGTCGTCACCGTCGAAGGTCTGGCCTCGCCGGAGGCGCCGAGTCCGCTCCAGGACGCATTCGACCTGGAAGGCGCCGCTCAGTGCGGATTCTGTACGCCTGGCATCCTCTGTTCGGCCCAGGCGCTGCTCGACCGGAACCCGTCGCCCTCGCTAGTCGAGATCAGGGAGGCCCTCTCCGGCAATCTCTGCCGATGCACCGGCTATACGAAGATCTACGCGGCCGTCGAGCGCGCCGGAAGGATGACGAGAACGGCATGCGGTGAGACAGATGGAGCCGAACGCGAAACCGGGAGAGATCGCCAGGCCGGAAACCGCCGATGAAGAGCCTGCGGCATTCCGTGATCGGATCCCGCCAGCGCCGGGTGGAAGGGCTCGACAAGTCTAGCGGCCGAGCCCTCTACACCGACGACATCGCGCTTCCCGGAATGCTCCACGGGAAGATCCTGCGGAGTCCGCATCCGCACGCGCGCATCCTCTCGATAGACACCTCCAAGGCTCGTTCGCTCGCGGGCGTGCGCGGTGTGGTCACCGGTGCGGACATGCCGGTGCGGTACGGCATCATCCCTTGGACACCTGACGAGTATCCGCTCGCTCTCGATCGGGTTCGCTACGTGGGGGACGGCGTGGCGGCTGTGGCGGCGGTCGACGAAGACACCGCGATCGCGGCCTTGCGTCTGATCGACGTCGAATACGAGGAGCTGCCCAGCTTTCTGGATGCGCACGACTCGGCCGACGCCGACGGGTCCGCACCCTACATCCACGAGCCGCGCAAGCCGGGCGGGAACGGCAACGTCACCAAGCGCGTGCAGCTCGCCTTCGGCGAGGTGGACTCCGCCATGGTCGGCTCGGATGTGGTCGTGGAGGGCGAGTACTTCTTCGAGGGCACCACCCACGCGCCCATCGAGCCTCACTGCGCCATCGGAAGGTGGGAGCCGGACGGAACGCCCACCGGCGTTTCGCCGCACAGCGAGTCGCCGAGCGCTTCGGCCGGCGGGACCGGAGGCCGTCTCACCGTCTGGTCGGCCACCCAGGTGCCGCACTACTTGCACCGCGAACTTGGCAGGGTGCTCGGTCTCGATCAGGCGAGAGTCAGGGTCCTGCAGCCCATGGTCGGCGGGGCCTTCGGCGGCAAGAGCGAGCCCTTCGATCTGGAATTCTGCGTCGCGAAGCTGGCGATGATCACCGGCAGACCGGTCAAGATCCTCTACACCCGCGAGGAGGTGTTCTACGCGCATCGCGGGCGCCATCCCTTCCACATGAAGTATCGCACGGGCGCCGACTCCGACGGACATCTGGCCGCGGTGGACGCAGAAATACTCCTGGACGGCGGGGCCTACGCATCGTTCGGACTGGTCACCACCTACTACTCCGGCCAGTTGCTGTGCGCGCCTTACGCTATGCCGGCATACCGCTTCGACTCCACCAGGGTTTACACGAACAAGCCGGCGTGCGGCCCGAAGCGCGGCCACGGTTCGGTGCAGCCTCGTTTCGCGTTCGAGGTTCAGCTCGACAAGCTTGCCGAGCGGTGCTCGCTCGACCCGTTCGAATTGCGAAGGCGCAACCTCCTCGCGGATGGAGAGAGGACTCTCAACGAACTGCGCGTGACCTCCAACGGCTTTGGAACATGTCTGGACGCCGTGGAACGCGCGAGCGACTGGAGGCGCAAGTTCCGGAGACTTCCTTTCGGACGCGGCGTGGGCGTGGCCGGCTCCACCTACATATCGGGGACCAACTATCCGATCTACCCGAACGAGATGCCCCAGTCCGCGATTCAGATGCAGATCGACCGGTCGGGGCGGGTGGCGGTCTTCAGCGGCGCGAGCGAGATCGGGCAGGGATGCGATTCGATGGTCGCCTATGTCGCCGCCGAGGAGCTGGGCGTTCCGCTGGACTACGTCAGAGTGATGAGGGGCGACACGGACTTCACGCCGGTGGATCTGGGGGCCTACTCCAGCAGGGTCACCTTCATGCTCGGAAACGCCGCCATCGACGCCGCTCGCAAGCTGAAGCGGCTGGTGCGGAAGGCAGTCGCCGAGCACTGGAGCCGGGGCCACGCGGGTACCCGTGACGAGGACGCGGCCCACGCGGGCAACGGAAGCCGGGCGAACGGGGCGGGGCCCGAGAGTGCACCGCCGGTCTCGGCGCGGCAGGTGCTTCTCGCAGGTGGACGCGCCATGTACGCGCCCGACACCTCGGTGAGCATGCACATCCGGGAAGCTTTCGAACTCGCGGAGGCACGCTTCGGGACGCTGACGGCGAGCGGCTGGTACAACACGCCGAAGGACGTTCACGGCAGCTATCGCGGAGCCACGATCGGCGCCTCGCCGGCGTACTCCTTCACCGCCCACGTCGCCGAGGTGGATGTCGATGTCGAGTCCGGATACGTGGACGTGCGCCGTATCTGGATCGCGCACGATTGCGGACGAGCTCTGAACCCGGTCCTGGTCGAGGGGCAGATGGAGGGTTCCGCCTACATGGGATTCGCCGAGGCCCTGATGGAGGAGCACCTTTTCAGGGATTCCTCCGAAGGAAGGGCCGGACTGCTCACGGCCCCCTCTCTACTCGACTATCGCATACCCACAAGCCTCGACACGCCCGAACTCCGTTCCCTGATCGTCGAGTCGATCGACCCCGAAGGCCCGTACGGCGCCAAGGAAGCCGGCGAAGGCCCGCTCCACCCGTCGATTCCGGCCATCGCCAACGCCATATACGACGCTATCGGCGTGCGCTTGGACCGTCTGCCCTTCACCCCGCCGAAGGTCTGGCGGGCGATCGCCTGTGCGGAGGAGCTCGGGACGCTGGGCAAACCCCGGCCGCCGCACCGAGCGGGCGGGCGAGAATCGATTCCAGCAAACGCGCGCACCTCGTCTTGCCGGCAGTTTGCGCCCCGCCCTCAAGGGCGAACGGAGGGCACGGACGGATGCTGAGGCTTCCTCGGTACCGCTATCACCGACCGACGGCTTTGGAGGAGGCGCAAGACGCCTACCTCATCCACGGACCGAAAGCCATGTTCATCAGCGGCGGCACGGACCTCATTCCCAACCTGAAGCACCGTCTGTTCGAGCCCGAACACCTGATCTCGTTGCGGGGCGTCGCTTCGCTGAAGGGAATCTCGCGGTTGGGCGACGTCTTGCGCATCGGGGCGACCGAGACTCTCACCGCCACGGCGGCCCATCCCTTGGTGCAGAGGCTCTTCCCCGCGCTTTCCGAGGCAGCGGGAGCGGTGGCCGGTCCGCAGCTTCGCAACTCCGGTACGATAGGCGGCAACGTCTGTCTCGAAACCCGCTGCACCTATTACAACCAGACCGAATTCTGGCGGAACGCCCTCGGCTACTGTCTGAAGAAGGACGGCGACGCCTGCCACGTCACGAGGGTCGGACGCAAGTGCGTGGCAGCGCATTCGGCCGACACTCCCCCGGTGCTCGCCTGCCTGGACGCCTCGGTGGAGATCGCCGATCGCTCCGGAACCAGGGTCGTGCCGGTCACCGAATTTTTCGTCGCCGACGGCATCGCCAACACCGTGCGAGGACCCCACGACCTGGTGGTCTCGGTGCACATTCCTCTGAGGTCGGCGAGTCTGCGCCAGGGGTACGCCAAGCTGCGGCAGCGTCGCTCCATCGACTTTCCGCTGCTCACGGTCGCGGTCTCGGCCGAGATGACCGAGGACGGCGCAGACGGCGGAAGGGTGAAGAAGGTAACCGGGGTGGTCACCGCTATTGGCTCCCGTCCGCGCCTGCTCACCGGCTGGAACCGGATCGCCCGAGGAAACGGACTGACCGACGAGGTGATCGACGCGCTGGCCGAGCGCGCCCACCGCCAGTGCCACCCCCTGACGAACATCGCCGTCGATGTCGACTGGCGACGCGCCATGGTCCCCGTCTTCACGAGACGGGCCTTGGAGGCGGCCAAGGGTCGGCCGCCCCGCAGTGCTTAGAACCCTGTGGACAACCTCGCACGAGCGACGAAGCGGCGTTTGCCCACGGGCTCTTAGCCCTCGCCCTCTTCGGGCAGCAGCACCACCTTCACGAACTGGTCTTCGCGCAGATACTTGACGGCGGCGGCGCGCACCTCCTCGGCGGTCCAGCTCTCGATAAAGCCGTACGACGGGATGTCGCGTATGTCGAACCCCCGGCTCTCGTAGGTCAGAAGCTGGCTTCGCCAGTACCCGTTCCGTCGCAGGTTGGTCTCCTTGTCGCGTCTCTGGGTTTCCCGCACCTTGGCCACCGTCTCGGCGTCCGGACCTTCCCGCCTGATGCGCTCGATCTCCTCGAAGACCACCGCGCTCAGCTCCTCGGCCCGCTCGGGATCCGAACCGTACTGGATATTGACCGCGTACTCCTCGTCCGGTCGAATACTGAGCGACGAGCTGACGCTCACGCCATAGGTGCCTCCAAGGTCTTCACGCAACAGCTCGCGCAAGCGGATATCGAGCACTGAAGCCAGGTTGCTCAACGTGAGCTCTTCCTTGCGCGAGTACTCGCCGTCACCTGTGAAGACGATCATCGTCTGGCTCTGCGGCTCCAACCCTTTGTACACCACCTTCTCGATCACCCCTTGAGGCGGGTCGATGCCGTGGTCCACCCAGGTCTCCTCACGGCCGAGGTCAGGCAGTGCGCCCAGGTAGGTCTCGACCAGCGGTCGCATCTCTGCCGTCGAGAAGCTTCCCACGAAGTAGAAGGTGAAGTCGGAGGCGTCGGCGAACCTTTCCCGGTAGAAATCCATGGCCACATCGAGGTCCGCGTCCGCCATCGCTCCGAGCATCGTCCCAAGGGAGGGCGCGCGCGGATGGCCCTGAGCCAGGACGTTTGCGAGGGTGTCCAGCATGACCATCTGAGGCGTCAACGCCATATTCATCATCATGGCCATCTGCGCCTTGAGCGCGTCGAACGCGGTCTCGTCCCTGCGAGGCTCGGTGAAGCCCAGATAGATGAGCTGGAAGGCGGTCTCGAGGTCCTGCGGCGACGCCGTGCCGCTGACGCCCTCGGTAAGCCCTCCGATGCTCATGGCCACGTTCGCCTGCTTGTCGGCCAGCATTCGGTTGAGGGAGATCCGGTCGAACTCCCCGGCTCCTCCGCTGCTCACCGCCTGGTCCGCAACCGTGGCGCTGACGAAATCTTCGTCGGTCGAGAGCGACACCCCGCCGGGGCTCGTAGCGGAGAAGACCACCTGATCTTCACGGAAATCGGTAGGCTTGAGGACGACGCGAACGCCGTTTTCGAGCTCCCAGACCGTCACTCCGACCTCCTCGATCACCTCCTCCGAGACGACCGCAGAGCCTGCAGGGACTACGGGGAGAAGCTCGGACGAGAGCTCTTCCGCCACGTAGGGTTCGATATCCTTTTGGGCCACCGCCGCGAAGACGGCGTTCACGGCTTCCTCGTCCGGGGTGTCGAGCCCCTCCTTTTCGGGTCCGGCGACCGTGATCACGCGCCCCGCCTCGCTCAGCCAATCCTGCGCGAACGTGTTCGTCTCCTCCAGGTCGATGCCGGGGAGAAACTCTTCCACCATCGCCACCTCGGTCTCGACCGTCGGGTAGGTTCCGCCTTGGAGGAAGACGTTGACGTAGCGACCGGCGAGCGCGGCCGAACTCCGGTTGTCGGCTTCCGCGAGGGTGGCCTCCCAGCGTCTGGCCAAGGACGCCTTCTCGCGCTCGAGCTCGGGAGCGGTGAAGCCGTGGCGCGCCGCTCCCTCCACCTTGGTCAGCAAGGCATCGAGTCCGCGCTCGATCCCGTCTTCCGGTACGATCGCGCTGAACTGCGACGCGTCCACCCCTCGGACGAAGGAGCCGCGAGAGACGCCGCCGCCCAGGATGGGTGGTTCGGCCTCGAGAGTGAGCTCCTCTATCCGTTCGTTGAGCATCGCCGAGTAGAGGGAACGCACCAGACCCTGCCTGAAGGCGCCCACGGTACCACGCTCCTGCGGCGGCTGCTTGAAGAGAACGGACACCTGGGTGAACGCCACCTCGGGATCGGTGGAGACGATTGTGAGCGGGTCGTGGTCGATGGGAACCGTCGCCTCCTCGCGTGGCCGCGGATTCTCTGGGCCCCGGAGACCGGCAAAGCTCTCCCTGATCATTCCCTCGATCTCCGCGCCGTCGAAATCGCCCACGGCCACCACCGCCATGAGGTCGGGGCGGTACCAGTCCCGGTAGAAGCGAAGCAAGGTCTCGGTCGGCGCGGAGCTGACCACGTCGGGACTTCCGATGGGCAGGCGATTCGCGTACCGCGACTCGTGGAAGATGACTGGCACCTGCTCGTCCGACACCCGCGCGTTCCCGCCGCGTCTTCCTCGCCACTCCTCCACGACTACCCCGCGCTCCTTGTCCACCTCCTCGGGAAGGAAGGTCAGGCCGCTCGCCCAATCCACCAGGATTCTTATGGCTGTGGCCATCACCTCGGGGTCGTCCATGGGCACGCGCAGCATGTAGACGGTCTCGTCGAAGCTCGTATAGGCGTTGATGTGGGGACCGAACTGCATCCCGATCGACTCCAGGTAGTCGACCAGCGCCTGCTTCTCGAAGTTGCGGGTGCCGTTGAAGGCCATGTGCTCGACGAAGTGCGCGAGACCCAACTGGTCGTCGTCCTCCAGGATCGAGCCGGCGTTCACGACCAGGCGCAGCTCGGCGCGGTTCTCGGGTTCGTCGTTCTCGCGGACGAAATAGGTGAGGCCGTTGTCGAGGGCTCCGGTCAGGACGGCGGGGTCGTTGGGGATGAGCTCGCCGAGCTCCTGGCTTCGGACGGTGCGCCCGGCGGCCTTGTCGGGAGCCGCAAGCAGTACGGCTGCGCCAACGACAAGATGGGCAGCGAGGAGCGTGGTCGCGCTTCGTCGTACGTGCGTTCCGTTCATTCCGGTGTCTCTCCTTGGTGATATGGTTCCCCTTAACCTAACCGGCTAGGCATCGGTTCGGATTCCGGTTTGCCGGCACCGCTGACCATGAGACGGCCGAGCTCACCGCGTCCGACCTCGCTCCCCGAAGTCGGCACCAACCTGCCCCGTACCAGGGCGAAGGCGCGGTGCGAGAGGGCGGCCGCCTCGTCGAGGTCGGTCGTGATCAGAAGGACGCCCGGCGGAACAGCCCCACGAACCAAGCGTTCGAGCGTGCGGTGGACGAAGGCGGTCGAGCGGAAATCCAGCCCTCGGGTCGGGTTGGCGGCGACGATCAGGTCAACCTCTCTGCCCAGCTCGCGGGCCGCCAGGAGCCTCTGCTGATTGCCGCCCGAAAGCGAACCTGCCGCAGAGCGTTCGTTTTCCGTCTGCACGCCGAACTCTCTTATCAACGACCGGGTCTCGTCCCTCAGCTCGCCCCACCTGAGCACGGCGCCCGCGACGCTCTGCCGATGAAGCGCGATGTTCTCGACGAGATCGAGTCCTGCGGCGATCCCCTCGCGACTCCGGTCTTGCGGTATGTAGCCTACCTCGGCGGGCAAGGCCAGCTCCCCCGAGTCCGGTGCCAACCTGCCGGCCATCACCTGCGCCAGCTCCCGCTGACCGTTCCCCTCGACTCCCACCACACCCACGATCTCACCACGTCCGATTTCGAGCGAAACGCCGTTCAGGGCCTGCTCGCCCGTCCGGCCTCGCACCGAGACCGAGCGGCAGGAAGCGACCGCGGGCAGGGACGCCGCGCGTGAGGACATCCCGGTGCCCGACACCTGTCCGGAAGCGGCGTCTCCAAACGCGGCGGGCGGCACCTCGGGCGTGTGATCATCGGTCGCGACTCGGGCTACTGGTTCGATCCCCGCCGCGACACCGGTTTCGCCGAGATGTCCCACCATGGCGTCCGCCAGTTCGGCGCGACCGACCCGGCCCGGCACGTCTGCCGAGGGGGCCGTCTCCAGCACCGTTCGCCCATGCCTGAGGACGGTGAAGCGATCGGCGACGGCCATGACCTCGTCGAGCTTGTGAGCGACGAGGGCGATGGCGAGCCCGTTGCCGGCCAGTTTGCGGAGCAGCGCGAAGAGAGACCGGATTTCCGTCGGAACCAGCACTGCGGTGGGTTCGTCGAGGATCAGGATGCGGGGATGGGCTATGAGGGCCTTGAGGATCTCGGTGCGCTGCCGATCTCCTATGCTCAGGTCCTCGACTCGGCTGGAGAGGGGCAATCTCCACTCGGTCAGTTGCATGAGCTCGCGGACCCTAGCCGTCACCTGCGAGATCGGGAGCCGCAGGCTGGGCAGGGGACTCGCCAGCGCGAAGTTGTCGATCAGCGTCATGCGCTCTACCAGGCGGAAATTCTGGTGCACGAAGCCGATCCCTCGCTTCCGCGCCTCCACCGGGGACCTCGGTCGACCACGAATCCCGTCCACCTCGACCTCGCCCGCATCCGGGGCGACCATGCCGCCGAGCACACCAAGCAGGGTGCTCTTGCCGGCCCCGTTCTCGCCCAGTACACCGTGCACCGATCCCGTTTCCAGATGGAGACAGGCTCCATCCAGGGCCCGGACGCTGCCGAAACTGCAGCTGACCCCGATCAGCCGCGCGGCGGCCCGCGGTCGGTCGGCCACAGCGGCGGAGTTCAGGAAGAGCCCTCCTCGTCCTCACCATTTTCGACAACGTCCCCGATGCCTTCGACGTACCTTATGGCAGGTACCTCGAGCTCACCGGCGATGATCGACCTTCTCGCCTCCCGGACGGCCTGTTCGGCTGCGTCGGGTATCACGTCGAGAGCGGGATTGGCGACGAAGTCTATTAGGCCGTTGGCGATTCCGGCGGTGAACACGAGCGGCGGCGGGTCGGCCAAGGAACCGCCGTCGGGTAGCGATTCGATTTCGCGATCGTGGATCATCTTCGCCGCCCGGAGAAAGACGCCCGGGGCGGAGATCACCGCGCTGCCTACGATGACGTCCGGGGCGACGTCGTTCTGGTCGCGATTCATTCCCAGTGCCCAGATCTCGCGCCCCGCCGCTCGGGCTTCGCGCACCGCCTGGAAGACACCGAACGACGCGGCGTCCACGTTGTGAATCACCACGTCGGCCCCTTGGGAAAGCTGCGCCACGGCAGCCTCCTTGGCCGCAGCCACGTCGTCCCAGTTGCCGGTGAAGGACTCCAGGATTCTGATGTCGGGGCTGGAGCGCCGGGCTCCGGCCGCGAAGGCGCGAAAGGTCCCTTGTACGGGCGGGATCTCGACCCCCCCGACCATGCCGACGGTGCCGGAAACCGAGAGCGCGCCGGCCACGATCCCGGCCAGGTAAGCTCCTTCGTTCAGGCCGAAGACGATTGGGACCAGGTTCCGCGCCACCCGTCCGCCTCCGCTCACCACGAATGTGGTCTGAGGGAAGCTCTCGGCGGCCCGGAGCGCCGCATCCTGAAACTCGAATCCGTGAGCGAACACGATGTCGAAACCCTGGCTGCCGTAGGCGAGAAACGCTTCGTCGTACTCGGACGGGGCCCGGGTCTGCTGGTGGCTGATCTCGGCACCGAGCGAGTCCTGCAGCATGAGCAGGCCTTCGTAGGCGCCGGCGTTCCATCCGGCGTCGCTCACCGGGCCTGCCGTGAGCAGAGCGACCCGAAAGCCCCCGGCCTCATCGCTCCGACCGGTCGGTCCATCCGCGGCCGTACAGGCCAACGTGAACAAGATGACGGGCACGGCGGCGGCTCGTGAACGAACCGATGAGATGAGCGGACGACGCGCTGAAGGGATCATGTTCGGAGATCGCTCGAAGTGAAAGGATGGAAGCTGCAGGTCTACCCCCCGACGTCACGGAGTGCCCGGCCATATGCGTCTTCGACGCACGGGCCGGGTCTCGCGATCGCCCCCGCCGTGGGTTAGATTTTGCGGACGCCTCGCGTCACTAATACCCCCCGTCCCTTCAACAGGAATCCCTCATGGAAGGTCGGACCCGCGGACAATGGAGCTCCAGCGCCGGTCTCGTGCTCGCAGCCACCGGGAGCGCCATCGGGCTGGGCAACCTCTGGAAGTTCCCGTACATAACGTGGGAGAACGGCGGAGGAAGCTTCGTTCTCGTCTACCTCGCATGCATCCTGGCGGTAGGACTGCCGGTGATGCTCGCCGAGCTCCTCATCGGCCGGCGCTACCAGACCAGCGCCGTCGGGGCTCTCAAGAAGGCGGCCGGACCGGCGTGGGGGCTTCTCGGGGCCTGGGGAGTGCTGGCGGCCTTCGTTCTCCTCAGCTACTACACGGTCATCGCGGGTTGGTCCCTCTTCTACTTCGTGAAGTCGGCCGGCTGGTCGATCGCCGGTTATCCCGGCGAAGGGACGGCGACCGGCCTTTTCAACGAGCAAGCACTGAACCTTCCTCTCCAGCTCGCGCTCTCCCTGGGTTTCAGCGTGGCTACGGTCGCGGTGGTCTACTTCGGGGTCACTAAGGGGATCGAGCGGGTCGCGCGCATATTTCTGCCGGTGCTCATGGGCATTCTCGTGCTCATGCTCATCAGCGCCCTGCAGATGGACGGGGCCGGCGAGGCGCTCGCTTTCATCTTCCGACCCGGGCCTATTGAAACCGGTGCCGTTCTGGAAGCGGTCGGACACTCGTTCTTCACGCTCTCCCTGGGCATGGGTGCGATGATCACGTACGGTTCCTACATCTCGAAGAAGGAATCGGCGGTCTCGGCATCGGGCGCCATCGTCCTGCTCGACACCCTGATCGCCCTCTTCGCCACCGTCATCATGTTCTCGGTGATTTTCTCCGTGGCCGGGCTGCGCGACGAGGTCGGAGCCTCTTCGGTGGGCATGCTCTTCATCTCCTTGCCCGAGATCTTCTTCACCCAAGTGCCTTTCGGACGATTCCTAGGCCCGCTCTTCTACGTTCTCGTGGCACTCGCCGCGCTCACATCCACCATCTCGCTGCTCGAGGTCGTAACCGCATTCCTCATCGACGAGCGCAAGGTGGCAAGACCCAAGGCGACCGTCGGCGCCGGCCTGGCCATTTTCGTCTTCAGCGGAATCGCAGTCTTCTCTCTCCCCGGGCTCCTCGGCGAGGAGGTCGAAGGACCTCTCTCCGGCGTCGCCGGCTTCTTTTCCCGCATCAAGGTGCCGTTTTTCGGCGGGCCCGAGGACAAGGTAGGCTGGTTCGCTAACGCCGACCACTTCGTCTCGAACTGGATGCTCCCGTTAGGAGGCTTGCTGATCGCCGTGGTTGCAGGTTGGATCATGGCCCGCAAGGACACCGCCGCCGAGCTGATGGACGGCACGGAACCCCAGTGGTTCAGGTACAGGGTCTGGCGGATCTTCATCCGCTTCGTCGCTCCTGCGGCGATCCTGGCGATCATCATTGCCGTCATCTCCGGACAGGACTTCAGCTAACGGTCGAGACTCAGACACGCAGCGCTCGGGGTCGGGCTCCCACGCGAGGGCGCGGTCGGGGCACCCTTCAGGGCCCTCTGGTTCGTCCGGCGGCCTTCGCCGCATTGGCTGCGGCGGCGGTCGGAGCGCTCGTGGTCCTTTTGGCTGCGGGCGGTTTCGACCCGTATGCCGCCGGGCGGGCGCTGGTCAGCGGGTCGGTCGGGAGCCCCGCCGCCTTCTCGGTCACGGCTACCCGCGCGGTGCCGCTCGCCCTCGCGGGACTTGGGGTCGCGCTCGCCTTCCGTGCGGGGGTTTGGAACATCGGAGCCGAGGGCCAGATCTACGTGGGGGCGACCGCAGGAGTCTGGATCGGCCTCCTCTGGGCCGGCCCCGCAAGCCGGCTCCCGTTGCTCGCCGCACCGATCATCGTTCTGGGGCTGATTGCCGCCTCCGTAGCCGGCGGCTTGTGGGCACTGGCACCGGCATACCTGCGCGGACGGGGCGTGAACGAGGTGGTGACCACTATCCTGCTCAACTTCGTGGCGGTGCACCTGGTCTCGTTTCTGGTGTCGGGACCGTTGCAGGAGGGCCGCGGCATCTTCCAGCAGACCGACGAGCTCCCCCGCTCACTCCAGTTGCCCATGCTCGTTCCCGAGACCAGGGTTCACGTGGGCGTGCTGGTCGCCTTGGCCGCTGCCGTCGCGCTCTGGGCGGTCTACCGCTGGGCCGGTATCGGTTTTCGGGTACGGGCGGTCGGTGCAGCTCCCGAGGTAGCGGCGTCGGCAGGCAGGATGAACGTGCTGAGGATCGGCACCGGAGCCTTCCTCGTTTCGGGGGCGCTAGCGGGCCTGGCCGGAGGTTTGGAGATTTTCGGCGTGACCTACGCCCTCTACTCCGGTCTCTCGCCCGGGTGGGGGTATACCGCCATCGCGGTGGCCATCCTCGGCGGGCTGCGTCCTTTCGGCGTGCTCCTGGCCGCCTTCTTCTTTGGTGCGCTCGAAGCCGGAGGTGCGGCCATGCAGAGGGAGGCGGGAGTGCCTCACGTGTGGGTCTCGGTCGTGGTCGCGACAGTGATCCTCGCGACGCTGGCCGGCAAGGTGGCGAGCCGCAAGCTGGAAGATCGCGCTACGCCGGAGAGCAGTAGCGGGTCAGAGTCGCACCCGCGTGGCCGTCCCTCCGGCGCGGACTCCGCCGCAGAAAACTCCACCGACCCGGAGTCGGGGGGCGGCCATGGGTGAACCTGTCGCGGTCGCATTCCTGGAAGCCGCCGTTCGCCTCGGGACCCCTCTCGCACTCGCGGCCCTGGGTGAACTCATGACCGAGAGGAGCGGCGTGCTGAACCTCGGAATCGAGGGATCGCTCATTGCGGGAGCGTTGGGGGCCGCCTTCGGAGCCCTGTGGAGCGGCGATGCGACGACGGGCATCGTGATGGGCGCCGTTGCCGGATTCGCAGTGGCTGCGGTGTTCGCCGGATTCACCATCGGTCTGGGAACCGACCAGGTGATTACCGGAACCGCTGTCTCGATCGGGGCCATCGGGCTGACCGGGGTTCTCTACCAGGCGGCCTTCGGCGTGACCGGCACCGCTCTGACCCTGCCCACGTTGGGCGATGTCGACCTGCCCCTGGTATCGCAAATTCCGGTCATCGGCCCGGTCGTCTTCAAGGCGACGCCCACCGCCTATCTCTCCTGGCTGCTTGCCCCGCTTATCTGGTGGTTTCTCTTCCGCACCACCGCCGGGCTGCGGCTGCGCGCCGCCGGAGAGGACCCCGACGCGGCCGCGGCCTTGGGGGTCAGGGTCCTGCGCACCCGTTTCTGGGCGACCTGCTTCGGCGGATTGCTTGCCGGCACTGCGGGAGCTCATCTCGCGCTGGCCCACGCCGGCACCTTCGCCGAGAACATGAGCGCAGGTCGAGGCTTCATCGCGATCGCCGTGGTCGTGCTCGGGATGTGGAGTCCTTTCACCGTTCTAGCGGCGGCGCTCTTCTTCGGGGCGGCGTCTGCGCTACAATTCCAAGGGCAGGCCCTTGGTCTGGGGATCCCTCATCAGGTCTTCCTCGCTCTGCCTTACTTGCTGACTCTGCTCGCGCTCGGGACTCGCTTCGGGCGCGCCAAGGCACCTGCAGCACTGGCCGCCCCTTGGCCCGAACGGAGGCCCTGACATGCCGTCCTCCACAATCTTCGATCCTGGAAAACCCCCTCCATCCTTGGAAAACTCTCCCGGCATTCGTTGGGCGCCGCGACCCTGCAAGCGTTCCACCGGACAGGCCGGCTGGCGCCGCGGTGCATGGCTTGCCGCCCTCGCCGTCCTGACGGCCACGCCTTGCAGGGCCCAGCACGTGGAGTTTCCTCCCTACCGGGTGCCGCTCCCGGCCTTCGAGGACGCGACGGGTGGAACGGGTGTCGTCGCCACCGGCCTTCTCCTGCGCCGGTTGGAGGGCGTTAAGCGGGTTCTCATGGTCGGCGCACATCCCGACGACGAATCGACGACCCTTCTCACCGTTCTGGCTCGCTCTCTCGGTGCGCAGACCGCCTACCTCTCGCTCACACGGGGTGATGGCGGCCAGAATCTGATCGGGCCCGAGCTTTGGGAAGGGCTGGGAGTCATCCGAACCGGAGAGTTGGAGGCGGCGCGGCGGATCGACGGGGGCGAGCAGTTCTTCACCCGGGCGTTCGACTTCGGGTTTTCGAAGAGTGCGGAGGAAACCCTGTCCGTATGGCCGCAGGAGCAGGTGCTGGCCGACATGCTGGCCGTGATCCGCGATTTCCGGCCGCAGGTGGTGATTTCGGTCTGGAGCGGCACGCCTTCCGACGGACACGGACACCATCAGGCTGCGGGTCAGTTGGCACTCGAAGCCTTTCGGGAACGTGGTTCCGGCGTCGATCCAAGAACCGGGCTCGTTTGGCCGGTATGGTCGGCCTCGAAGTTCTATCTCTCCGAACGACGACGATTTTTCAGCACCGATGCAGACGTGGACGAGGGCGTGCGAGAGGTCGTCACCTTCCCTGCGGGCGATATCGACCCGCTGCTGGGGCGTTCTCCGGCCCAGATTTCCGGAGCCAGCCGGTCGCGCCACCGTTCGCAGAACATGGGAACGGCCCAACCCGTGGGACCCCGTTCGGCCGGCGCGGTCTTCGTGGAGGGAACCGTGGAAGCCGGTGACGGGCTCTTCGCCGGGATCGACACCACGCTGGCGGGAGTGATAGCGGGTCTTGCGGAGGAAGATCGGGAAGAGGCCTTCGGTCATCTCGACGAGTACCTGTCTGCGGTGGCCGACGCCCGCCACTTTTTCGGCGTCGACCTCGACGCGACCGCAAGCCATCTGCTGGCCGCGATCAGCTCGATGCGAAGGCTGGAGACGCTCGGCTACCGGTGCCGTCTTTCGGCCGCAAGCCTCCGGGAAGGGTGCCCTCCTAGCACAAACCGTAATTTTCTGGCGACCGTCAGGGACAAGCTCTCGCTGACCACTCGGGCGTACATGGCGGCAGCCGGAATCGTCGTGGACGTCAGGGCTTCGAGCCCCCTGCTGGTTCCGGGTTCGTCGGTTCAGGTGACGGTCACTCTCTGGAACGGAAGTGAAAAGGCTCTCGATGGAGTGACGGCCCCGCTGAACCTCCCTCCGAACTGGGGGACGGTCCTTTCGGTCGAGGGGGGAATTGTCGAAGGAAGAGTCCCCCCCGGCGGGCTCGCGTTCTTCACCTGGACCGTTCGGCTGCCGGATTCCGCCGAACCGTCGCGGGTCTACTATCTGCGAGAACCCCGCGGGACCGGGAGCTATAGCTGGGAGGATTCGACAAGTCGGAATTCACCGGGAAGACCCAGAAACCGGGCGCCGGTCGACGGGTTCGCGACCTTCACCCCTGAGGGCTCCGGCGTCCCTGTGCACGTGAGCCGACCCTGGCGCTACGTGGGCGTGGACGGGGCGCGGGGTGAGTTCGCCAAGCCCGTGCTGGTGGTTCCGGGGATCACCGTGGCGGTGAGCCCGGACGCCCTGGTGTGGCCGCAGACCAGGGACGGTGTCGCGCAGCTTTCCGTTGTTGTCGTCACCGAGAACGAGGACGGTGCGAGTGGGGAGGTCGAGATGATTCCGCCTCAGGGTTGGAACGTGTCTCCGCGCATCCGTGAATTCGATTTGGCAGCCGCCGGATCCCGACGCTCGCAAAGCTTCGAGCTCAGGCCGACCAGTGAACCCGCCGTCGGGCGTCATACCCTGGAGGTGGTGGCGAGGAGCGACGGTCGGGAATACCGGGAAACTCTCGATCTCATCGACTACGAGCACATCGAACGCACCCCCCTGTACTCACGGTCGGACGTCTCCCTGAGCGTGATCCCGGTCGAGGTCGATCCCGGTCTGCGGGTGGGATACGTCATGGGCAGCGGTGATTCCGGCCCCGAAGCGATTCGTCAACTGGGCGTCGAGGTCGAGGTACTCGACGGCGAGCAGATTCTCACAGGAGATTTCGCTCGTTTCGACGCCATCGTGCTGGGGGTGCGCGCCTACGAGACCCGGGAGGAGGTCCGTTCGGCGAACGCGCAGCTCGTGGATTACGCTCGCAGCGGCGGCACCGTGATCAATCAGTACAACCAGTACCGCTTCTCGGGAGGCGGGTTCGCTCCCTACCGCCTTTTCATCGACCGCCCTGCAGCCCGAGTCTCGGACGAGAGCGCTCCGGTGACCTTGATCGAGCCCGATGCACCGATCTTCACCACGCCGAACCGAATCACCCAGGCCGACTTCGACGGCTGGGTTCAGGAGCGAGGGCTATACTTCGCAAGCGAGTGGGGTGACGAGTTCACGCCGGTGATCGAGCTGAACGACCCCGGTGAGCCGGCCCGCCGAGGTGCGCTGCTCGTGGCTGCGGTGGGGGAGGGCGTCTACGTGTACGCCGCGCTGTCGTTCTTCAGGCAATGGTCGGAGCGGGTGCCGGGAGCCTACCGCCTCTTCGCCAACCTGATCTCGCTGGACGGATACGAATGGGAGGAATTTCGTGGCAGGCTGCGGAGAAAATCTCACGAGCGGTGAAGCGCCGCACGATAGTGAACGAGCAGTACCGTTGTTCGCCCGAAGAGCAACACCGAGCGCAGAGTCGATCGGCGATGTAGCGCCAAAGCCGGTCGGAGCAGCAGCGCCTGGCTCTCAGCTCGTTCGCCGTGCTCCCGGCCACAGGGCGCTGATCGCCATCCCGACCGCGACCACGGTCACCGCACCGATGACGTTGTGCCAGAGGAAGGCTATGTCGGGCCAGTATTCGCTGATCGCTCCGACGGTCCCCATCCCGGCCAGCAGACCTACGAAGGCGCCGATCGGGCCCGCCCGCGGGATCATCGCCAGCAGGAAGACGCCCAGTATGGAGCCGTAGAAGAACGACCCGAAGCGATTCACCACCTCGATCAGCGACCCTAGAGATACGGCGTAGAGGGCCACGACCCCGGCGAACACGCACCAAAGTCCGGTGGCCCAGCGCGACATCTTCAGATAATGGGAGTCCTCGGCTTCCGGCTTGACCCAGCGACGGTAGAAGTCGATTACGCTCGTGGTGGCCAGGGCGTTCAGCTCGGCGGCTATGCTCGACATCGCCGCCGCCAGCACCCCTGCGATGAAGAGGCCCACGAGCCCGACGGGCAGTTCGTTGAGCACGAAGTGCGGCATGATGTAGTTCACGTCGAGTGGGTTTTCGCCGGTAACATCTTCGGCCAGAGCCAAGGCCGTGTCGCGAACCGCCCTGACCGCCGCCTCGCTCTCCACAAAGGTCGCTGCCGCAGCCTCGGCATCGGCTTCGGTAGCTTCGGCCAGAGCTCGAGCGGCAGCAGCTCTCGCCTCCCATGCCTCGGTGTAGATACCGTCGAGCTCCTGGTAGCTCTCGCCCCGCTCCGCCACCACGGCGGCTTCGTGCGCCGGATTGTAGAGCAGGGGCGGTTTGGCGAATTGGTAGTAGACGAAGACGAGCACCCCCACCAGGAGGATGAGAGCTTGGAGCGGAATCTTCCAGTAGGCGCTCACCATGAGCGAGCTCCGAGCCTCGTCGACCGACTTGGCGGTCAGGTAGCGCTGAACCTGCGACTGATCGGTACCGAAGTAGCTCATCATCAGGAAGGTTCCGCCGATGAGTCCAGCCCAAACCGTGTATCGCTCGTCGAGCCGGAAGGAAAAGTCGAACACCTGCATGTGACCCGTCGCACCGGCGACGCGCAATGCTTCGTCGGGCGGAACCGGCATCTCGAGCAGAAGCACGACCGCTACCGCTACCATGGACGCCACGATGAGGACCATCTGCTTGACGTCGGCGTACGCGATCGCCTGCACGCCTCCCGCCATCGTGTAGAGAGCCGTCGGTACCACGACCAGCCCCACCGCCCAAGTCAGCGGGATGTTGAAGATGGCGCTGAGAACGACGGCCGGCGCGGCGATTATCACGCCTGCGGACATTCCCCGGGAGAGCAGGAAGAGCAGAGCGGTGAACGAGCGCGTGCGGGCGTCGAAGCGCCGCTCCAGGAACTCGTAGGCCGTGTAGACCCCGGAACGGTGCAGGAAGGGCACCAGGGTCACGCCGAGGATGACCATCGCTAGCGGCAGGCCGAAATAGAACTGGACGAAGCGGATGCCTTCCGTGGCCCCCTGGCCGGGAGTGCCGATCATCGTGATGGCCGAGAGCTGAGTGGCCATGACCGAGAGTCCGACCACCCACCAGTTGAGTCCCTTGTTCGCGAGCAGGTAGCCTCGCACCGAGTCGGTATCCTTGGAGCGCCGAATCCCGTCGATCACCACGTAGCCGAGATAGGCTACGACGATGACCCAGTTGATCCAGTGCAAGAAGGGCTCCCGGGGCTGGTGTCAGCCGTGGTAGCGGTTCTGCAGGAGGACGAGAAGGAAGAGCGCTATGGCCTGGATGGTCAGGACCCGCACGAGCGGACCGGTGAAGCTCCGGCCTGCTCCATCCTCGCCCGCAGGTTCGTCGATCACCTCTCGCGCAGCGCCGTCATCGCCGACTGCCACCGCGATCCGCCGTCTCAACGATCAACCTGGTCACGGTGATCGTCTCGGCCTGTGAACACCCACCATTTTCTCCAACGAACCTGCCTTCGACGACCACGGCGTCTCCGGCATGCGGAGCCCTAAGGATGGGAGCGCCGTCGGGACCTGTGGGCGGGGGTGCGGAATCGAGCGACAACGTGTAGAAGTAGCCGTCGGCGTCGCGGACCATCAGGCAGTCCTCGCCTTCGTCGGTGACCTCCGCCGTCCGGCGGATGAGACCGAGCTCGTTGGTGACGTGGAAGGGGTCGGAGAGGCCGGTGGGTACGAAGTTGCCGTTGAAGATGATAACGACCAGTGCGCGATCCCACGTGGCGTAGTCGGGCACGGTCAAGGTTCCCCCTACCTCGCCCCACTCCTGCTGCTGCGCCTCGCCCAGCGCCTCGAATCCGGAACCGACGGCTCCCATGCCGAGCACGACCCGGCCTTGGAAGGGAAGGTTCTCCGTGTAGATCGAAATCTCGGTGCCGGGCGGCCCGCTCCTGGGCTCCATCGACTGGATGCGCCGGGCGGAGTCCGGCGTAGCCGGGTTCCGGTGGGCCTGTGCGCTCAGCTCGTCAGTGCACGCGGGCGCGGCGGTCCAGATCCGGAGCGCCGCGAAGACGACGAACGAGACCGTGAGGCACCGCGCCGACATGCGAGAAGCGTGTCCTATCCGGCCGGATGCACGTGCATTTTGACCCTCGTGTCCTCCCAGGACATCACCAGGTCGCCCATGGCGCGCTCGTTCTCCCAGGGCTCGAACGTGAAGGTCATGGTCTCGACCATCTCTTCGGTCTCCTCGGGCGTGGCCATGAAGGATCCTACGTCGCCGGCCATGACTTCCTCGTTGATCGGGATCCCCCAACGCTCGTGCATCGAGTTGAAGGTTATCTCCCAATCGCCGTCCGACATGGGCGTGGCGTATACCGAATAGCTTCCGGCATCAAGAGCGACGCCTCCGATACTGGCGGGTCCCGTAAGGTGGATCGCGGTAGCTTCGTTCGCGCCCAACCTCCAAGGCTCGCCGTACGCCACCACCTCGCCGAACGCCATGCGGCCCCGTGCGGACGGGGCTCCGTAGCAGATGGTGCCCATGCCTCCGTCGAACTCGAAGGACGTGGACATAAGCGGGCTGGCTCGTCCCTCCAGCTCCGCCCCCTCGCGAATCCAACAGGGCTCGTCGATCATGGACGCCATCTCCATCTCGCCCATCTCCATCTCCATCTCCATCTCGTCCATCTCCATCTCCATCTCGCCCATCTCCATGGACTCGTCGTTCATGGCATCGTCGGCATTGTCACCGGAACCGCCAGGGCAGGCGAGCAAGAACGGGACCGTGATCAGGAGAGCGGCGTAGTTCCGAAACATCTTCTTCATGCTTGTTCCTCTTGTCGAGAACGGGTAGGGTCGGCGAAGCCGCGACCGCAGGTCATGCGGCCGGCTCCGATCTGAAATAATGCACTCACATGCGACGCGAGTCAAATTCGGAAGGCAGAACCTTCCTCAGCCTCCGATCTCGCCGCTGGGCCAGGGAGCGCCCTGATCCCCTGCGGGAACCTCTCCGACTCCGCGGAAGATGAACTTCTGCACCCGCTTGCCTTCGTAGGTCTCGGTGGTGTAGATGTTGCCCTGCGAATCGGTGGCGATGGAGTGTACGGCGAAGAAAAGACCGGGCTGGCGGCCACCGTCTCCGAAGCTGGTCAGCACTTCCAGAGAAATGCGGTCCATCACGTAGACCTTCATGTTCTTGCCGTCGGCGACGTACATGTACGTCTGTTCGGGGTCGCGTGAGAAGGCGATATCCCAAGTGGAGCCGTCGCCCAGGGTTCTGGGGGCGATGCGCACCTCGTCCACGTATTCGCCCTCCTTGTTGAAGACCTGGATCCGGTCGTTGGGTCGGTCGCAGACGTACACGAATCCGTCGTCGCTGGGTTCCGCGCAGTGGACCGGCGACCGGAATTGCTGGATCAAGGGAGCGTCAGGGTCGTAGGGGCCGGTGTTCTCGTCGCTGGGTTCGTTGCCGTAGGCGCCCCAGAACCTCTTCATCTCGCCGGTGGCCATGTCGATAACCGCGACGCGCTTGTTACGGTAGCCGTCCGCGACGTACGCCTCGCCGGCTGCCGCGTCAAAGGAGATCTTGGCGGGCCGACCGAAGTGGTCGGCGGCGGTGCTTCCCAGATCGGTACCCGGGATTCCGTACTCCGCCAGGAAGGTGCCGTCCTTGGCGAATTTGAGCACGTGGCCGTCGCCGGGACCGTTTCCGCCGATCCAGACGTTGTCCATAGGGTCGATGCTGATGCCGTGGTTCGACGCCGGCCAGGTGTAGTCTTCGCCCTCGCCGCCCCAGGAGTCGATGAGCGCTCCCTCCGGCGAGAAGACGAGTACGTAAGGTGCGGGAAGACAGCATTCCCCGGTCGGTGGATCGGAGGCGGCGCCGATCTCGGTGCGCTCGTTCAGCGGGGCCTGCCGGTGGATGACGTAGACGTTGTCCTGGGAGTCGATGCCGACGCCGACCACGGATCCCATGACCCAGTGGTTGGGGAGCGGCTGCGGCCAGAAGGGATCGACTTCGAACCTGGGCGCCTCCACGGTCTGCGTACGATCAGCCGCGACGCCTTCTTCCGTGCCGCAGGCCGACACGCCGATCATGGTCACGGCGGCGAGCACACCGATCACGGTGCAGATTTTCCGCTTCCTGCTATTGGGCGTGGTCGCCGCGATGATGCATAACACAGCGGCGACGGCCATTCCCGATGCGATGAGATAGTTCATGCGTTCAGTACCTTTTCGGTGGTTCGTCGTTGGCTCCCGGCGCGGGTTCAGCCGGTCTTCCTGTATTTCCTGAGCATGCGCGGCCCCACCTCGGCGGCATATACGTCGCCGTTGGCGTCGGTGGCCACGCCTTCTCCGCCGCTCGTGGGTGAGCTGTCCTGGTCTTCGACGGGATCCGCAATGAAGTCGGTAACCCAGCCGTCCGCCGCGCTTCCGATGTAGATGCCCCGCCGCCATCCCGGGTTCCTAGCCGCATTGGACTCGGAGTCGGTTGCGAAAAGCACGTCGGCGTCGTCGATGTAGAGCCCGCTCGGCCTTCCGAACTGCGTCCAGGTGTGGAGATGGTTCCCGTCCTGGTCGAAGATCTGGATGCGGCTGTTGCCGCGATCACCGACGAAGAGCCTGCCCTGCGAATCCATGGCGAGGGCGTGAGGGTCGCGGAACTCACCGTTCTCGCCGCCGGTTTGGCCCCAGGCGGTGATGAAGTCGCCTTGCGCGTCTAACTTCACGATCCGGTTGTTTCCGCCGGCGTTGTGGCCGTCCGCGACGAAGATGCTTCCGTCGGGAGAGACCAGAACGTCGGAGGGCATGCGGAAGTGGGTCTCGTCCTCGCCCGGGACGCCTTTTTCGCCCAGCACCATCAGGACCTCGCCTGCGGGGCTGAACTTGACCACGATGTGCCCCCAGCCTTCGGGCTGCTCTCCGAAACCGACCGCATCGGTCATCCAAACGTTGCCCTCGGCGTCAACGAAAATTCCGTGCGGCCAGAGGATCAACCCTGCCCCGAAGCTCGTCATGAGCGATCCATCGAGGTCGAAGCGCAGGACGGGATCCAGGTCCGAGTCGGCGCAGGTGTTGGCCCCGCAGCGCTCGCCCACCCACATGGAGCGACCATCGGGAGCTGGGAAGACCGCGCTGGTGGCACCCCAATCGCGTCCTTCGGGCAGCGGCGCCCAGACTCCCTCGACCGCCCGGTAGGTCGAACCTTCCTCCAAGGCAGGCGGAGCGGCGCACCCCGAGAGCGCGGTCAGGAGCAGGAGCACGCTCGGTGCTGCGAGCGCCGACCTGTTGAAGGGAGGGTGGACGTCGAGCGTGTGTACGGGCCTGACCTGCGGTAGGGGAGGGGACTGCGGTGCTGGCATGGCTGCGGATCGAAAGGTGGCCCGGTAGCGGAACCAGGCGATGTCGTTGCGGGCGGAGGGAAAAGGTACGGCAGCTCGGAGAAGAATGCCAGAGCGGTTCGGGCAGCCGTTCCGGGTTGGGCCGTGATTTGACGTGGTAGTTCCGTCGTCGGCCCTCAGCGATCCTCGGGCCGGTTCGTGGACGACGGGACCGTCGGCGATTCGTGTTCGGATCCCGGAATCCGTAGCCGTCGGAACGCCAGTTGCAGGGCGAAGGCTGCCGCCGCCGAGAGAACGATCAGGAGCAGCCAGCGGGTCATCAGGTCACCCCCGTCGCCACCGGTCGGCGCGGAGTAGTCGACCCTGAGAAGGGTCTCGCCCCGGTCGAGCATCCAGTGCCAGCCGGTGTGCGCGAGGGCTGCCGATATGATGATCGCTCCGCCGAACGCGGGCACGATGCGGAAGAGAAGCGCGAGCGTCGGCACCAGCACGAGCAGGACCGCGATCTGGCCCAGCTCCACCCCCACGTTGAACGCCAGCAGCGAGGTAAAGAGGTGCGATCCCGCGAACTGGAGCGACTCGGAGAGGGCGAAAGAGAACCCGAATCCGTGCACCAGTCCGAAGCCGAAGGCCATGAGCCAGCGCCGCCGCGACCTCGTCCCCAGAATGTTCTCGAAGGCCATGAAGACGATCGAGAGAGCGATGAGCGTCTCGATCAGCACCGGGAACCAAAGCGCTTCGGGAACCAGCCCGAAGGCGGAGGCGACCAGGGTGATGGAGTGCGCGGCCGTGAAGGAGGTCACCACCGAGATCAGCGGAAGCGCCCTTCGAACCGGGAGCACGAGGCAGAGGAGGAAGAGAAGATGATCGATTCCGTCGAGGATGTGAAAAAAACCGGAGAGGGTGAACGCACCTGCCGCTTCCCACCAATGCGGGTCGAGGCGGACCGGACCCGGGTCGCCCTTGTAGCTGAAGGGCCGGACCGAGCCGTCGGGCAGAATGAAGCGCAGCACTGTCTGCGTGCGCAGG
>LXNJ01000483.1_pt1 | contig 28170 bp, 23 predicted proteins | sample 809081 | NCBI WGS metagenome assembly LXNJ01 (sample SAMN04870510, study PRJNA318959) | sponge metagenome | biome: sponge; feature: marine sponge reef; material: water | host: Petrosia ficiformis | place: Greece: Milos, Mediterranean Sea | collected 2013-05-29 | depth 5-7 m | reverse complement strand
AGATCAGCACGATTGGCTATGACTTTCCCCAGGACTGTCCGATCCGGGGGATGATGCACGGCAAGTCGGCACCGATAGAAGAGTTCGTCACCCACGATATGCTGCTTCGCAATGGCGTGATCATGATCGAGTATCTGTGCAATCTCGGGAAGCTGCCGGGCCCCCGCGCCTTCGTCGCCGCACTCCCGCTCAAGATCCCGAACTCCGACGGCGCGCATATTCGGGTGGTTGCACTGCTTGATGTCCCTTCGCCCGAGTGACCTGCTTCCGGTGCCGTACAGGGATTCCCATGCATGAGACAGTCCCTGTCGGGAACCGGAGCGGCGAAGCTCCACCCGACTGCGTGGAGCCGCTCTCGTTCAGATACGGTATTGTCGAGTCGTTCCATGGCCTTGGAAAGGGGACCATATACGAAGGTACCCACGGACCCCCAACCACGCCAGGCGACTCGGCACGCTCCCCGTTGGCGACTTCATGCCAACCGCTCCTACGCTCTCCGAAACAGTGATCATCAACAAGACCGACGGGATCGCGAACCGTTTGATTTCTCCTCCATCGGATCAGTCGGCAGCCGTCGCTATCGGACTGTCCGAAGATCCGGAAATCCCGTCGGCGACAGAATGGGAATGTTCGGGAACGGAGACATTTCAAGAAGGTCCCAGTCCCCCGTGACCAGGCAGTCCGCCGCGCCCATCAGCGCCGTCTTCAGCAGCTTGTCGTCATCGGGGTCTCGGCACCCGAGTTTCGCGCCCGCATTCGGAACCCATTCGGAGACTGCTTCGAGCTGGGCCACGTAGACAGCCCTTCCTTCCCGGTCGACATGACGGAGGAGGAAACGGCCGTCGCCCATCCGGGCGGGCGCGGGGAAGCGCGGGCGCGACGAGGGGCAGACCATAGGCGCCTTCTCGGTGAAGCCCGATGAGACGGTGCGTCTCGCCGCGCCCCTGTCTGCGGGGATGCGACGACGTCTCCATCGACTTGTCCCGGATCCCTGCCGGGCCGGCAAAAGGCCCCGTTGATTTCGGCCCGAGCATGACTTTGCAGTGCATCTCCTCCCCACCACCGGCAGGTTGTCGTCATGCCGCGGCCGCGCATTCTTGCGGAAACTCCGGTTTCGCCCTGCCTGCTTGACGCGAAGGACTTCGGAATCACCTGGAGGCATCAACACGGCGCGTCGTCTCCTACCTGCTCACCGCGGCTGTAGACTTCCACCCAACAAATGCCATCATCTCTACCGTTCTGGTCCTTGCCCCTGATTTTCGCGCGCCCGTGTCTTTTCCCGTCCACGTAAGGGAATTCAGCAAAGGTGGCATATTCCCCGAACGTTTCGCGAACCCAGACGCCGTGCTTTTTCCCCCTGACGTAGGACCCTTCCTCGTAGCCTCGTGTGCCCCTCCAGCGCTTCGTCCAGTTACCGTGTCTTTGTCCGTTGACGACCGGCCCCTCATCGGTATAAGGAAGATACTGCTGTCCGCTGTCGTACTGAACGACCAGACATCCCCGTACTGTCCACTGACCTTGCGCTTTACCGTTCTCAAAGGGTCCCTCGAGAGCGAATCTGCGATCCGTCTCATAGCCCTGCTTCAATTCCGGGACCACGCACGCAACGTTCTCGTTGCCGCCGTTGTACGACAAGACCCAGTCGCCATGCTTCCTGCCATTCGAGAGCGTCCCGGTTTGTTGAACCGAATTTCCGTCCGTCGTCCACACCAGCTCTCCTCGTCCTTCGGCGACGCCTGCGGAGCACGGCCCCGACCAGGAGACGGTTTGCCCAGGGTGGAAGTGGGTGACCCAGACATGGCAGCCGGGCCTGTCGGCGACCCTCTTCCCGCACTTGTCGCCTTTCGCCGCGCCGGTGCATTTCGGGCTGACCTCGTCCGCAACGACCGATTCGGTCAGCAACATCTCGGCCTGCTCCCGTGTCAGGTCGCCGGTCGCCGAGTACCCGTTCGCCCGCTGCCAGGCCTGAATCGCCCGGCGGGTTCGCGGGCCGAACTTCCCGTCTGCGGGCCCTGGATCGAAACCCCGGGCGGCGAGTGCCGACTGGATACGCCGCTGCTCGTCCGAGTCCAGGCTGACTGCTTCTCCTTGCTCGTCGCACGCCCGGTCGTACCCGCCCGCACGGCTGAGGGCCCGATGGATCCGTCCGCCTTCGGCGGCGACGGGATACGGAATGAAACCCTGGCCGTCACGGATACAGGGATCGGCGCCGGCGGCGAGCAGGGCGGCGACACCCCCTGGGTTGTCGTGGCTGCCGGCAGCCAGGTGCAGCGGCGTCCTTCCTTCGGCGTTGGCGATGTTGGCCTCGGCATCTGCTGCCAGCAGCATCCGGATGGTAGCGATGGCTTGGTTTCTCTTCGCCCTTGACAGCGTACAAGTCGATCATGTACAAGTCCGTGTCGAGAAAAAAAATCGTCGGAACTAACAGGAGGATATACAAATGAGTATTGTGAAGATCTTCAGAATTGCACTCTTGGGTGCCGTTTCGGCAAGTGCGCTGGCATTCGGTTTTCTTGCTGGCCCGGCTGCTTCACAGGATCGACCGATAAAGGTCTGGTTCGGGCGTGAAAATTTTATTCCCGAAGATCAATTTTCGACATTCCATGCCGAATATCCCGACATCACCGTTGAGTTCGAGGTGATCCGCCTCGAAGACGTGAACGCGCAGCTTGTCCTTGCCATGCGGTCGGGCAGTGCGCCCGACATCGTGCAGATTCGCGACCGCGATGTCGGACAGCTCGCCATCAACAAAGTGGTAAAGGACTTCACTGGCTGGATTGAAGAATTCAAGAACCGTTTCCCGGAGACTTACGAACAACTTTCTCCCTTGGCTTGGGAAGGCGCCTCGGATCCTGATGGCAGAATCTACGGAGCGGCCGTGTATTCCACGTCGATCTATCTCGCCTATCGAACTGACTGGCTTGAGGAAGTCGGCATGCAAGCGCCCCTGGAAACAACGGACCGGGTGCTGGAGGCCGCACGGAAAATAACCGAAAGTGGTGATGGCCGAAAGGGTTTCAGTCTGCTTGGATGCTGCAACGCTCCGACTTGGGAACTGCCGCTTTTTCTCTCCATGGGTGGCGTGATCGTCGATGGGGTTCCCCAGATCGACAACGAAATCGGTATTGAGTGGATAAAATTCTATCAGACACTGATGAATGAAGGCAGTGCCCATCCGGATACACCATCGTGGGATTCCGGGCAAATGCGAGCAGCCTTTATCGGTGAGAGAGCCGGCATGATGTATGAAGGTGAGCACATCTATGTCGCGATTGACAAGCAGCTACCGTATGAGGAAGGAAAGTGGGCGTTCGAAAGGCTTCCGACGCGTCCCGGCCAGACAGAACCGCATGTCCAGGCTGGATATGCCTTTCCCTTCATCGTGACCATGGGCAACAAGGATGAAGAGGCAGCCATGTTGGCTTTGGAATATCTGGCACGGCTGGAGTTCGCCAAACAGGTTTCAATCCGTTATCAACCCACAACGAATTCCGCTGTTGCCGAAGATGCGGAATACCTTGCAGCCAAACCCTGGGCGGTCGATGTCGCACCAATTGCCGCCACGATGGTTACGATCCCAACCCACCCGACTCGTGCAATACAGGTTTATGACGTTCTGAAAGAACTTCGTGACCGGATGGTTGCAGATCCGGGTGCTGACCCTGCAGCCTTGGCTTCGGAATATCAGAAGGCGCTGAATAGCGCGGCCGGCCTCTGACGAAGGCCAAGAACTTGCCGAACCAGATGGGGTCTTGTCGCACGGGTGAGGCGGATCGCCCCCGGACGGCCCGCTTCGCGTCCGCCCCGCTGGGAACGCGAGGCGCTCCGTCCCCAATTCACCGTTCTTCCGGGATCGTCACTGTCTCCGCATTACAACGCGAACGGACCTCGGTGGGGGCAGTACCTCCACCGGTTCGCGCCTTCGGCGCGTCCTGCGGGCTCTGAGAGCGCCCGCCGCCGTGTCATCGCTTCACGTGTCTCCATGAACCTCGCCCGCACCCACGCGTCGGTCGGTTCGCCCGGATCGGCAGGGGCTGGGATTGACCCCACGACCCTGGGCTTCGCCCGGAGGCGGTACCCGTAGCGCCGAAGCGGATTCAGCCCCGTTCTGAACGCCTTCTGTCGGAGAGAAGGCGGCTGTTGCGCGGAGTGGCACCGTCTTGTGCACAACAGCGGGCCACTGAGTCTGAGTGCAGGCCGTTCCGGGTTTCTTGTGTCTTCGTGTGCGCACCTCGTCCGCGAGGGCCTTCGCTCCTTGCGTCTCGAGGATCGTCAGGAGGCGGGGCAGTTCCGGTCGCGACTGAACCGCCCCGGGAACCACGGAAGCATGATTCGGAAGCACGTGCAGCCAACCGGCGTGAACCGATCACGATGCTCCTCACAAAGAGGATGGACTCGTCCGATCCCTTGGTGGTCCGCAGGTCCAGGGAGCAATCTCTGGCAGGAGAGTCAACGAAGACTTCGGCATTGCGAACCGGTCCCCGGAGGCGGTGCTGGATTTCTGGCTTGGGCGGGGTCCGATACCAGGTCCAGTCGCACCGCGACGAATCGGGGCCGTCGCTCGAGCGCATCCGGAGTCGCTTCGGCTCGAAGCTTTGCTGCCACGCCCGGGAGGCTCCATTCGTCGGCCAGGATGCGCCGGTTCACATCATCTTCGTGGAAGGCGACTCCTCGCTCGAAGACATCGACGTCATCCACACCCCCGGCCATACCGACGGCAGCATCTGCTACTTCCACCGCTCGCCGACGGGCAAGTCATACCTCTTCACCGGCGACACGGTCGTTCAGTGGAACGGCCGGTGGGCGACCCTGGTCCTTCGCAATGCGGGCGGAAGCGTCGAGGGGCGTATCGCCGACGACGAGGCGTTCCGGGGAGAAAGGCAGCCTGTTTGACTGGGATGGGCTGAGCGTTTCCGAAGGACGGCAATCAGGACTTCAGTGCTGATCTTGGCAGGCCATCGAGGCCGCGCACGTGAAGAAAATGAGCGAGACCCCGTCCACGGCGCTCGTCGGCGGCGGCGACGTGATGGGGTCCCGTCCGGACGCCTGGTGGCGGAACCACGCCCAAGCGCCACAGTGGCTTGCCTCTGAAATCGCCCCGGTGGTTCAGAGCCACCGCACCGCCTCGGCAATCCACCTGTCTTCGGCGGATGATGTTCGCGCTCGAGCTTCGCCGCCCGACGCCCCGGGTGCGGGCCCGGATCTGGACGCGGGAGCTCACGCGCCGCGGCATCGAGGCCCCGAGTGAAGACGTGCTCTCGCTCGCACGGGAGTTCGAGGCCACCCCCGGGGTGGGGGCCGGGGCGACGGCGGCGGCCGGGCTCGCGGGTCGCGGCATCTACGCGGTGCGCCACGGGGTCCGGAGCCTCTCGCGGGTGCTCGGGTGCGAACGGCCGCCGCAGGGTCCGCCGCCGAGGTTCGACCTCGGGCTCATCCAGGCCGATACCGACCCGGCCACCCTTGCAGAGTGCCTCGTGCGGGACGCGGGGCAGGATTCCGCCCCCTGGGGGTTTCTGTCTATGCCGAAGCCACTTACCCGGGGACGGTGGAGCGCCCCCGTGACCCGGATTTCCCTGCCGTTGACATCAACTGGCACGGAGCGATTCGAGTCTCAGCTCAAGCTCCAGCGGCACGCAAAACACCAGGGTTTTCCTTCCTATCCTCCGCCGCTCGAGCAACATCAGATCGGCCAGCCGAAAAAGGTCCGCCCGTGCCGTCGCGTAAGCGACACGATGACTCTCCGAATGGGACCGAATCGTGTACTCGGCGTCGGAATGCCGGATGGCATGCGCCAGCAGCGCAAGCTGGCGATGGTTGAGGTCCGTCGAGCGTTTCAGCATCCGCTCGATTTCCGCGGATTGTTCAATCTTCCTCTTGATACATGACTCGGCGTCGGAAAGTGCGCGAAGGACCACGTCAATCTGGTGCACGATGAAGTAGGTGAGGTCGTTCTCGTCCGTTTCGGTGTGGAGGAAGGCACGCCCGTACTTCGAGGGCGCATCCAGCAGAAAGCGGCTGATCGAGGTGAACTCGAACATCCAGTAACCGTGGCGCAGCATTGTCCAATAGAAGAGCCCCCGGGCGGTGCGTCCGTTCCCGTCCTGGAACGGATGGTCGTAGGCAAGCCAGAAGTGGAGCGCAATGGCGCGGATGACCGGGTGCACGAACGGCCGGTCGTCAAGGGTCTCGTTGGCAAACCGGAGCATTTCCCGCATCCGCTCCGGGAGTTCGGCCGCCGGTGGAGGCGTATGCAGCACCCGCTGGTCGCGCTCGTCCCATACCTGCACGCGGTCGTCGTTCGGCCCCTGAATGCGGCCCTCGGCGTCCGGATCGTCCAGGGTGTCAGCCGTGAGGGTGGCGTGCAGTCCGAGCAGGACCTCCTCCGTGAGCGGCTCCGTTGCGAAGCGACGAATGGCTTGCATCGCCCGGTAGTTGTTGAGGATCATCTTCTCGCTCCGGTCTTCCGGACGCCGTCCGGTGCGAATCATGTTCTTGGCAACGACGCGGGTGGTGGATGCGCCTTCGAGCTGGCTCGAGGTGATAGCCTCCTCGATCAGCGAATTGACGATGAACCGATCGCGCAATCCGGGATTCGTCACCTGTTCCGGGGTGCCGACCCAGCCTCTCGCCTGGCTGTCGATCCGATGCAGGGCCTGTTGTACCTGGTCGGTCAGCATGTAGACGAACGGCCGGCCAATGGTGTCGCGCATCGGAAGCCGACGATACTGGCTGCTCCGGGAGAGCTTGATTCCGAGCCACCACTGCTCGTGATCCAGGCCAGCGGGAGGTTCTCGCCGGAAGATTCGGTCCCAATGATCGTATCGGCCGCCGACCGTGGGACCGAGTCGTCGTCCCATCAGATCGACGAGGCTCGTGCTATGCTTTTCGAGGAGTTCGCCAAGCGACTTGGGGGTGAGTGGCGGCTTCATGGGTGGGGCTCCTCGACGCCAGAATGTATCAATTTCGTCGCTGTTGATGATCGTTGCACAGCATCCATCAATTTTCATCAGTTCTCAGGAAATTGATAGAAATTGATGGATTCCTATCAGGACTTGTCGGAATCGTCGATTCAGACCCATCGCCCGACACCGCGGGTCCTCGAGGAGCACGTGTCCGATAGGTGCATGCCGCGCCCCATGCGGGATTGGTTCGGCCGCCGGACGTGCCGGCGGCTCAACGCATTGCCTTGATGCCTGAAGTGCTTGAGCGGCATCGTATGGCATTGGAAACGCGGGCGGTGGTCACCGTCCGCGAGAACCGGATCCGTATCTCCCGACCGCCATCGCGATAGTCCTGGCGAACTCGCATGCTCCGCGATTTCCATCACCCGGATGCAAATTGGGGCGTCGGATACGTCCGGATCTGACGTAGCGGCCGCCAGCCTTTCCCGGACCGCACGTCTGGTCTGGAGAGGATTCATGCTGAACGCGTACGAGCAGCGCCTGATGGCCTTCTACCTCGCGAACGCCGCCGCGGCCCTTCACCACCGGGACCGGGAGGCGTCGGACCTCGCGGAATGGGTTGCCGACCGGGAGAACCGGGTGGCGTTCGGGAGGCGGAAGCGGCCGTCGCCCATTCGGGCGGGCGCGGGGAAGCGCGGGCGTGACGAGGGCCTCTCCGGGAGCGACTGGCGCTCGCTCCCAGGCCGCCTTGCGCGACGAGTACTCGGCCGCGCGGAAGGCGCGTCCGGACCGGACGGGGCAGCGGCTCCGCCGTCTCGCGCGGGTGGTGAGGGGCGCGCTCGCGAGCGGCGCGGCGGGCGTCAACATCCTCCTCTACGGCCCTCCCGGGACGGGCAAGACCGAGTTCTGCAAGGTCCTCGCCGAGCGGCTCGGCGCGTCGCTCTACAGCGTGGGCGGAACCGACGACACGGGCGACGAGCCAGTGCGCGGCGAACGCCTCCAGGAGCTCCGCCTCGCCCAGCGCCTGCTCGCCGGAAACCGCGGGTCACTCCTCCTCTTCGACGAGATGGAGGACCTTCTTGCCGATCCGTTCCCGGCGTGGGGGCTCTTCGGTCCGCGCTCGCGCATGGCCCAGCGCAACACCCAGAAGCATCTCGACGGCGGAAGCAAGCGCCTCGGCTCGAACCATAGGGGCTCGCGCTTTGACGCCCGCGAGACCGATGCTCTTCTGCTCAGGCGGGAGGTACTCGGTCCGCACCACGTAGAACATCCACTGCTCGGGGTGAGGTAGCTGCCTCCGCCCCAGCCCACTCCGCCGTAGCCGACCGGCGGTTCGGCCACGGCGTTCGCTGGTGGCGGCTCGCAGGGATGGCCGGCGAGGGCCGTGCAGATGAGGCGTTCACGCCCCGCGCTCCGAGGTGTCGCTGTCACGTCGTCCGCCATCGATCTCAGATTGGGACTTCCCTGAGTTCTCCGGGGCCGATCGCCTTGATGACTTCTCGGATTTCTTCCGTCCGATACCTTACTCTGGGCCATGCGGTCGATAGCAGCACGACAATCGCCAGCCTCATTCCGGAGAGATTCTGCTGATACCGCATGCTCTGGTCGGTGGTCACGATAACCTCATATCCCTCCTCCTCGGCTCTACGGATCAACTCTCCGTTCTCCAGCAATTCCCATCCCTTCTCCGCCGACCTGTCCACCGAATGTTGCCGAAAATGGTTTCGAAGGGGAGCCGGGGTTCCATGGTCGAACAGGATCTTCATGGTCAGGCCGGCGCCTTGAAATGATCCACTTCATGATTGAGAACAGCCGCCACCTGCCACTCCTTTACCTCCGGATACCATTCCAGAAACTGCTTCACGGTTGCACCGCTCTCGAGGTTTTCAAAAAGGGCGTATACCGGTACCCTTGTTCCGGAGAAGGCCCAAGCTCCGTTGATCTTGCGGGGGTTGCGTTCAACCGCCGGGCACGTCTTCCAGTCGGTCATGGAGTCATCTCCCTTTGTGTGGCCGGTACTTCTGTCCGCGGGTCACGGTCAGGGCGATCGTAGTTTTTTCCTTCCGCATTGACGCAATCGGCTTCCACCGCAACTGCGTCGTCAGGCTCCTCGGGCAGCGTGGCCGCCGCCGCTCGCACCTCGAGCTTGCCAAGGACGACATCGGCGATGAGGCGCGTGCGGTATTCGCGGGGGAGGTCGATCCGGCGTTGGGCAACGTCTCTTGCTTCCGCGCACATGGCGGTCCGGCAGCACATCGTCCGCGATGCCCCGGATGTAGTTCGCGATCCGGTAGAGGTCGCCGTTCTCACCTCGCGTTCATCCTCCGATACGACAGTCGTCGCGCACGAGCAACGAGCGTAGTGTTCCGGAGCCGATTGGGAAGCCCGGCCGACGCGAGCGGGACGACACCGAGTCCGCGCGTGATTCTGGTTGCGGCCGGCTCCGCAAGCCGAGACCGTCCATCCGATTCGCGACATACCGGAGCGCGGATGCGCTTGACGCGCCGGGAAGAGTGGACGCGCCGGATGGCAGCGTGTCTCCCGATCCGGCGCGAGTTCCCGCCCGGAGGCGGCACTCCGCAAGTCGTGTCCGCGGGCGCGACATTGCTCTGCCGTTGTCTGCAACTCGGCCCGGAGTTCGTAACCCTGCATCACCATCCGGTCGACCTCCGCACCGCACCTATCGGCGAACATCTGGTCGCGCCCCAGCCACGCTCTGGACCAAGCATAGCGGAACGTGTGCTCGATCAGCCGACAGGCCGGAGCGAGAACGTGGCCAAGCAGGCGGGCTGGGGCGACTCAGCCTGGTGCGTCGGGTCGGCCCGTCGGTCGTACCGTCGGTCAGGCAGCGGCAGGCACAACATGGCGGACCTCATCTCGGGTTCCGAGCCTCACGAGACAGCCGTCCGTGTCGAGCCGGGTGCGGAGAGCAAGGGCAGAAACGTCCCACCACCTTCGTCGGCTGGAGCGTGACGAGCGCGTGGCGACGGGTCACGAGGACGCGGATCTTCGGCGATAATCTCCTCGAATCGCTACGGCGGAACTTGCCACGGCAGCCATCGTTCCGTATTTCGCGGAATGCCGGTAACCGGGCCGAGTGACAGAGCTGGCACCAAGGGTGAGCAAGATCGAAGCCGAGAATGCGCCGAACCCTCCGACGAGACAACCTGCCCGATGATGCAGCCAAGGCGTTCACGACCCTTGGCCGCTACTTGGCTGACGACGACGCAACAGGCATCCTGCAAGTAGGCGGAGCTGCCGAAGTGACCCGGTCTCCCGGACGCGAGGAACCTGCGCTGGTGACGTTTGGAGCATTCAATCAGACCGGCGTCCTGGACGGGGTTCTGATCCGTATCGGCGGCCACGACGAAACGGTGCCTGCGCACCTGCGCGACGGCGAGACGATCCACGTGTGCAACACCACCCGCGAGATGGCCAAATGTCTTGCCGTTCATCTCTACGGCCCGCCCCTTCGAGTGCACGGCAATGGACGCTGGGCGCGCGACGCCGACGGCGGCTGGGTGATGAAGCGGTTCAACATCACGAGCTTCGACGTACTCGACGACGCACCCCTTGGCGAGGTTGCTCGGAGGCTGCGTGACGTCGAGGGCGCGGCTGGAAGGAGATCGAAAATTCCACGGCATAGCTGCGGCATCTGCGTGGCCTCGAAGTAGCCCACCGATGTCGGTCTTCGACGCAACAAGACCTACCGGCTTTCCCGGAGGATTTTCCTGACGCCGCTGGGCGCGAGTCTCGCCACCACTCCGGTGGTGGATTCGACGCTCCGCTCGCGGCCTCTTCCACCCGGATGCAAATTTGCTCGCAGGATACGTCCGGATCTGAGGTAACTGCGCGATAGCCTCTCCCGAACCGCACGTCTGGTCCGGAGAGAATTCATGCTGAACGCGTACGAGCAGCGCCTGATGGCCTTCTACCTCGCGAATGCCGCCGCGGCCCTTCACCACCGGGACCGGGAGGCGTCGGACTTGGCTGGTTGGATCGCCGACCGCGAGAACCGGGCGGCGTTCGGGCGGAGGAAGCGGCCGTCGCCCATTCGGGCGGGCGCGGGGAAGCGCGGGCGCGACGAGGGGCTGTCCGGGGGCGACTGCCGCTCGCTCCGGACCGCCTTGCGCGAGGAGTACTCGGCCGCGCGGAAGGCGCGTCCGGACCGGACGGGGCAGCGGCTCCGCCGCCTCGCGAGGGCGACGGGCCTCTCGCGGACGGACGTCGATCTCCTCGAGCGCGTCCTCCGCTACCAGGCGCAGCCCGTCATCGAGTCGATGATCGACGACGTGTTCCGGTCATCGAGGAGATTCACGCCGCTCAACGTCCAGGGTCCGGCGTTGCCCGCGCTCCTTGGCGTGTCGGCGAACACCGTCCAGGGCCGCCTCCGGGCGGACGCGCCGCTCGTCCGCTCGGGGCTCGTCTGCGTCGACAGTGACGGGGACTTGAAGGCCCTCGACCGGCTGAACCGGCTCGCCGCCGCGCCCGCCGGCTCCGGAACCGACGTGCACCGGCTGCTCCTCGACGCGGCGCCCGCGAGCGAGCTCGAATGGTCGGACTTCGACCACGTGGCCCGCGACCGCGACCACATCGAGCGGGTGATCGGGGGGCGCGCTCGCGAGCGGTGCGCGAGGGGTGAACATCCTCCTCTACGGCCCACCCGGGACGGGCAAGACCGAGTTCTGCAAGGTCCTCGCCGGGCGGCTCGGCGCGTCCCTCTACAGCGTGGGCGAATCCGACGACACCGGCGACGAGCCGATGCGCGGCGAACGCCTCCAGGAGCTCCGCCTCCCCCAGCGCCTTCTCGCCGGAAACCGCGGATCGCTCCTCCTCTTCGACGAGATGGAGGACCTCCTCGCAGACCCGTTCCCCGCGTGGGGGCTCTTCGGTCCGCGCTCGCGCATGGCCCAGCGCAACACGGGCTCCAAGGTGTACATGCACCGGCTCCTCAAGGCGGCGCCGACGCCGACCCTGTGGACCATGAACAGCCCCCGCGGGGTGAGCGAGACCATCCTTCGGCGGATGATGCTCGCGCTCGAGCTTCGCCGCCCGACGCCCCGGGTGAGGGCCCGGATCTGGGCGCGGGAGCTCGCACGCCGCGGCATCGAGGCGCCGGGCGAGGACGTGCTCTCGCTCGCAAGGGAGTTCGAAGCCACCCCCGGGGTGGGGGCCGGTGCGACGGCGGCGGCCGGGCTCGCGGGGGGCTGCATCGACGCGGTACGCCACGGGGTCCGGAGCCTGTCGCGCGTGCTCGGGTGCGAGCGGCCGCCGCAGGGTCCGCCGCCCAAGTTCGACCTCGGGCTCATCCAGGCCGATACCGACCCGGCCACCCTTGCCGAGTGTCTCGTGCGGGACGCGGGCCGGGGCTTCTCGCTCTGCCTCCAGGGTCCGCCCGGGACCGGCAAGAGCGCCTTCGCGCGCTACCTCGCGGAGCGCCTCGGGCTCGAGGTCCTCCAGAAGCGCGCCTCCGACCTCCTTTCGTCCTGGGTCGGCGAGACCGAGCAGCAGATCGCGGACGCCTTCGCCGAGGCGCGCGACTCGCAGGCGTTCCTCATCTTCGACGAGGCCGATTCGCTCCTCGCCGATCGGCGCTCCGCGCACCGGAGCTGGAAGGTGAGCCAGGTGAACGAGATGCTGACCTGGATGGAGAGCCACCCCCTCCCCTTCGCGTGCACCACGAACTTCGGCGAGCACCTCGACCCCGCCACCTTGCGCCGGTTCGTCTTCAAGGTGCGGCTCGACTACCTCGCGCCGGAGCAGGTGGAGGCCGCGTTCCGGGCGTACTTCGCGCTCCCGCCACTCGCCGGCGTCACCGACCTTGCCGCCCTCACGCCCGGGGACTTCGCGGTCGTGCACCGCAAGGCGTGGTTCCTCGGAAAACACGGCGAGCCCGAAGCACTCGCGGCCATGCTCCGCGCCGAATACGACGCGAAGCCGGATCGTCCCCGCCCGATCGGGTTCCGGCCGTAGGCGAAGGATGACGGGATTCCCTCTCCTCGTTGTCCCGACGCCCGCAGGCAACCGCTATCATGCGGGAATGTCGAGCCAATTGGCGAAAAAATTCCACAATGCGCTACGACCAGGTAACGGACCTCGTGCGACTCGCGGTGCGCCTCCAGAGGACGCCCGGCGGACTGACGCTGGACGACATTCAGGCCGATTTCTCCGTCAGCCGGAGCACCGCGGAGCGCATGCGCAACGCGGTCGAGGCGGCGTTCGACCCCCTCAAGCTCGTGGATACGGACGACCCCAAGCGCCACTGGCGCCTCCGGTCGGACGCCGTTCGCCGGCTCGTCGCGATCACGCCCGAAGAGCTCGCGGAGCTCGAATCCGCCGCCTCGGCACTTGAGCGCGTCGGTCTCGAGGAGCGGGCCGGCACGCTCCGAGAGCTCTCCATCAAGCTCCGCGCCGTGTTGCGCCCCGAATCACGCGAGCGCCTCGAATCCGATTTCGAGGCGCTCATGCTGGCGGAGGGTCTTGCCATGCGCGCGGGCCCGAGGCCCCGGCTCGATGCGGGCCTCCTCTCCGCCTTGCGCGAAGCGATCACGATGTGCCGGCTGGTGGAGTTCCGGTACCTCGCGCAATCAACCGGGCTCGAAAGCCATCAGAGAGTCGCCCCCCCTCGGACTCCTCTACGGAAACCGCGCGTTCCTCGTCGCGTCGAGCGACTGGGGGAAGGAGCCGCGGCTCTGGCGCGTCGCCAACGTGAGCGAGCTTCGCATCAGCGACGAGACCTTCGAGCGCGACCCGGACTTCGACCTCGCGCGCTACGCGAAACGTTCGTTCGGAACCTTCCAGGAGGAGCCCGTCGAGGTCTTCCTCCGGTTCGCCCCCGGCGCCGCCCGGGACGCCTCGACCTTCGTCTTCCACCCGAACCAGACGACCGAGCCCAACGACGACGGCTCGCTCACGGTCCGATTCAAGGCGGGCGGCATCAACGAAATGTGCTGGCACCTCTTCACCTGGGGCGGCAGCGTCACGATTGAATCACCTCTCCGCCTTCGCCGGCGCCTCTCCGAGATGAGCGCGCGACTGGCGGCACATCACCTTGGTGCGCCCCAGCGCCTGCCAGTTCGCCGCCCGGTAGCACGCGCCGGTGAAGCGGGAGGGATCGACGAACGTCTCGGCGAGCACGGCCGGATGCCCATGGACCTTGCGCATGTCGCCCGAGAGCCGGCGCACGCTCTGGCTCAGCACCCGCGAGGCGAGGTTCATAACCCCTTGCGCCTCGGGCAGGATCACGAACCGCGAGTTGTTCGCAACCAGATGCAGGCGCCGGAACTGCTGCTCGGGCAGCCACCCGATCCACTCATCGCGCGCGCGCAGCTTGAACGCGTCCGCTTGCCAACCGACCAGCGCAAGCCAGCGCTCGCCCAGCACCGCGACGTGTCGCACGCTGCGCCCCACAAGGGTGCGAAAGGGCAGGTAGTGATGGGCGCCCATCAGTTCGTCCCGGCGCTGGCGCTCGCGGGCCCCCACGGTCGCACGCACCGTCACCTCGCGCAATCGTTGGGCAATCGTGCCGAGCATCGCCTTGACCTCGTTCCCCCCGACGATGCACGAGTATGACGAGCGCCGAACGGGTTGTTCAGTCAGACGTTTTCCATATCGGATTCAATACGATAACGACCACCGCCATGGAACCGTTCAGCCGATGGAAACAAAAAATGGTCCCGCCGGGACCCTGGACGAAGTCAGGGCTTGGATGTCCACGGCTCCCCCGTTTCAAGGAGGTCTCAGGGCCGGTGCTCGATGAACTCGCAGGCGAACTCGGTTTCATTCCATGGCAGCGTGCTCTGCCGCCCACTGCGCCGCCACTCATGTGGGCGGGCGTTCCGGCTTGGAAGGGCGCCCGAGGCCCCTGGCGACGTCCAAGAGCTGGACTCCATTCCACATTCGCCGTTCTTCGCGGATTATCGGTTGTTCTGGACTACCAATCCGAGACGATCCCGCGAGGCAATCCCTCCCTTCCGGGTCTCGTAGTCAGCGGCTTGTGCGGGCACAGAGAGGGCGACTTCGAGGTCCAACCCTTCTTGAGCAGAGATCGAGGTGTCTCGGGAACAGCCACGCGCCTTGGGCCGATCGGCGCCTGATACAATCCGTTGGCCATGCTCAAGATATTCTTGCAGATCCGCGTGTTGTCCTGCCTTGTGAATCGCAGATGGCGCCGAACCTTCCAAAACCCGGCGAGTGGGTCCACGCAGGCCCCGCACCGTCAGATCAGCCTGGCCGTCGGATCTCATGAGGATGGCTGAGTTCGCGATTCGGGACGTACCGAAGCTCACCGTTTCCATGCAGCTTCGGGCGCCTCCCCCGAAGCATGACCCGCTGACGGAGTACGAGTTCCGCTATCGGGAGAAGGACCACAGCTCCCTGCCTCATGTGGTCAAGTTCTCGGGCGGTCGATCGAGCGGGATGCTGCTCTTCTCGCTCCTCGAGAACGGGATCCTCGACGCCGCGCGGGGCGATGTCATCGTCTTCAACAATACCTCGGCCGAGCATCCCGATACCTACCGCTTCGTCCAGGACTGCATGCGCACCTCGCGCCAGTACGGCATCCCGTTCTTCCAGGTCGAGTTCCAGACCTACGAGGATGCGCGAAAGGGGGAGTGGACGCGCCTGCCGACCTACCGCCTCGTCAACGACGAACCGAGGTCGTCCACCAATCCCGACGGCTTCCACTGGCGCGGCGAGACCTACGAGGAGCTGCTCTCGTGGTCGGGCTACGTTCCCAACCAGTTCAACCGGATCTGCACCCGGCACCTCAAGCTCGAGGTCACGCGCAACTTCCTGAAGGACTGGCTCGCCTCAAGGACATCCATCCCTCGCCTAGGGCACTACGGGAACGGGTCTCGAATCGATCCCGACGCCACCTACCGTCGGCACGAGGACAACCGGGGTGGGGTGCCCAAGGACATCTTCCTGGAAAAGCGAGGCTACGTCTGGCAGCGCCCCCACTTTCGCGACGAGCAGCGCTACGACACCTTCTTCCCGGAGTGGAAGCCCTTCGAGAACCCAGCGCTTGCGGGCAAGACGTTCGGCGACAAGGCTTGGTTTGGGAAGGGCGGCGTGGAGTACATCGCCTTCATCGGTCTTCGGGGCGACGAGCAGCATCGCATCCACCGGGTCGAACAGCGAAATGACACCGCGGCGGGATACGAGGGCGAGCATGTCTACATGCCCCTCAACGACATGGCGGTCTCGCGCGACGACGTGAACGCGTTCTGGGACCGACAGGATTGGGACCTCTCCCTGCCCAACAACGCGAGTCTCTCCAACTGTGTCTTCTGCTTCCTCAAGGGTCTCGCGAACCTCCGGCAGATCCGTGCTCGCATGGACGAGGTGAAGGACACCGTGGTCCCGGGATTCGGTTCTCTCGCAGACACACCCTGCGATCTCTCATGGTGGGAACGCATTGAACGCAAGTACCGGCGAGATCTCGTGGCCGAAAAGCGCAAGATCCGTGGCAATGCCACCCACGTCGGCTTCTTTGGTACCAATACCGTCTCGTTCCAAGGACTCGGTGACGGTATGGACCTCGGTGGATTCGCCGAGATGATGTTGCCTTGCGACTGCACAGAGTGAACGGCAGACCTATCTACCTCGACTACCAGGCGACGACCCCCATCGATCCCCGGGTTCGCGAGGCGATGGAGCCGTTCCTGGACCAGCTCTTCGGGAATCCTCACTCGGAGGATCACGCGTTCGGATGGGAAGCCTCCTCGGCCATCAATCTTGCACGGGCCCGCGTCGCGGGCCTGATTGACGCACGGCGTCAGGAGATCGTGTTCACCTCCGGGGCGACCGAGTCGTGCAACCTTGCGCTTCGTGGCGTCGCCAACCATCGCGGAAACGACGGGCGCTCCCGGATCGTCACCCTTGCGACGGAACATCCCGCCGTGCTCGAGACCGTCCTGGACCTCGGGCACGACGACCATGAAGCGGTGGTCCTTCCTGTAGGTTCAGACGGTGTCCTCGAACTCGCTCAGCTCGACGCGGTTCTCGATGAGAGGACTCTCCTCGTTTCCGTGATGGCCGCGAACAACGAGATCGGGGTTCTGCAGCCCATCCGGGAGATCGCGGCCAAGTGCCACGCCGTCGGTGCGCTGTTTCACACGGACGCCACTCAGGCATCTGGTCGGATCCCCATCAACGTGACTGAGTGGGGCGTCGATCTCCTGAGCCTGTCAGGCCACAAGATCTATGGACCGAAGGGAGTGGGTGCCTTGTTCGTGCGCTCGGGCGTAGAGCTGCGTCCAATCATCACCGGAGGCTCTCAGGAAGATGGCCGTCGAGGTGGGACCCTGCCTCCTGCCCTCATCGTTGGGTTTGGAATGGCCTGCGAGCTCGCCCTCGAGAGGCTGGACGAAGACAGAGAGAGGCTCAAGCTCCTCACGTCCCGTCTCTACGAACGCATCTGCGAGACGCATCCTTCGCTTCGTTTGTTCGGACACCCAGAGCAACGGCTCCCTGGGAGCCTTAGCGTTGGCTATCCGAATGTTCCTGCTGACCATGTCATCTGCAACGTAGCTGACCGGATCGCCGTCTCCAGCGGTTCTGCCTGTGCCTCCGGGAACGGCGAGCCCTCGCGCGTTCTGTTGGCCCTTGGTCTCGAACCAGCTGTCGCCGAGACGGCCGTTCGCATCAGCTTGGGTCGGTTCACGACCGAGGAAGATGTGGACTCGGCTGTCGTTGCGCTGTCAGGCGCACTCCATCTCCTTGCCCATACCTGATCTCCATGCCCCACACCGCCCCCGACCTGCGCTTCGGTCCAGGAACCAGCTACGGATTCACTCCGTCCGGAATCGCGGCCTTTGACAATCTTCGCCCGGCCGCGGTCGTCCGGGAGCTAATCCAGAACGCGCTCGACGCCGCTCAGACTGCTGGAGTCCAACGAGCCAACATTCGGTTCCGACTGACCCGTATCCCTCGTACGAGCCTACCCGGGCTTGAGAGCTACGTGCATGCATTCGAGAAGGCCCTCGAGACGCAGCGTGAGATGACGGGGGGAGAGCTCTCCCACCAGGCGAAGCTTGTCGCACGCAGGATCCGCGATGCTCTTGACGAGGAGGAGCTGGAGGTACTTTCCGTCCTCGACAACGGCGTCGGTCTCGACGAGCAGCGCATGAACGCCCTGCTGAGCGACGGTCTCAGCATCAAGGAGGGAGACGCGACGGGCACCTACGGCAATGGTCACTCGACCGCCATCCCGGCATCCGATCTCCGTTATGTACTCTACGGAGGCGTTACCTCGTCCGGGAAGAAAGTCGGTGCTGGTCACGCGGTCCTCGCGTCCCACGTTGAAGAGGGTGAACGCCATCCTCGGGCAGGTGACGGTTTCTTCATTCGCAACTTCAACGCAGGGAAGGGCAAGCTCTACGACTACGCGACAGACGAAGAGATCCCTCAGCTCATCGCCGGCGATCTCGCTTCCATCCGTGAGAAGGAAGGCCATGGCACGGTGGTTGTTGTCCCGGCGTTCAACAATTTCCTTGAGAATGACTCCCTGTGGGACATGGTCTCGCACGCCGCCGCGGCCAACTTCTTTATCGCCATCGAGGAAAGGAGGCTCAAGGTGACGGTCGAAGACGACCGCCCTGGCCGAGAACCCACGACCCAGATCCTGGATGAGATCGCGCTTCCTCGTGAGCTCGAGAAGCACAGGGACCAACGCCGCGCCGTGGCCTTTCTGAACGGTCGCAGGGCTTTCGAGGCACACCGGGCGTACAGGACCGGCGAGGAACATTGCGTCTCCACCTCGGCGGGCAAGATCGACATTCGGGTGCACCGCCTTTCCTCTGGCAACACGCGAATCGACCTCTGCCGCAATGGGATGTGGATCACGGACGACCGGTCCATTCCCGGGTTCTACCAGCGGTTCACGGACCATACGCCCTTCCATGCGGTCCTCTCGCTCAATGCCCGGGACGGACAGCAACTCCATGACCTCGTTCGGATCGCGGAGGGGCCCCTTCACGATTCGATCACGATCAAGCGACTCCCAGAGGCTGACCGAAGGACGTGCCGCGAGGCACTTCGCGAGATCGTGGCCTGGATCTCGGAGCACATTCCACGGATCGAGTCCGACTCCTATCGGCCCCCTGATTACCTGTCTCTCGACTTCAGCGATCTGGGGGACGAAGGCGGTGACGGCACCGGAAAGGCCCGCAAGGTCTTCTGGGGCGCGCCGATAGCGATAAGGCGCAACCCGGCGCGTCAGCTACATCTCCTTTCGATCGATCCTGATACCGAGGAGCAGGAGGAGGAGGGCGAGCGCGAGCGCAAGGGCCGAAGACGCAAGGTCCCGAATCCGCCCTCACCAGACCGCAGCAGGCGAAGGCCCGCGCTCCCCACCATCTTTCAGGCGGCTTCCCGTCCAGCGGGTCCGAACCGTCGCCGGATCATCGTTCAGTGTCCGAATGGCTGCGCCGACGCGCAGCTTCGTCTCGTGGTGGACGAGGCACTTGACGCCACCTGCGAACGTCCGGGACAGGACGCGTACACCCCGGCCGTACTGAGCAACATCCTCGTCAATGGCAAGGAGGCCCGGAAGCGCGACCTCATCGTCTGGGATGAAGACGTGATCGGTGTCCGGCTGGGCGATCTTCTCCCTGCTTCCTCTGTCGATATCGAGACTGACTATCGGCTCATGGGGGACTTCCAGGGCCTGTCCAACCCTTCCCTTCGAGTCGAGGTGTTCCGATCAGGGCAGGACCAGACGAAGGCCGCCAAGTCGAAGAGCAAACGATGAACGCGTCGTACCGCATCGAGGCCGTGGTTCCGGGAACGTCGAACGCGATCCGCTCTCACGACCATCCCATGCTTGAAGCAGGCAACCTCTCGTTTCCGGACGGCCGTTATCTGCTGGACTTTGCGGTGGGCGCCGATCGTTCCTCGTACGTCATCACGCACCAGATCGAGGGCGCGCCCCTCATCTTAAGCCTCCTGGAGGAGGAGAAGGCCCTCTACGCCTGCATCGTGTCGTCTCCGATCTCGTCGTACCGCGAGACCCACACGTCGAAGAGCCCGAAGCACGAGGTGAGCTGGAACGTGGACGACCTCGGAGAGGCGCCCATGTTCACGCCCACGGTTCTGTGCACGGAAGCAAAGGACATCACGCTCAGCACCGCCCGCGACGGTGTCCACCCCATCTGGGACGACCAGGCCGTCTCCCTGCACAAGGGCTCGCGGCTCGCGCTAGGGAGCGTGATCCAGCTCGAATCCTCGATCCTGCACCTGCTCTCGTTCCACAAGGATCCCGCTCTCGACGAGGGGAGGTTCAAGGTCGAACTTGCGAGCGAACCGTTCCGATTCCGGGTTGACTTGAGTCCGGGGCTGCACCGTTTTCTTCGCTACCCCGGAAGCGAGGGCCACCATAACATCATGACCCACGTGGTGACGGCGTGCCTCGCCCGGCTGCAAAAAGACTACCCCCGGGACGACGGCGACACTGGCTGGAGATCCCACCGCAACCTCATCGCTCTTGCCGACTACCTCGAGCAAAGGGAGCTCGGTCACTGGAGCGATGACACGTTTCGTCCCGAAGAGGTGGCCACGGCTCTTTACCCGCTCAAGGTCTCGAACGGAGCGCCTGCGGGCACTGACGGGGACGAAGTCGCATGAGTGTCGGAACTGACGCGCTGCGAGAGCTCAAGGACACGGACTACACGAGGTTCCGGGCGAGCCTCCTGCGCGAGAAGGGGAGCGACGTCCAAAAGGAGTTTCTCCTACAGGTTCGCGAGACCCCCGCGTTTCTTGAGCGGATGTCGAACTTCCCCACGGTGGGCTCCGAAGATGTTCCCCCGGTGCCACATCCTTTGACTGAGAGCGAATTCAAGGATCCGCCGGTAGACACCGAGTGCACTTTGTACATGGCTTGGTCGGCGCTCACGCCCGCGCTCGCGTGTCGTTCGACGTTCTGGGCGTACCTCACCCTCGAGAACGTGAGGAAAGGGCTCCTTGAGTCTGTCTACCTCGCCGCGAACGGCGGCACCCTTCCTGGTGGTGCCGAACGGATCGACTTCGCGCTGCACGACACGACCGCCCAGGGCCCCCAGAAAATCGACTCATGCGTTCGCGCTGTCCTTCGCCGTCTCGGTGGGCTGCCCGAGGTGCGCGGGAATCGCTCGGTCTATGTTGACTGTCCCCTGGCCCGCGCGTGGTGGCGCGAACGCATGGTGGAGCAGGCCGCTCAGGGGGACGAAGACATCGCGAGGCAGGTTCGAGCCGTTATCAGGATCCACCAGACCTACTGGGAGAAGTTCGTAGACCGGATCGTGTTCAGGAACTCGACCTTCGGGTCGGTGAACATCCGAAACGCGTTCGTGAGGGCTCTCGCGCGATTCGTGCACCTAAACCCCGGATGTGCCATTACCCGGACGGACGCCCTCCAGCGGCTTTGCCGACGCGTGACTGCGTTTCAGGGAAGTCGCGAGCTCAGCATTCTCGACGACACCGAGCTCGATGCTCTCATGCAGGACCTCCTGGGTGCAGCCTAGAACTGTGGACGCGAACAACACTTCGCCAGAACCTCGTCGAGGGACCGAACGAGCGCGTCATTCGATGGGCAACCCCAGGTTCCCATCCGCCGCTGCTGCTGAGCGCCACCTTCGCGATCTGACCGAGGCCCTTTTTGAAGTGCACCGGGGGGTCAGCCCGGGGCTTCATTGCTTGGTCTGGCCAGGTGGACTGGATCGTTCGCTCATCGCTCGGCTGCCCTTTGCGGTCCGCACTTGCAACGCCATACGGCAGGCTGGCCTTGCCCAAGGCGACAGTCCGCTGACGGTGGAGGAGGTTCTTCGGATCCAGAACTTTGGTCGCAAATCCGTCGATGACCTTGTTCTCGTCCTCGAGACCTTTCTGACGGAACGCATTCGCAACGGAGCTGCTGACACCGGCGAAGGCGGCGACTCGACCGAACCCTGGCCGTACTCAGAGCACCCCGCTTCGTCGAGAGAGCGCGAAACAGAGGTGTCTTGGGGTCAGGCCGGAAAGGTTCTTGCCTCCTTGCTGGCTTCTGCCGGGGAACTGTACGGAACCGCGAGTCTCGCCTCTGCGCTTCATCCCGATCTGGTTCGTTTGGCCTCGAGGCTCGGGATCTCCTCCGACCTTGAATCACTCGCGTTCGACAAGCTGGTGGATGGATCAGGTGGACTTGCCTCCCTCGCCGCCGGTCGGCTCGCGCGTGTTCTGGACGCGCTGTCCGAAGCGGAGCAGACCATTCTTGAGCATCGGACTCTGGCGTCTCCAGGGAAGACCCTCAAACACATTGGGGACCTCGTCGGCGTGACCCGGGAGCGCATCCGACAGGTCGAGAGCAGGCTCGAAGGGAAAGTCCGCAAAGCTCTGGGAGAAGAGTTCAGGGTTTTCGCATCGGTCCTCAAGGAGCAGCTGGGGCACCTGGTTGGAGAAGCCGAGCTCGAGAGCCGACTCGAAGACGTGCTGCCGTCCGAACCGGTCCTTGCCCGAAGGGTATTGCGCCACGCGCTCCTTGAGCAGATGAGTTACACCCTTGAGGACGGCGTCTACTTCGACGGTCGGGTGGACGAGTTCCTTGGCCACCTCGATCACTTTGCGAGCACCGTCGCCGACGACGTCGGCCTTGTGAAGGAACAGCAGCTTCTCGCCGAAATCCCGAGCCCGGACTGGCATGCCTTCTGGCCTTGGCTCAAGGGCCGATGCGGCTTCCACGAACTGTTCGGTCAACTCGCCCTCCGCGCGAGTGCGAAGGCACGCACCAAGGCTGCGCTGCTCTCCATAGGTCGGCCCGCGACGCGGGCGGAGATCGGACGACTCTGTGGGTTTCCAGATGCGCGCGTGGGCGGGCACCTGTCGAACGTTCCGAGCGTAGCCAAAGCTGACAAGGAGCGGTGGGGGCTCAAGGACTGGATCGACGACGAGTATGACGGAATCGTTGGAGAGATCATCCAGCGCATCGAGGAGGACGGCGGCTCGACGACCACGGAAAGGCTCCTCCATGAGCTTCCGACCAAGTTCAATGTGAGCCCTTCGAGTGTCCGGGCCTACATGCAGACGCCCAGGTTCACCGTTCAGAATGGACGGATCAGCATTGCGAACCCGTCGATGGTTCAGCTACGGAGGCTGGAGGACGTTGCCCATGGCTTGGATGGAGGTGGCGACCCATATTGGACGTTCGCCGTCGAGACTCGGTTCTTTCGGGGATACAGCCTTACCGGTCTCCCTGTCGAGTTCGCGAAGGCACTCGGATGTGAGCCTGACGGAAGCCGTACGGTTCGGGTCGTGAACCTACCCGAGTGTCGTGACCTCTCCTTGCGTTGGCCCCTCGCGACAACCACAGGGGCTTCGCTTGGATATGTCGGAGACCCCCTCCGGGAACTCGGCATTCAGCCAGGTCAGCGCGCGAGGGTCACGATTAGGGGCCCTGGCTTGGTCGATCTGGCTGAAGAGCCCGATGGTGACGACTCACCTCCGGAGAGCGTCGCGGACGACCTCATGGCTCGGATCATCCGGCGACGCAGAGCCCTGTAGCCGTGCTGACCAGCGAATCCACTCTAAAGCCGCGTCTATACAGGCTCCCGGACGACCCCGTCGCCTCGATGGTCCTCATTCCGGGTTTTCGTTCTGCGAACCAGGTCCGGGGGGCATTCGGGTGGTTCACGGTTGGGTGGATTGAACGGCTGGCCCCCGGTCTTGCTGACTACATCAATGGCGCAGATCGGGCTCCCATCGACTTCACGGTTGCTCCTGCGTTCTTCCCCGAAGAGCGACTTGCGGTTGAACGAGCGGTGCGCATGACGAAGAGTGAAGCGGCCGAGCTCGTCGCGAACGTGTTCATCAATGGGCGCGCAGAGGCAACGGCGCTGGCCCGTCACGCACTCGACTGCCTTGCATGGCTGCTTGCGACGGATCGTTTGCGGCTTCGGGTCGCGGTCCCCACCCCGGAGTCGAACTACCACCCGAAGATCTGGCTCTTCGATGACGGGACCAATCAGGTCCTCGCTCGGGGTTCGGGCAACGCCACCTCCCGCGGGGTCGCCGAGGGTGTCGAGCACCTCGACGTGGACGTGTCGTGGTTGCCGCATAGCGAGTCCCGGGTCCGGGACGGCATTGCCATGCTCGACGACTGGGCAGAGGGCACGAGCCCTGGCATCGAGGAGGTGTTCGAACTGCCGGATGCCTTGGCAAGGGACATTATCCGTACGGCCCCAACGCAGCCTCCGAAGCCGAGGGACTATTCTGCCGTCGCTGCTCGGACCCCGGATTCACCGCTCTCCAGTGTCCGTCCCGCGCGGCGCATGCGGATCCCCGAGAGCCTTGAGTGGCAGACCGGTCCGTACGCTCATCAAGGCGAGGCCGTCGCCGCCTGGGAAGGAGGCACTGCCCCTGAGAGGGGGGTCATCGCCATGGCGACGGGCGCGGGCAAGACCCTTACCGCGCTCGTTTGCGCGACGCGCAGTCAGGATCGCATGGAATACGGGCCCTTCCTGATCGTGGTCTCCGCCCCTTCGGTGCCGCTCATCATGCAATGGCGCGACGAAGTAGCGAAGTTCGCAGTGACCGCCGTTGCGCCGACCCTTGAGAGCAACACCGATCGCGCCCTGACCCGCCTCTTCCGTGGTCTTCGGGGGGGCGGAACCCATGTCGCAATCGTCACCAACAACCTCCTTTGCACGCCGAGTTTCCAATCGACCCTTGCGGAGAAGATCCGCGGCCGTGGCGGGACCATCCCGACCATGCTGATTGCCGACGAAGCACACACTCTGGGTGCGGAGTCCTTCATCCAGAACAAGCCTGAGGTCTTCGAGAAGCGTCTGGCGCTGTCCGCCACCCCGGAGCGTCAGTACGACCCCGACGGCACCGAGGAGATCTTCGACTTCTTCGGGCCCCCGGTCTACGAATTCGGCCTGGATCGAGCGATCGGGTTCTGCCTCGTTCCGTACGACTACTTCGTTCATGCGTGCACCCTGACGGGCGAGGAGCTCGAAGAATTCGAACGTCTCTCGAGGCAGATCGGTGCCGCGATGGGGTCGGGCATGACCGATGAGGACTCAGGCCTTCGAAGACTGCTGATTGCCCGCCGGCGGATCATCGAGACGGGGGAGAGCAAGATCGGGCTCCTTCGCGCCGTGCTCTCCGAGCGCGGTCGCCGAGACCTTGAGCACGCGCTCGTCTACGCCTCGGCGAAGAACCCGGAACAGTTTGATGCCATCGGCCATCTGCTGCGGGAGCTCGACATCAAGTGGGCCCCCGTCACGCAGGAGACCACGAGCAACCCCCGGCGTCTCAACCGCATTCTCGAGATGTTCGCGAGCGGGACCTACCAGGTGCTCCTGGCCAAAAAGGTGCTGGATGAGGGTGTGGACATTCCCAGCATACGGGAGGCGTTCATCGTGGCCTCGTCCACGGTCGAACGAGAGTGGATACAACGGCGGGGGCGAGTGCTCCGCATGCACCCTAGGAAGCCTTGGGCAATCGTTCACGACTTCCTTGCTCTTCCACCCGTTGACTTCGTCAAGCGTGATGGGACAAGTTCCCTCAAGCGCATCATCAGGACCGAGGTGAACCGCGCCTACACGTTTGGAACCCATGCACAGAACCCCGCAGGCGACCACGGCGTGCACGCCGATCTCGATCGCATCACAAAGGCGTATTGGCCTAACCAAGGGTCCCCAGGAGGAGTTCTGCACACCGAGGGCGAGCAGTTGGTCGCGAGTGCTACGCCAAGAGGAAGACCATGGTAAGCAACTTTGAGAGGATCCTTGCCGAGATCAGAAGAGAGGCCAATCTGGTGGCCCCTGACCACCACTTGGAGCCAAAGTCCGTAGTGGACGTGATCATGGGCATCGTCGATCTGGAAGACCAGCACCGCATCAGGACCAAGCCGAGGATCCATCAGGAGGTCAAGGGATTGATCCAGGATGTTTCCCCGCCAAAGGTTGTGAAGGAGGATGCGTAGGTGCTGCTGATTCGTTGCATCGAGATCGACAAGTTCGTGTGCTTCGACAGGCTCGAGCTTGAACCCTCAACTGATCCTGAGAGACCCCTGACGGTGATCCGAGCCGAGAACGGTTCGGGAAAGACGACGCTCCTTCGGGCGATTCGTTGGGGAATGTACGGCGAGGACGGTCTTCCGGGAGATCCGGGCCGATTTTCGTTGCACCCACCGGACTGGCATCCGGACGAATCCGGGGTCCAGACGCGAGTCTCGATCGTCTTCGAAACGGACGGTTCGAGTCGTGATCACCCTGACGGCAATCCAACCAACCGGATGTATGAACTTCGCCGCACCGTGAGGACTATTGCGGCGGCGCCGTCGCGTGCCGATGACCCGGACTTCCGGCGTATCGACGAGGACGCACAGCTCTTGGTCGAGGAGTCGGACGGCTCTTGGGGTCCTCACGACGCAGGCGTGAAGAGCGTGATTGCCGAGCTCTTGCCAGGAGATCTTCGCGACTTCTTCGTGATGGACGCGGACGAGGCGGCCGACTACGTCGGAGGGAGCGAGAACAAGGTCATCCAGCGCAAGGATGTCATTGAGAAGACCTCGTTTGCCGTGCGCTCGTTGCTCGGTCTGGAGGTGTTCACGGAGGCCAGACGCCGGGTTCGCAACATCGCGGACGAGTTTGGGCGGTCAGCCACCAAGGCCGCGGGCGACGAAGAACTGACGAAGAAGCAGGAGCAACTTGACCAGCTGCAAACGGAAGAGAGGAGACTCTCGAACAAGATCCGGGAGGACAATCAGAAGAAGTCCGATCTCGAAGACCGCCTCGAGCGTGCCCAAGGGGATCTGGAAAGACTGGTGGGGAGCATCGCTGCTCATGAGGAGCTCCAGAGGAGGCTCGCGGACAATCGCGAGCGGCGTGGCCGAGTCGAGAAGCATCGCCAGAGCGAGGTGGCGAAGCTGTCGAGGGAACTGACGAACATCGACCTTCTCGGGTCACTGGCAGCTCGCGAAGTCTCTCAGGTTCGTGCGGTACTTCAGCCGCTCTATGACGACGGCTCCATTCCCATCCGGCACCTCGTGTTCGTTCAAGATCTTCTGGAAAAGGGCATGTGTGTGTGCGGTCAGGACCTGACCGCCGAGAGCGAGCACCGGCACTGCGTGCAGAATCTCGTTGCCCAGACCGAGGGCAAGGCGGAGAACGCGAACTACCTCGCACAGGTGCTGGATGCGGCGGATGCGTTGCATCGCCGCGACAACACGTCGGAGTGGGAGGCACGGTGCAGCGAGACCGGGGCTGCCGTGGCGGACTTGGAAGAGGAGATGGGGAACCTCGATCAGGCAAAACGCGAAATGGATTCGAAGATCAAGGAGATTGACGACGAGGAGGTCCAGATAACCAAGGGAAAGATCGAGACGCTTGGGAGCCAGCTCAGCAACGTTCAACGTGACCTCGTAGGTGACGAGGAGAGTCTCGCTCGCCACCGCACGGATATCCATGAACTCGAAGGGATCATTCGCGACCAGACGAGGCGTCAGAGAGAGGCACGGGGCTTTGCGTCCTACCGGGACACGGCAAACGTTCTGGTTCTGATTCTGGATCGCGCCTACGCAACCATCCGCGACGACCAGGTGGCCGAGCTCAGCAGCGAAATGAACCGCCTCTTCGCCATGATGGCTCAGAACGTGGTGGACGACGAGGGCATGGAGGACGACCGTCCCAAGGCGACCCTGCGCATGATCGCGCGCGTCGGTCTCCAGCCTGTTGAAGGGGACTCGAGCAGGTTCGAAATCTTCGCTCTCAACAGTCGCAGCAGGTCCATGCCTCCGACGGAGATCAACGGTGCCTCCCGGAGGATCCTTGCGCTCTCGTTCGTCCTCGCTCTGTGCAAGGTGAGTCGCACCGACGCGCCCTTGGTCGCGGACTCGCTGCTGAACTTCATGTCTGGTTCGGTCAGGACGAATACCCTGAAGGTCACCTCTGCGACCGCGAAACAGCCCATCCTCTTGCTTACCGGAGCGGACCTTGAGTCGGAGGACGAGGTCGGTCTGGTCTCGAAGTACGGGGGGGTGACCTACACGCTGACCGGGCAGTGGCAACACGGAGACGAGCCGGGTGATGTCGTGCACCTCACGGACTCGAGGCAAGTCTCGCTGCTTTGCAATTGCGGTCCCCGAGAGTTCTGCGACGTGTGTGAACGGCACGGGCAGGCCGGAAGTCCCGGTTGGGCCCGTCGCCCATCCTGAGAGAATAGCCAGTGACCGATTTTGCATCCAACTTCAGGCACCGCTACCTCGGGCTCGTACTGCCAAGAGCCGAGGAGGAGCAGATTGACCGGTACG
>LXNJ01000482.1_pt1 | contig 28214 bp, 23 predicted proteins | sample 809081 | NCBI WGS metagenome assembly LXNJ01 (sample SAMN04870510, study PRJNA318959) | sponge metagenome | biome: sponge; feature: marine sponge reef; material: water | host: Petrosia ficiformis | place: Greece: Milos, Mediterranean Sea | collected 2013-05-29 | depth 5-7 m | reverse complement strand
CCCACCAGTTCACTTTCGGGCTTACGCCCTCAGTTCACTGACTCCCCCTCAAGGGGGGAGTGAAATTCAGCGCGCTCCCTCTGTGGGACTTTTTCAACAACCCCTCCTCCGTCGCGTCAATCACTCCCGCATCCGTCGTGATTCATCATCCGCATTTGCCCGCAGTTGCGCGTCGGTCGAAACTTGCCGACTCGTGCAGAATACACCACGGCCAGCGCCCTGAGAAAGGACGCGTTGGCGGACGGCCTGTATGAGCTTGCGGCATGAATGATCCGGGAAGCCACGCCCGGCCCCTCGAATCGAATCGGGATGAAACCATGAGACGAACCGGCATCCAAAGAACTCGGCCGCAGCGCACAGGATCACCTCTGCAGCGCCCTCAGGAATAAGCAAACAATTCAATAAATATCGATAAATTCACGGGGTTTTTCCGTAAATAACTGAAAACTATCGAGGGGAAATGCGCGCAAATGCGGGGAACTGCGGAGGCGGGGTGTGCGCAGATGCGGGCAGATGCGGGGGAAAATACGCGGATGAGTCCGCTCCCCCCGCCCGTCAGGGGCCAGGGGCGTTATTCGCCAAGTGATTGTTTAGATGAATGTTACCGCGATTACACGACGCCATCGGCGCGCAGGCGGTCGATTTCGTCCGCAGCGTAGCCGACCTCGGCGAGAATCTCCCCGGTGTGCTCGCCCAGCACCGGCGAAGGCCTTGATAAATCAGGCGTTACGCCGCCGAATGCGACCGGGGAAGCGGGCAGGAGGCCCGGCCCCGCAACGGGGTGGTCGACCTCCACGAAGGCTTCCGGGAAGCGCTCCTTGACCTGGGCGACGTCGTTGATGGCGCTGACCGTAACCCCTTGAGGAATAAGGAGTTCCTCCCACTCAGCGGTCGTCTTCCGGGTGAGGACGTCTTCGAGAATTTTGCGCAGGGCGGCGTCGTTCGCCACGCGATCCTTGTTCTCCCGGAAGCGGGGATCGTCCGCAAGCGCAGGCTTTTCAATGGCTTCGACGAATACGCGGTAGCGGTTCGTGTTCGAGATGGCCACGTATATGAGGCCGTCACTGGTGCGGTAGCCCGAGAAGGGAGAGACCACCGGGTGGGAAAGTCCTTCCGGTTCAGGCACTTGGCCGGTGAAGGCGTGGCGCGACACGGGGTTTTCCATGATGTTGACGGTCGCGCCCATCATCGAGGCGTCCACGCGGGCGCCCTCGCCGGTGCGCTCCCTGCTCAGGAGGGCGGTGAGAATCCCGGAAAGCAAGTAAAGTCCGCTGGTTACGTCGACAATCGAGACGCCCACGCGCACGGGGTCCCCGCCCGCAGGCCCCGTCACGCTGATGAGGCCGCCCGCCGCCTGCAAGAGGCTGTCGAAGGCGGGGCGTCTCGCGTTTTTCCCGGTCTGACCGAAGCCGGACACCGCAGCGTATACGAGCCGGGGATTATCCGCCCTCAGGGCCTCCCAGCCGACGCCGAGGCGGTCCATCACACCCGGGAGGAGGTTTTCCACCAGAACGTCCGCCTCCCGGCAGAGTTTCCTGAAAACCTCCACGCCTTCGGGGTTCTTGAGATCCAGCGTGATGGAGCGCTTGCCGCGGTTCAGACTCATGAAATAGCTGCTCTCGCCGTTTTTGTATGGACCGATGGCGCGGCTGTCCTCCCCGCCGGGACGCTCCACCTTGATGACCTCGGCGCCATAGCCCGCAAGATATAGGGAAACGATGGGGCCGGCGTTGAACTGGCTGGCGTCGATGACCTTCAGACCCTGGAGGAGTGGCATCGGGTGCGGGAGAACTCTCTAGCGGCGTTTTCTGGTGGTTTTGGCGGCTGTTTTCTTCTGCGTGGTTTTTTTCGGGGCCGCTTTCCTGGGCGCTGTTTTCTGAGGCGCCTTCGCCCGGGACGCCTTGCCCGCAGCGGCTTTCTTGGCGGTGGCGCTCCTGTTCGCAGGATTCACGGCCTGGGCGGAAGTACTCGTTTTCTTTTTCGCCGCCGTTTTCCGCGTCGCCGCCGTTTTTTTCTTCGCGCTGGCCGCTTTCCCCCGAGAAACCGGCGCTTTGCTCTTCGCCGAAGCGGGTTTCTTGGGAGCGGCAGCTGATTTTTTCTTCAAAACGGAGGCTTTTTTCCTGGCCGCCGTTCGCTTTTTCTGCGCCACCGCTTTCTTAGAGGCTGCTTTCTTCTGCCGCGCCTGTTGTCTTTTCGCCTGTTTCTCATTTTCTGCGCGCGCAGCCTCAACTGCCCGTATTTCTTCTTCGGTAGGCGGGAAAACGGGTTTTTTGCGTCCCGTTATCAATCGAAAAGCATACCCCACCTGCGTTTCGCGCCATTCATTCTCTCCGAGATCCTGCAACACGAGTTCCACAGGAGAGCCCGGAATCAGCATGTCCCGATAACCTTCCCACCCGATCAAATGGGAATTTATCTTTATCCCCTCATCCAGGAGTATGACCGCTGAGGCATGTTCTACATTTCCATCTACGGAAGAGTGCGTGATCGTGGCAGAAAGAAGCTTTCCCTTCCCGCTCAAATACACCTCGCTGGTGCTGCGAGGACAGACGGGATTATCGCAAGTGGTTTTCGAGCCGGTCTTCGGGAAAAAATACTCTTCGCATTCCCTGCAAACGGACCCGATGAGCTTGGGCTTATGACGAGAATTCCTGGGAATCGTAAAAACATCGCGCATAAAAGGAACGACAACTTTATTTTTATCAGGAACAAAAATCGAAAGCTCATTCTGGCGGGAGTTCATGTACTACCCTGCTTTTAAAGTTTCAAAGTACTAATCAAATTGAACGAAATGTAAACGGCTAGTTAAAAATCATAGGCATGCCGGGATTTGTGCGCGAACACTACCAAGGGGTTTAACGAGTGTCAAGATGAATTCAAATCGGGGAAATCCCCCCATCCCCCTTTCGGGAGATTACCTCCATCCATAGTATATTGACTCCTAAGCCAACCTTGATATTAACGACTTGACCATTCAAAACCTGCAATCTTATAGTCGACAATCGTATTCATATAAGGGATGCGGCATGACTTCTCCAGACGCTCGAGATCTTCAATCCAAGCTTCTTCGATTATTGCCTTCGGTGGATGAAATCGTTACGCGCCTAAAAGATGACGGTGTCAATGGCTCATCAGACACTGCCCTATCCGATGCCGTCAGAAAAGCAATCGGAACGAGAAGACAGCTTCTGCTTGAACAAATGAGCCAGGATTTCCCGAAAACTACGGAAAACGCATCGCTGTCCGAACAAACAATTCGAGATATCGTCCTAGATGAAGCAAAACAAATCCTTTCCTCGAATAAACAACTAGGGCTAAAAAAAGTCATCAACGCCACAGGAATCGTCCTGCACACAAATCTGGGTCGAGCACCCTTAAGTGAAGCCGCAAGAGCCGCCCTCAATAATGTGGCACAAGGATATTCAAATCTGGAATTCGATTTGCACCTCGGGAAGAGAGGTAAAAGAGGGTCCGATGTGGAATCTCTCCTTTGCCAACTTACTGGTGCGGAGTCGGCATTAATGGTCAACAATAACGCTGCGGCCGTTATGTTCGCGATTCACACGATGGCAAATGCCGCCGAAGTGATCGTTTCAAGGGGTGAGTTGGTTGAAATTGGCGGTTCATTCCGAATTCCAGATATCATGCGCCAAAGCGGCGCAAAACTAGTAGAAGTAGGGACGACGAACAAAACAAGAATATCCGACTACCGCGACGCCATTACCCAAGATACTGCACTGCTGCTGAAAGCCCATACAAGTAATTACAGAATTGTCGGCTTCACGGAAGAAGCGTCTCGCGATGAACTCTCTAAACTCAGCCGGGAAAAAAGTATACCCACGCTGGAAGATCTCGGTAGCGGCTCACTTCTTTATGTTGACGGTCTTCCGCATGAACCCACCGTCACAGAATCAATTCAAGCAGGAATCGATGTCGTTACCTTCTCCGGTGACAAGCTTCTCGGTGGCCCACAAGCCGGCATTGTAGTAGGAAAGGCAACATGGGTGGAGAAAATGAAAAAACACCCGCTCATGCGTATTCTCAGGCTCGACAAGCTTACGCTCGCCGCCTTGGAGGCGACTCTCAGGACATATCTCGACCCAGATATCGCCCACACCCATATCCCGACTCTTCAAATGTTGTCCACCAACCGAGAAAAACTGAAAAGACAGGCTGAATCCCTGATGAATCTGATGGGGGAACATACTTGTTCTTTGCTTGGCGCCAGGGTGGAAGAAACTTTGGGGATGGTAGGCGGCGGGGCGATGCCCCTGGCGAAACTCGATAGCTTCGCCGTGACATTATCTCCCCAACACTCTTCCGCCAAATCATTGGAAACCAAGCTGCGCCATGGTACGCCACCGGTAGTGGCGCGTATTCATGAGGATAAAGTGATTCTGGATCTGAGATGTATTCAAGAAGATGAAATGTATCAGCTTGGCGTGATTCTCAGCGAATTCGCAAATTAGTCGACAGCCATGTCTATATTTTATTTCTCTCGTCAAAACGAAAACAGGGGGCAATATTCCGATGCCAACCGTTAATTCCGAAGGTGTTGCAATAGATTATGAAGTCATTAATCCCCAGCATACCGATACGCCTGTATTCTTGATCACCGGGCTGGGTGGCATCCGCTCAGTATGGGCAAATCAAATCGAAGCATTTTCTGCTACGAGGCCTCTTATCCTTCATGACCACAGAGGAACGGGGAAAAGCGCTAAACCAAGCGGAGTATACAGCGTTCCCAACATGGCGAAAGACATCACCGCCATCATGGATGACCTTGAAATAGAAAAAGCGCATCTCGTCGGCAGTTCAACGGGGGGCGCCATTATCCAGATTATGTGTATTGACTATCCTGATCGTGTCAAAAGCGGGTCTATTGTAAGTTCCTGGCCCAGGAGCGACGCCTATTTCACCCGCCAGTTCAGCGTACGCAAAGAAGTTCTGCTCGAGATGGGATGGGAAACTTACACGAGATTCTCCACATTCACATTGCATAGCCCAAAGTTTTTTACTGACAACTTTCTGGCAATTCAAATGCAGGAAAACCAATCGATCGCCAACGCGCCTCCAGCCGAGATTATGGCCGAGAGAATCGACTGCATCATTGCGCATGATCAGTTGGACCGCTTAGGCCAAATTACATGTCCGGTGCTGGTGGCCGTCGCAAGAGACGACGTAGTAACTCCACCCTACTATTCTCATCAATTGTGTGATGCCATACCTGAGGCTGAATTGAAAGTTTTTGATGAAGGCGGTCATTTCGTATATATCGAGAAACCGGTTGAATTCAATGAAGCCATCCTGGAATTCATCCAACGTCATGACTAATCGATTTTTTCATTACTCGCCTATCAACCACGAAGGCGAAATCACCTTATGAAACATGTTGTTATCGGAACCGCCGGCCACATCGATCATGGCAAAACCTCTCTCGTCAAAGCATTGACAGGCACAGATACCGACCGCCTCAAAGAAGAAAAAGAGCGCGGCATCACCATCGAACTCGGGTTTGCCGAGTTGATTCTCGATAATGTCCACGCAGGAATCGTGGACGTTCCAGGCCATGAGCGATTCGTAAAAAATATGCTGGCGGGAGTCGGCGGCATCGATTTGGTCATGCTGATTGTTGCCGCCGATGAAGGCGTCATGCCGCAAACGAGGGAGCATTTGTCGATTTGCCGACTTCTCGGCGTAAAAACAGGGCTCATTGTTCTCACCAAAACAGATTTGGTCGAACCGGAATGGGTCGAACTTGTCACTGACGACATACAGTACTTCGTAAAAGATACTTTCCTGGAAGAAAAACCAATTGTGCCTGTTTCGGCTCAGACCGGTGATGGTCTGGAAAATCTCAAAAAAATATTGCACGAAATCGCCAATCAGGCACCCGCCAAAAGTGAAACAGGTATCTTTCGAATTCCGATTGACCGCGTTTTCACAATGCGTGGCTTCGGGGTTGTGATTACGGGAACCTTGTTCAGTGGGAGTGTGGCTGTAGGAGAGCAGGTTGAAGTTTATCCCAAGGCTCTTCAGGCGCGCGTTCGGGGCTTGCAAGTTCATGGGGAGTCCGTGGAAAAATCGACTGCCGGCCTCAGAACCGCCGTGAATCTCCAGGGTCTCGAACGCAACGAAGTGTTCAGAGGAGACATCATCGGTCATCGTGGTGAACTGAAAACGACGTACATGCTCGACGTTCACCTGGAACATCTGGCCGATGCCCCTCGCCCGCTGAAAACCCGGAATCGCATTCGGTTCCATGCAGGTACAGCTGAAATCATGGGCAGGATATCACTCATCGGGCGAGATGTACTCGAACCGGGAGATAGCACTTTTGCTCAAATACGACTTGAAGAACCTATCGTCGTACTACCCAGAGACCGATTCGTCATCAGGAGTTATTCGCCAATCATCACGATAGGTGGTGGGGAAATTCTGGATATCATGCCTCGCAAGCATAGGCGATTACGAAGTTCATCCATCGACCACCTGAAATCACTTTATCAAGGGGATGAGACGGAAAGACTGCTCATATTGCTTCGGGACTCACGGTTGAACGGGGTTGAACTCGAAGACATCACAGGCCGTCTCACGCTAAAGCCGAGCGACATCCGGAAAACCATTCAAGAATTATCAGCCCATGGAGAAGTGCAAATTATCGACCAAGCCAATTTCTTCTCCATGACTAGAGCGCATTTCAAAACAGCCCAAAACAACATTCTCTCTTTTTTGAGTGACTATCATGCGGAGAACCCTCTTCGCACAGGGGCACCCAGGGAAGAAGTTCGCGGCAAGGCGGGCGACATCAATGAAAAAATCTTCGCTGCTGCACTCAAGCATTTAAGCGAATCAAACGAAATCGTTGAAAATGGCGCCATTCTAAGACTCGCTTCCCATTCAGTAGAAATTGATGAAACGCTCGGAGAAGTGAAAACCAAACTGGAGTCGATTTTCAAAAATGCCCATTTTCAACCGCCGGCCGTCGAAGACGCATTTGCACAATGCGCCGGCAAAGGCAATTCGAATCAGAATGCCCTGCAAATTCTCATTGATGAAGGTGCTTTACTGCGACTGAAGGACAACATCATCTATCATCAACACGCATTGAGCGAAGCAGAAAACCTTCTTAAAGAGCATCTATCGCACAACAACGAAATTACAGCGGCGGAATTTCGAGATCTGTTGGGAATTACACGAAAACACGCCATACCTCTGCTTGAATATTTTGATACGGCACGAATTACGCTAAGAGTGGGAGATAAAAGAGTACTTCGGCCAGACGCGAGATAAAATCTCTAGATAAGGAATGAAAAATGCCTCTCGATAAAAATAAAATCAAACGGTTGCGGGCGGATGTGCCGGCCCTGACAAATCAAATTTACGTAAATTGGGGTGGCGGGGGACCATCGTCGAAATCAATTCTTCGTGAAATGGACAAGTTCACGAAACGCGATTTGGAACTCGGCTCGTTTCACCCGAAAATCAGGAATGAAACCACCAGGGCCCTAAAACGAACCCGAGAGAGCTGTGCGAAACTCATCGGCGCCGAAGCCTCCGAAATAGCCCTGACCAACAATACAACGGTCGGAATCAATTTAGCGGCAGCAGGACTAACTTGGAACCCAGGAGACGAGGTGATTGTCTCGGATTTGGAGCATCCGGGCGGCTACCTGCCCTGGTTGGTATGGCGGAAGAGAAATCCCATCAAGGTAAAACTGTTCAAGACCAGTCAAAATGATGATCAGCTTCTCCAAAATCTGGAAAAGGCCATCACCTCAAACACAAGGGTGGTTTGCGTGAGCCATATTTCGTGGCTGAATGGCAGGAGACTTCCTCTTGAAGCAATCGGCCGGATATGCGTCTCCGCAGGCGCCCTCCTCATCGTAGACGGCGCCCAGTCCGTAGGGCACATACCGGTCAAAATCAAAGACACCGGCGTAGATGTCTACACCATATCAGGCCAGAAATGGCTGATGGGTCCGGATGGCACGGGCGCCGTGTATATAAGGCGCGGAGCGGGCAAAAAGATTCAGCTTTCATCCGCCAGTTTTCGCTCAGCCCAAAAAAAGAGACTGAAAACCCTGTCTTTTACCCCTGAACCGAGCGCGATGCGCTATGAAGTCGGAACTCTCAATACACCCGGGTTCATTGGATTTCGGACTGCGGTCGAACATTTCAAGAGAACTGGGCCCGTATCCATCGAAAAAAGGATTCTGGCGCTGGCGAATCGCCTGCTGTCCCAGATACGTCCAATCAAGAATGTTGAGGTCATTACACCCGAAGGAGAAGCTCAGTCTGGCTTGGTTTCTTTTCGGATCAAAAACGTCGAATCCCAAAACGTGGTAGACAGACTATACAGAAAACACCAAATCATCCTCAGGGTAGTGGTAACGGAGCCTCCCGCCGTGAGAATATCCATTCATTATTTGAACACGGAAGATGAAATGGATTCGATAGCAAATGCGATAGACGCGATCGCGGCCGGCAGGAAAAAGGGATAAACGGAAATTACAATTCCTAACAAAATAGGCGGCGATGAGATTATCGCCGCCTATTTTGTTAGGCTCGTAATTATTTTTTCAGCGTTACGTTCACCGCCGTAGCGGCGCCACCCTTCACTGACACCTTCATGGATTTCTTGCCCAAAACCTCGTGCCAAATTTCAAGGGTATAGGAACCCGCGGGAACATCTTTTATCTCGAATTTCCCCCCGGAGCCCGTGATGCCGACATAGGGATTTTCCGCCACGACGATATACCCCTTCATCCAGTCATGAACATCACACGTCACTTTCAGGATGCCGGGCTTCTTGAAGTAGCGTGTCGACATTCTCAGCTTTTTCTTGAACTTGGGCTGGGCGATATTGGCTACCGAGTTTCCCGTCTTGCCAGGATGGGTGTGGACATTGTGGAGAATCTTGTCGCTGTTTTTCATCAACAGCTTCGTCTTTTGCTTCATCACCACCACGCGGGGCAGGTAGACGCATCCTTTTTGGTCAACCTCCGCTTTTTTCTGGCTCTTCGACCACTTCTTGCCGGATTTCACGCCTTTCAGGGACACGACGGCCCACACCACGCCGCCGTCCTTCACGACCAGACTTTCATCCTTAATCGGTTTTTTCGCGCAAACTTTCTTGTCTTTGTTCACGGATAAGGTTTTGAGTTTCGGGGCCGCGCCGTCGAACTTGATCGCTCCGGTAATCGAACCTCCGCCGCTCACCTTGCCTTCCTTATAAGCGTCTGCGGACCCGGCTAATGCGATGCTCAACAACACCGCAAACATCCAGCACAATTGAAAACGTTTGGGAATCATGCCTGCTCCTCTCAAAGAATTTTTCAGGTTGGCGACTACTGTTTTCAAAAGCGTGCGCCGCAACCATTCGCACACGAAATATTGGTGATTTCAGATGCAGAACCTTTCAAAATGACTTCAAATCGAATCGGAACCGCCAGGAACTTGCACCTGCTCCATTCAAGTAATGCACCTTTCACTTTTAGTCAACCCTCTTGGTGGCAGACTTCGGAATTCACCCGAATTCATTACGCAAACAAGCTGAATACCGCCATGAAAGAAAGCGTAGGTCCCGCCGTCAGAAGAGGCAAATCCATCTCACTAGCGCAAGCGACCCCACTGCCGTGATGTTTGCAACATGGCGGACTCTGGGGTATCTCTTTAAAGCCGACTTATGGCCGATATGATTGATTTTCCGGGAGTAAACAGTGAATCCGAACTTAAAAGACGCCAAAATGCCCGAAACGCTTGATGGATGGGCGATTCTGCACCATATCTTCAGGGTGAACTGGCCCGTCTGGAGCCGGCTGGAGAGCGCCCGGCAGCACCGCATCCTGGATGAAGCGACGGAATTCTTCACCTCCATCGCCCGTCCCGAATCCGGCGAGAGCGCACTATTCAGCCTGTTGGGCCACAAAGGCGATCTGTTGTTCCTGCATTTCAGGCCCACGCTCGATGCCCTGAATGAGGTCGAACTGGGGCTGCGGCGGCTGGCGCTTGCGGAATATATGGACGAGGCCACGTCCTACCTCTCGTTCCTGGAACTCGGCCTCTACGAAATGACCGTGAAGCTCCACTCACAGTTCGTCGATGAGGGTCTCGAGCCGGGGAGCGACGAGTGGAAGTCAAAATGGGCCGAAGAGATGGACAACCAGCGTGAGCGCATGAAAGAGCGCCTCTACATGGATATCCCCAAAACGAGGTATCTGTGCTTCTACCCGATGAACAAGCGCAGGGGCGAGGAGAAGAACTGGTACGGCCTGCCCATCGAGGAACGCCAGCAGATGATGCGCGAACACGGCTTCGTCGGCAGGCGGTACGCAGGGCGCGTACAGCAAATCATCACGGGCAGCATCGGCTTCGACGACTGGGAGTGGGGCGTGTATCTGTTCTCGCAAGACCCGCTCGTATTCAAGCGCCTCGTATACGAAATGCGCTTCGATGAGGCCAGCGTCTGGTATGGCGAGTTCGGCCCCTTCTATACCGGGCTGCGCGTCATGCCGCATCATTTGAAAAGCATATTCCGCGGCTCAGTTCCTTCCCTCGAATCGCCGTAAGACGAACGATTTCAAAGAACAGGACCTTCATGGCGAATGTTCTTATCGTAGGATGCGGCTATGTCGGCGAGGCGCTCGGGGCTGTGCTCGCAGGTGAGGGCCACTTCGTCCGGGGCATGCGCCGGAATCCCGAAAATCTGCCCGAATCCATCAAGCCGCTGAGCGCGGACGTCCACGACAAGAACCTGGGCGGCCTCCTCCCCGATGGCCTCGATTTCATCTTCTACACCCTCTCCTCGGGAGGCGGCGGCGAGGCCGGCTACCGGGCGGCGTATGCCGACGGCCCGAAAAATCTCATACAAGCTCTTGATAAAAAAGGAGAAAGACCCAGGCGAATCTTCTTCACGTCGAGCACGGCCGTCTACGCGCAAACAGACGGCAGCCGGGTGGATGAGGAATCACCCACGCTGCCGACACATTACGCGGGCCGCATCCTGCTGGAAGGCGAGCGGATATTGCGGGAGAGTGGCTACGCCGCCACAATCCTCCGTCTTTCAGGCATTTACGGCCCCGGACGCACGCGCCTGATAGACTCTGTCCGGGCGGGCCGGGCCGAAGTCCACAAGGGTTCGCCCCGCTTCACGAACCGAATCCACCGCGATGACTGCGCGGGCGCGCTGGCCCACCTCATGAAGGTGGACGCGCCGGCTGAGGTATACGTCGGCGTCGACGATGAGCCCGCCGATCGGCGTAAAGTGTTGATTTGGCTGGCCGAACGGCTGGGCGTCCCGCACCCGCGCGAAATCGGGGGCGGTGAAACTCCCTCCGCGCGCGCGGCGACGAACAAGAGATGCTCGAACGCCAGGCTCAAATCCAGCGGCTACCGCTTTCTCTATCCGTCTTATAGGGAGGGCTACGCCGAAATGATCGCGGAGATGAAAATCACGTAAATAGAAGTAATATCAATCATTTAGAAGGACTCTTAAATCCTTCCTCAGCTTCTCGAGTGATTCCGCGTCGTTGCTGTGGTAATAGCCCCGGATGGTGAAGTTCCTGTCGATGAGCACGAAGCGCGAGCTGTGGGAGATCAGGATTCCCGGTGTCTTCCCGCCCTCTTCATGACCGGGATGATGCGCGTAGGCGCTGGGCAGCAGAAGCCGGAAAGCCCGCTCACCGATGGAGCCGGAGGGGAGCGCGGCTCGTTTGGTGGCATAGCTCAGGCGAAAGCCCTTGAGAGCTAACTCTTTGATTTCTTTCTCTTTACCCGTCAGAAAGAACCACCGCGCCCTGTCCGCGCCGAACTTGCGCGCATAGGCCGAAAGGAGCGCCGCCTTATCGTGCGACGGGTCGGTGGTGATGGATATCTGCCGGAAATCCTGATGCCCCGAGAACGCCCTCTGGAGCCGCCGCATCTCGCTCGTCTGGAGGGGACAGGTATCCTCGCACCGCGTGTAGATGAAGTCCGCCACCCAGACTTTCCCACTGAGACGTTCCCTCGCAAACTTCCGCCCCGATGCGTCAACCAGCGCAAAATCAGGCAGTTGCGAGTACACGGGCAGGCTCTCGAAGAAGCTTCTCTCGAGCCAGCGCCACGCGGGCGCGCCCGCCAGGCCGACGAGGACGCCCAGCGTGGCCATCAGTATCATGCGCCGCGCCATGAAAGTTTCTCCCCGAAAACCCCAGTGAAATCAGGCCCTTGCGCCCACCCGCATTTTTACAATTCGCGCGCGCCTGCGCAAGGCGCGCCGGGGGATTTCCGCCCCGCAACTCCCCGCAAATCCGCGCATTTGCCGTTATCTTGAGATGCGCGGGCCATGGCAGAATTCCCCTGCGCTTGAGTGTGGCTGCGGCGGAATCCGGCTGTCGAAACTGGTTTTCGCGCACGCTTTCCACCCCCGCGGCAGCCCGCATTTGCGCGCATTTCCCCTCGAAAATTTACGGAAATTTATCGAAAAACCCCGTGAATTTATCTAATTTTTCGGAAATTATTATTTGCATTTCGCGCCTCCCGCGCCTCGCCCGGGCGGCGGCCCGATTCCGCCGCCTGAAGAACGAAGGCCGACGGACGGCCTCTCCAGCATACCCCATCGACGCGAAAGTCCCCCGACGGCAAATGCGGGCAGATGCGCCTTCGCCTCGATGAGCGGAACCGGAGATCGTGGTTTTTGGGCGTTACGCTCGGTGCGCCGCTCGATATTCCCGCGGCGCGGTTCAGGCAGGGGAAGTCTCGTCGCCCTCGCCGAGAGTGCGTTGCATGATCACGCAGTCGAGCCATCGGCCGTGCTTGAAGCCGACCGATTGAAGGACGCCTGCGAGCCGGAAGCCGGCTCGCTCGTGCAACTTGACGGAAGCCGCGTTCGCCGAGTCGCCGATGACGGCGACCATCTGGCGCAAGCCCGATTGAGCGCATGAATCGACCAGCCTGTCGAGCAGCGCCGCACCGAGGCCCCGGCGCAAGGCGCCGCCATCGACGTAGACCGAGTTTTCGACGGTATGGCGGTAGGCCGGTCTTTGGTGGTAAGGCGCTGCGTAGGCGTAACCCCGCACGGCGCCTTCGACCTCCGCGACGAACCAGGGGAGGCCCCTCTCCCTTGCGGCGCGGAAGCGGCGGCGCATCTCCTCGACATCAGGAGGCTCCTCCTCGAACGAGGCCGTCCCGTGCAGCACGTGATGGGCGTAAATTTCGCAGATGGCGGGCAGGTCGTCTTCCGTGGCGTCGCGGACGAGCGGCTCCGCTTTCGAATCGGCCATCACAGTCATAGGCGCTCCCCGATATCGTCAAGCCCTGGATTCCGCGAGCGGGGCGTTCCCGGCGCGCGGTGGTCGGATGCCGTAGTATATACACGGGATGGGCGTTGTTCGAGATAAAGGCCGCGCCCGGTGCGGTGTCGCGCACGACCGCGGCGTGGTATTATCAATCCTTCACCTAACCCGTTCGAGGACACACCATGAAGCGCGTGATCGTTCCAGGAGACTGCCCGGCCTCCCCGAAAGCGCAGTCAGAAGCAATCGAGACCGAACACCTGCTCTTCTTCGCCGGACAAATGGCAACGGACTACGCCACCGGCGTCGCGCCCCAGGCCGCCGTGGACCCCGACAATCCGTTCGCCGGCCCGCCGCCGATGGCGCGGCAGACCCACGTCATACTCCAGCGGATGGGGGAGATCCTCGAATGCGCGGGTCTCGGGTTCGAGGACCTGATCCGCATCGAGCAGTTCATCACCGGCCGCGAGCAGGCCGCGTGGTATTCCGCGACGAGGCAAAGCTATATGTCCAAGGCGCACCCGACCAGTACGCGGGTGGTGGCGAAAGGCCTGGAAGTGCCCGATGCGCTCATCGCATGCGACGGATTTGCGCTCAGACCTGAGTCGGGATGGAAAAAACAAACGCACGACCTCGAAATCGTGCCCGGCTCCCTGACCGGCTACCCCGCGGCCATGTCCGCCGGGCCTTTCGTGCTCATGCCGGGCATGATCGCCACCGATTACGCGACCGGGATCCACCCCGACGCCCGCGTCGACCCGGTTTTCTGGCACCAGTCCGCCATCAAGCGTCAGACCGAGTACATCCTCCGCACCAAACGGAAGGTGCTGAACGAACTGGGCCTCGACCTCGAGAACGTCGTTCAGACCTCGGTTTATCTCACCCACATGGAGGATCTTCCGGCGGTGGATCACGTATGGCGCGAGTTCTTCGCAGACGACCCGCCCGCGCGCAGCGTCATCCCCTGCGACGATCTGGCCATCGGCGGCTCCCGCATCGAGGTCAGCTCCATCTCACTCCGCCCGGACGGCGGGCTGGAGCGGCGAACGATACTATCGCCCGACGCTCCGCCTCCCCTCTTCCATGAGCCGCACGCCGTCAAGACGGGCCCGTACCTCTGGCTCTCGACGCAGATCGCCGTAGGCGAAAACGGCCTCGCGCCCGAGGTTCGCGTGAACCCCGGGCTCCCCTGGCATTCCTCGCTAATCAGACTCCAGACCGAATACATACTCAATAACGCGGACGCCATCTGCCGCGCGGCGGGAGGCAGCCTCTCCGACGTCATCAGAAGCCAGACCGTGTTCCACGACATGAGCGATCTGCACGGCGCGTTCGAAGTATGGGGCGGCGCATTCGCGGACGCCCCGCCGGTGAATATGAGCGCGCAGACCGCCACGCCGATGCCCGTGCCCGGATGCCGGATTCTGGCGTCGCTTGCGGCCTACATCCCGGATTGAGAAGCGAGGCCTCGCACTGCCCGGCGACGAGGCCGGGTACTCCCTCGATACGGCGCGCAAGCGCGCCTACTCGGGATGAGAGGTTCGGAGGGAATCATGCTTCCCTCGCCCTCCCTCGGCTTGAAACCAACCCCCCTGGCCCCCTTATCTGGGGGTAAAAGCGATGTCCCCATCTGCGACCTCCACAAACCGTCAACGCCTCTTTCCTCACCCTGAGTAGCGGCGAAGCCGCGTATCGAAGGGCCCGTCCACCTGAAGCTACAAGGCATTGCCTTTTCTTCAAGGGATTGTTGAAAAAGCCCGGAGATGGAGGTTTTGCCGTCATTCCGAGCGAGGAGGGCTTGTTGAAGAGAGCAACCCCCTTGAGAGGGAAACCCCATAAAGTCAACCCCCCCTACCCCCCCTTGTCAGGGGGGCAAGAAACAGCAAAACCTCCTCTGCCCGGCGGGGGCGCATCGCTTTTTTATACCCCCTTGCCGGGAGGCGTCGCTTTTTTCTCACCCCTTCTTGTCGGGAAGGTTTTTTATACCCCCCTGACAAGGGGGGGTAGGGGGGGTTGGTTTTCAAGGCAGGGGGAGGACGAACGGGGTGGCTTTTTCATCGGGCATTCCCCTCGGGATGCCCGACCCTCAAGGGGGGAGTGAAAATTCAGAGCGCTCTCTCTGTGGGGCTTTTTCAACACCGCCCATGACCCGGTATTCCGGGAGGGAAAGATGCTTCGCTCGTGGTTTGTTCTGCGCATATTATCTGCTAGGATCACTGACATACATAAATCACTAATATACATAAGATAAAGCGCGCTTGAGATTTCGGGTGACCGACGAGGCATCGAATCAGGAACGCGATTGTTCGTATTGATTCGATTTGACGCGACAGGTTTCCACTTTCGCCGTCATTTCTACGCGGGCTGTGTTCGCCGGGCTGCGGCCCGGCCAGGAGAGGGAGTCGAGATATGGAGCAGGCGACGGGCATGGGCGAGCATCGAGAGAAGGTCTTTGCGGCGATCGACAAGGGACGCCTCAAGAAGCTGGGAATGGACCTGGTCGACATCTGGAGTCCCACGGGGGAGGAGAGCGAGATCGCCCACTTCCTCGGCGAACGCTACGAGTCCATCGGGCTCGCCTCGCGCCTCCAGGAGTTCGAGACGGATCGGTTCAACGCGCTGGGCACCCTGCAGGGCGACGGCACCGGAATCGAATTTCTCTTCTGCGGACATATCGACACCTCCTACTCGGGCAAGGAGCCCGGCCTCCCCAAGCTCCCCGCCTACCAGCCCAGCGCATGGAGCGAGACCGACCCCGCTACGGGCGAGGAATGGATATACGGCCTGGGCATCTACAACATGAAGGGCGCGATCGCCTGCTACGTCGAGGCCTTGAACGCCATCCAGAGCGCGGGCGTGAAACTCAAGGGGAACGTCACCGTCGGGGCGGTGGGCGGCGAGATCGAGATGGGCGCGGTCGACCAGTACCAGGGCAAGCACTACCGGGGCGGCGGCTGTGGCGCCTGCTATCTGGCCACCCACGGCGGCAGCGCCGACATGGCGGTCATCGGCGAGCCCTCGGAGATGCGGGTGGTTCTCGGTCACATGGGCTACGTCTATCACAAGATCACCGTCTACGGGACGCCGGCCCACACGACCTACGCGCACAACGCGGTCAACGCCATTTTGAAGATGAAGAAAATCCTCGACGCCCTGGAGCGCTGGGCGCCCAAGTACCGCGAAGCGCACCCTTACGGCAATTCGAACGCCAACGTGAACATTGCGGCCATCGAGGGCGGCTGGCCCTGGCGGTGCAGCCGCACTCCCGTTTTCTGCAACCTCTATCTGGATACGCGCCTCTTGCCCAGGCAGCACCCCCTGGAGATCAAGCGCGAGATTCAGGACATCATCGAAGAGATCGTAGCCGGAGACCCCGACCTCAAGGTGGACCTCGAGATGTACATGTCCAACCCGGGCGCGGAGATCGAAGATGACGAATACATATACGGCGCCATCAAGCGCGCCCACAAGTCGGTGCACGGCCAGGATCCGGAAACGGTGACCGAGGGCTGGATTTCGGACGCCTCACACATCACGCGCTACGGCATTCCCGCGCTCAATTACGGACCCTCCGGCAGGACCCGCTCGGGGGTGCCGGGGTGGGACCCGAACATCGGCGAGCACGTGAGCCTGGAGGACCTCTACCAGACCACGAAGGTCTATGCGAGCTTGCTGCTTGACGTTTGCGGCAAGCCGAGGGAGGAAATCCTCCCCCACATCCAGCGGAAAATCGATCAGCAGCGACATAGCACGGTCACGCTCTAGCCCCGCGGGAGGTGGAAGGCGAATGCGTAGAAGGGGATACGGATTTCCCCCGGGGTATTCAGTCGGACGTCTCGCGGCGTCCGGCCCGGAGGACTGGAACTCGGGTTTCACGCGAACGTCCGGGGAAGTTCCGGGCGATGTGCGTTTTTCGAGGCTATCACAACAGGGAGGGTGAGCAATGCGTCACACGGAAAGCAGGAAACGCTTGTTTGTGGTGATTTTACTGGCGGCATTCGTCTTGGCTGTGGCCGTTCCCTCGTGGGCGGCTCCCAAGAAGTCGCAGTACACCTACCTCATCGGCTCCACGCCCCAGTTCGCGCCGATGGTGACTGCGGTCCACAAGGGGTTCTACAAGAAGCTGGGGCTCAACGTGAAACTCAAGAAATTCACCTCGGGCGGCGTCGCCGCGCAGTCGTTCATCGCGGGGCGGGGTGACTTCGTGAACACGGGGGACTGGCCCGCCGTACGCACCTGGCTCCAGACCAAGGGCAAGATCGTCGGGCTCCATCCCTCCGCGCACTACACGGAGCTTTCGGTGGTGGTCGCCAAAAAAGGGATCAAGGGCGCCAAGGATTTCATCGGCAAGACGATGGGCGTATGGCTGGGGACGACGTCTGAGTTCTTCGCGGCCAAATATCTCGACGCCAATGGCGTCAAGCTCTCCGACGTGAAGTACAAGAACGTCAAGCCGGCCGAGATGGTCGTCGCCCTCGACCGGGGCGACCTGGACGGCTTTACGATCTGGCAGCCCTTCGGCTGGCGGTCGGTCGAGGTGTCGGGTGCGGACAAGGTGCACATCCTGAGCACCGGCAAGGGTTTCTTCACCGAATACATGGTCACGTCCGCCCGCAAGGACCTCATCGAGAACGACTTTGATGCCGTGACGGCTCTGATCAAGGGGACGATCCAGGGCGCCGAATTCTCCGCGAAGAACGTCGACGAAGCGGCGAAGATCGTGGGCAAGGAGTTCAAAGTCCCTGCTGACAAGGCCAGGCGGATGATCCGGGTCATGAACATGGACGTAGCCTATACGCCGCAATTTCGAAAAGACATGGACGGTCTCAACAACTTCATGATCTCGAAGGGCAAGTCCAAGGCCAAGGTGAACTGGAGCACGCTCTTTGACACGCGGGGCCTGAAGTCGGTGAGCCCCAAGCTCATCAAGTAGGCGCCGTTAGATAACGCGGTTTTCCCCGCCTCCGGCCGGCCAAACGGCCCGGGGGCGGGGACGAGGAGGCGGAGTGAGCTGGCGGGTCTTACGCCTGGAGGGCGTGGGGAAGGATTTTACCCGCGCCGACGGGGGCGTCGCGCAGGTGTTGCGGGACGTCACCCTGACAGTGGAGCGGGGGTCTTTTTTCACCCTCCTCGGACCGAGCGGGTGCGGCAAATCCACCCTCCTCAACATTGTCGCCGGCTTTGAGGAAGCTACGACAGGAGGCGTTTCCCTCGACAATAACCCCGTCACCGCACCCGGAACGGACAGGACGGTCATATTCCAGGACGTCAGCAACGCCCTCTTCCCCTGGATGAACGCGCGCGAAAACGTGGAGTTCGGTCCGAAGATGGCCCGCCTCGGCGCTCAGGTGCGCAATGAGCGGGCCGACAAGTATCTCCGCCTCGTGGGCCTCGACGCCGATAGCGGGAAGTTTCCCTTCGAGCTTTCGGGCGGGATGAAGCAGCGCATCCAGATTGCCCGCGCGCTGGCGAACGACCCGGACATCCTCCTCATGGACGAGCCTTTCGCGGCGCTGGACGCGATCACGAAGAAACACCTTCAGATTGAATTCCGCAAAATCTGGGACGAGACGGGCAAGACCATTTTCTACATCACCCACGACATCTTCGAGGCGCTTCTTCTGAGCACCCACCTGGCGGTGATGACGGCCGGTCCGGAGGCGGGGATCAAGGAGGTCTTTCAGCTCGACCTGAAAGAGCCCCGCTCTCCGTCTAATCCCGATTTCGCCGCCATGTACAGCCGGGTCGAGTCGCTCATCGACGAAGAAGTGCAGAGGATGCGCGCCCGGTGAACCCCCCGAAGTTATTTTTAAGAGCGCTATCGGTCGTCGGGGCGCTCGCCCTGTGGTGGCTGAGCAGCGGCACCATCTTCAACCCGATCCTGGTGCCCCCGCCGCACAAGGTCGCCGTGAACCTCTGGGAGATGACGGCGGACGGCGAGATACTCTTTCACGCCTGGGCCAGCCTCCGGCGCGTGATCGTCGGTTATGCGTTCGGTTCCGTCCTGGGGATTCTCACGGGAGTCGCCGTTGCGCGGATCCGGATTGCCGAGGACATGCTCGAGCCCCCCCTCCAGTTCGTGCGCAACATTACGCCGGTCGCCATCATTCCGCTGGCGGTGAACGCCTTCGGCCTGGAGGAGCCCAGCAAGTATTTCGTCATCATCTATTCGACCATCATTCCGGTCGTCTTCAACACCGCAGCGGGAGTGGCGTCCACCCCCCAGATTCGCGTCCGCGCGGCCATGTGCCTGGGCGCGGGGCGTTGGGACATCTTCGCGCGCGTGGTGCTGCCCTCGGCCTGGCCGTTCATCCTCACCGGGCTGCGGGTCGCGCTCGGCTTCGCGTTCATGGGCGTGGTGGCCGCGGAGATGATCGCGGCCGAGACCGGCGTGGGCTACCTCATCATGCAAAGCCGGAACATGCTGCTTCCCGAGCAGATGTTCTCGGGTCTGTTCCTGCTGGGCCTGATCGGGCTCGTGACGGATCGCGCCTTCCAGTTCACCATCGGCAGGCTCATGCGTCGCTACATGCTGCAGACGGCAGCGTTCGACTGAGGCGGAAAGGGAGGTCGGGACGAATGAATACGGGCAAGCTGGCGAGGCTGTCGGTTTCGATCCTGGTATTCGTCGGGGTCTGGTGGATGACGAGCGGGACCTTCTTCGAGGCCGCGATCGTACCCTCCCCCGTCTCGGTGGCCGGGAAACTCGCCGAGATGATCTGGAACACCGAACTGTTCGCCCACCTCGGAGCGAGCCTGAGGCGCATCGTCTTAGGCTACGCCCTGGGCTGCGTCATCGGGATAACGGTCGGGGTGGCGACCGGGGCGATTCGCCTGGCCCGGGACCTCATCGAGCCGCCCCTGGAGTTCTGCCGGAACATCCCGCCGGTGGCCCTCATTCCGCTGGTCGTCTCCATATTCGGCATCGGCGAGATCGGAAAGTACTTCATCATCTCCTACGCCGCGGGGATCGCGGTGCTGTTCAACACCGCGGCAGGCGTTGCCTCCACCCCCCAGATCCGGGTGCGTGCCGCCCTTTGCCTGGGCGCGCGCAAACAAGACGTCTTTTTGCGCATTGTCCTGCCGTCGGCCTGGCCCCACATCCTCACCGGGCTGCGGATCGCGCTGGGCTTTTCCTTCATGGGCGTCGTGGCAGCGGAGATGCTGGCTGCGGACCAGGGCATCGGCTTCCTCATCATGCAGAGCACGAACATCATCGCGCCCGCCGAGATGTTCGTCGGTTTCTTGATGCTGGGTTCGTTCGGCCTCATCACCGATCAGCTCTTCCGGATGACCATCCACAGGCTCATGCGGCGCTACATGATTCCCCTGGCATGACATATGAATGAAACGTAGGCCGCGAGCTGCCTGGCGGGTGGTCGCCGTCATCGGCGACGGCGCGAATGCGGCCTCCATCACGCTGCACGGGCGCGCCGGATTCAGGCTCGTCGGCGCTCTTGAGTCTATCGGATTCAAGCACGGCCGATGGCTCGACCGTGTGATCATGCAGCGCGTCCTGGGCGAGGGCGACGAGACCTCGCCGGTTTGAGTCGCTCCACGGGGGGTATCGCCCGACTGGATTAAAGAAGAGACGCCACGCTGCTCCACGGCGTGAAGCCTTTGCGCTGATGAGTGGAACGAACGTGATAAGCCGCCTTTTCATTCACACATGTATCAACGGTTTCTTGCCCCGTTGATCATTTGCTCCACTTCTTTGTTTGCTCTGACGTAGATGATACTGACCTGGGGATGCGTGTTCTTATAGACCCTGAAAATTTCATCCGCGAAAGCCTGTCCGATTCTTTGGATTCCCTTGAAGTCGAGAAGGACTTCCCTGAAGCCATCGAGGCGCATCAGCAATCTCTTCGCCTGGGAGCGGGAAATAAGCTCTTCTCCCTCATACAGGAGAAGTTGAAGAGGAACGTGGGTTCTGGAAAAATCCAGGTCTTCCTCTCCGGCGGCGAATTTCTCGAAAATTTCCAGCGACGTTCTTCGGGTCTTTGTATTTATTGCCAACCTGATGATGGTTCCCTGAAGGCTCTCTCCCTCCGACGTTTCAATCAGCCAGTCATCCTCATCGTTTTCGCGTAAAAAACAAAGGGTTCCCGAAATAATGGTAAACCTGTCGAACATTCGCGAAGTATAAAATATCCCCTCGCCGGTATGTTTCTCCTCGTCAGTCGTGAGTTTTCCTTTCGATAGTTCCAAAAGGGCGTGGCGTGGATCATGCAAGTCGAACTCCGTCTGGATCTTCCTGAAAATTCCAACGCCTGCGTCCATCACATCAATCGTGATGTTCGTCGCAGTTCGAGACAGGTGAACCCTGGCTTCTTTCGACTCCGAATGGTCAATCACGTTGTTCAACATTTCCGTGAAACCGAAATAACAAATGCCATATATGTTCTCGGGAAGTTCTTTCAGGTGGGGTCGTACATATTCACGCCAAACGCGGTCTTCCTCGATTTCATCGACCTTGAACCTCCAGTTCTCATCCAGGATTTTTCGCAGAGTATACCTGCGCGCACTCGTTGTACCGCTCGATTCCAGGAAACTGCCATCAACGAGCGATCTCAAGTGCTTGCTCACGGCTGACCTGGAAACCCCGAATCTCTCGGAAGTCACCCTCGCGATATCCCGAGAGTGCTTTTCAACATTATCGAGGATATACTCTCTTATCCTTTCGGTTTGTCTGACTTTGGCCATATAAAACAACCTCTTTGAAACTTTTTTATTTTTATTTACCACATTACATGAGAAACTGTATACTTTTTGCTAATATATTTGCAACTACCAGGTTATTCTTTGCAATTTTTATGGAAATTCTTGCTGGTTGAGTGACTGAAAGCAGGTAATGTGGATTATTTCATCAGCCTGGATGCCATGCTCGCAACAAGGGACAAATACACCTCCCCCCCCTACACCCCCAGGATCTTCTTCGCTGTCTCCCGCGCCTCCTCCAGGGTCTCGACGATGCGCTCCCCGGGCGCGTCACGAAGGACGTCGAACGCGCGGAGGGTGTGCGCGACGTCGCCCCCGAGGCCCATCACGATGAACGCGGTGCGCTCCTGCGCGGCGATGTCCATGAGCCGCCTGATGAGCATGGCCGCGCTGTCATCGAGATAGGTGGCGCCCGAAAAATCGAAGATGACGACCTCGTGATCCTTGATGTCCGCGCTGATGGCCGCGACCAGTTCGTGAGATGAGGCGACGGTGAAGCTCCCCCGGAGCCCCACCAGGCCGACGCGCGCCGCATACGGGTTCACCGAGGCCGCGTCCTGATGTTCTCCAAAGAAAATGTGGTCGAGCATCGGCACGGAGACCACGTTGTCGATCTCGAGGCGCTCGAGATGTTTCGCGTGGGCCATTCCAGCGGCGATGAGGCCTATCGCCACGGCGGTCAGCAGATCGACGAACACCGTGAGGCCGAGCGTCATCAGCATGACGAAGAGATGCTCGCGCCGGATGTGGCGCACCCGCGCGAGCAGCCGCCAGTCGACGATGTCCCAGCCCACCTTCATCAGAACGCCCGCCAGAGCGGCGAGCGGAATCGACTCGACGTACCGACCGAGACCGAGCAGGAGCGCCAGCAGGAGCACGGCGCGAAGTATGCCCGAGACCCGCGTCTGCCCGCCTGCGCGGATGTTCGTCACCGTGCTCACGGTGGCCCCGGCGCCGGGGAGTCCGCCGATGAGACCCGCGGCCACGTTGCCGATGCCCTGACCCACCAGTTCGCGGCTCGGGTTGTGGCGCGAGCCGGTGAGCGAATCGGCCACCAAGGCGGCGAGAAGGCTGTCGATGGAGCCCAGCAGGGCGAGGACGATCGCCGGTTGCAGGGCGCCTGCCAGGAAAGCGGCGGAGGGCAAACCCAGTTCCAGTCCCGGAAGCCCCGCCGGCATCCGCCCGATGGTGGGCGCGTCGCTCAGCCAGAAGACGCCCAGAAGCCAGCCGACCACGAGCGCCATAAGGGGAGGAGGCAAAAACCTCGCAAAGCGGCGCGGCCAGAAGGCGAAGGCGGCGAGCGCGGCGGCGCCGACGCCCAGGGCGTCCGCGTTGATCCCGGCCAGCGCCTCGGGGAGCGCGCGGATTGCGCCCATGAAGCCCCCCGGCGCGGGCGGCGCGCCGAGAAAGGGCAAGGCCTCGATCGCCATGATGATGACGCCGATGCCGGACATGAAGCCCGAGACGACCACGTGGGGCGTGTAGACCACGAAGCGCCCGGCGCCCAGCGCGCCCAGAAGCACCTGCAGCAGGCCGCCCAGAACGACGATGCTCAGGGCTTCGGCCAAGTTCGTTGCGTGGGTGGTGACGATGACCGCCATGGCGACGGTCATCGAAGGCGCAGGTCCCGAGATGACGGCTCGCGAGCCGCCGAAGAGCGCCGCGAAAAAACCGAGCGCTATCGCGCCATAGAGTCCCGCCGCCGCGCCCAGGCCTGAGGCCACGCCGAAAGAGAGCGCGAAGGGAAGCGCCACCACAGTCGAGGTGAGGCCGCCGTAGACGTCTCCGCGAAACGTCTGGAGATCGTAGTTCACGGGAGGAACCCCTTTTCCATCATGTGACGCATCCCACGCCTCAAACCCCCACGAGAGGCTTCGCGATCTCTCGCGCCAGGTCCAGGTTCTCCACGATTCGCTCATCCGGCACCTCGCGCAGGACGTCGAGCGCATCGAGGGTCTCCGCCACGTCGCCCGAAAGCCCGATGACGATGGACTCTGTGTCTTCTTCGGTGGCGACTTCGATGAGCTGCTTGATGACCATGGCGGCGCTGTCGTCGATGTAGGTGGCGTCCGTGAAATTGAAGATGACGACTTCATGATCCTTGATGTCGAGGCTTATCGTCCGGACCAGCTTTTTGGACGACGCGACGGTGAAGCTCCCCCGGAGCGCCACCATGCCGACGCGCGCCTCGAACGGGTCGACGCCTTCCACCTCTTCTCCCTCGTAGAGGAACATCTGGTCCAGCAGTGGCACGGAGACCACGCTGTCGAGCTCCAGGTTCTCGAGTTGTCCCGCGTGGGCCAGGCCCGCGACGATGAGGCCGATCGCCACGGCGCTTATCAGGTCGACGAACACCGTGAGCAACAGCGTCGTCAGGAGGACGAACAGGTGTTCGCGCTTGATGCGGTGGAGGCGGGTGAGCAGACCCCAGTCGATGATGTCCCAGCCCACCTTGATCAGAACGCCCGCGAGAGCGGCGAGTGGAATCGATTCCACGTACGGCCCGAGGCCCAGCAGGATCGCCAGCAGGAACACCGCGAATATCGCACCCGCCGCCCGGGTCCGCCCGCCGGAGCGTATGTTGGGCACGGTGTAGACGGGGGTGCCTGCGCCGGGCAGTCCGCCGATGAGGCCCGCCGCCGCGTTGCCCACGCCCTGGCCGATGAGTTCGCGGTCCGGGTCGTGGCTCGTGCGGGTCATCGAGTCGGCCACCAGGCAGGTGAGAAGGCTCACCACCGAGCCGATCAGGGCGAGAATGAGCGCGGGCTCCACAGCGTGCGCCAGAAAGCCCGGGGAGGGCAGCCCGATTTGCAGCCCCGGCAAACCCGTCGGCACCCTCCCGATGACGGGCGCATCGTGCAGCCACAAGACGCCGATGAGCGTTCCGGCGAAAAGTCCCACCAGGGGCGTGGGAAGAATTTTCCGGAATCGCGGCGGCCAGAAGACCGCGACGCCGAGCGTGACGAGCCCGACCCCGAAAGCGCTCGGGTTGAGGTCGCGCACCGCCTCGGGCAGCGCGAAAATCATGCCGACGGCGCCGCCGGGCGCGGGCGCCGAGCCGAGAAATGGCAGCACCTGAATCGCCATCACGAGGACGCCGATCCCGGACATGAAGCCCGAGACGACCACATAGGGCGTGTAGGCCACGAAGCGGCCGAGCTTCAATACGCCAAGGAGGGCTTGCAGGAGACCGCCCATCACGACGACCGTCAGGGCTTCGGTGAGATCTTTCGCATACGTGGAGATGACGACCGCCATCACGATGGCCATCGGCGCAGTGGGGCCGGAAATCTGGGTCGCCGTTCCGCCGAAGACGGCCGCGAAAAAGCCCACCGCAATCGCGCCGTACAGCCCCGCCGCAGCCCCCATGCCGGACGCCACGCCGTAGGCCAGAGACAGCGGCAAGGCCACCACCATGGCGGTGACGCCCCCGAAAAGGTCTCCGCGAAGCGTATCGAAATCGTATTTCAATTTCACGCGATTATACCCCTTCGCGCTTCGTTCCCGGGCGATTGTCGTGATCATCGCATGTTCTTCGACAGCATATCACACCACCGTCGTATCGTGAGCGAGCGTGCGGGGGCATCACAGGGCCTGCTTCCCCGCGCCCGCCGTTTGATGGTATGAATGGCGCGGCTTCATCGTTCAACCATTCCCCCACCCTGGAATCCGCATGAGCGCACGCGCCAACATCCTCATCATCGCGTCGAGCCATTCGGTGAACTCGCTCTACAACCGGATACTGACGCCCATCCTCCCGCTCATCATGGCGGATTTCGGGCTGAACTACGCGCAGACGGGCCTCATCGCCTCCGTCTACGCCCTCTCGAGCAGCCTGTTTCAGCTGCCGATTTCCTTTCTGGGGGATTTCACCGGAAGAACCCGACTCATTCTTGGGTTCTCCCTTCTCTTCAACGCCCTGCCCGCCTGGTTCTACGGCTATTCGAGCACCTACGCGGCGCTCCTCACCTTCGTCTTCCTGAGTGGACTGGGCTGTTCGGCCTATCACCCCGCGGCGGTTTCGATGATCGCCGCAGAAAGTCCCAAAAACCGCGGCCTCGCCATGGGGCTTTTCAAGGCGGGCGGTGATTTCGGCAGCATCGTGACGCCCGTGGCCATGGGCTGGCTCACGGTCTACCTCGCGAGCTGGCGGGCCGCGGCGCAGTATTTCGTGCTGCCGGGCATCGCGTGCGCGCTCCTCATCTGGCTGCGGTTTCAGGACGTGCCCAGCGAGCGGAAGTCGATGGCCAAGGAGGCCAAGTCGACTTTCAGCGAGCTTCTGGGCGATAAATTCATGATCCTGATGACGCTGCTCTCCTCCTGCCGGGTGATGGGCTTGAGGGGCATCATGACGTTCCTGCCGCTGCTGCTGGCCGAGGGGCTGGGGCTGGGCACCATCGAGGTGGGCTGGGCCATCACGGCCTATTTCCTGGTCGGCACGGTCTTCGCCGTGATATGGGGGAAATACACCGACCCCAGGAAAGAGACGCGCGTCATCCTCTTCATGATGGCGACGAGCGCTCTCTCCCTCGCATTCCTGTCGCAAGCCGAATCCGCAGTCATCTTCTTCGGCCTGCTCGCGCTCCTGGGCGCGTGCCTGAACCCCTCCCAGAGCCTCATGCTCACCCTCACCACCGGCGTGGTCCGCGAGAAAAACCGCACCAGCGCCATCGGCCTCATGTACACGGCGAACGAGGCGGCCTCGGTCATGTCGCCCTTCCTGGGGGGGCTCATCGCCCAGGCGGTGGGCTTGAGGCAATCGTTCCTCTTCTACGCCCTGCTCTGTCTCATCGCCACGAGCCTCGCCTGGCTCATTCACACCGAACAGAAAAGACGCGCGCGTGAGCGCCGCCTGAAATCTTTACAGGCAAGCGCCCGTTCTGTAGACTGCTAGAAAAATGGACCCGTTCATCCGAACCGTCTGGCCATTGGTGAATTCTTCGGGAGCGCGAGGACGGAGAAACCAGGGCCTGCTTATCCGCTATGAGGGGGAAAAGTGGGATGACGAGGTATGAGTCCCTGAGTCTGCTCGCCGCATATTTGAATCTCATCGCCGCCTTCGGAGGCCTTGCGCTGATTTATCACGGCATTCGCGTGATGGCGCGGGGCGCGGAGACGCGCGCGGCGACTTCCGAGCGCACGCACAACGAGAGGATGAACGAATCGCAGCGAAAGCACGACGCGTGGATGGAAGAGGCACGGCACCGGCAGGAAGAATCAGAACACAGGCATCAGCAGGTGTTGGAAGAATCACGACGTAAAGATGCTGACTCAGAGCGCAGGCATCAGGATAGAATGGCGGAAATTCAGAGCGGGCGGGAGGAATCAAAAAGCAGGCACAATGAGAGGATGGCCTCGCTGCGGGCGCTGATTGACAGCCAGGCCGAGGGCCGCAATGCGTTGCGTGAATCGATCGATGCGCAAACCGAGAGCCGCGAGGCGCTTCGGGTGGTGGTAGCGCGCACGAGCGGCGAGTCGGCATGAACGCGCTTGGAATTTTGAGTGTGGAAATACATATCCGGCGGCTATGACGCGCCACATTTGAATCAGGAGGAGTTCACCAAAATGAACGCGAAAAACACGCTCGATAGTCTGGAAGTGGCGCCGACGGGCGCCGCCCTGGGTGCGGAGATCAGGGGCATCGACCTGGCCCAGCCCATGCCCGATGAGGTGAAGCAAGCCCTGCGCGACGCATGGACGGAACACCTCGTTCTCCTGTTCCGGGATCAGGAGATGACCGAGGAGCAGCACCTGGACGCCACGCGCATCTTCGGCGAGGCCGTCGTACCCGCCGCCAAGGCGTTTTACGACAAGGCGGGGAAACAGCAGTCCTGGGCGGCCAAGTATGCGGAAATCACCGTCGTCCATAATCTCGATGATGACGGAAATCCCGTACAGCAGAACGAAAGCCTGGGATCCGGCGAGGTCGTCTGGCACAACGACAATTCCTACGCCGAAAAACCGCCCGCGGGCAGCATGCTCTACGGGCGGATGCTGCCGCCGTCGGGCGGGAACACCTGTTTCAGCAACCAGTACATGGCGTATGAGACCCTGCCCGAGGACGTGAAACAGAAAATCGAGGGCAAGACCGCCGTCCACGATGCGAGCAGGAACTCTGCCGGTACGCTCCGGCCGGGCGTCAAGCTGCCCACCAAACCCTCCGAGGTGCCGGGGCCGCACCATCCCCTCGTGTGCACGCACCCCGAATCAGGCAGAAAAGCG
>LXNJ01000481.1_pt1 | contig 28217 bp, 23 predicted proteins | sample 809081 | NCBI WGS metagenome assembly LXNJ01 (sample SAMN04870510, study PRJNA318959) | sponge metagenome | biome: sponge; feature: marine sponge reef; material: water | host: Petrosia ficiformis | place: Greece: Milos, Mediterranean Sea | collected 2013-05-29 | depth 5-7 m | reverse complement strand
AACGATGCCGCGAAGCCCTTCGTCTGGGTCGCTACGGCTCAGTCCATCCTCGACAAGATCGAGCGCTTATCCACACGTATTTCCGGGTAGGTACACTAGTTGTCCGCAACGGATTCCCAATCGGGGTCCTCGATCCCGAAATGCAGCCGCCGAACCCCCGTACGGTATCGTTCTCGCAAACCTTCCCGGCTGGCTATACCCAGCAGTGGAACTTCAACATCCAGCGGCAGCTCCCGCAAGACATGGTCCTAGAGGTCGGTTACGTTGGTAACACGTCGGTGAAGCTGGCCTCCAACCGAAATTCAAACCAGCCGCTACCCGGACCGGGCTCACCCCGGAGCCGACGCCGATTCGCTGACATTGGATTTCTCCAGACCTACGAGGTTATGGGCCGCGGCAACTATAACTCCCTGCAAGTGAGGTTCGAGAAGCGGTATACGAGCGGACTGCAGTTCCTGAGTTCATACACCTGGGGGCACGGTATTGAATTGCTGCCCCAGCAAGCCTCCGGCCCACTGCCAAGGATCCAGAACAACTTGGATTTGTCCGGAGAGCGCGCACGGACGGCGAACGACGCACGGCATCGATTCGTGTATTCCTTCACGTGGGACTTGCCATTTGGCCAAGACCGGTCTTGGGCAAGGTCGGGTGCAGCTGCAAGGGTGCTGGGCGGCTGGCAACTCACCGGCGTCAACACGCTCCAGACAGGGCTGCCCTTCAGTGTTGGGCTTGGCTTCGATTCGTCGAATGTGGGCAATGCCCCGCACAATGCCCGGCCGGATCGCCTGGCCGATGGGAAGCTCGGACGTTCCGAACGCAGCATCGACCGTTGGTTTGACCTAGGTGCCTTCAGCGTTCCCGCGCAGTTCTCGCACGGCAACGCCGGAAGGCTGATTCTCGACGGCCCTGGGACAGTGAACTTCGATCTTGGCATTACTCGAATGTTCCAGATCACCGAGGGACTTCGCCTGCAATTCAGGACCGAGTTTTTCAACGCCATGAACATTCCGCAGTTCGACCAGCCCGGCGGGGGCTCCATCGTCAACGCCGGCCGCCCGATGCTGACCCGAGGGGCGGGAGCACAGATTCGTCGCACGATTTCCGACAACAGGCAAATTCAATTCGGTGTGAAGCTGATCTGGTAGACAAGTAAGGAGCGAGGCTAGGCGTAGGCCGCCTGGCAATGGACAACCTGAACACGCACGGCACCGAGTCGCTGAACGAGACCTTCGCGCCGCCACACGCCTGCCAACTGGTGGAGTGGCCCGAGATCCACTACACCCCAAAGCACGGCAGCTGGCTCATCATCGCAGAGACCAAACTGAGTGCACTGTGTGGATGATGCATCGACCGCCGCATTGCGAGCCTGCGGGAAATGAACGTCGAGATCGAGGCTTGGATCACAGATCGGAACCAGCGCAGGCCCGAGATCAACTCGAGTTCCGGGTCAGTGTAAGCACGGACCGATCTGAAGAGCCCATATCCGACACTTGAGATGTAGGCGTCACGCGTACGGCTAAGGCCGACATTCTCGATGCGTCGCCAGGACTTCACGCTCCGCCAACACCCCGCCAACAACGGGAATCCAGTCGCGAAGACTCAGACTGTTGACAAATCGCGCATGGCTTCACGAAAGCTCGCCAGTTGGCGAACCTCTGCCATGGTCTGAGGGAGGGTCACGCTCGGGTGGTATTCCAATCCCGCATACCCATCGAACTTGCCGGCCTCCTGCAATTCGAAGATGGCTCGGAACACGTTGCGGTAGTTGATCTCACCTGTGCCCGGCTGCATGCGGCCGGGGTGGTCCCCGATCTGGAAGTGACCGATCCAGTCGATGTTGTTTCGAATCTGGAGAATCAAGTCTCCGTCTGTCACCTGCACGTGGTAGATGTCGAACAGCAGCTTGACTCGTGACGAGTCCACGCGGCGCAGCAGTGCGAAGCCTTCCCTCGCTCCGGCCAGGAAAAATTCCGGCCGTGTCACGAGCGTATTGATCGGCTCCACGACGATTGTCATCCCCGCCTTTTCCAAGATCGGCACGGCCTCCCTCAGACCTGCAACGCAGCTGTCCATCTGCTCGGCGCGCGAAACGCCTTCGCGCTCGAATCCAGTCAGGACCACCAGTCTGCGGCAATTGAACTCGGCCGCAACCGTACAGGCGTCCGCGATCTCCTTCAAGAAACCTTCCCTTTCGGATGGGTCCGTCAGGCTGCATCCTGGTGCACGGACGCCCTTGTTGGCTGTGATGCAGACCGCTTCCAAGCCGTGCTTGCGCATCGCAGCTGCATAGGCATCGCGTTCCTGCTGGTCGCGCCAGTCGAACATCTCGAATCCGTCGTACCCGAGGCTCTTGGCCATGGCGAGGCCTTGGTCAGCCGTGTATTCGACTTCGGGGTCAGGGCGCGGATCCTGGCCATCGATCGTGTCAACAGGCAGGCCGCGGCGGTTTCCGCGGAACATGTCGCACGTCACCGACAGCTTGAGGCCCTTCGGCGGCTCCATGGCCTGCCGTTCGCAGGCCGTGGCTAGCGGCAGCGCGGCTGCCGCTGACGCAATGAACTCCCGTCTATGCATGATCGCTCCGATCCCGCAGGGGCGGATCTCTCCCCGCGGCCTAGCTAAGCGCCCATCATCGCGTCCCAGGTCACCTCGCCGCGAGCGTCCATCGCCATCCTGCCCAGAATCGCTGTCAGCGTGCTCTCGGCCCCTCGAACCCCTGTGTTCTCCGGCTTGCCTTCCGCGATCCGCTGCACAAACGCCTCCATCGCGTCCAGCGTATTGCTGCGCTTGGATTTCACAATGGTTTCGTCGCCGCGTGCCCGATAGTGCCTCCAGCGTAGTTCCGAGGTTTCGATCATCCCGTTGGTCCCGAAGAACTGCTCGTGGACTTCGCGATAGTTATTCGACCCCAGCGTGGAGCCGGCGAGCGACGCCAGCACTCCGCCGGCGTATTCGTAGACGACGTTGTTGTTGTCCCGCATGTCGCCGGCCCGATCCGCCGTTTTCGAGCCCCGGCCAACCGCGCTGGCGGGGTGCCCGCCCAAGAACCAGTTCAAGATATCGATGCAGTGAACGTTGTTCTCGACCACGAGGTCGCCTGCCAGGTCCTTCCAGACGTGCCAGCGGCGGATCTTCTCCGACTCGGTTGACGGAGGGACACGGTAGGCCGAGACCCGCGGGCTCGGGCCGGCCTTGAGAAAGTGGGCGTGCGCCATCCGGATATCCCCGATAGCGCCGGCATCGTGAGCCTCTTTCGCCATCTTGTAGGTCTCGGCGTACCGCCGCTGGAAGCCCATAGTGATGTTGATTTCTCGGTCAGCCGAGTCGGAGGCCCGCATGATCCGCTTGCAGTCCTCCACGCTGACCGCAGCAGGTTTCTCGATGTAGATGTGCTTGCCCGCCTTCACGGCCGCTTCAAAGTGCTCCGCGTGCAGGAAGGGGGGCGTCGCAATGATCACTGCGTCGACTTCGGTGCCGAGCAGTTCGTGCAGGTCGTTGTACTCCGTTGGCGATCGCGTGCCGATGCGCTCCTTGGCCTTGCTGATCTGCGTGTCGAACAGGTCGCACATTGCGACCAGCTTGGCGTCTGTCGCTTCCAGTAGCGCCGAAGCGAGCGAACCGCCCCTTCCCCCGCATCCGATCAAGCCAACGGTTGGTTCCGAGTTTGCGGCTGTCCCCCGCACTGCGGTCAGTGGCAGCGCCATTGCCGCCGCCCGCAATACGGTTCGCCGCGACTTCGTATCTCGGTCTTGCATGGTTCTTATCCCCCCCGCCCGTTGCTAGGACATCATGCCGGACGCCCTCAGCAGCGTCTCGTGAACAAGCAGTTCGTGATCGTAGGATTGCTTCAGTGGCGTGTTGGTCTTGAAGGCTCTGGCGAACTCGACGAAGTCGGCAATATAGCGGGGCTGCGGGCCAAGGTCGACCGTTTGCCAGCCTTGCTTGTAAGGTCCCCGCGCCTCGCGCATCGCGACCTTCATCTTGGAGTGCCCTCCGAGGGGCTGGACCATGAAGCTGCCGTCCGTCCCTATGACCTCGAACGACCTGTGGTCGCCAGACCCGTACATGCGTGCCGTCGTCGAGACCAGCGCTAAGCCGCCCGCATATTCCAACACTGCCAGCGTGTTGTCCTTCAGGCTGTCGTCGACGCCGGTATCGTGGCGCAGCCACGTGTGAACCTTGTCGGGTCTGCCAGTGAATTCGAGCACCCGGTCGATCAGATGGCCCACGAGTTCGAACATGGCTCCGCCGGGATAGCGGGCCTCGAGATCCCGTTGTGGCTGGTCGCGATCGGAATTCATCGTGGCCCGCACCAAGTGAACGTGCCCCAGCCAACCTTGCTTGGCGGCGTGCAAGGCAGCGTTGATGCCTTCCTGGCCGCGCAAGACCCAGCCCTTTTGCAGGAGCAAGTTCTTCGCTCGCGCTGCATCGACCAGTTCCTTGAACGGCTCGTAGGTGTCGCCCGCGGGCTTTTCCAAATGGAGGTGCTTGCCCGCCCCAATGACCTTTTGCCCCCATGGAATAGCCTCCCAGGGCTTGCACTCCGCGACCACCAAGTCGATCGACTTGTCGCTGAGCAGCTCGCTCTCCGACACCCAGGTCTGTCCCCGATAGAGCGGATCTGCGGCCTGCCTCTTCTGGACCGCCGAATCGTGCTCGCAGATACACGCGACTTCGTAGTCGGGCGAGTCAATCATGGCTTGGAGCTTGCCCCGGACATGGCCGTGCTGGGTTCCCAGGATCCCCGCGCGGATCTTCCCTCCGGCCCCCTTGGCAGCCGGCGTGGCAGCGATTGCGGCACCGGACGCGATCATGAACTCCCTTCGATCAATAGGCATTTTCTAAACCTCCGTGGCGGCAGTCGATCTCGTGCGGCCCCTGCCGACCGCCTCGGCCGGACGCGGCATAGTGAGCGGCTTGAGGCGCTCATAGCTCTTGCGAACCGCCTCCTCGACCGGCATCACGTCGCCGAAGGCCTGATGGACGGTGAGGTAGCCTTCGTACTCGACTTCGTGCATGGCGTCGAAGACTGCGTCGACATCAACTCCGCCCTCCTCCCAGACCCCTATGTGGTCCACCGGCACCGGCCCGCGCTTCCATGTCGTGATTTCGGTGACTCCGTCAGGAGTCAGCCTGTGGTTCTGGATATAGAAGTTGAAGAGATACGGCTTCATCTTGCGGATCGCGTCGATGCCGTAGTCCTCGTCGGCAATGAACCAGTTGGCCGGCTCGTAGATTATCCCGAAGTTCGGCCTGCCGACCGACTCCAGCACCCGCAGAGAGCCGTCGACCGTCTCGAATAGGCTGGCGCAGTGCGATTGGTGAGCCAGGCGGATGCCGCGCTCGGCGGCCTCGTCAGCCGACTTCTGCGCAAATTCGATGTCCTCGTCCTGCTTCATGCAGACCCGGATGAGGTCGGAGCCGAGAGCGTCCGCGAGGTCAAGGTAGGGCGTGATGTTGCGCAGCAGCATCGGACCCTCCTCGTTGTTGCTCGGCACGGCGAAATCGCCCGTGACCATCGACACCTTCAGCCCGGCCGCGTCGATCTTCTCGCGAGCTTCGGCAACCAACTCGGGCGGGCTGTGCGTCCCAAGCTGCGAGGCTCTCATGCAGAGCGCCTCGTAGCCAAACTCGCTCGCCATGGCGATCAGTTCGTCGATCGTCATCTCTGAGTTGCGCTTGTCCGAAAAGGACTCCGCGACTCGTACGGACAACGAGAGCTTCATAGGCGCCTCGGCAATTGCGGAATCGGCTACTGGATCTCCGGACTCCGGCTGCGAGCAGCCATAGACCGAGAGGCCGGCGGCGGCCGTAAGGAATGATCGCCTGGATCCGTACGTCATCGCAAGGTTCCTCCTGTTCCTCGCACAGAGTCCCACTTGGCGTGCGCGCGGAAGGATGCGAGTTCCCGGCATGGCTCGCTCCCGACTGGAACCTTGTGCCTGCCCGATGCAGCTTCCCGGCGGTCGGCGAACCTCGGCATAGATCGTGACGTTCTACAGAAGGTTGGCAAACGTGCGGGAATTCGATGCGAGCTTGGAATCCAGCCGCACTTGGACCCGATTCGGACCCTAGGTTCTAGGCAACCCGGCACGGTAGCGAGCCTGCGGCAAGATCCCAGAGCGCGCGAAAGTTCAACGCCGCTCGGATGTCGCTTCACGGACCCTAGCATTGCACGCACCACATGGCACGTCAAGCGTCATTCTCGTATACGATCCGCCACTGAATCGGCATCTGGACGCTCTTCGCTATCGCCGCTCGACGGGGTCCAACACGACGTCACGTTGAGGTGCGGCGTCAACTCGTCATTGACGCCAGGAACTCTTCGTTGTTCTTGGTTTTGACCATCCGGTCCAGCAGCAACTCGGCCGCCTCGACCGTCTGCAGCCCGCTCAGCACGCGCCGCAGCACCCACACCTTGTTCAGGGTCTCCTGGCCCAGCAGCAGCTCTTCCTTGCGCGTGCCGCTGCGGTTGGCATCGATGGCCGGGAAGATCCGCTTTTCTACAAGCTTGCGATCCAAGTGGGCTTCCATGTTGCCGGTGCCCTTGAACTCTTCGAAGATCACCTCGTCCATCCGGCTCCCGGTCTCGATCAGGGCGGTGGCGACTATGGTCAGTGAACCGCCCTCCTCGATGTTGCGCGCCGCGCCGAAGAATCGCTTAGGGCGCTGCAGGGCGTTGGAGTCCACGCCACCCGAGAGCACCTTGCCTGAGGGCGGTGCGATGGTGTTGTAGGCGCGCGCCAAGCGCGTGATCGAATCCAGCAGGATCACCACATCGCGCTTGTGCTCCACCAAGCGCTTTGCCTTCTCGATGACCGTCTCGGCGATATTAACGTGCCGGGATGCCGGCTCGTCGAAAGTCGAGCTGACCACCTCGCCGCGCACCGAGCGCTGCATGTCGGTGACCTCTTCGGGGCGCTCGTCGATCAGCAGCACGATCAGGTATGCGTCGGGTTGGTTCTCCGTGATGGAGTTGGCGATGGCCTGTAGCAGCATCGTCTTGCCGGTGCGCGGCGGCGACACGATCAGGCCGCGCTGGCCCTTGCCGATGGGCACCAGCAGGTCCAGCACCCGCCCGCTCAGGTTGTTCTTGCTGGTCTCAAGCTTGAACCTGCCCTCTGGATAGAGCGGCGTCAGGTTGTCGAACAAGATTTTGGCCTTCGCTACTGCCGGAGGTTCGAAGTTGATCGCCAAGACGTGCAGCAGGGCGAAGTAGCGCTCTCCCTCGTTAGGCGGGCGCACGTGGCCGGTGACGGTGTCGCCGCTGCGCAAGTTGCAGCGCCGGATCTGGCTCGGCGAGACGTACACGTCGTCGGGGCCGGGCTGGTAGTGGTACTCCGAGGAGCGCAGGAATCCGTAACCCTCTTGCATCACTTGCAGGACCCCTTCGGCTAGGATCAGGCCCACGCCGTCGGTCTGCGCTTGCAGAATGCTGAAGATCAACTCCTGCTTGCGCAAGCCGGCCCGGGTCTCGAGGCCCAACTCCCGCGCCTTCAGGTGCAGGTCGGTGATGCTGAGAGCCTTGAGCGGGGCGAGTTCGAGCGGGCGCTTGCCCTCTTGAAGCATGGTTTCGACGATGGCTTGGTATTCGGCCTCTTCGTCGACGTGCTCGGCCTCGTGCCCGTGGCGCTTGCCGCGGCCCCCGGACTCTCGCCGGAAACGGCCCTTGCGCGCGGGCTTCCGGCCATAACGGTCCCCTTCTGCAGATCTTGGCCCGCCCTCTTCGGCCCTGCCCTCGGGGCTCGCTTCGGACCGAGCCGCGTCGCGGAACCGGCTGCGCCTGCGCCGTCCGCTCTGGGCCGGGTCGATCTCCTGGTCGCCAGAGGACTCCCGCTCGTCGGGTTTGGGGGCTTCGGCAGCGTTCGCTTCGGGCTTCTCGGAACTTGCCGCGGGCTCGTCGGCGGGCTCTTCCGTGCGCCGCCGGGCGCGCTTCGGCGTGCGGGCAGGTTTCGTCTGCTTGGCTGGCGGCGGATCGGCCGCGTCGGCCGTCGTGCTGGCTACTGGAGTCTCCTCGGGGCTGTCGGTGGACTTGGAAGGCATGGTTGACGTCGTCTATTCCCCACAGCCCCGCCGTGGATCGCAACCGGGACTATGCGGCAAGAGCCGAATCGATGGCTCGCCAAAGTTGCTGAACGCCTTCCCCGGTAACGGCCGAGAACGGCACAGGGGCGGCGAAACTCTCTTCGATGGAGCGGATCGAGCGCGATCGCGCTGCTCGCTTTAGCTTATCCGATTTGGTGGCCGCTACACAGAACGGCTGGTCGTTTGCCTCCAGCCACTCGGCCATCTGCCTGTCGAGCTCGGTCGGGCCGTGGCGGATGTCGACCAGCGCGATGACAAGCTTGAGCTGTGCCCGCCGGTCCAGGTAGGCTTCGGCCAGCCGCTTCCAGCGCTCTCGCTCGGCGTGCGAGACCTGAGCATACCCGTATCCTGGCAGGTCGGCGAAGTAGAGCCTGCGGTCTATGCGAAAGAAGTTGATCGCTCGCGTGCGCCCCGGAGTCTGGCTCGTCTTGGCCAATTGCTTGCGCTCGATGCCGGACTTGCGCTTGCGGCTGCGCTGGAGCAGGGCGTTCAACAAACTCGACTTGCCGACATTGCTGCGTCCGACGAAGGCGATCTCCGGCAGCTGGTCGCGCGGGAACTGGTCGGCGCTCTGGGCGCTGAGGACAAACTCGACCGCCATGGCAGGCCGCCGGACGGGCGGCTAGACCGCGGGGCGGTCGTCTTGGTGGATCACCTGCACGCCGCCAGCCGTGAACGGATGCTTGGCTAGGCCAGCGATCGGTTCGACGAGCGCCAGATCCAACACGTCGTCCATCGTCTCCACGAAGCACAGGCTGAGGTTCTCGCGGATGTTCTCTGGCACGTCGGGCAGGTCCTTCTCGTTTTCCTTCGGCAGCAGGACCTCCTTGATGCCATGGCGGCTGGCCGCCAACAGCTTCTCCTTCAGGCCGCCGATGGCGAGCACCTTGCCGCGCAGCGTCACTTCGCCGGTCATGGCGATATCGCCGCGCACCTGGACCTTGGTGAGTGAGCTGGCGATCGCCGTGGTTAGCGTGATGCCGGCCGACGGGCCGTCCTTCGGGATCGCGCCTTCCGGGACGTGGACGTGGATATCGAGGTTTTGGTAGAAGCCCTTGGGCAGTCCGAAGGCCCCCGAGCGCGAGCGGATGTAGCTCATCGCTGCTCGGGCGGACTCCTGCATGACGTCGCCCAGCTTGCCGGTCAGGGTCAGCTTGCCCTGCCCGTCCATGAGCGTCGTCTCGACATGTAGCAGGGTGCCGCCCAACTCGGTCCAGGCCAAGCCCACGGCAGTTCCGATCTCGTGCTTGAGATCGGCGCCGGGCTCTCGATACTTGGGCACCTTGAGGAACTGTTGGACCGATTTGGCGTTGACGATCACCTTCTTGGCGCGCTTGGGCTTCTTGCCGCGCACCACCTCGAGGGCCACCTTGCGGCAGATGTTGCCGATCTCGCGCTCTAGGTTGCGCACTCCCGCCTCGCGCGTGTACTGCTCGATGATCAAGCGGATGCCGTCCTCGCGGAACTCGATGTTCGCGCCTTGCTCTAGGCCCACGTTTGCGATCTGCTTGCCGATCAGGTGGCGCTTTGCGATCTCGGTCTTCTCGTCCTCGGTGTAGCCGCTGATGCGGATCACCTCCATGCGGTCCAGCAGCGGAGCCGGCAGCGTGTGCAGGACATTGGCCGTGGCGATGAAGAAGACCTGGCTGAGATCGAATTCCACGTCGAGGTAGTGGTCTTGGAAGGCGGAGTTCTGTTCCGGGTCCAGCACTTCCATCAGTGCCGCGGACGGGTCCCCGCGGAAGTCGGCCGACATCTTGTCGACCTCGTCCAGCATCACGACCGGGTTGCGCGTGCCGGCCTTTTTCATCATCTGGATGATTTGGCCCGGCAGGGCGCCGATGTAGGTGCGCCGGTGCCCCCGGATCTCGGCCTCGTCGCGCACGCCGCCCAGTGAGAGGCGGACGAACTTGCGTCCGGTGGCCTTGGCGATCGACTTGCCCAGCGAGGTCTTGCCTACGCCCGGCGGTCCCACGAAGCACAGGATGGAACCCTGCGGGCGGCTGACCAAGCGGCGCACGGCTAGGAACTCGAGGATGCGCTCTTTGACTTTCTCGAGGCTGTAGTGGTCGGCGTTGAGCACCTTCTCGGCGTTGTTTAGGTCGCGGATCTCGCGGCTCTTGGCCTTCCACGGCACTGACAGCAGCCAGTCGATGTAGTTGTGCGAGACCGTGCCCTCGGCGGACATAGGGGGCATGTTCTCGAGTTTCTGGACCTCCGCCAGCGCCTTCTTGCGGGCGTCGGCGCTCATGCCCGACTCGTCGATGCGACGGCGGTACTCGTCGAACTCGCTCTTTTCGCCGCGGCCGAGCTCCTTCTGGATGGCCTTGATCTTCTCGTTGAGGTAGTACTCTTTCTGAGCTTTCTCCATCTGTCGCTTGACGCGGCCTTGCACCGTGCGGTCGACGGCCAGTTTTTCGAGTTCGATGTCTAGCAGTTCAGCGATGCGCCCCAGCCGCTCGACCGGCTCGAAGATCTCGAGCAGGTCTTGCTTCTCGGATACGGTCAGCGGGAGGTTGGTGCCGATGGTGTCAGAGAGCTTGCCCGGGTCGTCGACGCGCACCGCGGCGATCATCGTCTCGTAGTTCAGGCTCTGGCTCTGCTTGACGTACTGCTCGAACGACGAGGTGGCGCGAGAGACAAGGCCCTCTAGGTCGCTATCGATGACCTCGGGAAAGCGCACCGTTTCGACCAGCGCCTGCATGAACCCGTCCTCGATGCGCACGCTGCGCAGTTTGGCGCGCTCCAAGCCCTCTACCAGCACCTTGATGTTGCCGTCGGGCAGCTTGAGGCTCTGGACGATGCTGACGATCGTGCCGATCGCGTACACATCCTCGGGCGTGGGGTCGTTGTCCGACGCGTCATGTTGCGTCGCTAGGAATATCTTCTTGTCATGGGCCAGCGCAGCCTCTAGCGCCTTCACGCTGGCAGCCCGTCCGACGACGAAAGGGGACATCATGTGGGGAAAGATCACCACGTCCCGGATCGGCATCATCGGCATCCGCGCGCTGGACTTCGCAACGCTCGTAGTCGGCATGTCTCTATTTTACGCTGTCATTCGGATGTGCGGCCACCCCCGGGCGCTGGCGTCAGACCGGGCAGTTCCGCTACCGCCCCGGAGCGACGTTTCCGTGACAGTCTCTGCGAGACCGTCGCAGTAAGGGTCTCACCGTGCGCTGGCCGCTCCTGCAGCGGCGTATTCCTGCCAGGGCGTCCTGCCCGCGCCGTCCGATGGCGCGTCAAGAACTCGGCTCGGGCGGTCGCTAGCCGGCTTTCTCCAGCAGTCGGGCGCGAAACTTCTTCTGGTCTTCCAGCACCATCTGTTCGGTGACGACAAAGCGCTTGACCCGCTTCTGTTGGGAGGGCAGGTAGTACATCAGCTCGAGCATCAGGTCTTCCATGATCATGCGCAGCCCGCGCGCTCCCAAGTCGCGCTCCACGGCCAGCTTGGCGATTGCTTGCATGGCTGCCGGGTCCAGTACGAGTTCGATGTTTTCGTATTCGAAGAGCTTTTGGTATTGCTTGACGAGCGAATTGCGCGGCTTGACCAGGACCTGGACCAATGTCTGCTCGTCCAAGCCGCCCAAGGTGGCAGATACGGGAAGGCGCCCTATGAACTCGGGGATAAAGCCGAAACGGATCAGATCTTGCGGCTGGACCTTGCCGAGTAGGCCGAGATCCGCATCCCCGCTGGTATCCCCGTGCTGCGAAGGCACGGCCTGGCCGATGGCATCGGCCTTGCGGAAGCCCACTACGCGCGTGTCGACGCGGCTCGCCACGAGTCGGTCGAGGCCGACGAACGCCCCGCCGCAGATGAACAGGATGTTCGTGGTGTCGATCGGCGTGAACTCTTGGTGCGGGTGCTTGCGCCCGCCTTGCGGCGGCACGTTGGCGACGCTGCCTTCCAGAATCTTGAGTAGCGCCTGTTGGACGCCCTCGCCAGAGACGTCGCGGGTGATCGAAGGATTCTCGTCGCGACGGCTCAGCTTGTCGATCTCGTCAATATAGATGATGCCCTTCTCTGCGCGGCTGACATCGCCGTTGGCTGCTTGCAGCAGCTTGAGGATGATGTTCTCGACATCCTCCCCGACATAGCCGGCTTCGGTGAGGGTCGTGGCGTCGGTGATGGCGAAGGGAACGTCCAGGATCTTGGCAAGTGTCTGGGCTAGCAGCGTCTTCCCCGTACCGGTGGGGCCTATGAGCAAGATGTTTGATTTCTGGACTTCGACTTCCGGCTCGGCTTCCGCTGTGGCCGGTCGTTTCTGTTGCATGAAGATGCGCTTGTAATGGTTGTAGACGGCGACCGATAGGCGCTTCTTGGCAGCTTGCTGCCCTATGACGTACTCGTCGAGCTTGTCTTTGATCTCGAGCGGCTTGAGCAGCGTGAAGCCCTCTTCGGGCGGCTTGGTCGAGCGCTCTTCCTCCAAGATCGCGCTACAGATGGCGACACACTCGTCGCAGATATACGATTTGGGGTAGTCGCCAGGCGTCGCGATGAGCTTTGTGACGATCTCGTGGCTCTTGCGGCAGAACGAGCAGCGCAGTGCTCCTTCAGCGGACGATCGTTTCACCGATCTCTCCGGATTGAAGGACTACGACTACATAGCGGGGGCAAGACAAATGGGGCGACCAATCCCATCGTACCAAGAATCCTCTTGCCGTGGGTGTGCTAGCAAAACTTCGCTCGGCGAGCTTCAATCGCAGACGGCCACGGCCAGCCAAGCTAGGGCGCGATGGACCTCCGCAGGGCCGTTCACGTGAAAGCGTGCCTTGGAATCCCGTTCGACCGGGCCCACGAACACGGTGATCGCCTCGTCGGGCAGGGCGGCAAAAGCGGTCTCGTCGGTGGTGTCGTCCCCGAAGTAGAGCGGCAGCCCGCCCAACTCGCGCAATAGTTCCAGGGCGGCCGTCCCCTTGTCCACCCCGTCGTCGGGGGTGATGTCGAATACCCGCTTGCCGGGGCTGACGTTGAGAGATCCGACGGCCGCCGCCTGGCGGACGGCGCGCTCCACCCGCTCCCAGTGCCGCGCATCGACGTTGCGATAGTGCGCCGCCGCAGCTGCACCCTTGTCCTCCACCTGAAACCCGGCGATGTCGGCCAACTCGCCTTCGAGGTGTTGGCAGAGCATCCGGATTTCCGAGCGGCCTGTTGGCTTGGTTTCGACCTCGGCGCTGCCTGGACGGATACGCTCTCGGCCGTGGCTGCCGAAGTAGTGAGCATCGGCCAAGCCTGCCAGGTTCCGCACGTCGCGAGCGCCGCGACCGCTCACGATGGCCAGATCAACAGCGGGGCTGGACTGCAGCTTCCGCAGCGTCGGCATGGCAGTGTCCGGGATGCGCGCGTCCGACGGCCGCGGCACGATCGGTGCGAGCGTGCCATCGAAATCCAGCATGAGCAGCAGGCGCTCGGCTTGGCGCAGGCCGCCGGCTACCGTAGCCCAGTTCTCGAGCAGGTGGGTCACGCCCCGTCTCGTCGTTCCGGCACGGCTTGGAGAATGCTGCTGATCCAGCCGTAGATGTTGTGCGTGCGAACGTGCTCGCGCAGCCGCCTCATGCGTTGCCCGCCGTCCGCGCTGTCTGGGCGACTCAGTGCGTACAGGCGATCTGCGAAATCGTCGCGGGCGAGAGGGTTGAAGCAGTCCGCGCCCGGCAGCTCCCAGGCGGCTCCCGTGAACTCGCTCAGCAGCAAGTGCCCGCCTTCGTCGTTGCGCGCGGCCAGGAATTCCTTGGCAACCAGATTCATGCCGTCTTCCAGCGAACTCACCACGCAGACGTCAGCGAGGCGGTACAGCGCCAGGACATCGCTGTCTGCCAACTGCCGCTTGATCGAAATGATCGGGCCGTGGTCTGCGTCGCTGCTGCCGGCGTTGATGCGCGCCTCGATCGCGTTGACCGCTTCATGCAGGTCGCGGTAGGCCGGGATGTCGGTGCGGCTGGGAGCCCCGGCATGGACGTACGCCATTTTCGGGCGCATCCCCCGGTGCTTCTCCAGCATCCGCTCGATAGCCTGCAGGCGCTCGAGCACGCCCTTGGTGTAGTCGATGCGATCTAGGCCGAGCACTACGAACTTGCCGTCCAAGTCATTGCGCTCGCGGAGGCGGTTGACTGCCTCGTCACACTCGGCGCTGGCGGCTCGCTCCGAGACGCTGTCGAAGTCGATCGAGATCGGGAACGCTTGCACGCGCACCGGACGTCCGTTCCTGAGCAAGGTTTGAGAGTCGGCAACCTTGCAGCCTGCAAATCTCTGCGCGGCCCGCAGCAAGCGCTCGGCGTATTCCGGTGTATGGACGCCGAAAACATCGTTGCCTAGCACGCCATCGAGGATTTGCTCGCGCCACGGACACATTGCAAGAACTTCTGGGACGGGCCATGGGATGTGCCAGAATTGCACGCAAACTGCATTGGGGCAGCGCTGCTTGATGAGTGTTGGCAGCAGTGCGAAGTGGTAGTCCTGGATGAAGATGATCGCGTCCCGGTCACCCACCACCCCGGCCACCGCATCAGCAAACTTGGCATTGACTCGGCGGTAGGCCTCCCAGTGAGCATTGCGAAATACGGGCTTGGTAAAGGCCAGGTGGCAGATCGGCCAGATGGCTTGGTTTGCACAGCCGTTGTAATAGCCGTCGTTCTCCTCGCTGGTCAGCCAAACGCGCTGCAGGTCATAGGCAGGGTTGTCCGGGGGGACTCGCAGCCTGCCCTTGGAATCGGCGCTTGCGCGATCCGCGTCGCCTGAGCCGTGGGCCACCCAAACGCCACCTACCGCTTGCATCACCGAGTTCAGCGCGAGCGTCAAGCCGCCCACGGCCGACTTGGCGCGAACCTGCCCGTCGGGGCCGAAGCTATGCACGAACGGCTCGCGGTTCGAAACGTTTACGAACATGCGGCCAGCAACTCGCTGGCGGAGCAGCTCGGCGAACTCCGACTTTGACCTGACGAGGACTGCATCGTTTGCGGAGAGTGGGTTGGCAGAAGACATGAGCGGTGGGTCGCCGGGCTAGCAGCGGCGATGGGCGAGCTAGCGCAGCAGGGACTCCAATTCCACCCGGGCATCGGTGCGCTCGTCGCGATATTTGACGATGACCGGGGCATGAAGCGACAGGCCCATGTCTTTGCCCTTGCCCGACGTGATTGGGCGGGACCCCGGCACAACCACCGCGCCCGGCGGAATGACCAACGGCGCGTCGCCTTCGGAGCGATGCACAATGCCGTGCACGATGTCATAAACCGGTGTGGAGCGAGTCAGCACCGTACCCGCGCCCAGCACGGCAGAATGCTTGACGATCGTGCCTTCGTACACGCCTGTGTTGCCCCCCACCAGCACGTCGTCCTCGATGATGACGGGCAGAGCGCCGACAGGTTCGAGAACCCCCCCGATCTGGGCGGCGGCGCTGAGATGGCAGTTCTTGCCGATCTGGGCGCAACTGCCGACCAACGCGTGCGAATCGACCATCGATCCATCGTCGACGAAGGCCCCCACATTGACATACATCGGAGGCATGCAGGTCACGCGCCGGCCTATGTAACAGCCGTCACGCAGACTGGAGCCGCCCGGCACGAGCCGCACGCTGTCTTCGAGACTGAGGTCGCGCGGAGGGTAGGTGGACTTGTCGACGAACTTGAAACGGCTGCCCGGCTCGGACATCTCGACGCTCTTGCCCATGCGGAAACCGACCAAGATGCCGCGCTTGACCCAAGCGTTCACTCGCCAGCCGTGCGGCGCCGCGGAAACGTCCGGCTCAGCGGCTCGCACCGAGCCATTGTTGAGGCCGGCTTTGAACTCAGAGAAGGTTTCCAGATCTTGGTGCGTGTACGATTCGGGATTCTGACGGTAGATCGCGTCGATTCGGGCTTGCAGCATTCCTCCAATCGTACAAGGATTGAGGGATTCTATTGCGCCGTCAGGCCCCGGTCCAATCCGCCTAGGCTGGCGGGCTAGCAGGCTTGGCCGATCGGCTCGACATGTGCAGGACGGGGTGCCCCGTCCGAATTGACGAGGGTTGGAACCTGGCGCAGCTTAGTGCGCTCATGCGCTGGAACGCAGCGACGATCCCCCCCGACGAACGGGTCATCAGGGTCTCAGCAGCGCACCCTCCTGCAGGCCCGGCTAGGCATGCAATTCCCGGATTGAGCGTCCGCAATCGTGGCTCGGCAGAAACCGCACTCCGGCTGCCGGGCCGCAAGCCAGCGGGTCTCAGGCGGGCAGGGCGCCCACACCTGGCTCGGGATGGGTTGGACGGGACTGTTCGGCACCTGTCCCAACCCCGGCTCTGGAGTGATCCGCAATCCGGGTAGAATTCGTTTAGAAGCGAATTCGCCGATGCGCGTCGTTGCCAGTCTCTTCCTGCTCCAAGCCTGCTTGGCAGCACCCGGCACAGGCTGGGCACAGGCTGCGCCGGCCGAATTCCGGTGGCCCGAAGGCCAGCGCGCGGCTGTCAGCCTGAGCTTCGACGACGCCCGTCCGTCGCAGGTCGACACCGGGCTCGCCGTGCTCGCGCGCTTGGGTGGCAGGGCGACCTTCTATGTCGTGCCGGTGCATGTCGAGGCCAAACTGACGGGATGGCAGAGGATTGTGGCGGCGGGCCATGAGATAGGCAACCACTCTCTGCGACATCCCTGTACTGGAAATTTCGCTTGGTCGCGCGAAGCCGCCCTTGAGAACTACACGCTCGCTCGCATGCGGAAGGAGCTCTTGGAGGGCAATCGGCGTATCGAAGAGATGCTGGGCGTCACTCCAGTCACATTCGCCTATCCATGCGGGCAGACCTTCGTGGGTCGCGGGCTTGCCACTCGAAGCTATGTCCCGTTGGTCGCCGAACTCTTCCTCGCCGGGCGCGGCTGGCTTGACGAGACGCCGAACGATCCGATCTTCCACGATCCGGCCCAAGTCAGTGGGATGTCGATGGACGGCATGGACTTCCCGGAGGTCAAACGCATGATCGAGAGTGCCCGCGAAGCCGGGCAGTGGCTGGTGTTGGCCGGTCACGAGATAGGGGGCTCCGGAGATCAGACTACACGCATTGAAATGCTCGAGAGGCTCGTTCCGTTTCTGCGCGATCCGGCGAACCAGATCTGGTTCGAGACCGTCGAAACTGTCGCGAGGTACTTGCAGGACAGTCGCAAAGACTAACAGCGGAGTTGGGCCGCCGCCCAGCGACGGCTGCGCTAGCACCGGCGGCAGTGCGAACGTTGCCGAAGCGGGTTGTTGCGGCAGCGCGTCTTGAGCAAGGTGCCTCGGCCGTATGGCCTGCGTCGCCAGCCGGCTCTCGACGGACAGCTAGCGACCCCGCGCTCCCCGCAACGCCGAGTTGGCCGGGTTGTAGGTGTCGCCGAGCGTGAGCACCAGCGCTAGTTAACACGTCGAAACCCGCCAATGCTAGACTTGACGCTCACGGCAGATGAACAGCTTTCGGCCCAATTCCTATTCCGGCAAACTGATCATCGTCGAAGGCATCGACGGATCCGGCAAGTCCACGCAGCTTTCGTTGCTGAGCCAGTGGCTGAGGTCGAAGCGCCTCGTTGTCTCGTTCAGCGAGTGGAACTCGTCTTCGATTGTCCGTGACACCACACGTCAGGGCAAACGCAAGCAGATGTTTACGCCCACCACCTTCAGCCTGATCCACGCGACCGATTTCGCGGATCGTCTCGAGCGCCACATTCTGCCGATGCTCGAAGCTGGCGCGGTGGTCTGCGCGGATCGCTACGCTTTTACCGCCTTCGCCCGCGACGTCGCCCGTGGCGTGCGTCCGCAGTGGGTCCGCAACCTGTACCGCATGGCGATCAAGCCGGACGTGGCGTTCTATTTCCGAGTGCCGCTCAACGTCGCGCTCGATCGCATCTTGGGCGGGCGTGCCGCGCTGAAGTTCTACGAGGCTGGCATGGACCTCAATCTCAGCTCTGACATCCGCGAGAGCTTCGCGCTCTTCCAAGAGCGCATCCTCCACGAGTACGAATCCATGGCGGAGGAGATGGGATTCCACGTCATCGACGCGACCGGCACGATCGAAGAACAGCAACGCCAAGTACGAGAGGTCGTGCTGAACACAATGGGGGACGCCCTCGAGCAGGACATCCTGCGCCAACCCCCGTTAGCGATGCCTACATGAACACAGAAGAACTCCAGCCGCTCGACTTCTACGCTGACCCACTGCCGAACATCGATGTCAGTGCGCTCCAAGGGAAGCTGATCGTCATCGAGGGACCCGACTCTGTGGGCCGCACCATGCAGGTGGAACTCCTGCGCAATTGGCTCGAGGCCAACGGACACGCTGTGGTCGACACCGGCCTGACCCGCTCCACGCTCACCAAGGAGGGCCTCCAAAACGCCAAGCGCGGCCATACCCTCGGCCCCCTGACGATGGGCCTGTTCTATATGGCCGACTTCGCCGATCGCTTGGAGCGCGTCATCGTGCCCGCCCTGCGGGCCGGTTTCGTCGTCTTGACGGATCGGTACTTCTATTCGGTCGTCGCCCGCTCCGTGGCCCGCCATCAGGATCCCGAATGGCTCGAGCGCGTGGCCGGGTTCGCCCTTGTCCCGCACGCCACGTTCTACTTGCGTGCCTCGCCCGAAGAGGTCGTGGCACGCACTGCGCGCGGCCGAAAGTACTTTGACTACTGGGAGAGCGGCATGGACGTGCCTTACGGCTCCAACCGCTACAGGAGCTTCGTTGGCTACCAAAGCAAGTTGATCGAGATCCTCGACTCGCTTGCAGAGCGCTACGGCTTCACCGTGATTGATGCCAACCGGCCGCCGGACAAGATCTTCGCCGATTTGTGCGGACGCATTGGGAGCTTGCTGGACATCTAGCGGGTGGATTCTCTGTGAAGCCCGCATACGAACTGCTCGTCTTCGATCTGGACGGGACGCTAATTGACTCCACGCAGGACTTGGCGCAGTCCGTGAACGCCGCTCGCGCGGATGCCGGCTTGCCGCCGCTGCCAACCGCGGTCGTAGCCTCGTACGTTGGCAACGGGGCTGACATGTTGATTCGCCGGGCGCTCGGGCCCGGTGCTTCCGACGAAGAGGTGGACCGGGGCTTGGCATTCTTCTTGCGGTACTACCGCGAGCACATGCTGGACCACACGGTTCTCTACGCAGGCGTGCGAGAGGCACTCGCAGCCTGGCGCGGAGCCGGGCTGGCCATGGCCGTCCTGACCAACAAGCCGGAGCGCTTCAGCCGTGACCTCGTCGCCGGGCTGGGTTTGGGCGAGTGGTTTGCCCGGGTATACGGCGGCAATAGCTTCCAGACCAAGAAGCCCGACCCGCACGGACTCCGCCTGATCATGCGCGAACTCGGCTTCGGCCCTGCGAGGACGCTGATGATCGGCGATAGCTCGGTGGATGTGCTTACCGCCCGCAACGCAGGCACCGACTGCGCAGGGGTGAGCTATGGCTTGCGGCCGCAGGATTTCAAGCAGCACCCACCAGATTTCTTGGTCGACGACATGCGCGAGCTCGCGTCCGTCATGGCCGCGAGCGGCCGCCCGGATCCCGTCCCTACGTGAACGCCGGAATTCCGGTCACGTGCGAGCCGAGGATCAGCGTGTGAATGTTGTGCGTGCCCTCGTAGGTCTTGACCGTCTCTAGGTTGCACATGTGGCGGAAGATCGGGTACTCGTCGGTGATTCCGTTGGCACCGAGCAGGTCGCGAGCACGCCGCGCGACCTCAAGAGCCATCTCGGCATTGCTGCGCTTGATCATCGACACGTGCACATGGCTCAGCCGCCCTTCGTCCTTGAGCCGGGTGGCGTGCAGCGTGACGAACTGTGCCTTGGTGATTTCGCTGATCATCCACGCCAGCTCGCTCTGCACGAGCTGGTGCGAGGCGATCGGGCGGTCATCAAACTGCTTGCGCAGGATCGTGTACTGCCGGGCACAGTCGTAGCACGCCATGGCCGCCCCGATCGCGCCCCAGGCGATTCCCAGGCGGGCGTTGGTCAGGCAGCCGAGGGCGGCCTTGAGTCCTTTGGCCTCCGGCAGGATGTTGCCCGCCGGAATGCGGACGTTCGAAAATCCGACGCTGCTCGTCGTTGAAGCCCGCATTGAGAGCTTGTTGTGCAGGTCCACCGCGCTGAATCCGGGCCGGTCCGTTTCTACCAAGAAGCCGTGGATCCTGTCGGTGTCGCCGAGCTTGGCCCAGACCACCGCGATGTCCGCCACGCTGCCGTTGGTGATCCACGTCTTCTCGCCGTCGATCACGAATTCGTCGCCGTCCCGCACGGCTCGCGTGAGCATGCCTGCCGGATTCGAGCCGAAGTTGGGCTCGGTCAGCCCGAAGCAGCCCATCGCCTTGCCCTGCTGCATGGAGGGCAGCCAGCGCTGCTTTTGCTCGTCGGTCCCATAACAGTAGATGGCGTACATCGACAGGCTGCTCTGCACGGAGACAAAACTCCGCAGAGCGGTGTCGCCGCGCTCGAGTTCCTGCATGACCAACCCGTATTCGACGTTGCTCAGCCCGGCGCAGCCGTAGCCGGAAATGTTCGCGCCGAAGAATCCGAGATCGGCGATCGGCGCTGTCAGTTCGTTCGGGAATGTCCCGTCGCGGAAGTGCTGCGTGATCAGCGGCACGAATTGATCCTCGACGAACTGTCGCGCGGTTTGCCGCACCAGCAACTCTTCCTCGCTCAGCAGCGAGTCGAACTCCATGAAGTCAACGCCTCGAAACTCGAACATCAGTGCCTCCCTATCGCACCCATGTTAGCGCCGGCATCCGGGGAGCATCCGCACTGCGTGCTAGGATGCCGGGGGTGGACCTGCGCGAGGCCCGGGATTGGATCGCCGCTGCGTCGCGCATCGTGGGCTTCACCGGAGCTGGGATTTCGACCGAGTCGGGCGTACCCGACTTTCGCAGCCCGAACGGTGTCTGGGCGCGCAACCGGATCGTCGAATTCCAAGAGTTCGTGACAAGCGAAGAGGGACGCGTCGAATACTGGCGACAGAAGGCCGAGGCTTGGCCTGCCATGCGGCGCGCTCGCCCGAACGCCGGCCATGTGGCGTTCGTCGACCTGCACCGGATGGGCAAGCTGACCGCGCTGGTCACGCAGAACATCGAGCGCTTGCACCAGAAGGCCGGCTTGCCCGCCGACAAGGTGTTGGAATTGCACGGCACCACGACCGAAGCGGTCTGCCTGTCGTGTAGCGACCGCATCACGTCGGACGAGGCCTGCGAACGGGTCGAGAGTGGCGAGAAGGCGCCGCTTTGCGGGCTCTGCGGCGGGCTGCTCAAGCCAGCGACGATCTCCTTCGGCCAGTCAATGCCGCTGGACGTGATGCAGCAAGCGCAATCGGCGGCCGAGAACTGTGACCTGCTGCTGGCTGTGGGCTCGTCACTGGTCGTTGAGCCCGCGGCGTCGATCCCTCGCTTGGCCAAGCGCGCCGGCGCGCGGCTGGTGATTGTGAATCGAGAAACCACGGCACTGGACGGCATAGCCGACCTAGTCGTGCACGGCGAAATCGGAAGTGTGCTGCCCGCCATGGTGGGTGGCCTTGCTTGACGGCCGGGTTGTACGCGCCCGCCGGGGAATAGGAGATGCCGGAGCTGCCAGAAGTTGAGACGGTCAAGCGCTCGCTGGCCCCGCATCTTGACGGCAAGACGATCGAAAGCGTCGTCTTCTATTGGCCGCGCACGTGCGTGGGCGATCCCGATGCGACGAGCGCCCAGCTGGCCGGCCAGCGCATTGACGAGGTTGGCAGGCACGGCAAGTACCTGCTGTTCCGCCTCAGCAAGCACGGCCGGGACTCCTTTCTGTGGATCCACTTGCGCATGACCGGAAACCTCTTGCTGAATGCCCGGCCGGGACCGCACACCCGCGCCGAGATGTTTCTCTCTGGTGGCACTAGCGTTGTCTTCCACGACATTCGCAAGTTCGGAAAGTGGCAGTGGTCGCGCGATTTCCCTGAACGGTTGGCGCAATTGGGGCCGGAGCCGCTCGAGATCGACGCGGAAGACTTCGTTAGGCGCTTGGCGCGGCGTTCTATGCGGCTCAAGGCATTGCTGCTGGACCAAGAATTCTTGCGGGGCCTGGGCAACATCTATGCCGACGAGGCTCTCTTCCGCGCCAAGCTGCACCCGGAGCGTAGCGCTGCCAGCGTCGGCCCGCGCAAGGCGCGGGCACTGCACAAGGCAATTCGCGATGTGCTGCAGGAGTCGATCTCCGCTGGCGGAACTAGCATCAACAATTACGTAGACGGCCAGGGAAGCCGGGGGTACTTCCAGCTCCGGACACAGGTCTATGGCAAGGCCGGCGAGGCATGCACGAACTGCGCCTCGCCGGTACGGCGCATCGTCGTCGCGCAGCGTAGCACGCACTACTGCCCACGCTGCCAGAGGCGCTAGCGGGGAAGCCCATGCGTCTGACTAGGATCGGGTTGCGCAAGATCCGCATGCCCTTGGTCCATCCCTTCGAGACTAGCTTCGGCCGCACTACCCAGCGACAGATCCTATTGGTCGAGGTGGAGGATGCCGATGGCGCTATAGGCTGGGGGGAAGTCACGTGTGGCGAGCGTCCCTTCTACAACGAAGAGTGGGTCGATGCGGCTTGGCTTGTGCTGCGCGATTTCGTCGCCCCGAGCGTCCTCGGCACAGAGTTCGGGTCAGCGGCGGACGTAGGGGGGCTCAGCCATCTGATCCGCGGGCATCGCATGGCGCGCGGTGGCTTGGAGACGGCCTGCTGGGAGCTCGAGGCTCGCAAGCTGGGACGACCTCTATGGCAGCACCTCGGCGGGGTCAGGCGCGCAGTCGCTTGTGGCGTCTCGATCGGCATTCAAGATTCCGTGAACGAGTTGCTGGAACTGATTGGGGCCGAGGTGGCGGCCGGGTACCAGCGCATCAAGCTCAAGATCAAGCCCGGCTGGGACGCCGACGTGATCCGGGTGGTGCGACGGCACTTTCCCGAGACCCCGCTGATGGTGGATGCCAACTCCGCCTACACGCTGGACGATGTTGAACACCTGCGGCAGCTCGACGAGTTCGATCTAATGATGCTGGAACAGCCGTTGGCGCACGACGAATTGATCGACCACGCTGAGCTGCAACGCCAGTTGAAGACCCCGATTTGCCTGGACGAATGCATCCGCACTGCTCATCACGCCCGACAGGCAATCCGTCTCGGAGCATGCGGCGTAATCAACATCAAGCTCGGTCGCGTCGGTGGGTTCGCCGAGGCGTTGCGCATCCATGAAGTCTGCCACGAAGCTGCGGTGCCGGCGTGGTGCGGAGGGATGTTGGAAGCCGGCATTGGCCGGGCCCACAATATCGCGCTGTCCACATTGCCGGGGTTTACGCTGCCCGGAGATGTCTCGGCCTCCAAGCGCTACTGGGCCCAAGATCTGATCGACCCTGCCGTGCAGGTCAGCCCGCAGGGAACGATCACCGTCAGCACAGCTGCCGGGCTGGGCTATGGCCTGGACCAAGAGCGTATCGAGTCGCTCACCGAGCGGCATCAGGACCTGTACTAGGCTGCTCTCGGCACCGAGGGGGAATTACCGTTCAGGGTCTGCGTGGCGGACCAACATCACAGTGACATTGTCAGGGGCACCCAGCGTCAGGGTTGCATCGATGAGCCACTGGGCCTTGTCTTGCAGCGACCCGTCGCGGGCAAGCGTGCTGGCAATGATGTCGGGCGAGGTGACGCCATGCAAGCCGTCGCTGCACAGGAGCAGGATTTCGCCTAGCTTGAACTCCGACACTACGGTGTCGGGGGCCACCGAGTACTCTGCCCCGACGGCTTTTGTCAGCACGTGGCGCCTTGGATGGTTCCTCAGCTCTGCTTCGCTCAGCCCCGAGGCCTCGGCGATGGCATTGACCCAAGTGTGGTCCGCTGTTAGCTGCTCTAGTTTCCCACCCGAAAACCGATAGGCTCGGCTATCGCCGGCGTTGACAACTTCAACTCTGTCGCGGTGCGCTATCGCCGCGGTGACCGTGCAGCCCATACCTTCCAGGCAGGGATCGTTCTCAGCTTCCCAGCGGATTCTCTTGTTGGCCAGTTCGATCGCCTGCGCTACCGTGCCGGCGGTCGGCACTTCTTCCGCGTTGCGCACCTCTTCGACCAGTGTCTTGACTGTGAGTGCCGATGCGCGTTCACCGGCTGCCGCGCCGCCGAGGCCGTCGGCTACGACGAAGAAGCCAAGATCAGGCACGGAGTCGAAGCAATCTTCGTTGTTCGCCCGGACTTTCCCGGCATGGCTCGCTCCGCACGAATCGAACATGAACAGCGAATTGAGCCTAGCATAAACCCGCCCGTTGCTTTCGCCAGAGCCGCTGCCTGCTGGCCCCTCTTGCCGAGCGTTGCAGTCCCCGGCAGGGGCAGTTTCGAAGCCTGGTTCGACTCAATGTCTGGCGACGTCGATCACCACTCCCGGTGTGTCGCCAACGTGAATCGGCGTCCCAGCATCCGCGGCCTCGCGCCGCACGATCGAGAATCCGCGGGCCTTGTCACCAGGGCCGCACCCGGGGGTTGCCGAAGTCATCTCGCCGACAGCGCTGCCCTGATGCCGCACCACGGTCTCTGTCGGCGTCGAGTCCGAATCCAGTTCGATTCCGACCAGCAAGCGGCGCACTCGCCCTAGCGACCGTACGCGCTCGACGATCTCTTGGCCCGTGTAGCAGCCCTTCGTGAACGACACAGCGCAGAACTGCTGTGTCTCGTGAGGGATATTCGCGGAGCCGAAATCCGCGCCGAAGCGAGGGACGCCCATCCGCACTCGGGTTGCTTCGCACTCCTGGGCTGTCGCATTGAGCGCCCCAGCGGAGAGCAACCTGTTTGTTAAGTCCGGAGCTTCCGCCGCTGGCACTTCGATCCAGAAGCCGTCTCTCCCCGCGACTAAGGCCCGGCGAACGCAGGTCGTGCCGTTCCACAGGAACGTCCTGCGCCCGGCTGGCGTCGGCAGGCCGATTGCACGGACGATTCCTGCCGCTTCCGGCCCCGCGAGGCCAAGACGGGCGGTTTCGGATGAGACCGTTTCAAGGACAACGTCGTCCATGATGATGTAGCCCTCGATGTGCTGCCGGAGGGCATCCACCGCTGTGGGTTCGCAGTCGATCTCGACGCGATCGTCGTCGACAAAGATGTAGCTGTCGGCTTGGATCTTGCCTTGTGCGCTCAAGAAGAACGCATAGGTTCCTTGCCCGGGCGACAAGCCTTCAATGTCATTGCTGGAGATTGCGTGGAGCAGGCGGGTCCGATCCTCGCCCGTTGCGCGGAGCCTGCCGCGCAAGGAGAGATCGCTCCACGCGGCACCCCGCCTGAACGCTTCGCTAACCGTCACCTCAAGGTTGCTAGCATACCAGCGATGATTCACGAAATGATGCCCGTCGGCGCGTTGCAGTGCAACTGCTCTATCTTTGGCGACGAAACCACGCGGGAGGCGGTCGTCATCGATCCGGGCGATGAAATCGATCGCATCCAAGCGGTGCTGCAGAGGCACGGGCTGACCGTCAAGTGGATTGTCATAACTCATGCGCACATCGACCACATTGGAGGGGCTGGCAAACTCCAGGCGCTGACCGGTGCGCCGGTTTATATGAACGAGGCCGACTACGCGCTCGTCAAGGGACTCGCGGCCCAAGCCAGTTGGCTGGGCATGCCGGAGCCACAGCCGGTCTCTATCGATGTCGGTCTCAGAGACGGAGATCGCCTCAATATGGCCGGTGCGAATTTCGATGTTCTGCATACGCCCGGGCACACCCAAGGAAGCGTCTGCCTGCTGCTTGCCGACCAGAACAAACTGATCGCGGGCGACACGCTCTTTTACGACTCGATTGGCCGGACCGACCTGCCCGGCGGTGACTACACTCAGATTCTCCGTTCGATCAAGACCAAGCTGCTCGCGCTTGACGACGAAACCAAGGTGATCTGCGGCCACGGGCAGACTACGACCATCGGGCGCGAGCGCATGCACAACTACTTCGTCAGCAATCTCTAGAGCGCTCCCTCGGAGCGCGCCCCGCAGGTCGGTAGAATTGATGCGTATGGCCAACAGGATCTTGCTTGTCACTGGAGACTCCGGCGAGAGCTACGAAGCGCTGTTTGCGCTGCATCGCTTCCAGGAGGCTGGCTACGAAGCGGTCGTGGCTGCGCCGTCAGCTCGTCGGCTCCACTTGGTCATGCACGATTTCGAGCCCGGCTGGGACACCTACATCGAGCGCCAGGGCTACGGGCTCGAGGCCGACATCGCATTTGACGATGTGGACGTGGATGACTATGTCGCCGTGCTGCTGCTCGGCGGCAGGGCACCCGAGTTCTTGCGGCATATTCCGCGCGTGGTAGAGATCGTCCGAGAGTTTTCCGCGCGGGGCAAGCCGATTTTCTCGATCTGCCACGGGATCCAAATCTTGGTCGCCGCAGACTTGGTGGAGGGCAAGACGGTGACCTGCTACGTCCATGTCCGTTCGGAAGCCGAGCGGGCCGGTGCCAACTACTCCGAGCGGCAGGCCGTGCGCGATGGGAATCTCGTAAGCGCCCAGACGTGGGAGTCGCACCCGGAGTTCTACCGGGAAGTCTTCGCTTGCTTGGATGTCTGAGGATTGCCCCGCTCGAAGCTATTGGCCAGCGTCGTCGACGATTCGGAATTTTTGGTAGATCACATCTGCCTCATCCCCGGAAGGCGGCAGCATCGCCGCTACGATGTAATCGCCGGCAGGTAGGTCGCTCGTTGTCAGCGCTGCCAAGTGGCGCACGCGGTGCGCCTCGGGTTGCGACACGGTCTGGTAGCCCTTCACTGGCAATTGCCGAACCCTTTCCCGCCCGTGGTACAGGGCTAGCTTCGGTCCCGGCGGCTTGTCATAGGTGTCCGGAGTCAGATTGTAGACATCGTAGAGCAGGAAGATTGACGTGCCTCGCCGAAACGCCTTCACTGCGGTTGCGAAGAACCGGTTTCCTTCGACGCGCAAGACATCCTCAGGTGCTTGGTTGGAAGGCTTCCTGGCCTTGGCCGGCCCAACGTCGTCGATGCGGCTTGTGAGCAGCAGCGAGCTGCCCGCGATCCCAACGGATCGCTGCGGGATGCGCAAGCGGGTCTGGTAGCTGCCCAGCGCGCCAGAAAGGTCGTCGCGCACGACGACCTTCCAGTCGTACTCCCCCGGGGCGAGCGGCATTTGCGAGCCGTAGTGCAGCCATGAAGCCGAGTCGTTGCTGAGACGCTCCAGCGCGGCAGGTTCCACGGTCATCGAGAAGCGGCGTTCGTCGATCAGCGGTGCCTGCCGGTCGCCCTCGGATGGTCGTGCCGAAGCTTGTGCGATCAGTGTTAGCTCGACCCGCTGGCCCTTCTTCACGGTCTCGGTGGGGATGTCTCGCGCGTGAAGCCCGACGCTGTAGACCAGTGTCGGATCGCCGCTGGAATCCCGGAAAAATTCGTGGTCGACGACGATGGGCAGGTCCGTGTATGGCGTGTCGAACGTCAGGGCCTGATGCATGCGCAAGTTCTTCTCAGATTGCGACATGCGCTCAAAGGGCCGCTCCTCGTAGTACCCTCTCTGGTGGCTGACTCGTAAGTTTGGCTCGCTCACGCGGACCTTCAGGCGCCGCAGCCGTCCGCGCTGCTCGCGATCCTCGGGATAGTAGCCCAGCAGGTAATAGTCGCTGTTCTCTCGATTGACGACGTCAAAGACTTCGCCGAAGTCGTTGCTGTTGAGAACGGCTCGTCCGCCCGTCCGTCGCGCTAGTTCCCACAAGCCATCTTGGCTGTCTTGGCGCTGCTGGATCTGTCGTTGCTCGAGCTGGTTGAAGAACTCGGCAAGGCCCGCGTCGCCCACAGGAGCTCCAGCGCCGAGAGATACCTCCGCGTCGCCGCCGGGAGGGGTTGCTTCGAGGCGGCGCACGTCCGACACGAAGAAACGAACCCGCGCCTTCGTCGCCTCGTCCTCCAGGACTTTCATGATGTCGAAGTTGTCCTCCTCGACAGGCAAGCCAGTCGCAAACAGCACTACCAGTTTCCGGCCGGGGTAGATGCTCAAGGCTCGGATTAGGTCGATGTACTCGTACATGCGCAGGCGATTGTAGAGGGCCCTCCGATCCGCGGCCGCGTCCAGTGCGTCCTCGAATTCCTCGTTCGTATCCTCGATCAAGGCCTCGAGTGCATCGCTGTATTCGATGTCGCGGGCGAGGTCGACCGCGAGGGTGTCGAAAAAGCCATCGGT
>LXNJ01000480.1_pt1 | contig 28232 bp, 20 predicted proteins | sample 809081 | NCBI WGS metagenome assembly LXNJ01 (sample SAMN04870510, study PRJNA318959) | sponge metagenome | biome: sponge; feature: marine sponge reef; material: water | host: Petrosia ficiformis | place: Greece: Milos, Mediterranean Sea | collected 2013-05-29 | depth 5-7 m | reverse complement strand
GGTGGGGTTACGGGTTTGAAGTTTAGGTTTAGGGGTTGGAGGGGGTCGTCGTCGAGTGAAGGGACCTTTGGCGGTGAGTTGCCGGGACGGCCGGGGGCCGGTTTTCCGGAGGGGTGGAGGTAGGGCGAAGGCCTTCGGACGGCCTCTACGGCGCTCTGGAGAGCGGTTTTGCCAGGAACCGGGCCATTTTGTCCCGGATTGGGAGTGTTCGGACGGATCCGGGCCGGTGGCAACGGACGTCCGGACGGCCACACGGCCCACTCAGAGCCGTCTTTCCGTCTTCTCACCCCGGGTCGCGGGGAGAGACGCGCTTGCGGAGGCATGCTCGAGCCCGGTCTTTCGGCGGATCAGGCGTCGCCGGGGACGGTGTGGGGTTCCTTCGTAGAGTCGTACAGGCTTCTCATCGAGGCGCCTTGAGGGTTATGCGGTGCGCGTTGTTGAGCAGTCTGTCGAGGATGGCGTCGCCGAAGGTGGGATCGCCGACGACGTCGTGCCAGTGCTCGACGAGGACCTGGCTGGCGAGCAGCGTGCCGCGGCGGGCGTAGCGGTCGTCGAGGATCTCGAGGAGGTCGTGGCGTCCTGGCCTGAGAGCGAGGCGAGCCCCCAGTCGTCGAGGATGAGGAGCCACGTCCGGGCGAGCCGCTGGATGATCTTGGGATACGATCCGTCGCCGCGGGCGAGGGTGAGTTCGTCGAGCAGGCGGGAGACGTGGTAGTAGCGGGCCGAGATGCCGAGGCGGCAGGCCTGGTGGCCGAGCGCGCAGGCGATGTACGACTTTCCGGATCCCGTCGCCCCGCTGACGAGCACGGTCTGGCCGTCCCGGATCCACTGCCCGGAGGCGAGACGCAGGATGAGGGCGCGGTCCAGTCCGCGTGGGGCCTTGAAGTTGATGTCCTCGATGGTGGCATCGAGGTGGAGCCTGAAGTGGCCCTTGAGGCGCACATAGCGGTGCTGTTCCTGTTCGGTCTTCTCGCGTTCGAGGAGCAGGGAGAGGCGGTCGTCGAAAGACAGCTCGCTGATGTCGGGCATGGCGGTCTGCTCCTCGAAGGCCTGGGCCATGCCCGTAAGCCGGAGTTCGTGAAGCAGGTCGAGGGTGGGTTGGCGAAGCATGAGCGTCAGGACTCCTTTCCGTTTTGTGAGTTGGTGTAGTACTCCGGCCCGCGGATGTGGGCGTGCCGGGCGGGCAGGGAGAGCGTGTACTGTTGCTCGTCGCCGGCCTGGTCGAGGCCGGTCGCGAGGATGGACTTGACGGACCCGTAGCTCAGCGTGCCGATCTCGAGTGCGCGGCGGCAGGCAGCCTCCAGGCGCTCGGCGCCGTAGGCCCGCAGCAACTCCTTGAGCCCGAGGCAGCTGCGGTAGCCCTGTTCGGGGTGTCTGCGAGTCTCGAGGAGTTGTTCGACGAACGCGGCCGTGTGCGGTCCGGTCCTCTGGCCCCAGGCGATCAGTCCGGACGGAGTCCAACCCGCATGGGCGCGGTGGGCGGCGGGCATGTGCGACGGGTCGGTCGCGTATCCGCCTCTCCTGTGGATCCGCAGGTGCGCGGCGACCCGGCGGTGCTTGTGGAAGATCTCGACGGTCTGGGCCGTGAGGCGAACGTCCACCTCGCAACGGCCCAGCGGGTGGGGGACGCTGTAGAGCGCGTGCGCGACCTGGATGTGGTAGTCGATGTTGACCCGCGACGGCGGCAGGGGCGGGAACAGCGCCGCCTCCAGCGCGCCGTCGTCCAGCCCTTCAGGCAATGGCCAGATGAAGCCGGCCGCGGCCGCCCGCCTCGCGTAGTCGCTCACCGTGCTGTTGGCGATGCCGAGCGACGCGGCGATCTCGCGATGGCTGCGCCCAAGCTCGTACTTCAGGCGCAGAAGCTCTCGTATCTTGCGCATGGATAACCTGATATGGATTGACCTGTCAACCCGTTTCGCTTCGTGCCTGTCTTTCTGGTTATCTGATCGGCTTCCTTCCTCTGGCTGCTTCAGGGCCTCGGGATGCGGGCAGCTTGTTGCGACGGTGGATCACTCTGATATTCGTGGGTTGGCTACCACCTGACTTCACTTCGTCGCGGAGCTGCCTCTTCATTCTCTCTCTCTTCGCGAGTCGTCCTTGCCCGGGAGGGGGCCGGCGTCACCAGGTTGTCTCGAGGGTCTCCTCACCGGCCGCCCACATCCCGATTTTCCGTAAACCGCCTCTCTTGGTGAATGTTGTTGGTGGTATGTGTGTCGTCTCACAGCTCAGGTGGTCATCCGAGTGCCGTGAGGCTTACCCTGCACCTCGCAGGCAATGGCCCAGGTGAAGCCCACGAGCTCGCGGGCGATTGCCGTGATCACCTTGTTCTTGGCCTTGCCGCGCTGGTAGAGCCTCACATATCGCCCGCACAGCCGTTTCTGGGCCGCCCAAGACATCGCTTGGACCCGGTCTGGAACATCGGCTGCCTTGCGGCGCAGGTGAGCAGTCTTTCTGGCCGGAAAGCGATAGGCCCATGCCGCCTCGGTCAGCACGCGGCGAACATGACCGTTGCCGGTCTTGCTGATCGCCCCCTGGCGCCGCCGAGAGCCCGAGGAGCGTTCCCCAGGGGCCAGACCGAGGAAGCTCACCAGCTGACGGGGTGAATCGAAGCGCGTCAGATCGCCGAGCTCGGCCAGGATGGTCATCGCGGTGATCGTCGACACGCCCCGCAGACTCATCAGAGCCTCGGCCGTCGGGCGTTGCGACCAGGTGCGGAGAGTCTCATGCATCTGGGCCTTGATCCCGTCGGTTCGCTTCACGGCCGCGACCACAGCGTCCACGTACTCCTGAAAGACCGTCTGTTGGACTGCCAGATCGAATTTCTGCTGCTCAAGCCACCGAGAATGTGCCTGCGTCCACCGGGCCTTGCCCTCATAGATCCGACCATGACGCAGCAGGAAGGCCCCCAGACGCTGTCGGGCCTTGAGTTCGACCGCCTTCATGTCCTCGCGTGCTCGGGTCAGGTCGCGCACCGCTTCCTGGTCCGGACCCGGCACCCATACCGGCGTGAGTTCGCCGGCCCGGTGCAGGCGCGCCAGCATCAGCGCGTCTCGGCGATCCGTCTTGACACGATCGGCGGGCCTGCGCGGGATGAGACCCGGCGCCACGACTTCGCAGTCGTGGCCGGTCCCGGTGATCTCGCGGTACACTCCGTAGCCGCACGGACCCGCTTCGTAGGCGAAGCTCAGCACCTCGCCGTGCGTGCCCTGCAGTCCACGGATGAGTTTCTGCAACGCCCGGCGCCGGTTCTGAAGGACCCCCCGGTACTCGGGCTCTTCCCGGCCCGGCCATGCGACCGCAGCTGCGATTGTTTCCTTGTGAATGTCCAGCCCCACGTACGCCCTGTACTCGGCCATTGACCTGCCCTCCTTGCTGTGGCTCTGCGCCGGATGAGGTTCCCCTGCCTTGAGCGTAGCTCCCGCTACCCGCGGCAGGGCAGGTCAATCCATGATGTCTCTTCTTTGGCATTTTCCTGCCTCCTCGTCTGAGGGGACCTCTGGCGAGGATGGAAGAGGGTGCCGCTACAACAGGTTCTCCAGCGCTCCTACTCGCTCACTCCACGGTGATCGGCATGCTCTGGAATCGGTGATCGGCATGCACCGGAATCGGTGATCGGCATGGGCCGGAATCAGCACCGGTCGACTAACCCCCCTCCTGGCCCCTGTATCGCGAAGGAGGATCGCGAAGCTTCGGCCGATGGTAGAGAACTGAAGTCGGGTCGGCCGGCTGGTCAGCAGACAGCGCGAGGTCCGGCCGAAGCCGGTCAGGCCGCTTCGAGACCCCGGAAGCGGGACGCGCTGGGGGCGTGCCCCCGGAGCCGACCCAACTTCTACGGACGGGACTTCGTGTCGGACGACGACCCGGCCGCTTGCCGCCGATAGGCCTGCGCGGGCGGTTCCCGCAGATCCCGGACCAGCCTCACCTTCTCCAACCCCTTCAGCACATAGTGCGTGACGTCCACTTCCCACCAGTAGAACCCCTGCCGCTCCGAAGACGGATAGCGGTGATGGTTGTTGTGCCACCCTTCGCCCAGGGTCAGCAGCGCTACCCACCAGTTGTTGCGCGAATGGTCCTTCGTTGCGTAACGCCGGCGTCCCCACATGTGCGTCACGGAGTTGACCAGGAAAGTGACGTGGTATAGCAGGACTGTGCTGACGAACAGTCCCCAACCCAGCATCTGCCAGCGCGTGGTGCCGAGTCCGGGAAACGCCGCCTCGAACCACCAGCCGAGCCCGAAGAGGGCGATGGCGACGCTGAGCGGGGCCAGCATGTGTAGTCGTTCAAGCAGGCGCAGTTCCGGGAACCGACGCAGATCCCGTACCAATGACGCATCGTAGCCGTCGTAGCGACGCGACATGATCCAGCCGGCGTGCGCCCACCAGAAACCCTTGAGTCCCGGCGGATGGATGTCGTCCTCGGTATCGGCGTGGCGGTGGTGAAGCCGGTGGTGCGACACCCACCAGAGCGGCCCGTTCTGTCCGGCGCTCGCGCCGAGCCAAGCCAGTGCGAACTGAAATGGACGGCTCGTCTTGAACGACCGGTGCGCGAAGTAGCGGTGATAACCGGCGGTGATGCCGAAGAGGCGCACCCAGAAGGTGATCAGGCAGGCGAGCAGCGCCGGGATACTCACGCCGGTGAACAGGAAAGCGAACGCCAGGGCATGCACGCCCACGAACGCATAGCTGCGCAGGAAGTCGATCCGGTCCGTCGGAGCGAGAGAATCGGGATCGATGTGGTCGTGTGCCGCTGTCTCTATCATCAGACAGGCTTTCTGAATAGATGGTGTGACACCCCCCACTCCCGACCGCCCCTGTAGGCGAAGGTCTCGGCCACGGCCAGGAAGAACAGTCGCCAGCGCTGCACCCAGCGGTCGGAGGACGCGGAACCATAGGTGTCGGCAAAGATCGATGCCACCTCGTCGCGCTCCCGGTCCAGGTTGGCCAGCCAGGCTTCCGAGGTGTGCGCGTAGTGCGTTCCCGGCACGAACCAGTCGTCCTCGGGCTCGAGGTCGCCGCGAAACTTCGGCACCAGCGTCGAACTCGGCATGAGGCGGCCGGTAAAGAACTCTCGCGCCATCCAGTCGCCCGGGCCCACGCGTGAGAAGCGGTAGGCGCGGGCGTGGTGGCAGAAGACGTGAACGAAGAGCCGGCCCCGGGGCCGCATCCAACTCGTGATTCCTTTCACAAGCAGGGCATAGTTGTTCATGTGCTCGAACATCTCGACCGAGACTACGCGGTCGAATTGCTCGCGCGCGAAATGGAGGTCTGAGACGTTCGCCGTGATGACAAGAACGTTGTCCAGTCCCCGCCGTCGCGCCCGTGCCTCGATATGGCGGCGTTGCGACGCCGAGTGGGAAACCGCGACGATGCGGCTGCCCGGATAGCGCTCGGCGGCGAAGAGGGTGAGCGCGCCCCAGCCGCAGCCGAGATCGAGGATGTCCTGTCCATCGGAGAGGCCGGCACGGGCGCAAGTAACATCGAGCATGGCAAGTTCGGCTTCGGCGAGGGTAGATTCGCGGCCGCTATCCGGCCACAGGCAGCAGGAGTACTTGTTCCAGGGTCCCAGGACCAGTTCGAAGAACGCAGCGGGGACCTCGTAGTGCTGCTCGTTCGCCTCGCGTGGGGCTGGAGCGATGGGGCCGGTGCGAAGGGCAGCCTCGTCGAGGGGCGGTCCGCTGGCCAGGGAACGCAGCCGTCCCCGCAGCAGGGCCCGGATCCCGGCCCGGGCGGCGAAGTCGGGGACCCAGCCCGACTCGGCGGCCGCCAGGGCGCCCCGCACGGCCGCTTCGGCAACGCTCATGGATCGCGCCGCGGGAACCAGGGAATGAACGCGCTCGTGGTTCGCTGGTAGCGGCGGTATTCCTCGCCTCGCCGCTCGACCGACCGCCGCTCGATGGGCGGGATGCCGGTCACGAACCGGATCGAGACCAACAGCAAGACCGGCGCGAAGAGGATGGCCCAAAGGGGGGCGTGGCCATACGCGACAGGCACGTACGCCAGCCACTGCAGCCACTCGAAGAAGTAGTTGGGATGCCGCGAGTACCGCCACAGGCCCGTCCGGCAGACCCGTCGCTCGTTGCCGGGCGCAACCCGGAAGCGGTGCAATTGACGGTCCGCAACCGACTCGCCGACCAGTGAAACAAACCAGATCGCCACCCCCACAAGGTCCATCGGGCGCAGCGACGGATCCGGCGACCGCATGGCGAGCAGGAAGTGCACCGAAAGCACGATCACCAGCGCAGCCTGGACCTGAAAGAAGACGAAGAATTTCACCGGCGCACTGCGTCCCCACTTCACCCGCAGATCCCGATAGCGCCCATCCTCGCCCGGCGACCTGACCCGTCCGAGCAGGTACGCGGCCAGGCGCAGCGACCACAACCCCGCCATCGCGGCCACCATCCAGCGCCGCCACCCTACCCCCAGCGGCACCGCCGCGGCGTAGAACACGGCCGCGACACCCAGGCCCACCGTCCACGCCAAGTCCACTGCATCGGCCTCGCGGGTGCGCAGTTGCCGGCACCACAGCAGTACCATGACCGGTATGATCGCAACGGCCACCATCCCGACCGCGAATGGAGCGCTCATGTCATCCTCTCCGTTCCAGCACGAGTTGCCAGTCGGCTACATAGCGGGTTCGGAACGCTGCCTCGCAGTACGCGAAATAGAACTCCCACCTCCGCAGGAACGCCTCGTCGAACCCCAGGTCGAACAGGGCATTGCGCTGTTCCAGCAACCGCTGTCTCCACATGGCCAGCGTGAGGGCATAGTGAGCGGCGAGATCCTCCCGGTCCCGTATTCGGAGAGCCGTCGGGCGCAGCGCGCGGGTCAGTGCCCCCAGCGAAGGAAGGTGCGCACCTGGGAAGATAAAGCGCTGGATGTAGTCGGGGCGTAGCCGGTAGCGGAAGTAGCGGTTGTCCGGGATCGTGATCACCTGGAGGACCGCCCGCCCGCCGGACGCCAGCACCTCGTCACACTTGCGGAAGTAGGCCGGAAGGAATCGGTGACCTACGGCTTCGAGCATCTCGATCGAGACGACAGCATCGTAAACACCCTTGATCTCTCGATAGTCCATCAGCTCGATCGAGACCCTGTCCGCGAGTCCCGCGCGGGCCAGGCGTTCACGCGCGTAAACCGCCTGCTCGCGCGAAATCGTCACTCCGGTCACCCGGCACCCGAACTCCGACGCCGCAACCTCGGCGAACCCGCCCCACCCACAGCCGATCTCCAGGACATGCGAACCGGGGCGGAGGCCGGCCTTCGTCGCCAGGAGCCGGTACTTCGCCAACTGGGCGCGCTGCAGGGCCTGAGTGTCCACCTCTGCATCCGCCGCCAGCCGCTCCTCGTCGAAGTATGCGCACGAGTAGGTCATCGACGGATCGAGAAAGAGGGCGAAGAAATCATTACCCAAGTCGTAATGATCATGGATGTTTCGGCGTGATCCCGACACAGTGTTCGATCGGACCTTGTGCGCCATCCACGCCGCCACCGCCGCAGGCCACAACAGGGGCACCATGGGCCTCAGAAAGCGGCGGTTCAGAATGCCTAGCCGCACCGCGTCCATCGCCGAATCCGCCGACCAGTCACCCCAAATGTACGCCTCCCCCGCCCCGACCTCCCCGTCCGCCAGCATTCGCCGGAAGAAACGGGGATGGTGCACGCTGATCGTGGCCTCGGGCCCGGGCTGGAGTCCCCCGAATCGATACGCGGCGCCGTCGGGGGTACGGATCCGCAGAACCCCCTGCCTAAGGCGGCGCAGGGAACCGAGAATGAGCGCGCGCCCGACGCGGTCCATCATGCCGGGAGCCAGTCCCGCACGGTTCACCTGCCGCCGCGGCGTGCCGCTCATCGCATCCCCCTCCTCCCCGGCCGCCAACCCCCGAGCCCATTGTCCGGCGGCTCGGGCTTGCGAAAGAACGGAACCCGCTTGGCCCACAGCTTCGCGGCCTGCCAGTGGATCAGGAAGATCGTCCGCGCCGTCAGGTGCGGGTAACGGAGCATCGCGCCGGCGAGCGTTGCGGCCGTGAGGGGACGGCGCACCAGGTTCAGCGTCGCGTCGAAGTACTTCTCGTCTCCGTCGAACTCGTCGATGTGGATGGTGAGACGGTCGCCGGGCGGAGTCACGATCCATTCGTAGCGGACCCCTTCGATCTGCATGAACGGCGAGACGTGGAACCGCTTGTCCACCCGCGAACGGACCGCCTGTCCACCCACCGGATCGCTGCCGTCGAGCAGGTAGCAGTATACCTCGCCGAAGGTGTTGAAGACCTCCGCCACCGTGAAGCGGAGCCCGCCCGCACCGTCCAGACAGAAGAAGTACGACACCGGGTTGAACCCGTAGCCGAGGACGCGCGGGTTCGTGAGCAGCATGACCCGGGAGCCACCCAGGTCGCGTCCCTGAGTACGCAGCCAGCGAGCCAGCTTTTCGCGCACCGGTTCGCGCGAGCCCCCCATGTGGTCCCGGTCGTGAAACGAGATGAGTCCGGCGCGGTTGTAGCCGAAGAACCCGATCTCGCGATCGAGCGCCGCGAGTTCGGAAAGGTCCAGGAGCAACTGGTAGACCCCGTACCGGAAGGAGTTCGCGCGGGGCGCGCGGCGCCGGTGCCGGACCGTGCCCATGTAGAGACCGGAGCGAAGCGGATTGCTCATTCGAGCCTCGCGCCGAGTTGTTCGGCAGCCTCGACCGCCGATCGAAACCCGTCCTCGTGGAAGCCGAAGCCGAGGTAGGCGCCGCAGAAGTAGGTGCCGCGCCGGCCGTTGAGCGCGGAAATGGCCGGCTGGGTGGTAGCCGACGCCACCGTGTACACCGGGTGGGCGTAGGTGACGCGATCGTGGACGCGGTCCGGGGGTCGGGGTGGGTTCAGGGTGACGAGCCAGGGAGTTGAGTGGTCAAGGCGCTGCAGACGGTTGAGGTTGTAGGTCATGGTCGTGACCGGGGAGGGATTGCGACAGTCGCCTACATGGTAATTCCAGGAGGCGTGCGCCGCTGCACGCGAGGGCAGGTACGCGGGGTCGGAGTGGACCCAGGTGTCGTTGGTCGCGTACCGCCATGCGCCCAGCAGTTCCCGTTCGGCGTCGGAGGGCTCCCGCAGTAGGGCGAGGGCCTCGTCCGCGTGCGTCGCCAGGATGACCCGGTCGAACTCCTGACTGGTGCCGTTCGCGAAGTGCAGGCGGCAAGCCGTCCCTCGGCGAGCCATCGAACTGACCGAGATGCCTGTGTGAACGCGCCCATCGAGCCGACGCAGCATCGCATCAACGTAGGTCCTGCTTCCCCCGGGGATCGACCGCCACTGGAGCCGCCCGCGCAGCTGGAAGAGTCTGTGCCCGCGGAAGAAGTCCACGAACATGCCAGCTGGAAACTGCATGATCGAGGGAATCCCTGTCGACCACAGCGCCGAAGCCAGGGGATACGCGTAGTGGCGACCGAGCACCTCCGAGCCGGCCCGTGCGACGAGATCACGCAACGTCCGACCATCCCAGGTGGCGCCGCCCCGCCGGCCAGCGGCGTGGAATTGGTGGATCTGTGCCAGGAATCTCAGGAATCCCGGTCGAAACGCACTGCGCGGATCGGCGAAGACCCCCTTGACGCCCAAGCCGCTGTACACCACACGGCAACGCTCGCACTCGAAAGAGAACGACATGTCGATCGGTTGTGAGCGTATGCCGAGCGCCGCAAAGAGGGTCGCCAAAAGGGGATAGGTCTCCTCGTTGTAGACGATGAACCCGGAGTCGACCGCGACGGAACCCCGGGGGCCGGCGACCCGGTGAGTGTGGGTGTGGCCTCCGATTCGCGTCTCGCGCTCGAAGACCTGCACGTCATGTTTCGGGGCGAGCAGCCAAGCCGCTCCGAGTCCCGAGATACCGGTTCCGACGACAGCTATTCTCATTCCCGGACATGGTTGACAAAGCTGTCGGCGGGCGGTTCGCGGAAGAAGTCGATCCTGCAGCGCACCCGGGCCTCGACGGCCAGCCGGTGCGGAAGGCCGGGGTGGATCGTGACGCGGTCCGGTGCGGAGATCAGCCGCTCCTCGCCCGTCTCCAGATTCACGAACCGCAGGCTGCCCTCAAGCACGTTCAACACGCCCCAGTGTCCCGGCGCCAGGGTGTGCTCGGCCTGCAGGGCGGCGGGCAGGGTGTCCTGGGTGAAGACGGGGGATGATCCGGCCGGGATGAGTCCGTCGGGTAGCTGGTTGGTCATGGGGTGTGGGGGTGGCAAGATGGGTCGCTGGGTGTCAGCGGGAAGGGCGTGGACCCCAGCACAATGCCGGATTCAGCGGATTCCCGGCGGCAGCCTCTTCACCTCGATGACCGGGACATCGTACTCATCCCTTTGGATGAAGGCGACGAGGCCGTCGGGGCCGAATTCGTCCGGCATCCGTATCCGCCCGTCGAGCGTCCCCAGATAGCGGCCGGACGGCGTGAGCACGTCGATCGGTCCGAGGTCCAGGTCGGGTTCCTCTCCGCGTCGTTGAACCCAGAGATTGCCCTCCCAAGTGGTGCGCAACGCGTGTAGCACGGGCACCTCTGGAAGGAATTGCATCTCTTCGATCGCTTGCACCTGGCCCGATCCGAATACCGCCATCAGCGCCCGAGCGTCTGGGGGGACGTCGCCACCCGTATTGTTGGGGCTCAATTCCGCCAGTCGGCGGTCAATCTCCGCGCGTTTGAGCCGGTCGGTGACCGGTTGCGGGACGATCGGACGGCGCAGGATCCGCAACACCTGGCCAGACGGCCCCGTCACCTTGATCGCATACGCGGACGAGTCCGAATAGGCGATCCCACCCCCTGGCAACGCGTCAAAAACGAGCGGCGGCACGAACCCCCAAACCTCGCTTGTCACATCGGCCAGACTCCCGAACTTCATTTCCGTGCCCGGCGGTGCCCATGCTTCCACGAAAGGCTCGACCCGCGCCTTATCCGACGACAGGTCGGTGCGCATGATCTTGCGAATGCCGTCCGAGAAGATCGCTGCGCCCCTGCGGGCGGGGCGCGCGCCGAACACTTCGGCTCTCCCCCAATAGTAGAGGTCCGGGAAGACGTTGGGGTCCGGAATGAGTTCCATTCTCACCATCCGCTCGAACACGCCTTCGGGACCGAAGACGTGAAAAGCCAGGCGTCTCATGTCCGCGACGACGATTCGCCCGCTTGGCAGGACATCCAGCTGGCCAGCCTCCGCGAACTCGCCGGGGCCTCCGCCGGTACGGCCGAACTGGCCCAGCAAGTTGCCGGCCGGGCCGACAGTGACCACGCGATTGGGTGAGTTCAGGAGGTACAGGTTTCCGGCCGCATCGAATCCTGCGCCCCGAACCCTGTTGAGAAGCTCCCAGTCGGCGACCGCGCTGGCCGACCCGATGCTGTAGACGTCCGCGAGTTCCAAGGCCAAAGGTCGGTCTTCGGGCGGAAGCTCGATTGTTTCCTGAGCGTGACCATCCGCCGTGATGCACAGGGCCGCGAGGCACGCTGGGAGGAATGTTCGGGTCATTCGATCACGCTTCCGGTCGGAGGAATGGCAAGCTACTCCATGGCTGCGGACCTGGAAAGCGCTCGGCTTGCTTGCCGGGGGTCTGCGGAACCGCGAAGGTATTGGCACGCGAAGCGTTTGCCATGATCCGTGACCGAATTGCGCCTCTGGCACGTCACTTCAACCCTCCTCAAGCGAGTCAGCCGATGATGCCGGCAAGGATAGTCCTGGCCCTGGGTGCCCTGTCCATTGCGGGATGCGCGGAGGCCGATCGATCATCCGAACTGGATGAACACCAGGCCGCAGTCGCGGCCGCGGGTGCGCAGGTGATGCCCTTCGATCTCGATGCGACCACCCATGTCTTCGAAAAGACGGAGTTTGGCGGCATTCAGGAGGTTGTGGCGGACTCCGTGGACCCGTATCAGGTCGCGCTCATCCGGGAGCATCTCGAAGAGGAGGCCGAGCGCTTTGCGAGGGGCGACTTCCACGACCCGGCGATGATTCACGGAGCGGACATGGCCGGGCTCCACGAGCTGGTGCTGGGGCATGAGCGGCTTGCGATCGAGTACGGCGAGACCGAACTCGGCGCCCGAATCGTCTACAGGGCCGAGGAAGCCGAGCTGGTATCAGCGATTCATGACTGGTTCGACGCGCAGCTCCGGGACCACGGCGATCATGCCAGCGGGCGGCGGTGATGGGGTGTAGTCCATAGTCCGACCGGGAGCCGGGAATTCGTGCCCTCAGCCCTCCCGGGCACGCGCCAGCAGGTCCTCACCGGTCTCGCATGCGATGATGTGGTCACCGATGCGTGCGATTGCCTCCGGGTCGGTGATGTCGTCCAAGAGCCTCGCCAGTCGCTCGGCCGTCCGTACACCGAACTTCAGCCTCGCTTGTCGGCAGACCAGGGTGGCGCGCCCTTCTCTGCGCCCCCGTCCAAACCCCTCGAGATGCGCCTGCTCCTTCTGCTCCTCTACACCCGCGTAGATCATCCCCGCCTCCTTTAGCGACTTCACCTCTTCCAGCACCCCGTCTCCGATTCCCCACGACTCGGCCGCTCCCAGCACCCACTCCCGGAACGCCTCGCGGAGCCTTGCGTACTCCGGCCCGCCGTACACCGCGAGCACCTCCCGGACGACTCGCATGACGTTGCGGGGCGAGGGGTCGAGCTCCATGCTCGCGATCCACGCCACCACGTTCGGCTCGGCTGCCGTCTGAGGTTGCCGTGCCAGCGCCCTGAGGTCAAGCGGATTCTCGGAGGGGTTCGGAGTCCGGCACGTCGGTAGCCCTCCCGGTTGCGGGCACTACTCCACCCCAAACACGTACACGACCCCCGGCCTCCGAACCCCTATATCAAATTCAGCCTTCGCCAGCGCCGCTCCCTGCCGTTCCGTGGACGCGGAGAATGGATGCGGCACCTGCTTTGCCACCCGTACGAAGCCAAATCCATGATCCAGATGACAGCGCCACATCCCGCCATCATCCCAAATGACCCGGCATTCCCGTTCGTGCGGCGCGTGCCTTAGGTCACGTAGGGTAATGTCGATAGACATCGACTTGGAGGAAAAAAGCTGTTCGATTGACCTCTTTGCCTCCTGGCCCGTGGCCCAGTCGTCTTGTACCCACCGTCTACTTCGGGCGGGCCTGTCCGGGGGTGTTGTGACGATTCGCAGTCGCGGTCCTGGCGTGGCGCCACCGGCGATCGAGCCGAGTTCATCGAAGACCTCCGAAACAAGGCGCGCCACCAGAGGCGATCGGACGTACCTGTCCTGATAGATTACTTCTCGAATCCGCTGCCCCCTGCTGATTCGTTCCGCGAAGCCTGGTGCCGAGGCTTGGATTTCGTTCCAAAACGCCGAGCCAAAAGTACTGACCGATCCCTGCATGCCATGGCTTAGGACGACTCGATCTACCTTACCGGAAGGCGGGCCGCGCAGGTCGGCAGGCTCGACGGGCGCGAGCGTCGCGGGCACCGTTGCCAAGGTGCCTCGAACCACATGCGCACTCTCACCCGAGGCACCCCAGCTCTCTCCCGGAGTCAGGGCATCCGCGGATTGCACGGCGAACGCCAGCGTGCGTCCATCACCAAAGAGTTCCGCAAGGACCAGCGTAGCTCGCGTGGAGCGACTGGCGCGCAGGAGATGGACCCCCAAAGTGCTTCCCCACATCGCCAAGTGAACACGCTCTTCGCGTGGAATTGCGTCAAGGTCTCGGGGCAAAACAAGCTCCACATTCTGCCCATCGTTCCGCCATCGCACGATATCTCGCCCGAGCACCCAGTCCCTCAGTGACCACCGCGCGAAATCCCCGCCCAAGTGCAGTCTGACGGTATCGGTCGTCTTGAGTTCTCTTTGGAGGGCCAGCGCAATTTGGTCGAACTCCAGCTGCGTCTGCGGTCCGAACAATTGATCTTCCGCTCGGAGATTGAGCCCCGCGAGGAACTCGTCACTTAGGATCTCCAGTGCTTGGCGACGGTCCAGCCGATCCGCGTAACGGTGGGTGTCATAGGAGAGGAGACAAGCGTGGCAAGCCTTGTCACACCGTCGGGGACAATCAAGCAATCCGCGCGCACGTCGAAGTAACTCCGGCAGGTGCTGACCGGCCTGAGCGACGAAGCCCGCCCCACCCGTGGCATGGTCGTGCAACAAGATGGAGTTTCCGCCGTCGGTCCCGTCCATTCGCGCTGCACCAATCGACCAGCCGATCTCGCGATCCTCCACGCCGATCTTGTCGGCGAGTGCCTGTCGAAGGGCGACGGCAATCGAAGAGGCGGCCACAGCGTTCAGCGGCTGCATACTCGCCACGGACCTCAGCTGCAGCTCGAACACATCTGTTTCCTTTGATGCCCCGAGCCATTCATTGCGCCGGATCGTGTACGTCCCGTCATTGCCGTAACAAAGTCCGTCCGGACCCGTGGCCGAGCCACCTCGCAACGGCTTGTGATTTTGCATCAGCGGCGGCAACTCCCCTTCTTCTTCGGGCTCCGCCACGGCGCGCCCACACTGCAAACACACGGCGAACCCATGGCCGTGCTCTCCATCCGTATAGTGGAACACCTGTCCGCTTGCACTGTAGCGGAAGCGGCCCATTACAGGTCGTGCGAGACTCTGCCACTGCTCTCCCCCGACCGATATCCACGGATGCCGTGTGGGGAGATACGAGAACCGGCTGAGGTCGTTGTTCAGGGAGTCGCGGAAATCGACAGCGAAGCCGGCCGGTTCCATATAGCTTTGGACCCTCAGCTGCGACTCGCTCCCGGCACAGTACTCGGACTCGCAGAATTCAGGCTTGCGATAGGATACGCCGATCGCGCCGCAATACCGGCATTTCCACGCGTGACGAAGCGCCTGGATTTCACGTAGCCCTTCGTCACCGGCGGGAACTTTCCAGTTCAGGGTAAGGCCGGAAGACGTCAGGACTCTGCCGTCTATGACTACATCCGATCCCGGAGCGTACTCCCGGAGTGCGGCAGAGAGATCGCGTGTGGGGTAGTTCCGCGCTCGCGATAGGTTGTCCACTCGAGCGGCATCGGGATCGGTTCGAGGCTGTGGGCGGCGAAGATCGTCCATTGTCGTGGTTACCAACGGGACGACCTGTGTCGGGAACCCATACCCTGGCAAGAAGTTCCTCAACGCAAGTTCCCGTAACAAATACTCCTCACTTACACGCCGCAGTTGCATTTCGATCGCGCGGCGAACCGGGTCATCCGTTGGCTGGCCAACGAGACTGTCTCGCTCTCGGGCCAACGGGGCATGCTCTCCGATCCACCCTGCCTCCGCTGTCTCGATCCCGTCGTCAACCATTAGCATCAGCCGCTCGGTCCCGGTCCCATCGAGAACGGAACCCCGCAAGAGACGATTGACGCCCGTCGTTATCCACGGGTCATCTGGAGCGTCGTCCCTGAGCCACCGCCGGAAACGCTGGCATACGGAGGACTTTTCGTCCGTACCTTCGAAGAACCAGCCCGCGGTCAATCGGTGAAGTTCATGTTCGCTGTGCCGTTCAGCAAAGAAGCGGGTGAGTGTAAGGGCGTTGACATGGCGCTGTACAATGCGGTGGCTCTGAAGACTCACCTGGGTGACATGCAACTTGGCTCGAAACGGCCACAACGGATTCTGGAACACCCATTCTCCGTGTGGCGAAGTGTTGCAGAGAGTCAAGCCGATGGCTCGGGACTCCTGTCGGCGTCCGGCCCGACCGGCTCGTTGAAGGTAGTTGGCAGGGCTCGGAGGAGCGTTGTTCATGGCCACCGCCGACAGTCCTCCGATGTCCACCCCCATTTCCATGGTCGTGGAGCAACTCAGTACGTTGACTCGTCCCTCGCGGAACCAGCCCTCAAGTTCACGAAGACGTTCGGCACCGATCTGGGCCGAGTGTTCGGCCACCTGAAAGTAGTCGACCCGGGAGAAGATTCGGCGACTCCACCCCTGCCAGACACCGACCCGCTCCAACTCTGCGATGTCCGAGTCAGATCGAAGGATCTCGTCGATTTCCTCCCTCCCATATGCTTCGTCTGTGGATGTTCGCCAGAAGGGAGCCTCCAGTCGCGGCATCCGTATGGGCCTGGCTGTCAGCATTTCACGGGTGAGGCGCGGCGCGACATATGGCGTGAGGCCCAACACTGTGGTGTCCAGAACGCGGCGGGTCATGGGACAGAGCCAGGCTTCACGTGCTTCGCGAAGCACGACTTGCTTGCGCAAGTTGAGCCGCCGCCCCTCTCCCGTCGTGTCCAGTATCGGTCGGAGCTGGTGCCACGCTTTGAGTAAGCAGGAGTTGATTTCGGATTCTCCTTCTGGCTCCGTTGATGGGTCTACCTTCAGCACGAGGGCGAGAAGCTGGACCAAGCGGGATCGCCTGGTTCGGGGGGTCGATAGGGGCCACGGGACAGATCCCTTGAAACGATCGGCATCGGGACCGATCAGAACAGTCGAGCGGTGGGGGACACCCAGCCAGGGGATGAAGTGTTCTCGTACCTGAATCGAGCGCCGCCCTCGAACCAGGTGGTCCAAGGCAATCTTGAGGAAGTTCCTCCACTCAATGGCGCTTAGACCGCGACTCTTCCAGGGATCGGGAGCATCGGGGTGTGCAGGGAGGCCAATGTAGTCCACTGCAACGAAGCCGAGGGTTTCCAGGGAATTCTGACGTTTAGGGCGGCGAGCGAATTCTCTGAGCAGAGCAATCTCGGCAAGATCCGCTGATCGCAGATCGGACAGTGGGAGATGGCGCCAGTGCTGTCGTAGCCACACCGATATTTCGGTTTCCTGGGACAGTTTGTGGACCGCCTCCTCCCACGTAAGGCGGCCCGCTCCAGGAGTCAGAATCGACGCCAATTCCCGTTCCTTCCTCGCCAACATTTCCCGGATTTCGGGATTCGTCGCAGCAAGCGGAGTCAGCGTCGCAATGTCCTGTTTCAGTTTCGCGACCTCCCCCTCGTCGCCCCCACGTTCCAGGCGAGTCGCCGCAACCAGATGGTATACCACACTCCGAGTGAAATTGCGCTCGGAGTCGAGTTGCGCGTCCAACGCGAACCGTGCCGTGCCTTGGCGGCTGTCTGTAAATGTGAGGAGCCGTCGACCATTGGACGGCAGCCGCTCGCCACCTTTTGGAAGCGGAGGTGTGTAGTCAAGGACAACCGGGATTGTATTCCGAAGGATAAGTGAGGCCCCGCCTCGGAACGGCCTCAACAACCAATCTGGCCTACGGCTGCTTCGGCATTCGGGGCACCTCGGTAGCCCCGATCGTGTCTGGCCGACCTCACCAAAATGCACCGCATTATCATTCTCAGGCGCCACCCAACGGCCCGTCCGGCGATGCAGATGGATCTCTGTCAGTCCGGGCGTAGCAGGATGCGCCAGATAGCGATCCAAGGTATTCTCGGCTCCATCCGCTTGCTCGTCATCGTCGTCCTCGTCGGCTCCGAGATCCACCAGCTCTGGAAAGTCCTCGCTTTGGTCGACGACCCCGACGGCACGAGGCTTGATAGCCTGATTCGTACCGCCGGTCAGCTTCCCGGTCAGATACTCCTTGCCGCACTCAGTGCACAACACCATGGGCAACACCATGGAGTCGCATTCCTTCTCGTCGCAGCGCTCCCGGCGCTCAAAGAACAGCTTGCCAAAGGTCCACTCGAAGTCGTCCAACGGAGTACCCCGGCGACCCGGACACCGGTTCGATATGCAGGCCCACACGCCTCCCTGGGTTCGATGAAAGAGGTGCCCGCGGACGCGTAGAAACGGCTCCTTGCCCACAAGGGCGGCGGTCGCGAGGTCGATCAATTCAAGCGTTTTCTGGCGTTCGTCGAAAGCATCGCCGCCCTCTTCAGATCCCAGGCGTGCACGGGTAAGCTGAGTCAGGGTGCGGGCCCCTTCGGAATGCAATAGCGCCTGCCGAACTCTTCGGGCCGCCCGTGAGGATGCCAGCACGGCTCCCAGCGCTTCAGGTTTCATCTGACGCAGCTGGCTGGCGGCAGGGAGCGGTTCATCGCAAGGCTCGGAGAGGGCAGCAGGCAACCGAGGGAAGCTGCGCTCACCCCGAACCACATGAACACGCTCGCTCCGCACTCCGCCCAAATCCGCAAGGAATCGCTTTAGCCTGGCTTCGCTCTCGGGGCTATCGTCGCCGATCGTTGCGGAGGTGGCGACGAAACGGACCTGGGAAGGCTTGACGCCGAAGGCAAAGAGAACACGCCTGAGCAGTAGCGCGATCTCGGCGGATCGCGAACCCTGGTACGTGTGGGCCTCGTCCAGCACGATCCAACGAAGCGTGCCCTGCGATTGATCAATGATCGGCTTGTCCTCAGCCCGGATGAGCATGTACTCCAGCATTGTCGCGTTGGTCACGAGGATTGGCGGTGTGTCCTCACGCAACGTGGTTCGGTCACCAACCAGTTCTGGTCCCAAGCTCTTCTTCTGTGCCGCTGACATGCGCCGTGGAGTGTCGCCCTTGTAGAGACAGAAGCGGATGTCACCGTTGAAGGGACGAGACCACGCACTCAGGCGGTCCCTTTGACTGTTGATCAACGCGTTCAGTGGGTAGAGGAACAGAGCTCTGACCCCGCCAAGCCGACCGGTTTCGGCACACTGTCGGGCCAAGTCATCCAGGATCGGCACCAGGAATCCCTCGGTCTTCCCGGATCCGGTGCCGCTCGTGATCAATACTGACTGTGGCTCGTTACGCTTGAGCTGTTTCCAGGCGGCGTACTGGTGGGTGAAAGGCTGCCAGTCCATCGGGAACCGGTATTCTGCAAGCCGTTCGTCTTCAGCTTTGGTATCCATGGCTTCGACCAGCTGCTCGGTGAGGAAGCCTTGCTGGGAAAGGTCGAACATGGAGGGTCTTATCCGTTGCCAGTCGAAGATCGCCTCAAATGCAGGATCCGCCAGAAAGCTGTCTGGATGCCCTGCGGGTCTCTGAAGAACCTGTGCGAGAAAGGCGCGGAGCGGATCGGTGCGCGGACCATATATCCCAAGAAGTGAACTGGCTGACCTCTCGACGAGGTCGCGGGTAAGGGATTCGAAATAGCGAGGTGATGAAGACCGTGCCATTCTAAAACGTGCTCCACAGCTGTGTTGCGATCTTGGCAGCCTCTCGGCGGCCAAAGGCGATGAATTGAGCTAGCCTCAGGGCTTTGTCGAACCAGTTTCGGTGGTTGGCTTGGAGTTCCCGGATCCCATAGCCGAGTTCGTCTGGTACTTTGAGATCCGCGACCACCATAGTGGCCGTCAAGGCGGGGGAATCGACCAGATCTGCGTACCTCCGTGCCTCGAAAAGCCCAGTCCTCTTGACAAATAGTGAAGCACACCAGGAATGGTCGGCGGTGACCCTCTTGACCTCGGCTCTGAAGCCTTTCAAGTCTGGAAGGGCGTGGGTCGCGATCTTCAACGCCGGGCAGGAGGCTCGGTGCTCCTTGTACTCTTTCAGCAACTGCTCCAAGCGGTCCCGCGTCACGATCTTGGATCCCCTGTCCGATATCGGACGGCACGCGACACGATCGCTCAGGAAGTGAAACGCAGCACGCAGACCCTCTAGCCGACTACCCACGCGATCGATGCTGCGATCCGTTTCCTCCTCGAGCAGCTTCCACGCCAGTTGCGTGTCTCCCACCGCCTCCAGCGTTTCATCCCAGTGTGCACCGTAGGCAACGAAGGCTTCCTCCCAACTGCAAAGCGGGATCTGCCACCAGGCGAAGGGGAACAGGTCCATCCGTTCCCAAAGCAGTTCGAAATCCGCAGCACTTGCGTGGGCCGCCGCCATTGCACAGGCAACGGGATCTCGAACCAGAGCTCGCAGCAGTGGGAAGGTAGCCACAGGAAGGGACGTTTGGCGCAGGTAGCCGAATACCAATGGCCAGTCCCGGTGGCCGGGATCGCTGGCCAGCCGGCTGACGACGGGCCCGAACGGCTCGTCGGTGGAGCGATGTCCGCGCGCCAAAGCGTTGAAGTAGCCTTGCTTAACGGTGGGGACGGCACACGAGTTGTCATCCGGGGAGCGCCCCGGCCGTGCGAAGTACCAGGCCATCGGCTGGACACGATGCCAGTCCCCTTGTCGACCCAGAATCAGGTATGGACCAGGCTCCAGGCTGCCCAGCGGAATCCGCCAAGTGTCGCCTTCACATCGCTTGAGCGGGATCGGCTCCTCGTCGGGCTCGAGCAGAGGCAGGACCTCCACCGCAAGGCGACTCAACTCGGCCGACGGGATCCGTCGCCGACGGCGGTCCAGCCCCACCAACGTCGATTCGTCATCGCGGAACTGGAAACCGAGGTCGAACCGACTGACGGAAACACTGGCTGGTTGCAGTCTGTCTCGAAGCTCGCCTTCTGCAATCGTCAATTGGACCGCCGCGTCCGGACTGTCGCTTAGCGCGAGCCGCTCCGTGATACCGTGGTCCAGCTCGGCCAAGTCCAACACATGATGACCGTGACTCACCGCCGGTATCTCATGAACGAGTGTCCCGAAACGACCCCTAATGGCTGCGGCATCGCTGCCGGAATACTGACCCTGAATCTCGAAGCGCGTGGTGTCAGGCACGGTGACTTCTGCCCTGACTCCCGCCAGGGATCCCTGCGCCAGGCGAGCACCCGATGGAATGGGGACGCCGTCCGCGCCAACAAAGGCAGCCCTTCTCGCTGGAAACGGTAACTTGAACTCCGCCCTCCCTTTTCCCTTCCAGTCCACGACGACACCGACTTCGCGTGGCACGTCGCCACTGGCAGTCAATGTAAGGCGGTATCCGTCAGGTTCTGCTCGCCCCTTGCACGTCAGGTCTGGAGTATCCGGTACGATGGCCACCACATCGCCGAAGTTTGCCAGTCGGATTTCCCCGAGTGCCGGGTCGGACGAGGGGAGGATTTCGATATCGGCACCGCGCGCCAATACACAAAGCGAAATTGAATGACATACCTTGTCGCCTTTCATATATCTTAGCCAGCCCGATCCTCCGATCGTACCGGATCCGGAATCCACCGCAGTGGATGAAAACGCCTGCCACCGCCCGCCCGGGGCGCTGGCCTTCCATCGGAGGTCACGCTCAGCAATGCGCGCGATGAACTCCCCGTCCCGTCGCTCGTGCATCGAGGGAGCACCAACAAAGGCTGGCATCGTGGCGAAGCCAAACCGCTTCTGAGGCCCAACCAGATGATACTCGACGTTGGCCGCATCGGACGCCGCGTCCGTCTCGACAACGGTTCGGGATCCGTCATCCGTCCGGAAAACCACCGTTCCCTTCACCCGGTACACGACACGTTGCCCCTCATTCCGAATCGAACCGACCGCCCTTGCGTCTCCATCGTCGGTGTGGACAACCACCCCGGCGTCCACCGCCACCAGAGCTTCCGTCTCCTTCACCTGCACCGTTCCCTGGCCGACCAAACGACAGGTGGGACGTGACTCGCCGTGGGGGTCCTTGGGGACAAAGACCCACGCGGCGTCGCCAAGGCCCGATGACCCCTGAAACCGATCCGTTGGACAGCTCTCGGTGGGCGTGCGGGCCAGAAGTTGCCGTGAACCCATCAGGCCGCTGGTCTCGGCTCTGTGGGCCGCCGGAAACGACTCCAAACGGAAGCTCCGCCCATCGTCGTCGCCTTGCTTTTCTGTACCTAGCGCCAGTGCATGAAAACGCCTCGACTGAGTCTCAACCCCGAGGGTGAAGCGTCGGGGGATCTCGCCTTGTGGCCAGCAGTCAAAAAGGCGATTGAGCGACTCCTCGCTGATGGTCATCGGCAGGTGGAACGAGCCTCTGAGCTCCCAATCCCCGTCGGCAACGGGCGCCAATTCCACGTTCCAGCGGACATTGATCCGCGCACGTCTTGCCACCTGAACAGCTTCGATGAGGAGGTCGTTGAGCAGTGTTTTTGCCACGCTATCGCTGATCCGGACCGGGAGTTCTTCACGCCAGCCCGGGAGTTTGCGATCAAGATCCTGAACGGGAGTATCGGTGTCCCCAAGTTCGTCTTGGAGCATCCAGACGGCTTCGATCAACTCGCCGGAGAGCTCGTACACGGCTTCGCGGCGCCACGCCCTTGGCAGGCGGTCGCGTAGGCGCTCGGCCAGATCCCGGGCAGGTGTCTCGGTCGCGCCGAAATGCTTGAACTCTTCGAGCAGTCCCTTCAGATAGTTGCGAAGATGCGTTTCCTCGCGGAGGATGAGCTTCAGGGGTAGCCCGCCCTCGCACGCAAGAGTCACTAGGTAGGCCCTGGATGGTCCCACCCGGTAAACGGAGCGTCCCCATCCGCGGAGTCCCCGCGCTACGAGACCCTGAAGTTCGCCGTAGCGGCTTCCACCCGGGGCCAGTTGACGCTCCCCAAGCGCTGCGAGGAGGGGCATCCACTTCCACGCTCCCGCCTCGTAGTTCCGATGCCACCATTCCGACGCCCATAGACAGAACGCCATTGCCCCCTTCGGCCCAATCCGACGTTCGCCAAACTCGTGCTTACGAAGTTCCCAGGAGAGAACCGCTCCCAGTTCGTCGAACTCCTCGGGTCGGATGCGGTAGCGGTAAAGGGGCTGGCCATGCAGTTCGGAACGGCCATTGACGGCGAGGAAATCGCTGAGAAACTCGTGGGCGGTTTTCAATTCAGATCGGGTTGTGAGGTGTGATGATCGAGTGATGATGGGATGATGATGCCGGCGCAGACTACGCGTTCGGGACCGGCATGACAACTTGGTTTGGCGATTGCTCGGAGGTGACTCAAGGCATCCGACCGTCAATCCGCAATCGTTTCCAGCATCTCGTCGTGGATCAGCCGCCAGTCCTGATCGAGGTTGACTGACCGGGCCTGAATCCGGAATCCTTCGAGCCAGATCTCGGCCCTCAGCGATTCCTCACCGACCTGAGGGTAGAGTAGCACGCCTTCGTGCCTCGCCCCGTCCGGCCGGGTGGCCTGGCGGTTCCGAAGATATGCGAGCAGTTGGTAGAGGTTGTTGGAGTGTAGCTTGCCAGTGCCGGAGCCGCGTCCGCGGGCCAGCGCGTCGCGGTAGAACTTCGTGTCCAGGATGATGCGGCGCTCGGGTGATTCGAGGATGACATCCGCTTCCATGACGGGGATACGCGCGCGATTGGCGTCATCCTTGGCGGAGGCGTCCATCCAGTGGATCCGGCGGCCCCCCGGATTCACGCGATACACGCGCTGCTCTCGCTCGTAGAACCCCATGACGAAGTCCTCGAAGAGCCTCCACATGGTGGCCTTGTCGCGACGGAAATCGCGGAAAGCGGTGTGGCCGGTCTTCTCGTCGACCATTGAACTCCGGTACAGGAGCCAGCACACGGAGAGCAGGTGATGATAGAGCCGGCGCTGGCCTCCCAGCTGGATCTGGCTGAAGGTGTTCCTCTTCAGCCGGACGCGCGACACGCCGTCGAGCCTCCGGTACGCGGAGCGTACCTCGCCGCGGATGGATCTGTCCAGCGGGATTCGGGGACTCAGCAGACTGCGGAGCGATGTGCGGAGGATGCGGTTGGGCAGGATGTCCACCGACAGTTCCTCGAAGTCGCACGCGGCCCGGGCCCGCGACCGCAGTGCTCGCTTCGCCGTCTCGCTGACCGCCAGCTTGCCGCGAATGCCCGCGAGATCCTCCCGCCTTTCCACGTACCCGCGGTCGATGCCGCGGCGGACGAGGTGGTTGACCCCGATGGCCAGCACCTTGCCCAGCAGGTCCTGCACTGTTGAGAGGTCGGCCAGGCTGGCGAGCCGTCTGGTGTCCCGCTCCTGGACGTGCCTCCACGCATAGCAGAGGAGGTAGTACACGTTGAGGATCGGGATCCTGTCCAAGATCAGGCGTCGGCTGTGAGTCCGCCAACCGCCTCCTTGACCATCTCCGGCGAGTCGAACCAGTACTCGCGGAGAAGCGGGGCGATCTGGGTGTCCACGATGTGCCGGTACCAGTCTTCGGTGGGCTCGTCGCCGTCGTCGGGGACGAAATAGCTGTGGCCGACTTCAAAGCCGCGGCCGAGTTCGCGGTCGCCGCGAATGATCTTGTTGAGCGTGCCCATCCGTTCGCAGATGCGGCGGGGCAGGGTGGGGTCCTCACACTTTGGCGCGAGGTACTCCTCGAACGCCTTCCGGCCGTAGTCCGTCTCGTAGGCCGGCTCGAGCGTCTCGAAGGCGAAACGACGGCGCAGCGCGTAGTCGACCAGGGCCAGCGACCGGTCGGCGGTGTTCATCATGCCGAGGATGTGGACGTTCTCGGGGACGTGGAACCGCGTGTCGGAATAGGTCAGCGCGACGGCGTAGTCCTCGCTCCGCTTGTCGTGCTCGATCAGCATCAGAAGCTCGCCGAAGATGCGCGACAGGTTGCCCCGGTTGATCTCGTCGATGATGAAGACGTGGGGGGTGTCGGGGTTGGAGCGCGCGCGTTCGCAGAAGCGGTGAAAGACGCCGGGCTTGAGGGTGAATCCGCCGTCGTCGGTAGGACGGAAGCCCTGCACGAAGTCCTCGTAGGCGTAGGACTGATGGAACTGGACCATCTCGATGGGGTCGTCGTCCTTGTGGCCGATGAGGCACCAGGCGATTCGGCGGGCGATGAATGTCTTTCCGGTGCCGGGCGGGCCTTGCAGGATGAGGTTCTTGCGGGACTTGATGGAGGTTAGGAGGCGGTTGAAGAGGTTGGGGGGGAGGAAGAGATCTTCGTGGGCGACATCGGGGGTGTAAGGGGCTGCGTCGGGTCGATAGGGTTCGGTTTTCTTCTCCCGCACCTTCTTGTCCGTCTTCTTATCCTTGCGATGCGGGGGTTTCTGCCACAGGTCCTTGATCGGGGACAGATAGAAGTGGACACCTCGTCCGGGGTACTCCTTTTCGAGGCGGCGGCGGATCGCGAGCAGGGCTTGGTCGACGGCGATTCGGTCGGAGAGATCAAGTCCGTTTCCTTGATGCAGTTTCTCGACGATCTCCCTCTTGCCCTTGCTGGAGACGATCGGTTCGAACTCGTCTGGAAAGAGTAGGAAGAGCAACGTGTGCCTGAACATGCGGTTGTCCGCGAAATCCCTTTGATCCAACCAGGATGCGAAATCCCAGGCGCGACCCAAGAGATAGCGCTTCCGGTCCGCGGCCAATGAGAACCACGAGACCATCGCGACCACGAAAAAGCGGTATTCCATCCACGAGAGCGTCCAATAGCCGACACTTGGATTCACAACCCCCATCCCGAGCACGGCGTCGTCCAAGAGTTTGTGGTCGCCCGGGAATCGCCTCTCGGACCATTTCCAAACCTCGGCAATGCGCTTTCGCTTGGTATCAGGCTTCACGGACCCCGGGTGTACAATTAACCGGTACACCCAGGCCATCTCGGCCCAGAGGCACTTCGCGTCGGCTGAGCCACTGGCGAGTTGGCGCCCCAGCTTTATCACGAACGAATCCGAGGATTCGTCATCAAGATTCTCCACGTAGAGTGCCTGAAGCTCCTGGAAGTTGGCGAGTGTCCACAGGGACCGGTCGGTCAGGATCGAACCTTGGCCGAGTAGGCATCTCTGCTTCCAGTGATCGGCTGCGGCCAGAATCGCTTCGGCGTCCTTGAATCGGGCCAATGGAATTCCTTTTGTGGGGTCGTCCTACTGAATGGAGCGTCTCCAAGATGAAGACCGGGAGACAAGGGTCGCAATGCAGCCTCCGTTGTTGTTCGCAGGATCTCTGCGAAGAATCCCCGTCAGCGCTCGGGATATTGGACTTTTAGCGACTTTTCCGCCCGCGCTGTCCTTTCCGCCGAAGGTCCCGGAAGTCGACCTCTCGGGGCTCCTCGTCCAGGAAACCATCTCGTCTGGACAGCGGTCCGACCTGCTGGAGCGCCGACGACGACTATGTACGCGACAAACCGGGGATACGCAGCGGAGGTCACTCCACGCACTCCAAAGCAGACTGTATTGCCGCGTCCAAGGCTTCGAGCATGGCCGAATCAGCTTCGCTCGTCAGTGGGGTGCTGCGTTCCCCGGCCCCGTGGACGGGATGGTAGACGGCCAGCGCCGCCCGGTAAACGGCCTCCCGCAACGCGCTGTCCGCAACGGCCCGCAGTTCAGAGACTTCGGACGGGGTGTTTCTCCCGCGAAACAGCGCTGCCAAGGGTGGCCGCACTGCGTCCCGTGCCTCTTTCCCTTCCACCGCCTCCACGGCGTCCAGGACCCCGGCCAGTATCACATCTGCAGCGCGGTAGGCCGCCTCTTGGTCGCCCGCAGCGAACGCAGCCCTTGCTGCCTGCTCGGCCTCCGCAGCGCGTGCCATGGCTTCGGGATTGATCGCCGCTCGAACAACCGCTGAATCCAGCCCCGCCTCAGCCAATATCTCAGCTACAGCGTTGGGAGAGGCCGTCAACCCACGGTCATACTGCACTTCATACACTGCAGCCCTTGCTACGTCTTCCAACGCTACGGTCGCCTCCACGAAACGCGTGATAGCAACTCTGCGAGATTCACAGCCGTCCACGTCCCCAATCGGGGAGGAACATGCTGGGGTGAACGCAAGCGCCCCCAGCACCGCCGCTCGGGTCCAATTCCTGAGGCCGTCCGGCGCACTCGTGCGCTTGCCTGAGCAAATGTCGAAAAGGGTCAATAGGGGCTCGTCGCCTCGCATCGGGGTTTTCGGAAACGGTCGTTTAATAACGATCAGGGTGAGGGTGGATTGCTCAGGGGGAAGTCCCCTTCACGTTACGCTTCCGTCGGTCATACCTGGCTAGGACCAAGACAGCTGGCAGCCCGAGTAAGAGCATCCAAGCCGGCTGATCCTCCGCTGGGTAATGAGGGTTGGACCGAGCAGCCAGCACGATCAGAGCAATGACCGTGTGCAGGGCGACCACGCCCAACCGTCCCCATTTCCAGCGCCGAAAGAGCAACCATGGGAGCAAGAGCAGGGCCACGGCGAAGAGTTGCCCGAGGAACTCTGGAAGAGTGGTCAGCCAGAAATCCGCTTGCCCCACAGATATTGGGGACAAGAACATCGCTCGCATGGGGTCGCTTTGTGCTCAGCAGGTAAACCCGACTCAGGCTCTCGGCCTGAATCGAAACAGCGGAAAACGTAGAGACCGGTCCCAAGAGATGGCAAGGCTCCGGGTCCGCGGCGTATTTCTCGCCGTCCAGATGCACCAGCGCCGCGAGGTTCGCTAGCTCCGGCGGGATTGAGCCGGTCAAGTGGTTGCCGTAGAGGTCAAGGACTTCCAGCGCCGCGAGGTTGCTGACGAAGGTGGCTGACAGGAATTCCGCTTGAAGGACTGCTCTGCGTCGGCGTCCCAGTCGAGGCCGAACACTACGTCCATCCCGGCGTCCTGGAAGCCGCGGCTGGCCCCGCCACAACCGGAAAAGAAATCGAATACCTTCACCGTGAGGTCGGGCCCGGCTTCGCCGTTCGTTCCGAAATCGCTGTCAAGGTTCATGGATGGGCTTGTAACGGGGGCGGAAGGAGCGGATCAATCCATGGGTGAAAGGGAACCGATGTGGGAAATCGGGTCAAGCGGGTGTACCACCTTTCTTCGCGGATCTCCAAAGTGTAAACTTTGGCTTACAGTTTGTCAAGTAAAGTTTACCATTTGTCCCCCCACCCTCATTCACCCCTTGAACACATGCTCCCGATGGTACTCCAGAAACCGCGGATGCGGCCGGTAGATCTCCTGTTCGGGCACTCGTAGCTGCCGGTCGCGGTTCACCAGCGAAAGCACGTTGCCGGGGATCGCGTTCCTCTTGAAGAGCAAGCTGTAGTCGTCGTCGATCGAGATCAGGCCGCGATCGAACATCCAGTGAAATGTGGAGCTCAGCGCGACGCCATTGCGGAGACTGTCCGGTCCATTGGCGTGCACGGGCCGGATGTGCGCGGCCTGAGCCTCGGCCCGCCCGCCGCCGTTGATGATCCTGAGACCGCTGATCGCGCAGGTGTTGTCGTAGGCTCGCTTGATCCCCGTGGAGAAAACCCGGTCACGAAAGGGTCTCCGTGAGAGTCGCTCGATGAGGGGACGGTCCGTCAGTTCCAGCCGGCCCGGATCGGGGTGAACGCCTTCGCGGATGACGAATCGCTCGGGCTGGACGGTTCCGGTCTCGAACCCAGCGGCCAGGATCAGGCTGTACTCGGCATCCCCCAGGAGCCTGACCGAACGACCGAACATGCCCTTGTTCACCGAACCGTCCTCTTTCTGGAGTCGGCTCTCGTAGAAGAAGCCGTCCTCGCGGAAGGGTACCGCACGGTCGAATTCCAGATAGTCCTCGACGTAGGCGTAGTAGTGATCGGCTTTGCGCGGATCGGCATCGATGCGCACGATCCGCGCCGTCGCGAAATACGACTGGCGCCCGCCGCTGCTGGACAGGCGGGCGCTCGAGC
>LXNJ01000479.1_pt1 | contig 28277 bp, 20 predicted proteins | sample 809081 | NCBI WGS metagenome assembly LXNJ01 (sample SAMN04870510, study PRJNA318959) | sponge metagenome | biome: sponge; feature: marine sponge reef; material: water | host: Petrosia ficiformis | place: Greece: Milos, Mediterranean Sea | collected 2013-05-29 | depth 5-7 m | reverse complement strand
CCGATGCCCGACTCGCTCGATACGGCGGACGTGACGTGCGACGCACTCGGCTACCACGACCCGCCGCTCGCGCCGCGCGAGGCGATGTGGGAGCGCATCGAGGCCGAGTGGGTCGCGCGGCAGCCGGACGGCCCCGGGGCCCGCAAGACGACGCGCGGATCGCTTCGGCTTGTCGTGGCCCGGACGCTCGGGCGGCGGCCCGGCTTGACTGCGGCGTGGCTGACGGGCGCCGCGGCCGCTTCGGTCGCGCTGGCCGTGGCGCTCGACGGCGGCTCGCAACTGCCCGTGCCCGCCGAGCCGGAAGTGGTCGCCTCGACGATGGCGGGACCGGCGGCGGGATCGGCAGCGGCGCCTGCGTCCGTCGCGGCGACGGACTCCGGACCCCTCGCGCCGACGGCCGCCGAAGAGGCGCTGGCGCTTTCCGTCGTCGAGGAGCCCCTGGAGACGAACCGGCAGTTCGAGGCCGCCACGCCGCCGCCGACAGCCGATCCGGCCCCGGCGGCGACACCGGGCCGGCCCGAAGCGGGCCCGCCGGCCCGCGCCGCCGCGGACGAATACGACACGGCGCGGATATCCCGTCACCTGGACCGGACCCAGGCCCTGCTCGTCGCGTTCCGCACGGACAGCGGGAGCGACGAATCGCAGCGCGACCTGGCCAGGTGGGCGCGCGAATTTCTGGTCGAGACACGTTCGCTGCTCAACACACCTGTCGCCGAGGGCCAGCAGGCGCGGGCTCTGCTGCAGGATCTCGAACTCGTGCTCGTGCAGATCGCGCGCCTCGGTCCGGACGCGCCGGACTTCGAGCGCGAACTCGCCCGCGAAAGCATGGAACGGCAAGGGACGCTGATGCGGCTGCGTGCCGCGAGCGGCACGTGAATGGAACCGTACGGAGGCATACGATGAATGATCATCTAAGACACCTGACATGGACCGGGCTGCTGCTGGCCGGCCTCACAACTGTGGACGCCGCGCCCACGCGCGATGCGCTGCAGGTGCTCGGGACGGAGAGTCTGGCCGCGCAGACGGTCCAGCAGGAAGAGGTGGCGCGCTTCCTTGAGGCGCGTCGCGCCATCAACGCGGAGGAGTTCGAACGCGCGGTGGTGCTCTTCCAGGCGGTACGAACCGAGTCCCCGATCGTGACGCCCCCGTTCGAGCCCGATTCCTACTACTGGGAAGCGTTCGCCCGCTATCGCCTCGGCGACCTGGGTGAGGCGCGGTTGCTGCTGGAAATACTGATGGTCGGGTTCGACGAGGCGCGGCCGGCCGATTCTCGCAGGCACAGGGAGGCCGGGCGGCTGTACCACGACGCGCGGGCCCTGGAATTCGAGATCCGAAGCCAGCTCGCCTCTCAGGGCGACGCCGGCGATGCGGAGCGGCTGCTGCGCGAGGCGGAGGAGACCCTCGACGTCGCCGCCACGACGCCCGGTTTTCGCGTGATGCCCGTGGAGGTGGCGGGCCGAACCGTCTCGCTTCCCGTGTCGACGGCCGACATGAGCGCTCTGGGGGACTCGGTGGCCGCCGACTCGCTGGCCGCCCTGACGGACGACGCCTACGAGCCGATACAGGACGCGGAGGACTACCTCCGGCGACTGGCGGAGTCCTCGGAGAGCACAACCGATCTCGAGCGGGCGTGGGCTTTCCCGGGCCGTGCGAGCGACGAGGATGACGCCCGCGCGACGTGGGCGGACCGACTGTTGGAGCCGGTCGACTGGCAGCGGGTGGAATACCGGGAGGCCCTGCGCGCTGCGACGCAGGAACAGGAAGCGTGCGACGACGTGTCCGTGCAACTGGCGGCGCTCGAGGCCGTGATGCGCTACGAGCGGGTCAATCGGATGCACGTGCTGCGTGACGTCCTGGCCCGCCGCGACGAGTGTGCGACGCGGCTGCACGAGGAGGCGGTGGGACTCATCGCGCGAGAGGGAACCGAGGAGGCCGAGGACGTTCTGCTCGACATTATCCAGCGCCATTCCGAGAGATCCGTCCGCAGGACTGCGCTGCAGGAAATGTGGCGTTTCAACTCCTGGGATGCGTTCGATGTGCTCCAGCGGACGCTTGCGGACTCGGACGACTTCGCCATGCAGAGCGACGCGATCGAGGCCCTTCGCCGGAGTCAGTTTGCGGGGAGTTCGGCCGGGCCCGCCGAGATGGGGCATGCCCTCGGCAGCGCGGCCGTCAACGCCCTCGTCAACGTGGCCCTCAATCGATCCAAGTCGGACGGCGTCCGCAGCGCGGCGGTCAGAGCGCTGGCCTATCGGGATGACATGGAAGCCGGCGCCTTCATTCCGATCTACGAAAATCTCGATTCGGATGACCTCAAGGAGGATCTGCTGTGGGCGGTACAACGAAGGATGCGTGACGAAGAGGACATGGAAACCGCCGCCTGGGCGCGCTCCGTCGCCTTCGACCCGGAGGAATCCGAAGACGTGCGTGAAGAAGCCTTCACCGCGTGGGCGGGTCACCCGACCGTGACGGTGGCGTACCTTGCCGACCTCTACGGAGAGATTTCGGAGCCTTTCCTGAAGAGGCAGGCCATCTACGCCATCTTCGAGCGGGCCGATTCCGATTCCGGAGTCCCGCGGGTGCTCATGGAACTCATCCGCAACGAACCGGACCAGGAGGTGCGGGAACGCGGCATCTACTGGCTTGGCCGCACGGGATCCGAAGAGGCCGTGGACTTCCTCCTCGAGTTGCTGCGTCCTCCGGTGGCCGATACGCTGCCCCCACCGGCCACCGATACGGTCCCCCGACGACCCCGATGAGGTAGAGGCCGGAGAGCGTCATGCGTCACGCGCGCGGAGGTCGTCTCCACATTCCACACTTGGCCTTCGCCGCCTTTGCCGTCTTCGCCGCCGCGTGCGGTCCGGGTGACGCCGCGGGCCCGGGTGTTTTTTGGCCCGAACTCATCAGCACGGCGGCCGTGCCGCTGAGCGAGAGCGAAGAAGTCGCGCTGCTCGCGGACGAGCGCACCGCCTGCGTCATCGACTCCTACGAAGTGCGCGTCCGCTGCGTGGACGCGGAGGGCAGCGTCGTGGGAGCCTTCGGGCGCGAGGGCGAAGGACCCGGAGAGTTCGGCGAGCCCACGTATCTCACTCGCGGAGAGGCGGGAACCGTCGGCGTGGTGGATTCCGGCCTGGGCCGCTTCACGGTCTTCGAGCCATCCGGCGCCCATGTGTCCGAGGTGATGCTGCCGGAGGTGTTCCAGCCCTTCCCGGCGTTCGGCGCCGCGGTGTCAGGCGTGTCGCTGGACTACATGGTGATGCTCGGCCACATGTCCGGATCGCTGATGACCCGCTACGAGGTGGACCTCGCCTCCGGGGAAGTCGTGCGGGAGGAAGGCTCGCCGCCCGGTCCCTGGGACATCGAGTGCGGGCAGGTGATCCATGGCATCCCCCACCCAGCGGGGGGCTGGGCGTTCGTGGCCTGCGAAGGGCACCTGATCTTCGTCGGCGACACCGGTGACGCCACCGTGTTCCGCGCCCCGATGTACGTCCCGGAACTTCCGGACGAGCGGGACGTGGCACGGCTCGAGGAGATGCTCAGGGGCTTCAACAGGCGGCGGGGTTTCCCCACCTCCCAGGGCGTCGAGGAGCAACTGGAAAGTTATCGCGCCACTCCGAAGAACTACTATCTGTCCGCGGGCGAGCAGTTGTTCGACGAGGCCAACCACTACTGGATCGCCACCCAGCGCGACCAGCACGAATGGTCCTGGCTGGACGTGTACGAGAACGCCGAGTACCTCGGGTCGGTGCGCGTGAGGGATCGGCTCAGGGCCTTCGATCTCCTCGGATCGACCCTGGTCGTGCTGGTCGATCGGCAGGTCGGGCCGGACGATCCCGACGGGATTCCGGACCGGGCCCTCGACTGGTACGACATCGGGGACCTGCCCTTCCGCCGGTGACCGGCCGCGTGCCGAGGGGAAGCCACGCACTGACGCTGAGCCACATACCGATTCTGGCGTCGGTCCTCGCCGCCTGCGGGGGAGACCCCCGGCTCACGGACGACATCGGGGTCCAGGTCCGAGACAGCGCTGGCGTGCGGATCGTCGAATATGCCGGAGAGCCGGAAGTCCAGGCCCCCTTCGCCTTGGCCGCGGACCCGCTGTACCGGCACGGAGCCAACCCGGGCGACTACACCTTTCTGTCGCCCGATGCCGGCCGACTTTTTCCGGATGGAGGCGCGGTCGTCGCCGAGTGGTACGGCGAAGTGGTCGTCCTGAGTCCGGACGGGACGACGCACGAGGTGCTGGCCAGGATTGGAGAGGGACCGGGCGAAGTCATCGAGCCCTACTCGGCGTTCGTCTTGGGCCAGGACAGCGTCCTTGTGCCAGACCGTCGTCTGTCTCGCCTCACTCTCTTCGTCGGAGATTCCGTCGCGCGCATCGTGAGCACCCCTCGGGCAGCCCACATCGGTGTGGCGGGCATCGGTGCATCCGGTGAGCTGCTGCTGATGGACCGATACGCCTACCGTTCCTGGTTCGACATAGAGGAGGAGTGGCTCGCCGGGCACATGACCCTGTTCGATATCGACACCGGCGCCCTCGACACGGTCGCGTCGTACGACCACGTCGTGCGAGAGAGGCGGGGGGCGATGAACCCGATCATCCGGCCCGTTGGCGAGGTCACGGCCGCTGCAGGGCGGTTCGTCTACACGAGGTCCGACCGGCCCGAGATCACCTGGCGCCGGCCGGACGGCGCGGTAACCCAGGTCGTGCGCTGGCGGCCCGAGCCCAAGCTGCTGACCGAGGAACTCCTGGAGCACGGCGAGGCCTACAACCGAATGATCGGCCGGATGAACTACCAAGTATCCGATGCCCGGCTCGAGGAGATCATTCAGGAAGACATGGCCCGGTATCGCGCCATGATCGGCCAGCCGATACCGCTCTTCGGTACCCCCTTCGCCGACGCCGACGGAAACGTATGGCTGCCCTCCTACCGGCCGGCCTACCCGGAAGAGGGATCGCCGTACACCGTCATCTCCCCGGACGGAGAGTGGCTGGGACAGGTCGAGACGCCCCCCAGGTTCCGCATCCTCGATGTGGCTGGAGGGCTCGTGCTCGGCGTACTCCGCGACGACCTGGACGTAGAAAACGTCCTGGTGTACGAGTTGGGAGGCTGACCCTTGGTCGAAGCGATCAAGAGTGAAGGAGACGAGAGGTCATGAGTACCTTCGGAGAAGACCTGATCCAGTCCCTGAACGAAGCCTTGGCTCATGCGAAGGGCGAAGGCCCCGCCATCGTGCACGCACCGGTGATCCCACGCGAGGTCCGGAAACAGGCGAGGCTGACACAGGCTCAGATGGCGGTCCTAATGGGGATGAGCGTGTCCGGCTACCGAAAATGGGAGCAGGGAGCGCGCCGGGTCAGCGGTCCGGCGGCTACGTTTCTGCGGATCATCGAGCGCGAACCCAACGCGGTCAGGCGCGCACTACTAGCGCCCTGAAGTACGCTATCGCGCCCGGAGTGAGGAGTCGGCGACCTGGTATTCCAGTCAGGGTGGAGCCGTCCCGCACGTCGCAGGGGCGCCCGGCCTCCGCGCAACCAAGCCGCCGTTGATCGTGTCCCCGGTTCGGTACGACTGAATCGGCTTCCATCCCCTTCCCGGACAAGTCATGACAATCCGAATGGCGCGAACGATGCGGACTCCGCGGGCCACGCCGGCACTCGTCCTGGTCGGTTTCCTCCTTGTGGCGTGCGCGGGTGGTGATGGCGGCGGAGGGGGCCTGCGAAGCGTCGTGCGTGACAGCGCCGGGGTCATCATCGTCGAGAACGGGCGGCCTCCGCTCGATTCGCGGTTGGGGTGGCGGATTGGCACGGCGCCGGCCGTGACGATCGGGACGGCAGGGGGCGATCCCGCGTACGAACTCTTCGGGGTCCGCGGCGTGATGCGGCTCGCCGACGGGCGGATCGTGGTGGCCAACGCGGACTCCGGCGAACTCCGCGTCTTCAACTCCGATGGCGTCCACCTCGAATCGTGGGGCGGCCAGGGTGACGGCCCCGGCGAGTTCGGCGCCATGGCTCCGGGGAACCTGGAACCGTGGCCGGGCGACTCGCTGATGGCCACGGACTCCTTCAGCAGCCGGATCTCCATCTTCGCTGCCGATGGGACGTTCGGTCGAGCCCTCAGGCTACAGGGCGGCTACCAGCGGGTGGTCGGCCCGCTGCCGGACGGCAGGGCCTTCGCCGCCACGCTCAGCACGTTCGAGCGCGGGGAGCCGGGCACTTCGGAGCTCATCCGGCCGAATCTGGAGTATGGGATCCTCCAGGCGGACGGAAGCGTGCGGCACGACCTGGGGGCGTACCGCGGATCGGAACTGTACCTTGTCGGCACGGCCGACGGGCCGCCGTTTCCCCGCCCCTATCCCTTCGATCGCCGCGCGTTCGCGTTCGTGTGGGGCGATCTGGTCGTCATCACCACCAACGACCGCTATGAGATCCGCGCCTATCGGCCGGACGGGTCGCTCGTGAGAATCGTACGCCGCGAGCACGAGGCCCGCGCGCCGACCCGGGCCGACTTGCGGGACTACGTGGCCCGGCAGAACCTCGACCAGCCGGACGCCTTGGACGCGGTTGCCGACATGCCCCTCGTCGAGGCTTTCCCGGCCTTCGCCCGGGTGCTCGTCGACCGGTTGGGTTACCTCTGGATCGAGGAATACCGGCTGCCCGGGGAAACGCACCGGCTGTGGACCGTGTTCGATCCCGAGGGCCGCGCCCTCGGCCTGGTCGAGATGCCCGGAAGCTTCACCGTCCAGAAGATCGGCGAAGACTACATCCTTGGCACGCGACAGGACGCCCTCGACATCGAATACGTCGAGTCCTGGTCCCTCGACCGCTCCAGCTCATGAAGCCCGGAACCCCGCTCGGGATCAGGTCGCGATCTGCTTGACGGCCGCCCGTTCGATCCTGCCCAGCAATTCCACGAGGGTTTCGACTTCCTCCGGGAGCAGATTTCGGTGGATGACCTGTTCGATCACGGCCTCGAGCCGGGGCGCGAAGTCGACGAGCACCGCGTGTCCGCGTTTCGTGAGGGCCACCCGGGACGCCCGGCGATCGTCGGGGTCTGCGCTGCGCCGAACGAGACCCGCCGCCTCGGCCCGGTCGATCATGCGCGAGACGTGACTGGGGCTCAGGAGCAACTGGCGGCTTAGGTCGACGCCGCGAAGGCGGTTGCCGGGCGCCTGGTCCAGCCGAACGAGCAGGTCGATCAACGTCGGGTCATAACCCGTCGGGGCCACCGCGCTCCGGTCGATGAGCCGCCCGAGCGCGATCTGCGCCGACAGCATCGCCCCGGACGGGCGGAGAGTCTCCGGCGAGAGGATGCTCGGTTTCACGGAAGGTTCCTCCATGCTCATCACGGTAGTCCCCTTGACAACGGTTGTCAACGCAAGCAATATAGGTGCGTAAGCAACAATTGTCTGTGCATGTAAAACCTCAAGGAGACCCAAAATGCCTGCAACAGCCCGCGATCCGAAGACCGACCATCTCCTGTCGCCCGAGAACTCAGCCCTGGTGCTGATCGACTACCAGCCGAGCCTGGTCGCCGGCACGCACTCGATTGAACGCGCCGTGCTCGTGAACAACGTCGTCGCCATGGCGAAAGCGGCGAGGTTGTACGATCTCCCGACGATTCTCTCGACCATCGGCGTAGCCGCCGGCTACCAGGAGGACACCATCCCCGAACTCCGGGAGGTCCTCCCCGGCGTGGCGGCGATCGACCGCCACACCGTGGACGCGTGGGACACCCCGGCATTCCGCGAGGCGGTGGAGGCCACCGGCCGGCGCAAGATCATCATGGCCGCGCTCTGGACGGAGGTCTGCCTCGCCTATCCCGCGCTCGACATGCTGCTCGAGGGCTACGAGATCTACGCCCTGTCGGATGTCTCCGGCGGCACCACCCTCGACGCCCACGAGCGCGGCATGCAGCGGCTGATCCAGGCCGGGGCGGTCCCCGTCACCTGGGAGGCCGTCATGGCCGAGCTGGGGCGTATCGGCTCCTACGACGTGGGCGGGTTCGTCGGGATCATGAACGAACACCTGCCCGCGAGCGTTCCGTCCGCGTAACCCGCCCGCCCGCCGCGGGCGTGCTGCTGGTCGTCTGTTCGGCTCTGTTCTTCGGCGTGGTCAATGGCTCGGCCGTGGCCGTGGTTCTGCCGGAGATCGGAGCCGACCTTGCGATACCCGAACGCCATCTGTCATGGGTGCTCGGCGGATTCCTGCTCGCGTACGGCGTGGCGATCCCCTTCTACGGGCGTCTTGCTTCGCGCTTCGGGGCAAGGCGGCTCTTCCTGATCGGGGTCGCCACGTTCTCGGTGGGATCGGGCCTGTCCGCCCTCGCTGCCGGCCTCGAGGCGCTGCTGGCGGCCAGAACCCTGCAGGCCCTCGGCGGAGCGGCCGTTCCCGGGCTGGGAATGACGCTGGCGAGCCGGGCGTTCCCGGCGGAGCGGCGCGGGCTCGTACTCGGCGTCGTGAGCGCCACGATGGGGGTCGCGGCGGCGGTGGGGCCGCTGGGGGCGGGTCTCATCTCGGAGATCGCCAACTGGCGTTATCTGTTTGCGGCGAGTGCGCTGGCCGCGGTCAACGTGCCCCTGGGCCTCAGGTTCCTGGATCGCAGGGAAAGCCTCAGCGATGAGCCTCTCGGTCTGGCCGGGGGCGCGCTGTTCGGCATGGGCATCGCCGCCGCTCTGCTGTTCGCGGCCCGGGGGAGCCAGGTCGGACGGATCGACGGCTTTGCCCTCGCCGCCGGCATCACGTCGATCCTGGCCTTCGCATCGTTCGGTGCACACCAGCGTCTGGCCACGACCCCATTCGTCCCGAACTCGCTCATCGCCAACGGCGGATATCAACGGCTCGCGATGCTCGGATTCGCCGTCGCGGCCGCCAACCTGGGCGCCCAGATCGGGCTTCCTTTCCTGTTCGAGTCGCTTCATGGCATGTCGACACTCGACATCGGCGTCGCCCTCGTCCCGGCGGCACTCACCGCCGCGGTCGTGGGGGTCCTCGCCGGAGGCGTGGCGGACAGGATCGGCGCCGCCGTGCCCATCCGCGCCGGTGCGGCGCTCATGATCGCAGGCGCGTTTGCCGTTTCCGCCCGAGCGGGAACATCGTCGACGACCGTCGCCTGGCTCGCCGTGGTTCCGGGAGCCGGTTTCGCACTGGTCAACTCCCCCCTCGTCACGATCATCTCTCGCATCGTGAAGCCCGACGACCTCGCCCCGGCCCTCAGCCTCAACACGATGATGTTCTTCGTGGGCGGCAGCTTCGGCACCACGCTGTTCACTTCGATCATCGTCAACACCGGACCCGATGCCCGTGCGCTCAACCCGTTCCACTCGCACCAGGGAGCCAACTTCAGCAACGCGTTCATCGCCCTCGCGGTCCCCGCCGCCATCGGCCTCGCACTCAGCGCCGTACTGCCCCGCGGGCCAACTGCTCGCTCCCATCCGGGCCGTCGGCTAGTTTCGGCGCGCCGCCGACCGGCTTCCGGGACACGTTGGAGGCTGCACTGGAGGTTAGCATGCGGAGATTCGCCCTCGGTGGGTTGTTCGTGACGACGGTCTCTCTCGCCGCAGCCGGGAGCGCCCGGAGCATGGACTCCGGCCTTCAATCGGTCGTGCGGGACAGCGCGGGCGTGACGATTGTGGAGAACGGGAAGCCCGCGGCGGACTCGCGGCTCGGCTGGCGGATCGGCCCGGAGCCCACACTCTCGATCGGCGCCGTCGAAGGCGACCCCGCGTACGAACTGTTTCGGGTTGCGGATGCGACCCGGCTCCCGGATGGAAGGATCGTGGTCGCCAACGCGGGTTCCGCCGAATTGAGGATGTTCGACGAAACCGGCACCCATCTGGGCTCATGGGGAGGCGAGGGAGAGGGGCCGGGGGAATTCGAGCGCGGCGGGCCCTCCGGAGTCGGGCGCTGGCCGGGCGATTCCATCTCGGCATCGGACACCTACGCCAGGCGGTTCTCCGTCTTCGACGCAAACGGAGAACATGCGCGCACGATTGCGTTGCCGGATCCCTTCTACCGGCTCATCGGAGTCCTGCCCGACGGGAAGCTGTTCGTCGGGACCGTCTCGAGTTTTCGCCCTCCCGATGGTGAGTTCCCGAACGGAGTGGTCCGGATAGAACTCGAGTACGGGCTCGCCGCGGCCGATGGCAGGTCACATTCGACGCTGGGTACGCATCCGGGCAGGGAATGGGCTGCGAGTGCGGAGGACATGTCCGTCCGTCCGCATCCGTTCAGCCGCTCCCCGGTCTATGCTGTGTGGGGAGATCTGGTCGTGATCGGCGCCAACGACCGCTATGACATCCGCGCCTACGCGACGGACGGCAAGCTGACGCGGATCGTGCGGCGCGACCACGACGCTCGCCGCCCCACCCGCGCGGACCTCGAAGCCTACGTTTCCCGCCGGTACCGGAACCTGTCCGACGAGGAGCGATCCTCGCGGGTGGCCGATGTGGCCGACATGGCTCTGACGGAGGCGTTCCCCGCGTTCAACACCATACGAGTGGACGAACCGGGGTATCTCTGGGTCGAGGAATACCGCCAACCCGGGGAGACCGGGCGAATCTGGACCGTGTTCGACCCTGCGGGCCGAGTGCTCGGTTTCCTGGAGACTCCACCCGGACTGCGAGTCTTCGAGATCGGCCCCGACTACATTCTCGGCGCCGTCTACGACGAATTCCGGATTGAGTACGTGCAGCTCTGGCCGCTCGACCGAACCGATCCCTGACGGCCCGTCAGTGTGTCCTACGCGATCCGGGCGCGAATCACTCCGCCGCACGGAGGTGGCAGATGAATACGACCGCTCTACCGACGGCATGCATCCTGGCTGGCTCACTGGCCGCCGCGTGCGGGAATTCCGAAGAGGAACCGTCGGCCCTTGAATCCGTGATCCGCGACAGCGCGGGGGTGACGATCGTCGAGAACGAGAGACCCGCCCCGGATACTCGCCTCGGATGGCGCATCGCAGAGGCGCCCACAGTCTCGATTGGCGCCTTCGAGGGAGACGTGGCGTACGAGCTGTTCGAGGTCAGGGACGCCACCAGGCTTCCGGACGGCAGGATCGTCGTGGCGAACGCAGGGTCCGGCGAACTACGGGCCTTCGATGGGTCGGGCACCCACCTCGCAACGTGGGGAGGCCGAGGCGAAGGGCCGGGCGAGTTCGGCGATTTCGCCGCTCCCTGGAGCGTCGAATCCTGGTCGGGCGACTCCATCGCGGCATCGGACATGTATGCAAGAAGGGTCTCGATCTTCGACGCCGACGGCGTTCACGGTCGCACTTTCCTGTTGGAGGATCCCTACTACCGACTCCACGGCGTGCTGTCGGGCGGAAGGATGTTCCTGGGGACCGTGCCCAGTTTCGCGGCCGGCACCATGCGGACCGGAATGGTTCGCAGGGAGGTCGAGTACGCTATCGCTGCGCCGGACGGCAGCTTGCATGCGGCGCTCGGCAAGTACCCGGCCTCGGAGTGGTACATATTCGCCGACAGGGGGATGGCCGTGTACCCACAGCCCTTCCGTCACTCCGCGGTCGCCTCCGTGTGGGGCGATCTGATCATCATCGGCTCCAACGACCTCTACGAGATTCGGGCCTATACGCCGGAAGGCACGGTGGCGAAGATCGTGAGGCGCGAGCACGAAGTGCGGAGCCCGAGCCAGGCCGATGTCGATGCCTATCTCGCCGAGCAGTACGCAGACGAAACCGAGCAGGAACGGGCGGAAACGATAGCCGAGCTGGCCGACATGCCGCTGCTGGAGGCCTTCCCCGCGTTCGGTCGGGTCATGACCGATTCAAGGGACTATCTTTGGGTGGAGGAGTACCAGTTGCCCGGAGAGCCAGCTCCGGCATGGACGGTCTTCGACGACGCCGGCCGCGTACTCGGCCTCATGGAGCTTCCCGCGGATGTGCGCCTCTTCGAGATCGGCGAAGACTACATCCTGGGGAGCGTGTCCGACGACCTCGGAATCGAGCGCGTACAGCTCTGGCCGCTCGCCCGATCCGAGTCCTGACAGGCTGCGGGGTGGCTCGCTCCCGTCGCGACCGGCGGCTAGTTTCGGCGCGCACATAGAACCGCCGCGGCCGTTACCGACTCGTGGCGGCATCTCCCCACGGCGAACTTCGTGAACGGAGCGGCGTAGCAGCGGCGTGATGAACGGCATCGAGCGCGAGAAGATCGGTCCGCTGACGCTGCGTCTGTGGGGGCTTGTGACGGCCCTCGCCGTGTGGTCGCTCTATCTGCTCACGATCGCGCCGACGACGGGTTTCTGGGACACGTCGGAGTACGTGACCACGGCGCACATCCTCGGGCTCCCGCACCCGCCGGGGAACCCGTTCTTCGTCCTCGTGGGCCGCTTCTGGGATCTGCTGCTCGGCTTCACGGGACTCCCGGTCGCGCTCCGCATCAACGTGCTCAGCGCGACGCTCTCCGCCGGCGCGAGCTTCTTCTCCTTCCTCGCGGTGGCGCGCATGGTCGCGCACTTCCGCGAGAACCGGCACGAGGTGCTCGTGGCCGCGATGGTCGCGGTCTGGATCGGGGCGACCGCCTTCACCGTCTGGACGCAGTCGAATCTGAACGAGAAGGTCTACACGCTCTCGCTCTTCATCGTCTCGCTCGTGAGCTACCTGACGATGGTCTGGGTGGACGAGGCGGACACCGCGCGCGGGAACCGGCTCCTGGTCCTGATCGCGCTCCTGCTCGGTCTGGGCTGGTCGAACCACACCATGTCGCTGCTGCCCGGCCCGGCGCTGGCGCTCTTCGTCCTCCTCCACCGCTGGCGCGCCGCCCTGAACCCGCGCGTCCTCGGGCTGGGCGTCGCCCTGTTCGCGGTCGGCTACTCGGTGCAGCTCCTCTTCGTGCCCATCCGTTCGGCGCAGAACCCGATCATCGACGAGGCGGACCCGGAGTGTCCGACGCTCATCTCGGCCGTGACCCCAAAGGTGGTCGACGACCGGTTCGGAAACAGCAAGCTCTCCGTCGCGTGCGAGCCGCTGGCCATGTCGCTGATCCGCGACCAGTACGGCCCGGGGCCGGTCACGCAGCGCCAGGCCCCGATCTCCGCCCAGTACGCGAACTACTGGCAGTACTTCGACTGGCAGTGGGCGCGCTCGCTGCCGCCGGCCGGCCGCGTCGCCGCGAGCATGCTCTTCCTCTTCCTCGCGCTGGTCGGCCTCTGGACCCACTTCCGGAGCGACCGGAAGACCTTCGTCTACGCGGGCACGCTCTTCTTCACGGTCACGCTCCTTCTCGTCTTCTATCTCAACTTCAAGTACGGCTACTCGCTATACCTGGAGGAGGTGCCGAACATCCTCCAGCACGAGGTGCGGGAGCGGGATTACTTCTACATCATCGGCTTCCAGTTGTGGGGGATCTACGCCGGACTGGGGCTCGTCTCGCTGTGGGGCAACTGGACCGCCCCGGCCCGACAGGGGAGCGCGGTGCCCCGGGACAGAACGAGTCTGCCGAAGGACCGCCCGGCCGGATTCAGCGCGCGGCACCGGAAGGCGGCGCCGATCCTCGCCGTCGCGCTCGTCCCCTTCTTCTTCAACTTCGCGCGCGCGGACCGGACGGAGGACAGCGCGGCCCGCGACTGGGCGTACAACATCCTGCAGTCGGTGGAACCGTACGCGGTGCTGTTCACGAACGGGGACAACGACACCTTCCCGCTCTGGTATCTGCAGGAGGTGGAGGGGATTCGGCGCGACGTGACCGTCATCGTCCACTCCTACCTCGGCACGGACTGGTATCCGAAACAGTTGCGGTCGCTGACGACCCCCTGCGAGCCGGGGGTGTCGGCGGCGGATTCCCCGACGACCATCGTGTGCCAGCGTCCCTTCGATGCGGCGAACGCGGCGAGTCCGTACGTCGACGCGGCGGCGCCCTCTCCGACGCGCTCGATCATCGCCCTGAGCGACGCGCAGATCGACGGGTTGGCGCCGGGGATCGCGATCGCCCGCGACACCGCGTTCCAGGTGTCGAGCGCGGTGACGGCGAGCGTGCGCGGCGGGGATTCGATTCTGTACCCGGACATCCTCGTGTTCCACATCATGCAGCAGTCGCTGGGGGACCGGCCGGTCTACTTCGCGGCGACGGCGCCGCCGGTGTACGGGAAGTGGGGGCTGCAGCCGCACCTCGTCCGGCACGGTCTCGCCTTCAAGCTCGTGAACGCGCCGCTGGAGGCGACGGACGACCTCGTGAACCTGCGCGAGTACATGCCGAACACGATATCGCCGACGTGGAACGACCGGACCCGCACCGCGGAACTGCTGTGGGAGGTGTTCGAGGTCGAAGACGTGCTGGAGTGGGAGGAGTGGCCCGAGCCGTCCACGCAGTCGAGCATCCCGGCCCAGTACTACCTCGCCTACTACCTGCAGGGCATGTCGGAGGAGCATCTCGGGGATGTGGAAGCGGCGGAGCAGGCCTATCAGCGCGCGGACCACTTCGGGCTGCTCGCCGGCCTCCGCGGCCCGGGGAACTGAGGGCGGCTCCGGGCTCCCGGGACGGTTGGAGGGTGGCGCGATGACCCGAATCGAACAGGAGAAGGTCGGTCCGCTGACGCTGCGGGCCTGGGCGCTGCTGACCGCGGGCGCGATCTGGGCGCTCTATCTGCTGACCCTGGCTCCGACGGTCGGCTTCTGGGACGCGTCGGAGTACGTGACGACAGCGCACATCCTCGGACTCCCGCACCCGCCGGGGAACCCGCTCTTCGTCGTCATCGGCCGCGCGTGGGACCTGATGACGGGGTTCACGGGCCTCCCCGTCGCCATGCGGATCAACGCGCTCGGCGCCACGCTCTCCGCGGGGGCGAGTTTATTCTGGTTCCTGGCGGTCGTCCGCATCGTCGGGCGCTTCCGCGAGAACCGGCACGAGGTGCTCGTGGCCGCGGTCGCCGCCGTGTGGATCGGGGCCACGGCCTTCACGGTGTGGACGCAGTCGAACCTGAACGAGAAGGTCTATCCCCTCTCGATGTTCGTCGTGGCCCTCGTGAGCTACCTGGCCATGGTCTGGATGGACCGGGCGGACACGGTGAGCGGGAACCGGCTGCTCGTGCTCATGGCGCTCGTCCTCGGCCTGGGGTGGGCGAACCACACGATGTCGATGCTGCCGGCGCTGGCGCTGGCCGCGTTCGTGCTGCTGCACCGGTGGCGGGCCGTGCTGAACCCGCGCGTCCTGGGGCTCGGCGCGGTGCTGCTCGCCGTGGGCTACTCCCTGCAGTTCCTCTTCGTCCCCATCCGCTCGGCGCAGAACCCGATCATCGACGAGGCCGATCCCGAGTGCCCCACGCTCGTCTCGGCCGTCACGCCGCGGCGGATCGACGACCGCTACGGGCAGAGCAAGCTTGCCGTGGCGTGCGAGCCGCTCGCCCGCTCGCTGATCCGCGACCAGTACGCCCCGACGCCGGTCTCCCAGCGCCAGGCGCCGCTCTCGGCCCAGATGGCCAACTACTGGCAATACTTCGACTGGCAATGGGCGCGCTCGCTGCCGCCCGGCGCGCGCCTCGCGGCGAGCATCCTCTTCCTCTTTTTCGCGCTCGTCGGGCTGTGGACCCACCTGCGGAGCGATCGGAAGACGTTCGTCTACGCGGGGACGCTCTTCCTCACCGTCACGCTGCTGCTCGTCTACTACCTCAACTTCCTGTACGGCTACTCGATGTACTGGGACGAGGCGCCGAGCCACGCGGCCCACGAGGTGCGGGAGCGGGACTACTTCTTCATCATCGGCTTCCAGTTGTGGGGCCTCTACGCAGGACTGGGACTCGCCGCCCTGTGGGGACGGTGGACCGCGTCTACGCGGCGGAGTCCTTCGCGGAGCGCGGCCACGGCGCGCGAGCCGGAACCGCTGCCGGCGGGATTCGGCCCCCGGCACCGGAAGGCGGCGGCGCTCCTCGCGCTCGGGCTCATCCCCTTCTTCTTCAACTTCGGCCAGGCGGACCGGACGGGGGACCGCGCCGCCCGCAACCTGGCGTACAACATGCTGCAGTCCGTCGAACCGTACGCCGTGCTCTTCACCTACGGCGACAACGACACCTTCCCGCTCTGGTATATGCAGGAGGTCGAAGGGATCCGGCGCGACGTGACGGTCATCGTGCAGTCGTACCTGGGGACGGACTGGTATCACAAGCAGTTGCGGCGGCTGACGACGCCGTGCGAGCCGGGAGAGTCCGCGGAGGATTCTCCCACGACGATCGTGTGCCAGCGGGAGTTCGATCCGGCGATGGCGGCCGATCTGTACGCGGAGATGGCCGTGACGCCGCCGACGCGCTCGGCCATCCCGGCGCCCGGCACGGGGATCGATGACCTCTCACAGGTACTGTCGGTGCCCGAGGACTCGACCTACGAACTCACCGACCGCATCTCGGGGACGGTGCGCGGAGGCGATGTGGTTCCGCCCGCGGACATCAGGGTGTTCCAGATCGCGCGGCAGTCCCTGGGGGACCGGCCCGTCTACTTCGCGGCGACGGCCTGGCCCGTGTGGGACAAGTGGCAGCTTCAGCCTCACCTCGTCCGACAGGGACTCGCCTTCAGGCTCGTGGACGGACGGCTCGAGGCCTCCGAGACCCTCGCCGACCTGAGCGAGTACTTTCCCGATTCGGTCCTGCCGACGTGGAACGACCGGGTCCGTACCGGGGAACTGCTGGAGGATGTGTTTCTCGTCGATGGCGTCCTGGATTGGGACGAATGGCCGGATCCGTCCACGAGGTCGAACATTCCCGTGGCGTACTACATGGCGCACCTCTTCCAGGGAGTTTCCGACGAGCTGCACGGGGATCCGGAAGCCGCGGAATGGGCATACCGGCGCGCGGACCATTTCGCACGGCTCGCCGGGTCCGATTGAACCGCGGCCACACCGAACGAGCCGCCGCTACATGGGGCGGATGGTCCCCAGCAGCGTCACGATCAGGATCAGCACGCCGATGATCGAAGCCACGATCGCGTTCGTCTTCCGGAAGCGAACGAACGAGGCGCTGTCCTCGCCGGCGTTGGCTGAGGCTTCCGCCGCGCGCGCGAGCCGACCCGAGTTGGGGATCTGGATCGCCACCGCGAGGGCGAACGCGATCAGCCCCAGCACCTGCATCTGAAACTGCCAGTGCGGCGTGAGCCGGAAGACGCCGTAACCGCCGAGGCCGGCGAGCCCGAATCCCGCGATGGTGGTCAGCAGCATCCCGAGGAGACCGGGACCCCTGAGCAGCCGGTGGCCGGCGCGATAGATGAACGCGACCACGTTCCGGTCGCCCGTCTTGTTGGCCCGGACGCCGAGGATCGCGAGCGAAAAGGTGACGCCGAACCACAGCGCCAGCCCGATCAGATGCAGAAAGAGCATCACTCCACGCATGTCCATGCGCGCAAAGTCCGGGCGTCCCCGGCACGGGTCAAGAGACCGCCCACGGTATCGCCGCCCCCGGCACGCGTTGACGCAGGGCGGGGCGGGGCGGCAACGTCCGGCATGAGCACGAGCACAGCGACGAAACGGACCCCGCTCCCGGCGGCGCTCGAGAACGAACTCGAAGAGCTGTTCGGCGACCGTTTCACGACGGCCGAGGCGATGCGCCGGCAGCACGGCGAAGGCGAGTCGTTCCACGCCAACGAGCCGCCCGACGCGGTGGTCTTCCCCGAATCGACGGCCGAGGTGTCCGCGGTCGTGCGCGCCTGCCACCGTCACGATGTGCCGATGATCGGGTTCGGGGCCGGGACCTCGCTCGAAGGGCATGTCGCCGCCCTGCGCGGGGGGGTGACGATCGCGACGAGCGGCCTCAAGCGCCTCATCGAACTCCACCCCGAGGACATGGACTGCCGCGTCGAGGCGGGGATGACGCGCATGGCGCTGGAGCAGCACCTGAAGGGGACGGGCCTGTTCTTCCCCATCGACCCGGGCGCCGATGCGAGCCTGGGCGGGATGGCCGCGACCGGGGCCTCCGGGACGACCACGGTCCGCTACGGCACGATGCGCGAGAACGTGCTCGGCCTCACCGTCGTCCTCCCGGACGGGACCGTGATCCGAACGGGCGGGCGGGCGAGAAAATCCTCGGCCGGCTACGACCTCACGCGGCTCTTCCTCGGCTCCGAGGGCACGATCGGCATCATCACGGAAGTCCTGCTCCGGCTGCACGGGATCCCGGAGGCGATCGCCTCGGCGGTGTGTTCCTTCCCGACGCTGGCCGACGCGGTGGACGCCGTGATCTACACCATCCAGTGCGGAGTGCCGATCGCGCGGGTCGAACTCCTCGACGAAGTGCAGATGGACGCGGTGAACCGGTACTCCGACTTCGACTACCCGGTGCGTCCCACGCTCTTCTTCGAGTTCCACGGGTCGGCTGCCGGCGTCGAGGAGCAGTCGACCGAAGTGGGTCTCATCGCGAAGGAACTCGGCGGGACCGACTTCGAGTGGGCCACGCGCGCCGAGGAGCGGTCGCGGCTGTGGGCGGCCCGGCACGAGGCCTACTACGCCTCGCTCGCCCTGCGTCCGGGAGCCCGGGGATGGGCGACGGATGTCTGCGTCCCGATCTCCTCGCTCGCCGAGTGTCTCCTGAAGACCCGCGAGGCCATCGACGCGGAGGGTCTGCTGGCGCCGATCGTCGCGCACGCGGGAGACGGGAATTTCCACGTCCTGTTCATCGTCGATCCGGACGACGAGGGGGAGATGGCGCGGGCGAAGCGGGTGAACGCGCGCATGATCGAGCAGGCGATCGCGGTCGGCGGTACCTGCACCGGCGAGCACGGGGTCGGTTACGGGAAGATCCCCTACATGCGGGCGCAGCACGGAGACGCGGTCGACGCCATGCGTTCGATCAAGGAGGCGCTCGACCCGAAGCGCCTCATGAACCCGGGAAAGGTGGTCGCATGACGATCGACAGCGGCGACAGGGGTGACAGAGGCGGCAGGGGCGTCGGCCGTGGCCGGCGAACGGCGCGCGGGCGGCGAACCTCGACGCTCGGAACCGCGTGGCTGATGATCCTCGTGATCGCGGCCTGCGCTTCCCCGGAGAGCGGGGACACAGCCACCGCAGCGGAGGGCGTCGCGGACCTCGTCATCCTCGGGGGCCGGGTCATGGACCCCGAGACGCGACTGGACGCCGTGCGCGCTGTCGCGGTCGCCGATGGCCGAATCACGGCGGTGACGGAGGGAGGCGTCGAGGGACGGGACACGATCGACGCCGCCGGCCTCGTGGTCGCGCCCGGCTTCATCGACCTGCACGCCCATGGACAGGATACGGTGAGCGCGAAGCTCCAGGCGCTCGACGGCGTGACGACGGCGCTCGAGATGGAGATTGGCGTGTACCCGGTGGCCGAATGGGTCGCCTCGCGCGAGGGGACGGCGCCGATCCACTTCGGGGCGACCGTGAGCCATCCGGGGGCGCGCGTCAAGCTTGTCACGGGCGTGGACGCGGGGCACTCGACGATGACGCCGCCGGGGGAGCCCAGCCCGTTCGAGTCGGAGGCGGTGTACAGTGAATTGGACGAAGATCAGGTTCTTGAACTGAACGGGCTCATGGCGTCGGGTCTGGCGGAGGGCGGACTCGGGATCGGATTCGGGATCACCTACACGCCGGGCGCGTCGCGGACGGAGATCTACCGGGCCTTTCAGCTTGCCGCGGCGCAGGGGGCGCCGGCCTACGTGCACATCCGGGGCGAGAACTCGGGCGGCACGCTGGGCGCTTTCCAGGAGGTGATCGCGAACGCGCTCGCGACAGGGGCCTCGCTCCACATCGTCCACATGAACTCGAGCGCCGACGAGATGGCGCGCACGACGCTGGAGATGATCCGCGGGGCGCGCGAGCGCGGGATCGACATCACGACCGAATCCTACCCCTATACGGCGGGCTCGACGCGCATAGAATCGGCCCTGTTCGACTCGTGGGAGGGGCTCTCCGACGAGGAATACGGCCGTCTGCAGTGGTCCGGGACGCCGGAGCGGCTGAACGCGGAGAGCTTCCGCCGCTACCGGGAGCAGGGCGGCTGGGTCGTGATCCACGGGAGGAACGAGGAGACGAACGAGTGGATCGTCGCGCAGCCTGACGTGATCGTGGCCAGCGACGGGATCCCGTATCTGTACGAAGCGATCCATCCCCGTGGCGCGGGCACCTATGCGCGGGTGCTCGGACACTACGTGCGTGAGCGCGGGGCGCTCAGCCTCATGGACGCGCTCGCCAAGATGACGATCCTGCCGGCGCAGCGGGTCGAGGGCTTCGCGCCGGTGATGGCGCGGAAGGGCAGGGTGCAGGCCGGCGCCGACGCGGACATCGTCGTGTTCGACCCGGAGACGATCATCGACCGCTCGACGTACGCCGATCCGGCGGCGCCCTCGGAAGGGGTCATGCACCTCCTCGTCGAAGGAACGGCGGTGGTCCGGGACGGAGAGATCGTGCCCGGCGTCTACCCGGGCCAGCCGATCACGAGCGGCACCCGGTAGCGCTCCTCTCGCCCGCCGGCCGGGTCGAACCCTGGCCGGACGGCGATAGAGGGTGACGCTTTTCCTCCCAGAGGCCTCTCAGAGGCCGGCCAGGGATCTGAGCTCGGCGGTGAGCCGGGACCGCACCTCCGCGTCGCGGCACAGGATGAGAATCGTGTCGTCTCCCGCGACCGTCGCGACGACGCCCTCCAGGTCCGACTCATCGACGGCGATCGCGACGGCGTTGGCGCAACCGCTCAGCGTCCGGATCGCGAGCAGCGCGTCGCCCGGGCCGACCTCCAGCGCGAACTCGCTGAGCGTCACCGCCAGCACGCGGCGCGGGTTGGGCGGGGTGGTCTCGGGCTCGGCGCGCTGATACCGGGGCCCGCGCGCGCCGGGCCGCTTCACGACGCCGAGGCGCCGAATATCCCGCGACAGCGTCGCCTGGGTCGTCGAGACGCCCTCGCGCGCGAGCGCGGCCACGAGTTCGGTCTGGGTCCGGATCGGCCGGCGGTCGATGATCTGCAGGATCGCCCGCTCGCGCGCTCTGCGGCGTGCCGGCGTCACGCGATCTCCGCGTCCAGCAGCCGCTCCTCGAGGTGGGCGCGCCGGATCGGCGGCTCGGTGCGGCCATCGAGCCAGGCTTCGAGCGCCGCCACTTCGCGGTCGCACGTCTGCAACTGTTCCAGCACGCGTCCCGGCGCCGGCCCGCCCGGCGAGTCGTGCGCGACGACGGCGGCCTCCGGGCGCAGCACTTCGTGCACGTCGTCTCCCACCGTGGGGCAGCACGTCCGAAGGGTTTCGAGGTCCAGTTCCCACAGCTCCACGCCGCCTTCCTCGGCCAGGCGCACCGCCTCGCCCACCTCGTGGTGTGCGGTCCTGAAGGGGACGCCGCCGCGGACGAGATAGTCGGCGAGTTCGGTCGCGGTCAGCATCCCGCCGGCGAGCGCCGCCTTCATGGCATCGGTCCGGTAGCCCACGCCCCGCGCGATCGCGATCGCCGCCGCCAGCGACCAGTCCGCCGTGTCGAAGGAGTCGAAGAGGCGCTCCTTGTCCTCCTGAAAGTCGCTGTTGAAGGTGAGGGGGAGACCCTTCATCAGCGCGAGCAGCGACGTCACGTTTCCGATCGCCCGCGCCGACTTGCCGCGCAGGATCTCGGCGGCCTCCGGATTCTTCTTCTGCGGCATGATGCTGCTGCCCTGCGCCACGGAGTCGTCGAGGTCGATGAACCCGAACTCGCGCGTCGACCAGAGCACGATCTCGTCCGCCCAGCGCGACAGGTGCACGGAGAGCATGGCGCAGGCGTACGCCGCGTCGACCACGTAGTCGCGGTCGCCGACGACGTGCATGCTGTTGGCGAAGGTGCGGTCGAGCCCCAGCAGGGCGGCACTGCGCTGCGGATCGATCGGGAACGACGTCCCGGCGAGTGCCCCCGCGCCGAGCGGCGACACGCCCGCCAGCCGGTGCGCCGCGCGGAGCCGTTCCGCGTCCGCGGCCAGCGAGGCCACGTGGGCCAGGAGGTGGTGCGCGAGGCTGACCGGCTGTCCCCGCTGCAGGTGGGTATAGCCGGGCAGGAAAGTCTCCCGAAACGAGGCCGCCTGGCCCGTCAGCACCCGCTGCAACCCGGCCACCCCCGAAAGGATGTCCTCGAGCCGCTCGCGCACGTAGAGCCTGAGCGCGATCGCGGTCTGGTCGTTCCGGCTCCTCGCGGTGTGCAGCCGCTTGCCCGCTTCGCCCACGCGCTCGACGAGCGTGCGTTCGATCCAGGTGTGCACGTCCTCGTCCGGCCCTTCGACCCTGAGTTCGCCGTTCTCCACGTCCCGCAGGATCTCCGACAGCCCCGACAGAATCAGGTTGCTGTCAGCCGTCGAGAGGATTTCCGTCTCGCGCAACATGCGGGCATGCGCGAGGCTCGCGAGGAGGTCGTGCCGCACCAGCCTGCGGTCGAACGGGAGCGAGTTCGTGAACTCGAGGATCGCCGGATGTACGGGGACCGCGAAGCGCCCTCCCCAAAGGGCGTCGCCCGGCGCTCTCCCTTCGGGTCCTTCCGTCACGGGTGGTCAGCCTCGGGTGGACACCAGCGGTCGGCCGGCTCGCCTGGGCAGGCCCGCCGGCACCGCCATTCCCGGTCCCGTGCCCCCCTCCGGGCCAACCCGCGCCGCATCCGCGCCGTTGGACGCGAAGTCGGTGACGGGGCCGTCCGCCTCCGCCGCCTTCCGCACTCGCGCCGCCAGACTCGAAGGCAGGCCCCACAGGCGAACGAAGCCGCCGGCGTCGGCCTGGTCGTAGACCGAATCTTCCTCGAACGTGGCGAGATCCTCCCGATACAGCGAGAAGGGCGACGTGCGGGCCACCGGCATCGCGGAGCCCTTGAACAGCCGAACGGTCACGTCCCCGGTCGAGGTCGCGTGCGCCTCATCGAGGAACGCGTCGAAGGCCGCACGCAGCGGCGAGAACCAGAGGCCCTGGTAGACGAGTTCCGCGTAGCGGTCGGCGATCCCCCGCTTGAAGCCCGCCGTGTCCCGGTCGAGCGTGATCGACTCGAGATCGGCGAGCGCGGCGACAAGGACCGTTCCCGCCGGCGTCTCGTAGACGCCGCGGCTCTTCATGCCCACGAGTCGGTTCTCGACGAGGTCCACGCGCCCCACCCCGTGGGCCCCTGCTTTCTCGTTCAGACCCTGAATCAGCGCCACCGGATCAAGCGCCTCACCGTTGAGCGCCCCCGGGACGCCGCCCTCGAAGGAGATCACGACGTCCTCGGGCGTGTCCGGCGCTTCGGCCGGATCGACCGTCAGTTCCCGCAACTCGTCCGGCGCGGCCGCGCCCGGATCCTCGAGGATGCCGCCCTCGAACGACGTGTGCCACAGGTTCCGGTCGATGCTGTACAGCTTCCGGGGGCTGCCCGGCACGGGGATGTTCCGTTCCGCGGCGTAGGCGAAGGCGTCCTCCCTGGAGGTGATTTCCCACTCGCGCCACGGCGCGATCACGGTCAGGTCCGGAGCGAGCGCCTGGTAGGTGAGTTCGAAGCGGACCTGGTCGTTGCCCTTGCCGGTGCATCCGTGCGCGACCGCGTCGCAGTTGTATTCGCGCGCGACCTCGACCTGGGCGGCCGCGATCACGGGCCGGGCCAGGGAGGTGCCGAGCAGGTAGCGGCCTTCGTATACGGCCCCCGCCTTCAGAGCGGGGAAGGCGCACCCGGTCAGGAACTCCTCGCGCAGATCGATGACCCGGCAGGCGATCGCACCGGTCGCCATCGCCTTCTCGCGAGCCGCCTCGAAGTCCTCCTTCTGGCCGACGTCCACGACGACCGCCACGACCTCGCAGTCGTAGTTCTCCTTCAACCAGGTGACCATCACCGATGTATCGAGACCGCCGGAGTACGCCAGGGCGACCCGCTTCACGCTTTGCTTCGTCATGCGTCGATCCTGAGGTGGCAGTTACGTCGAACCGTTCACGGAGTGAGATCCGCACGAGGGCGCGCCCGCGCGGGGCGGGAAGATATACAAGATAATGAATAAACATGCAACAAGATGAGAACTGGCTGGACCGGTGAGATGGGACGGCGGGATGGGCAGGTGAAATGGGACTGCGGGCGAGGACGTTCCCGCGGGAACGTCAGACGGGGCCGGCGGTCTTCGCGAGCCGGTCCTCTTCCACCTCCGCCACGTCGCGCGTCTGGAGGCTCTGGACCGTGTGGCGGCGGTGGCGGAGCGCGATGATCGCGTCCGCGGCTGCCGAGGCTGCGGAAAGGGTCGTTGTGTAGGGCACCCGCCGGACGACGGCCGCGCGGCGGATCATGTAGTCGTCGTGCTGTGCGTGCTTGCCGAGCGGGGTGTTCAGGAGCAACTGGACCTCGCCCGACACGATGCGGTCGAGGAGGTTCGGCCGCCCCTCGTGCACCTTGAGGATGCGCTCGCAGGGCACGCCGCGACCCCGCAGGTACGTGGCGGTCCCCTCCGTGGCGAAGATCGAGAAGCCGAGTTCGTGGAAGCGGCGCGCGATGGGGACCATGTTCGGCTTGTCCTGGTCGTGCACCGTGATCGCGACGGCGCCCTCGGTCGGCAGGGCCTGGTAGACGGAGATCTGCGACTTCGCGAACGCGAGGCCGAAGCTGTCCGCGTATCCCATGACCTCTCCCGTGGACCGCATCTCCGGCCCGAGCACCGTGTCCGCATCCGGGATCTTGTCGAAGGGGAGCACCGCTTCCTTCACGGAGACCTGGTGCGGGACGAGTTCATCCCCGAGTCCGAGGTCGGCGAGCTTCACGCCCGCCAGCACCCGCGCGGCCACTCGCGCCAGCGGAACCCCGGTCGCCTTGCTGACGAAGGGCACCGTGCGGCTCGCGCGCGGATTCACCTCGAGCACGTAGACCGTCTTCTCGTGCACCGCGAACTGCACGTTGATGAGGCCCCGGACGTCCAGCGCGAGGGCGAAGTCCCGCGTGAAGCGGCGCATCGCCTCCATGTCGATGTCGCGCAGGAGGTAGGGCGGCAGGACGCAGGCCGAGTCGCCGGAGTGCACGCCCGCGTCCTCGATGTGCTGCATGATCCCGCCGATCACGACCGTCTCCCCGTCGCACACCGCATCCACGTCCGCCTCGAAGGCGTCCTCGAGGAATCGGTCGAGGAGGACGGGATGTTCGGGAGAGGCCTGCACCGCGCGCGCGAAGTATTCTCGCAGCGAGACCGGATCGTAGACGATCTCCATGGCCCTGCCGCCGAGCACGTAGCTGGGCCGGACGAGGACGGGATACCCGATCTCCTCCGCGATCTCCAGCGCCTCCTCGATGCTCGTCGCGGTCCCGCCCGGCGGCATGGGCACGCCGAGCTCGCGGCAGAGCTGGTCGAAGCGGCGGCGGTCCTCGGTGCGGTCGATCGATTCGACGCTCGTCCCGAGGATGGGGACGCCGAGTTGCTCGAGCTTGCGGGCGATGGTCAGCGGCGTCTGCCCCCCGAACTGGACGATGACGCCCTCCGGCTTCTCCTGCTCCACGATCGCGAGCACATCTTCCACCGTCAGGGGCTCGAAGTAGAGCTTGTTCGAGATGTCGAAGTCGGTGGAGACGGTCTCGGGATTCGAGTTGATCATGATCGTCTCGAACCCTTCCTCGCGCAGCGCGAGCGAGGCCGAAACGCAGCAGTAGTCGAACTCGATGCCCTGTCCGATGCGGTTCGGGCCGCTGCCGAGGATGATGATCTTGCGCCGGTCGGAGCGCTCGGATTCGTTTTCGTCTTCGTACGTCGAGTAGAGGTACGGCGTGGCGGCGGGGAATTCGCCCGCGCAGGTGTCGACGGTCTTGTAGACGGGCCGGAGTCCCGCGGCCTGGCGGACCTCGCGCAACTCCGCCTCCGTTGTCCCGCGCAACTGTGCCATCTCCGCGTCGCCGAAGCCGATCCGCTTCAACCGTTCGACGTCCCCGGGCGTGACCTCCGCGGCCGCCGCGAAGGCCTGGCCTTCCCGCACGAGTTCCTCGAGCTGCGAGAGGAACCAGGGGTCGATCCCCGTGATCCGGTTGATCTCGGACACGGAGAGGCCCGCCTGGAAGGCGCGGTACAGTTGGAAGGGGCGTTCCGGCGTCGCGGTGCGGATCGCGGCCCGTACCGTGTCGACCTCGTCGTCCTCCAGCCGGTCCTCACCCGGAGCCGGGGAGGGCAGCCACCCCGTCCGCCCGTTCTCGAGCGCGCGGAAGCCCTTGAGCCACGCCTGCTGGAAGGTGCGGCCGATCGCCATCACCTCGCCCACGGCCTTCATCTGCACGCCGAGCGTGGCGTCGGCCTTCGGGAACTTCTCGAACGCGAAGCGCGGGATCTTCACGACCATGTAGTCGAGCACCGGCTCGAAGCACGAAGGCGTCACCTGGGTGATCGCGTTCGGGATCTCGTCGAGGCGGTAACCGACCGCGAGCTTGGCGCCGATGCGGGCGATGGGAAACCCGGTCGCCTTCGACGCGAGCGCCGAACTCCGGGACACCCGCGGGTTCATTTCGATGACGAGCATCTGGCCCGTGGTCGGGTGCACGGCGAACTGGATGTTGCAGCCGCCCGCGTCCACTCCGATCTCGCGGATGCACGCGATGGCCGCGTCCCGCATCGCCTGGTACTCGCGGTCCGAGAGCGTGAGCGCCGGCGCGACGGTGATCGAGTCGCCCGTGTGCACCCCCATGGCGTCGAAGTTCTCGATCGAGCACACGATGACGACGTTGTCCGCCCGGTCCCGCATCACCTCGAGTTCGAACTCCTTCCAGCCGATGATGCTGCGGTCGATGAGCACCTCGCCGATCGGCGACGAGCGGATGCCGGAGCGAACGAGATCCTCGAACTCCTCGCGGTTGTAGGCGGTGCTGCCGCCGGTGCCGCCGAGGGTGAAGGAGGGCCGGATGATGGCGGGGAATCCCGTGTTCTCGACCAGCGTGAGCGCCTCGTCGAGCGAGCGGGCGAAGCCTCCCGCCGGCAACTCGAGCCCGATTCGCTGCATCGCTTCGGCGAACTGTTCCCGGTCCTCGGCGAGTTGAATCGCCCGGACATCGGCGCCGATCAGCTCCACCCCGTGTTCGTCGAGCACCCCGCGTTCCGCGAGTTCGAGCGCGACGTTGAGCGCCGTCTGGCCGCCCATCGTCGGGATGAGCGCGTCGGGCTTCTCGACTTCGATCACCCGCTCGACCCAGTCGGCCGTCAGGGGCTCGATGTAGGTCGCGTCGGCGATGTCCGGGTCCGTCATGATCGTGGCGGGATTCGAGTTCACCAGGATGACTCGATATCCCTCCTCGCGGAGCGCCCGGCAGGCTTGCGTCCCGGAGTAGTCGAACTCGCAGGCCTGGCCGATCACGATCGGGCCGGAGCCTATGAGAAGGATCGAAGAGATGTCGTCGCGGCGTGGCATCGGGCGCGCAAGCTATTCGGTCGGACGGCGGATCGCAGCCCCCCACGGTGGGCGAAGAAGGCCGCGGCTACCGCATGAGAAGCGAGATTTCGCGCAGAACCCATACGGGCGCCACGCGGCCGCCACGGAGGGCGGGTGCAAAGAGCATTCCGCGGGCCGCCCGCACGGCCGCCGCGTCGAAGGCCTGGTCGCCGGACGAGACCTGGATCGCGGTCGCCTCGACCCTTCCGTCGATCCGCACGAGGAGCCAGATGGAGGCCGCGATGTCCGCGTCGAGTCCCCTGGCGCGGATGACCGGAAGCAGGGTCGTCGCCAGCGCGGCCTCGGCATCGGTGTCCCACACGAGGCGGGGCGCTTCATCGTGGGCGACGAATACCGGACCCGATTCGCGGAGTTCCGCCAACTCGGCTGCGACTGCGGCCCGGGCCGTCTCGATGCTGGCCAATGAGTCGCGTCGGGCGGCGGCGATCAGCGAGTCGCGTCGCGCGGCCTCCAGCGAATCTCGGCGCGCGGCGGCCCGCTCGGCCTCGAGGATGGAGTCCCGGCGGGCGGCGGCGGCCCGCTCGGCCCTCGCGATCGAGTCCCGGCGGGCGGCCTCTCGTTGTGCCCTGGCGATCGAATCCTGCCGTGCGGCCTCGCGTTGCACCCTGGCGATCGAATCCCGGCGCGCCGCCTCCTGCTGCGCCCTCACGGTCGAATCCCGGCGCGCGGCGTCCGCGGCCGACGAGTCGCCGGCGACCGATTCCCGTGCCGAATCGGGTACGGCCGCCGGCGTGGCTTCGGGCGGGCGCATCGGACGGGGAAGGAAGCACGATCCGACCGCCAGCGCAGCCAGCGTCACCAGGAGAGTCCCTCCCCCGCGGCGCTTCTGCTTCCTGTCCGTCGTGACGGGCACTACGGGCATTACGGGCATTACGGGCGGTCAGCCCTCTCCGCCTCGCTTGGCGCCTTCCTTGCGCCAGGCGACCGACGCGAGGATGGCGAGTCCTCCCCAGACGAATCCGAGGATGACGATCATCA
>LXNJ01000478.1_pt1 | contig 28279 bp, 22 predicted proteins | sample 809081 | NCBI WGS metagenome assembly LXNJ01 (sample SAMN04870510, study PRJNA318959) | sponge metagenome | biome: sponge; feature: marine sponge reef; material: water | host: Petrosia ficiformis | place: Greece: Milos, Mediterranean Sea | collected 2013-05-29 | depth 5-7 m | reverse complement strand
CCCCGCCAAGCGCCGGATCACGCGGGCCGAGGCCGCCGCCCTGCACGCGGCGATCCCCGAGGTGTTGCGGCAGGCCATCGCCCACCGCGGCACCACGTTCCGCGACTACCGCACCCTGCTGGGCCCGGGGGGCGACAACTACGCCCATCTGGACTGCTACGGCCGCGGCGGCGAACCCTGCCGCCGCTGTGGTGCGGAACTGCGGAGTCGCGTCCTCGACGCCCGCAACACCACCTACTGCCCCAGTTGCCAACGCTGAACGAATGCCGACGCCGGGTGCCTTGTCCATGGTGGCGGGGAAGGGGCGCCGCGGTTGGCACATGGGCCGGTACGGCCGCGCCGGGTGACGAGAACTAGCGTTGACGGCAGCGGGGCATCCCGCCATGACCCGATACGAGACACGACACGGGACTTCCCCATGACGTACCGCCTGACGCAGTACAGCCACGGCGCGGGTTGAGCCGGCAAGCTCGGTCCCGACGACCTGGCGCAGGTTCTGCGCTCCCTCACCCACGAGATCCACCCCGATCTGCTGATCGGCACCGGCGACGACGCCGCCGTTTGGCGCCGGCCGGACGGCCGCGCCCTCGTGGCGACGGTCGACTTCTTCCCGCCGGTCACCGACGACGCGCACACCTGGGGACGCATCGCCGCCGCCAATGCCGCCAGCGACGTCTACGCCATGGGCGGCCGACCCCTGTTCGCGTTGAACGTGGTGGTCTGGCCGCGTGAACGCCTTCCCCTCGATCTGCTCGCCGAGGTGCTGCGCGGCGGCGCCCGCACCGCAGCCGAGGGCGGCTGGAGTGTGGTCGGCGGTCACACGACCGACGGGCCCGAGCCGGTCTACGGCCAGGTCGTCACCGGCGAGGTGGATCCCGACCGGCTGCTGCGCTCCGGTGGCGCCGAGCCGGGCCAGCTCCTGGTGCTCACCAAGCCGCTGGGCACCGGCATCGTCACCACGGCGCACAAGCGACTGGCACCGGGCGACTCCGGCCTGCCGGAGAGCGCTCTCGAGGCCGCGGTGGCCCAGATGTGCCGGCTGAACGACACGGCCGCGGGGCTGGCACTGGAGGCGGGAGTCACGGGCGCCACCGACGTCACGGGATTCGGCCTCCTCGGCCACCTGCGGGAGGTGTGCGCGGCCAGCAACCTCGGGGCGCGCCTCGACGCCGCCACCGTGCCATTGCTTCCGGAGGTCGAGACCCTCGCCGCCGCCGGTCACGTCCCCGGCGGGACGGGACGCAACATCGCCGCCGTGCAGGCGCACCTACGCTTCGAGCCCGCCGACACCGACCGCGGCGCCGTGCTGCTGAACATCCTGGCCGACCCCCAGACCTCCGGCGGGTTGCTCCTGGCGTGCCCGCCGGGAGCGGTCGACGACCTCCTGGGCGACCTGGCGGCAGCAGGACACACGCCCGCCATCGTGGGAGAGACCAGCGGCTCGATCCCGACCGGGGCGATCGAGTTGATCGCGGGCATGTGAGACGCCCCGTCGGGAAGGACCGCCCGCCGCCACGCGTGACGCGGGTCCGGCGCGCTCGCACCGCCGCCGTGCGCCTCCTCCTCGTGGCGGCGGGCCTGGCAGCGGCGCTGTCGGTGGGTTCGCTCCTCGTGGCGCAGGACGACCTGGTCGCCCCGGGTGTCCGCATCGTGATCGTGGCGTTCGTCGTCGGTGCGATCCCCTTCTCGAACCTGCTGGCACAGTCGATGGCGGCCACCGACCTGCGCACCGTCGGCAGCGGCACCGTCTCCGGCACAGCCCTGTACCGCGTCGCCGGCTTCGCCCCGCTGGCCTTCGGGGGGATCATGGACATCGCCAAGGGAGCGCCGGGGGTCCTGGCAGCCGGCTCGGCTCCCGTCGTGAGCGCCCTCGCCGCCGGCGCCGCCGTGGCCGGGCACAACTGGTCACCCTTCCTCCGGGGAGCCGGGGGGCGCGGCGTCTCGCCCGCCATGGGTGCACTGGCCGTGGTGTTCTGGCCGGGCGCCGTACTCCTGCTGGCGGGCCTGGCGGTCGGCCGGGTGCTGCGCCAGACCGCGTTCGTATCGTTCCTGGCGATTCTGGCGGTTCCGTTCCTGGCGCTGTCCTGGGGCGGGCGCGACGCCACACTGGCGGGCTCACTCGTCGCCGCGGCGATGCTGCTCAAGCGGCTGACCGGCAACAACGCCCTGCCCCCGGCCGGGCGGCGGCCGCGAGTCCTCCTGCAACGCCTGCTCTGCGACAACGACGGTCCGCCATGAGTTCGCTGCGCCGTGTGCTGAGCGGCCACGACTTCCGCCGCCTGCTCATCGGGCAGGGCATCTCGGGACTGGGCGACTGGATGGCCACGTTCGCTCTGATGGCCCTGGCCTGGGAGGTGACCTCCTCCACGAGCGCCGTGGGGGGGATCCTGACGCTGCGCCTGCTGCCGGCGGCACTCGGCGGGACCGTGGCCGCCAGAGTCTCGCTGCGCTGGGATCGCCGCCGCACCATGCTGGCGACCGACCTGATGCGCATGGGAATCGTGGCGATCATCCCGCTCATCGCCCGGCTGTGGTGGATCTACCTGTGGGCGTTCGTCCTGGAAGCGGCAAGCGTCATCTTCCTGTCCGCTCGCGACGCCGCCGTCCCGGATCTCGCCGACACCGACGACCTGCCGACGGCCAACAGCCTGATGCTGGGCTCGTCGTTCGGCAGCATCCCCGTCGGCGCGGGCGCGTTCGCCGTCCTGACCCTGCTGCCGTTCGCCGACGAGGGCTGGTTGGCGTCGCGCCCGCACGCCACCGTGTTCTGGATCGACGCCGTGACCTACCTCGCCTCGGCTCTCCTCATCGCCCGGATGGCGCCCCTGAAGCAACCCACCGGCGCCGTGGCGGCGGGCACCAGCACGGGACGTCTGCGAGACGCCGCGCACATTCCCCTCGTCCGGTCGGTCATGCCGGCGGCCGCTGCGGTGGCGCTCGGGCTCGGAGCGCTGTTCTCCCTGGGTCTGAGCCTGGTGCTCGTGGAATTGGCGGCATCGAACCTGGAATTCGGAGTGTTGATCGCCATCTTCGGTGTGGGGGCGGGAGCCGGCCTGATCATCGCCACCCAGCTGGCGCTCCCGCTGATGGAGATGACCCGCTACGGCACCCTGACCATGGGCGCCCTTGTGGCCTGTATGAGCCTCAGCCCCGTTCTCTGGCTGACCTACCTGGGCGCGTTCGGCTTCGGCCTGGCGGCGACGGTCGCCCTCACGTCGGGCATGACGGCCCTGCAGTCCGGCACCACCGAGATAGAACGCGGCCTTGCGTTCGCCGCCTTCCACATGGTCATCCGGATGGCGTTGGGGCTCGCCGCGGTGGTGGCCGGCGCGATCCGCGACGCCCTCGACGAGGTGAGGATCTTCGACGTCTTGACGCTCAGCGGGACCCGGCTCGTGCTCCTGGCCTCGGGGATCCTCGTGCTGGGCAGCGCCGCCGCCGTACGCACCGGCTCTGGCGCCGATCCGCGAAGCCCGCAGGAGCCATGACCGTCGCGCGGGCGATCGCACGCGGCGCGCACCTGTCCGCCGCTTCCGCAGAGGCGGGCTCGTGACCGTCGCCATCGTGACCGACAGCGCCGCGGCACTCCCCGAGGAATTGGAGCGCCGACTCGACATCACCGTCGTCCCGATCCTCCTCACCATCGACGGCGAACAGGTCGCCGACAACGCCCTCCCCCCTCGAGACCTCCTCGCCGCCGGGAGGCTGAGCACTGCCGCGCCGGGACCGGGCGCCTTCGCTCGGGCCGTGCGCGAGCGGCAAAGCCCCGATGGCGTGCTCGTGCTCACCGTGTCGGCGAGGTTGTCGGGCTGCCACCAAGCGGCCGTACTCGGAGCGAGGGAGGCCGGCGGGCGCACGATCGTGGTGGACACCGCCAACGCCGCCGGCGGCCAGGCCCTCGCCGTCCACGCTGCCGCCGTGGCGGCCCGCGGGGGCGCGGACCTCGAGCAGGCTGCCGGAGCGGCCCGCCACGTCGCCGCCCGCGTCCACCTGATAGGCGTCCTCGGTGGCCTCGAGCAGCTCGTACGCAGCGGGCGGCTCCCCGCCATGGCGGGACGGGCCGGTGACCGCCTCGGTGTGCGGCCACTGTTCGACGTGCACGACGGGCGAATCCGCCGGCTGCTGCCGAGTCGCAGCACGGCCGGCGCCCACCGCCGGATCCTGGAGCAGGTGCACCAGAGCCGCCCGGCCGAGGTCCGTGACCTGCACGTCGCCGCCGTCCACGCCGATGCCGCTGATGACGCCGAGTCACTCCTGGCGGCGGTCACGGCGGTGCGCGAGCCGGCCACAAGCTTCATCGGCGGCTTCGGCGGGGCGCTCGTGGCCACGGCCGGCGTCGGCGTCTCCGGCCTCGCCTGGTGGTGGGAGTCCCCGCAGGACGGTCTCCGGTAGATCCGGCGTGCGTCCCCGGGCCGGGGCGCGCCGGAGGTGGTCAGCCGGTGTGCGCGCCAGGTGCGGACGCCACGGACAACTCGTGGGCACAGCGGCCGTCGGATGTGACGGTCAGGATCTCCGCACCGCCCGAGTTCACCACGAGCGTGTGCTCGAACTGCGCCGAGCGGGAGCGGTCGGCGGTCACCGCCGTCCAGCCGTCGTTCCACAGCTCCACCTGCGGGCTCCCGAGCGTCAGCATCGGTTCGATCGTGAACGTCATGCCCTCGGCCAGCGGTGTGGAGTTCCGCGGATCGTGGTAATGGGGGATCTGCAGGTTGCCGTGGAAGTCCGGCCCGACGCCGTGGCCGACGAACTCGCGCACCACGCCGAGGCGTCCGGGGCGTGCCACTCCCTCGATGGCCTTGCCGATTGCGCTCACGGGAACACCCGGAGCGACGGCCTCGATCGCCGCCTCGAGAGCTCGGAGGGTCCCGCGCACGAGCCGCCGGCTCTCGTCATCCACCTCGCCCACACCGAACATGGCCGACGTGTCGCCGTGTACGCCGTCGAGATACACCGTCACGTCGATGTTCACGATGTCGCCGGCTGCGAGCGGGCGACTGTCGGGAATCCCGTGACAGATGACCTCGTTCACCGACGTGCATACGGACTTCGGGAAGTTGCGGTAGCCGAGAGGGCTGGGGTAGGCGCCCCGCTCGAGCACCTCCGCGTGGACGATCGCGTCGATGGCATCCGTGGTGATCCCCGGCGCGACGTGTCTCCCGGCGATCATCAGCACCTCGGCAGCGGCCGCACCCGCCCGACGCATGGCATCGATCTCCGCCGGAGGGCGCACCGGCGCCATCCGCGCAGGCCCCGGTTCTCCATGGGCGTTCCGGACGTAGGGCGGGCGGGCGATCCGGCGGGGCACCGGCCGCGGCGGACCCACGATGCCCGGCTGCACCGACGCGGCATGCGTCTGCGGGCGACGCTTGCGCTTGGCCACTCCCCTACACCGCTGCCGGGTCGTCGGTATGCGGCACCGGCGCGGGCCAGACCGGCTGGCGCTTCTGCAGGAAGGCCCCGATGCCCTCCTGCGCGTCGTCCATGGCGGCGTTGGCCGCCATCACCTTCCGGGTGTAGCCGTACGCCTCGGGCTCGGCGCGATCGAGCTGGTCGTAGAAGGCGCGCTTGCCGATCGCCAGGACACCCGCGCTGTAGCGACCGATCCGCTCGGCGAGGTCGGACACCGCCTCGCGCAGTTCGCCGGCCGGCACGACCCGGTTCACCAGCCCCCAATCGGCGGCGGTGGCGGCGTCGATGGGGTCGCCGGTGAGCAGCATCTCCATCGCCCGCTTGCGTCCGATGGCTCGCGACAGCGGCACCATCGGCACCGAACAGAACAGGCCGATCCGGACCCCGGGCGTGGCGAAGCGGCTTCCCTCGGTCGCCACGACGAGATCGCAGGCGGCCACGACCTGGCAGCCGGCAGCCGTGGCGATCCCGTCGACGGCGGCAACCACCGGCTGCGGCACGTCGCGGATCGTCGCCATGAGTTCGCTGCAGACGTCGAAGAGCAAGTCGTAGAAGTCGTCCGGGCGATCCACCATCTCGGCCAGGTCGTGGCCGGCACTGAAGGCGGGTGGCGTGCCCGAGATGACGATGACCCGCACCGAGGGATCGGTCCCGAACCGGGTGATGCAGGCGATGAGCTCGCGCATGACCGCCAGGCTGAGCGGGTTGCGGCGCGCCGGGTTGTCCAGAACGACCTCGCCGAGGTGACCGTCGCGACCGACCCGAACGTGCCCCGTGGCCTGCGAGCCGTTGCCGTCGACCATGCCGCCAGCCTAACGGCGCACCGGATAGCCCGCCCCGCCGGCGCCGCGTGTGCTACGGATGGGGCGTGCGTCGTTCCTGTCCCCACCTCCGGCGCGGCTGAGCCATGGCCGCCGAGGTCGGGACGAAGTCGGTCGTTGCCGCACTGCTGGCCAACTCCGGCATCGCCGCGGCGAAATTCGTGGGATTCTTCTTCACACGGTCCTCGTCGATGCTGGCCGAGGCGGTCCACTCCGTGGCCGACGCCGGGAACCAGGCGCTGCTGCTGCTCGGCGTCCGCAGAGCCACCAAGAGGCCGTCGACCGAGCACCCGTTCGGCTATGGGCGGGAGCGCTACTTCTGGTCGTTCATCGTCGCCGTCGTGATCTTCACGCTGGGCGCGGGATTCGCCGTCTACGAGGGCATCGAGAAGGTGCGTCACCCCCACGAAATCAAGGGTCTGTGGTGGGCGGTCGCCATCCTCGGCACCGGGATCGTGCTGGAGAGTCTGTCGTTCCGTACCGCCATACGCGAGGCACGACCTCTGCGCGGCCAGAGGACATGGTGGCAATTCATCCGTCGTAGCCGGAGCCCGGAGCTCCCCGTCGTCCTGCTCGAGGACTTCGGCGCCCTGGCGGGCCTCGTGATCGCGCTCGTCGCCGTCGTGCTGGCGCACGTCACCGGAAACGCCGTCTGGGACGGGATAGGAACGTTGTGTATCGGCGCGCTGCTGGGGACGATCGCCGTCCTGCTGGCCATCGAGTTGAAGAGCCTCCTGATCGGCGAAGGGGCGCTCCCCGAGCACCGGCAGCAGCTCCTCGCGGCCGCGTCGACCGCACCGGGAGTGCGCAGGGTGATTCACCTGCGAACCCAGCACCTCGGACCGCAGGAACTCCTGGTCGGCGTCAAGGCCGAGTTCGACGCCGAACTCGACATGCAAGGGCTGGCAAGTGCCGTCGATGCGACCGAGGCGCGCCTCCGGGCGGCGGTGCCCATCGCCCAGGTGATCTACGTCGAACCCGACCTGCTGCGAGGAGAGAGTTCGAAATAATCTTTTGATCTATTTGATGATCTTCTGATATTTCCTGTAGTCTCCTACTATGAGACTGCATGGAACGACCCCCGGCGGGCGCCCCGACAGGAGTCTCGACGCCATCCGCCGCGGCGCCGCAGTCGGGTTGTCGGTGGCGATCCTGTCCACCGCCGGCTGCGCCGGAGCCCGAGGGCGAGATCCACTGCCGGAGGGCCGGTGGATCAGCGAACTGGTTCCCGCCACGTCACCGGCCGGCACAGGGGCACACGAGGCGGCATCCATGTCGCCCGGGATTCCCGACGTGGCCGCCGCGCCGGCCGGCACCGCTCCGGGAACCGGCAACCCCGCCGGGACCGCTCGGACCGGCGCCGGGACCGGCGAGGTCCTCGGCGGCGCTGGCGAGGTCCTCGGCGGCGCTCCGGAAGCACATCCAGCCGGCGCGGCGCCGCAGGCAGGCCCACCCCCGGACGCCGCGGGCGCCGGCGATGACGGTGCCCCGGGCACACCGATCCCTCTTCGCTCCTCCCTCGACGGCGACGAGCCGCCGCCCGAACTGGCCGCGGCGATCCTCAGCGCCTACGAGGCCTTCTGGGACAGCTACTGGGACGCCGCCAGTCACCCGGTGAACCCGGCGCACCCCGGGATCGAGCTCTACAGCACCGAACCGCTGCGCAGCCGAGCGGTCGGCGTCCTGCTGGGGCGGGCGACCGAGGGCATAGCCCTGCGCCTTCCCCCCGACCACGGCGCAGGTCGCATCGTCCGCATCGAGGGCTGGGACCGCCATGGCGCCGAACTCCTGGACTGCTTCGTCGACACCGCGGTCCTCTACGAGGTGTCCACCGGTCGCGTGCGCAACGACGAGCAGGCCACTGTCGTGCATCTGGCCCTGATGCGCCGCGCGGGCGACGGCTGGCGTGTGGCGGAGATCTTCGAGCAAGCCATTCACACAGGAAGGACAGACGGATGCACCATGCAGGCGAACACCAGAGAGGCCCCCGGCCCCAGCGGAACGGCGCCCGCGCCACCACCGGACGGAGACGCCGGCGGCGCCGCGCGCGGGCAGGAATCGCCCTGGTGACGGCGGTCGGCGTTCTCGCCGCCGCCACGGGCAGCGTCGCCGCCGCCGACACGACCGAGGTGGAGGACTGCAGCGACGCACAGACCCTCTGCACGAAGCTGACGGTGAAGCGCCCGACGACCGTGGAGCCCCCGCCCAAGAACTCCGGCCGCGGCCCCAACTACTGCGGATCCTTCTACCTCCAATCCGACGGCAGCTACACGGTGGACGTCTGCGACGACGACGGCAACTACCTGAGGACGCTCACCCTGACGGCCAGAAAGCCACGACCTCGCCCCGCCCAATCCAGCGTCATCTCCTCGGCCATGGGAGCTCTCAACCCACCCCGACCGACCATCCACACCTCGCCGAGCTACCGGCGCGGGCTGCTCGTGCAGACCCCGACGTGGCTCTGGCTGCCGCCCTCGTACTGGCGCACCTACAGCACCACCATCATGGTCTGGGGCTATGTGGTCACGATCTTCGCCACACCCACGATGGTGCGCTGGAACATGGGCAACGGCGACTCGGTCACCTGCATCGGGCCCGGGACACCCTGGGTCCCCGGCTTCGCCGATGTGCTCAGCACGTGCAACTACACCTACCGCCACTCCTCCGACGGCGCCTCGCGCGACCGCTACCGGATCACCGCCACGGTCACATTCGTCGGCAGCTTCACGACGGTCGGCCTCGGCGGGATGCGTGGCCCGCTCGGCGCCGTCACCCGCAGTTCCTCGGTCCACGCCCCCGTGGCGGAAATCCAAGGGCTGGTGGTGTGACGGCGCGGCGCAACGCTCAGGGGACCGCCGCCCCTCCGGCGGCCGTGGGCGGGTGGCGTTCCGGGCCATAGGCTCGGGACGCAACCGCCCACGCGCTCCGGGAGGCTCACATGTTCACCGCGCTGCTGCTCGAGAAGACCGACGAGGGATTCGGTCACGAGATCACCCGGCTCGCCGAGGAGCAACTCCCGGATCGCGAGGTGACCGTGGCCGTGGAGTACTCGACCGTCAACTACAAGGACGGCCTGGCAATCTGCAACGGCGCGCCGGTGGTGCGGACCTGGCCGCTGATACCCGGGATCGATCTGGCCGGCGTGGTGGAGGCCAGCGACCACGCCGACTGGCGCCCCGGCGACCGGGTCACGGTGAACGGCTGGGACCTCGGTGAGAAGCACTGGGGCGGCATGGCCCAGAAGGCCCGCGTGGAGGCCGGCTGGCTGACGCGCCTGCCCGCCGCAATCGACACCCGCGCCGCGGCCGCCATCGGCACAGCCGGCTACACCGCCATGCTCTGCGTGATGGCACTGGAGGATCAAGGTGTGGCACCCGGGGACGGGCCGGTCATCGTCACCGGCGCCGCCGGAGGTGTGGGCAGCGTGGCCGTCGCCGTGCTGGCCAAGCTCGGCTACGAGGTGGTGGCCTCCACGGGCCGGGCCGGTACCGAGGGCGACTACCTGCGCTCGCTCGGCGCCACCGAGGTCATCGACCGCGCGGAACTGAGCGAGCCCGGCGGCCGGCCGATGGCGAGACCGCGCTGGGCGGCCGGCGTGGATACCGTCGGCAGCCACACGCTGGTGAACCTCATCGCGGCGCTGGAACCCGAGGGTTGCGTGGCCGCCTGTGGGCTGGCCGGCGGCTCCGACCTTTCCGGGACCGTGTTCCCGTTCATCCTTCGGGGCGTCAGCCTGCTGGGCGTCAACTGCGTGTACCAGCCGGCGGCCCGGCGGACCGAGGCCTGGAACCGGTTGGCCGCCGATCTGGACAGCGCCACCCTGGAATCCATCACCAGCGAGGTGCCCCTGGCGGAAGTTCCCCGGGTGGCCGCCGACATCCTCGCCGGCGCGGTGCGCGGCCGGGTCGTGGTGGACGTGAACGCCTGATTATCGAGGCGCTCAGGCAGTACGCTGCGAATTGGCGGCCCGCCTCGCAGCAGTGACGACGCTCCGCGAGGACCGACCCGCATCGAGCACGGCACATCCAGCATGAGGAGGCACCCGATGGGATACTTCGGAAGATCCTGGGAACTCGGCAAGACGTCTTGGCGCGTCCTCCGCAAGGACAAGGAGTTGCTGTGGCTACCGGTCCTCGGCGGCGTGGCGGCACTGATCATCGCCGGGATCGTCTTCGGCCTGATCGCGCTCACCGACGACGACCCGTCCACGGGCTGGGACGACTTCGAGGTCAGCGGCGGCGCGGTGTGGCTGGTCATCCTGGGCGCCATCGTCAGCGAGATCGCCGTGTACTTCTTCCAGGGCGCCCTGGTGCACGGGGCTCGCGAGCGGCTCACCGGCGGTGACCCCACCGTCGCCAGCGCCATCCGCGGCGCCTGGAAGCGGATCGGCGCCATCGCTCCCTGGGCAATCGTGGCTCTCGTGGTGGGCCTCATCATCAACAGCATCCAGGCGGCGGCGCGGGACCGCGCCGGAATCTTCGGGGCGATCATGGGCAGTCTCCTGGACCTGGCGTGGCGCGCCCTGACCTTCCTGGTCATGCCGGTCATCATCGCCGAGGGTACCGGCGCGTTCGGGGCCATCGGGCGCTCCAAGAACCTGCTGCGGCGGACCTGGGGCGAGAACCTCGTCGCCCAGGCGGGGCTCTCCATCGTGGGCTTCATCCTGATGCTGCCCGGGCTGCTCATCGCCATCCTGCTGGGCGGGCCACTGGGCGTCTTCGGTGTCATCGTCGGCGGCCTGTTGATGATCTTCGGCGCCGTGGTGGCCTCGGCGCTGAGCGCGGTGTACCAGACCGCGCTCTACGAGTACGCCACCACCGGCGAGTCCCCCGCCGAGTTCGCCGAGGTCAACCTGGGCCAGTCCTTCGGGCAGCGCAGCGACCGCGGCAGCCGCTGGGGCCAGCCCGGCCAGTACCGCACCTGAGTTCTCGCTGCCGCCCCGCCGGCGGGGCGGCGGTCACACGTCGAGCCAGTCGGGGCGCTCCGAGACCCCCTGGACGGTCCAGCCGCCGTCCACGACGATGCACTGTCCGGTGATGTAGGAGGCGCCCTCGCTCGCCAGGAAGACGGCGGGGCGGGCGATCTCGGGCGCCTCGGCGAGACGGTCCATCGGCACCTCCAGGCGCATCCAGTCCTCGGTGAGTGAGCCATCGTCGAGGGCCTGCTGCACCAGTGGCGTGCGGGTGAAGCCGGGGGCGATGGCGTTGACCCTGATGTTGTGCGGCGCCACCTCCACGGCCAGCGAGCGGGTCAACCCCAGGATCCCGGCCTTGGCCGCCGAGTAGGGGGCGCGCCCGGGTATGCCCACAAACCCCGCCGCACTGGAGGTCGAGACGATGGCCCCTCCCCCGACCTTGCGCATCTCGGGGATCGCCGCGGCGCTGCACAGGAACATCCCCCGAAGGTGGATGCCCACGACCAGGTCCCACACCTCGGGATCCATCAGGTGCGTCGGTGCGGCCCGCTGGATGCCGGCGTTGTTGAACAGCACGTCGAGGCGCCCGAGCCTCGCCACCACCTCCGCCGTGGCGTCCCCCACGGCCTCGGCATCGGCCACGTCCACCTCCAGATCCAGGACGCCGGCGCGGCTCTGGGCGGGTCCGACGATGTCGAAGGAGGCAACCGCAGCACCCCGCCGGACCATCTCGTCGGCGATGGCGCCGCCGATGCCACGCGACCCTCCGGTGACGATCGCCACCTTGCCCGCGAAATCACCGGACATCACGGACTCCCCCCGTCCGGGAACTCGGGACCCTCCTCATAGCCGGCCCGCAGCACGGCGGTGGCCTCGGCGTCGAGGACGAAGTCGTCGGCGCCGGCATCGTGGGTCGCCACGACGCCGTAGTCCCGCTGGGCGCCCGCGACGCTGATGTAGCCGTCGCGCAGGTCGTCGAGGACGTGGCAGATGCGCCGCGTGAACGGATGGCCGTACCCGCCGCCGCCCGGCTGGAAGAGGTCCAGCATCCCCTCCTGACGGATCGCCAGGTTGGTGCAGAACATGCCCACGTTGACCTCATCGTCGGTGCCCGCGGCATACATGAACTTGTTGGGCCGGGCGTCCATGCCGCCGGCGAAGCCCCACGGACCGAACTTCTCGCCGTCGCCGAGGTCCGAGAGCACGCCGTCGCCGTGGGTGAGATACCAGCGGCGGGTGACCCCCAGGCCGCCCCGCGACCAGCCGGCGCCGGCACTGTCGGTCTCCATGCGGTAGCAGTCGAACAGCACGGGAAAGAGCCGCTCCTGCAGTTCCACCGGCTGGTTCATGGCGGTGGTCGCGAACGTGGTCATGGCGGTGGCGTTGTCCTTGCGGGCGGCCCGGCCGCCCCAGCCGCCCTCCAGCCAGAGGTACATGACGAATTCCCGCTCGAAGCCCGGCCGCGGGTCATAGCCCGCCGTGATGGTGTTGATCAGTCCCGTGGGTCCGGCCATGGACCGCTCGGGAACCAGGTGCATGAACGCCTTCAGAACCAGGTCGCACACCGCGGGGTACACCCCGGCGGCGCAGCCCGACACCGGCGACGGGAACTCCACGCTCAGCAGCAGGCCCGGCGGCAGCACGAAGTCGATGGCCCGGAAAACTCCCTGGTTCATGGGGATGTGCGGGAAGATCATCTTCATCGTGACCACCGCCGCCGACAGCGTCACCGAACGCGTGGAGTTCACGGCCCCCGTCGCCGGTGGACTCGAGCCTGAGAAGTCCATGGTGGCCCGGTCGCCGTGCACCGTCAGCACCATGTGGGCCGACAGCGGCTGGTCGGGATCCCCGGCCGGGTCGCAGTCCAGCAGCGCCTCCACCTCGGTGGGGCCGTCGGGCAGCTTGGCGAACTCGGCGCGCAGAAGGTCCTCGGAGTACTCGATGAACTCGTCCATGGCGGCGGTGATCATGCCGGTCCCGTAGCGCCGGGCCAGGGCCTGCAGCCGCTGGGTGCCGAGTCGCACCGCGCCGATGGAGGTCAACAGGTCGCCGCGGGCCACCTCGGCCATGCGCACGTTGCGCAGGATGAGGTTCGAGACCTCCGGCTGGAAGACGCCCTCGCGCACGACGTGGATGGGCGGCACCGCCAGCCCCTCGCCGTAGGAGCTGCGGGAGTTGGAATCGAACGTGCCGGGAACGTGCCCGCCGATGTCGGTCCAGTGCATGGAGTTCTGCACGAAACCGGCCAGGGAGCCGTCGAAGTAGAACGGCATGACGGCTCGCATGTCGTTGTGGTGCGTACCGCCGATGTACGGGTCGTTGATGAGCACCACGTCGCCGGGCCGGAAGTATTCCTCCGGGTCGGTGCCGATCCAGTCCAGCATGCCCTTGATGGTGAACGGGTGGGTACCGAGGTGCGCGGCCAGGTCGCGCACGCCCGAGGCCACCAGGTCGCCCCGGGCGTTGCTGATGGTGCCGGAGTAGTCGCCGCCCTCGCTGACCACCAGCGAGAAGGCGGCGCGCATCGTGAGCGCGCTCATCTCGTCCACGATGCTGCTGAAGGCGCTGTTCAGCACCTGGAACAGGATCGGGTCGCGCTCGCGCAGGCCGATCGTCTCGGTGGGTGCGGTCTCCACCGCTCGCAGGCTCATACGGTTCCCTCCCTCACTCGGAGCGGGCCATCTGCAGGTTGCCGAGCTTGTCCACCTCGACCTCCCAGTGCGGCGGCACCCAGGTGGTGGAGTCCTCCTGGGTGAGCACCAGCGGGCCGGCCAGCCGGCTGCCGATGTGCAGCCGGCTCCGCTCGGCCACCCGCGCCGTCACCTCGCCGCCGCGGGTCAGCACGGGACGCTCGATGGTGTGCAGTGGCGAGGTGGAGCCGCTGAAGGGGATGTGGGGTCGCTCCGAGCGCCGCACGCCGCGCACCCGCAGCGCCGCGATCTCCACCGGAATGTCCACCGCCACCGAGTGGAACTGCCGCTCGTACTCCCCGAAGAACAGTTCCCGGTACTCCTCGGTGAACCGCTCGGATACCGCGCCGGTCTCCAACTCCAGCGTCAGCGCCCGCACCTGGCCCAGGTAGCGGAGATCGATGGAGTACTCCAGGCGCTGGCGTTCGGCGGCGACGCCGTCGTCGCTGAGCCGCTGGCGCATCGCGGCGGCGAGCCGGTCGAAGACCTCCTGCAGGCGGGCGCGGTCGGCGTCGGCAAGCTCGCAGATGAGCGCCTCGCTGATGTCATGGGTGATGTCCACGTACAGGCAGCCCAACCCCGAGGTCACACCGGGCGCCAGCGGCACGACGATCCTCCTGATCCCCAGCACGTCGGCCAACTCGGCGGCCATGAGCGGGCCGGCGCCGCCGAACGGGACGAGGGTGAAGTTGCGCGGATCCAGGCCGCGCTCGACGGTCACCACCCGGATGGAGCGTGCCATGTTGTTGTTGCAGATGTCGATGACTCCCAGCGCGGCATCCTCGACGCTGAGCCCCAACTCCTCCGCGAAGGTCCCGACGGCCCGGCGTGCCGCTGCGGTATCCAGGGTGATACCGCCCGCCAGATCCACGTCGGCTACGAGACGTCCCGCCACGAGGTTGGCGTCGGTGACCGTCGCGTCGGTGCCGCCGGCGAGATAGGCGGCGGGACCGGGATCGGCGCCGGCGCTCTGCGGTCCCACGTGGGGCAGGTGTCCGGCATCCACCCAGGCGATCGATCCACCGCCCGCGCCGATCGTGACGAGGTCGATGGCGGGGAAGCGGGCCGGCTGGCCGAAACGGGGCGAGAACTCGTGCACGATGTCGGCCCGCCCGCCCTGCACGACCGCGATGTCGGCGCTGGTGCCGCCGATGTCCAGCGAGATCACCTCTTCCAGGCCCTCCGCTGAGGCCAGCACCCCGGCGGCCACGACGCCGCCGGCAACTCCGGTGGAGGCGGCGACACCCTCGGCCGCCTTCGCCCCGGCAGCGGGACCCGATGTCAGCAGCCGGGCAGGGAAGCGCGAGGCGCTCTTGACGGTCAACAGACCGCCGCCGGAGTGCATCACGTACAGCCGGCCGGCGAACCCGGCGCCCCGCAGGCGGGACTCGAGCGCCGTGAGGTAGTCGCTGACGACCGGGGCCAGGTAGGCGTTCAGGACGGTCGTGGAGGTGCGCTCGAACTCCGGCGGCTCGCGCAGCAACTCCCCGGAGGTGCTGATGAACGCCCCCGGCACCTCGGCCGCCACGATCTCCGCCGCCTGAGCTTCGTGGACGGGATTCACGTAGGAGTGCAGGAAGGCGATGGCGAAGGTACCGATGCCGCGCCGGGCCGCCAGGCGGGCGGCGGTGCGCACCTGCTCGGCGTCCAGGGGCGTCACCACGTCGCCGGCGTAGTCCAGCCGCTCGGTGATCTCGAACCGGTTGCGGCGTGCCACGAGCGGCGGGGGTGGATCCCACTGGATGTCATAGGGATCGCCCCGGTTGTGCCGGCGCAGCTCGAGCACGTCGCGGAAGCCCCGCGTCGTCAGCAGCGCCGTCGGGGCGCCCCGCTGGGTGATCACGGCGTTGGTGGCAACCGTGGTGCCGTGGGCGATCATCTCGATCTCGGACACCTCGATGCCGGCGGCGGTGATCGAGTCCAGCACGCCCTGGTCGAACGCGGCGGGCGTTGACGGCACCTTGGCGATGCGCTGCTCCTCGCCGCGCACCGCCACGAGGTCCGTGAACGTGCCTCCCGTGTCGATCCCGACCTGCCAGCCGCCTTGCATGGTTCGAGTCTCCCCTCCTGCCCCGCATCAGCCCCCGGGCGTCAGCGTGAACCTACAACACCGCCGGAGTGGGCTCGGAAAGCCGGCCCAGGAGACCGCTGAGTAATTCTGCAGCCCAACACTCTCGTCGTTCCGGCGGACGCCGGAGTTCACTGTTCAGCCGCCCCGCTTGGGCCGTCGTTGCCTTCTGTGCGCGATTGTGCCGCCCTGGACAGCAACATTGCGCACAGCAGGCACCCCGGAATGCACACCTAGGAGCCGGGTGCAGATTCCTCGATGCGGCGCAGCCGGTGGAAGAGGCGCTCGCAGCTCTCGTCGCAGCAGCGCCGCGTCTCCCCGCCCACCGGCTCGACGAAGCTCCAGTAGCGGGCGATCAGGAGGTTGCCGCACACGTCGCAGTAGTCGACGGTCGTGTCGTGCCAGCTCTTGTCGAGTTCATGCCACGCCATCGCGCATGACCCTCCTCAACTCGGCGGTCGCCGCCTCGTCGACGGCCGGGTCACCCGCTGCGCCGTCGCCACCGCCAGAGCCGTCCTGACCCGAGTCGCCGGTTGCAGAGCCGCCGGCGATCACCACGCCGTAGACCGATTCCGCCGAGCCCCGGCTCACGAATCCCAGCTCGACATCGTTCAGCACCCTGGCAGGGTCGCGTTCGAGCGGGTCGCCGTAGCCACCCCCCGACGGCGACGTGATCCGCACCCGGTCGCCCCGGCGCAGGCGGATGTTGGTGAACTTCGACGGCGACACCAGACCGAACGCATCCTGGAACGTCTCATACTCCTCGCCGCCGGCCGCCGCCACCTCCAGGCGGGTGCGGCTGCCCTCCCGTCCCCCGAAGAGCCCCCAGGGCGAGCGCTTCATGCGCTCGGAGAGGGCGCTTACCGTGATCACGTCGCCTGCCACCTCGAGGACCCGCCGGACCCCCAATCCGCCCCGGTGCCGGCCGGCACCGGCGGTGTTGTCGTTGAGGCAGTACTCCTCGTGTACCCACGGCCACTTGGTCTCGAAGATCTCCACGGGCGTGTTCCGGCAGTTGGCGTGCGGCACGATCTGCGCGCTGTTGCCATCGCTGGTGGCCCGGCCGCCCCACCCCATACCCTCGAAGTGGTAGTGCGCGTAGTACTCGCCGTTGCGGGGATCCACCCCGCCGAACAGGAAGTTCAACGACGTGTTGCCGCTTGCGGCGGCCGCCCGTTCGGGCAGGATCTGCGACAGGATCTGCCCGAGGACCAGTTCCATGATCCGAGGCTGGAACTCGGTCTGGCCGCCCACGCACGGCCCCGGCAGCCGCACGCAGGTGATGGTCCCGGCGGGAGCCACCACCTTGATGGGGCGCACGATGCCGGCGTTGACGGGAACGTCCCGGGCCAGCACGTACAGGAGCCCGTTGAGCGAGGCCGACAGGGTCACGACATACGGCGCGTTGATCGGCCCGACAGCCTGCTCGTCGGAGCGGGAGTAGTCGAAGATCAACTCGTCGCCCTCGACAATGATCCGTGAGCGGATCCAGTAGGGCCGGTCGGAGATGCCGTCGTCCTCCATGCAGTCCTCGCCGGTGTAGATCCCGTCGGGAAGGCTCAGAATCTCCGAGCGCATGTAGGCCTCGGCGTAGTCGAGGATCTGCTCGAAGGACTCGTTGAGCCCGTCGATGCCGCGCTCGGCAATGAGGTCGCCGACGCGGCGCTCCCCTACCCGCAGCGAGCCCAGCATGGCGTGCAGGTCACCCCAGGAGTTGTTCGGGGTGCGGTGGTTGGCCAGCATGATGCGCCACACGTCGCGCACTGGCTCTCCCCGGTCGAAGAGCTTCGTGGGCGGGATGCGCAGACCTTCCTGGAAGATGTCGGTGGCGGTGGCGGCGAACGATCCGGGAGCCATCCCGCCGATCTCGGCGAGGTGTGCGATGTTGCCCACGAAGGCGGCCAGTTCCCCGTCGCGGTAGACGGGGGTCACCATCATGTGCTCGGGCAGGTGCGATCCGCCCCGGTAGGGGTCGTTGTGGACGAACACGTCGCCCTCGGCGAAGTTCTCCGGGCCGACCTCGCGGATGATCCACGTGGCGGCGTACAGCGAGGCGCCCAGCATCGCCGGGTTGATCCCCGCCGTGGCGATCAGCCGGCCGCGGCGGTCCAGCACCAGCGTGGAGAAGTCCAACCCCTCCGAGAAAATCGGGGAGTAGGCGGTGCGCATCATGGCGAACGCCATCTCGTCGCAGATGTTCCGCACGCGCTTGTACAGCAGGGTGAGGCCGACGCGGTCGACATCGGCAAGCGGCGGTGTGCCCGTCATGGCGGGTCCCCGGCGGCGTTGCGGGCGATGATCAGGCACTGGCTCTCGTGCACGAGGGCCGTGAACCCCGGCGGCACCCAGGTGGTGGAGTCGGCCTCCTCGATGACCGCGGGGCCGGCGAGCACCTCCCCGACCGCCAGCGTGTCGCGCTTGGCGATGCGGGCTTCCACCCAGCGGCCAGCCGAGGCCAGGACCCGGCGGGTCACCGGGGTCGCGCCGACACCGTCGCCGGCATAGGGCCGGATCGCCACCTCGGGCGCCGGCGACAGGGCGGTGGCGCCCAGGTAGACGGATTGGATCGGCTGGTCGCGCATCTCGTAGCCGTAGGCGGCCCGGTGCGTGGCGTGGTAACCGTCGGCGAGCTTCGCAACGAAGTCGGCGGCCTCCGGCCCGATGGGGACGGCCAGCTCGAAGCTGCGATCCACGTGGCCGAACTCGGTGCGGATCTCCTGCTCGTAGTTCTGGCCCAGGTAGCGGCAGGCCACGTAGGTGGTGACGTCGATGGCCGCGCCGCCGCGCCGCAACTGCGACCGCAACTCCGCGACCGTGTCGTCGGCCACGCGGCCGAGGATCGCCGGCAGATCGCCGGAGGTGGCATGGTCGAGCCGGCGCACGAGCGTGATCCGGCGATCCACACGCTGGTCGGCAATGACGGTGCCGTAGGCGGACACCAGCCCGGGGTTCGGCGGCACGATGACGCGGTTCATGCCCATGCGCCGGGCTATCTCGACGGCGTGCAGGGGACCGGCGCCCCCGTAGGCCACGAGATCGAACTCCCGGTAGTCCAGGCCGCGGTCCACGGTCACGAGCCGCATGGCACCGTCCATGTTCTCGATCGAGACCGAGACGACGGCGTCGGCGGCGTCCTCGGGGGCGAGCCCCAGGCGCCGGGCAAGCGGGGCGATGGCGCGATGGGCCCGCTCGGCATCCAGACTCATCCGCCCTCCGAGGAAGTAGCCGGGATTCAGACGGCCCATCACGACGTTGGCGTCTGTCACGGTGGGCGCCTCGCCGCCGAGCCCGTAGCACGCCGGACCGGGATCGGCGCCGGCGCTCTCGGGACCGACCTTCAGCAGCCCACCGGAGTCGATGGAGGCGATGGACCCGCCGCCCGCGCCGATCGTCGTGACGTCCAGGATCGGCAGCGCCAGCGGGAGCCCGAACTCCACCTCGAACAGCCCCGAGAACTGCAACTCGCCGTCGGTGATGACACCGACGTCGGCGCTGGTGCCACCCATGTCCAGCGTGACCGCCTTGACGGTGTCGGTGGCGCCGGCGAAGTGGGCGCCTGCGATCATCCCGGCGGCGAGGCCCGAGAGCACGATCTCCACCGGCTTGGCCGTGGCATCGGGAATCGCCACGTGGCCGCCGTTCGATCGCAGCAGGCCGTGCCATCCGCCCATCCCCACCGCGTCCAGCTCCGTCACGAGGTCGCCGGCGAAGTCGCGCACGATCGGCTTGACGTAGGCGTCCATGACCGTGGTGTTGGACCGTTCGTACTCGCGCCAGATCGGTGCCACCTCGCTCGAGATCGAGACCGGGACGCCGGGCAGCGCTTCGCCCAGTGCGGCCGCCAGCGCCTGCTCGTGCACCGGGTTCACGTAGGAGAAGAGCAGCGAGACGGCCACCGCCGGCTTGCGGTGCTGCGCCGTGATCCGGCGCACCGCCGCGACGACTCGCTGGAGTTCCCCGTCGCCGATCGGTGTCCGCACGGATCCGTCGGCGAGGATCCGCTCCGCCACGCCGACGACCCGGTTGCGCGGCACGTACGGCTCCGCCTTCACCCATTGCAGGTCGTAGAGCCCCTGGCGGTCGATCCGCTGGATGTACAGGACGTCTTCGAATCCCGCCGTCGTGACCAGGACGGTGGGGGCGCCGCGCCGCTGAATCAGGGCGTTGGTGGCGATCGTCGTGCCCATGATGAACGAGTCGATCTCACCGCGGGGATCCACGCCCGACCGCTGCAGGGCGTCGAAGGTGGCCCGCGCCGGTTCGGCGGGCGTGGACGCCACCTTCTGCAGGCGCACGTCACCGCCGGGCCCGACGGCAACCAGGTCCGTGAACGTCCCGCCCGTGTCGACCCCGATGCGCCAGGAGCCCGGTGTGGTCACGCGCGCCTCCGCGAGGCGTCCACCCCGGCAGCGCTCTCGAGCGCCGAGGTCGCGCCGCCGCTGTGCTGAGCCACGGCCTCGGCGAGCGACCCGATATCGCCGTGATCGGTCACGTTCAACTCTCCGGTGATCCTGCCGCGCGCCATCACCACAGCCCGATCCGCCAACTCGAACACCTCCGGGATCTCCGTGCAGTAGGCCACGACGGACCCGCCGTGATCGGTGAACGTGCGGAGAATACGGTAGATCTCCACCTTGCTTCCCACGTCCACACCGCGCGTCGGTTCTTCGAGCAGGAGAACATCCGGACGCTCGGCGAGCGCCGAGGCGATGGCGACCTTCTGCTGATTCCCGCCACTCAGGTCGCCGATCGGCTGCGCCACCGAGGCGGCCCGCACGCGGAACTCCTGCATGTACCGCTCTCCCAGACGCGCCATCGTCCGACGTTTCAGCAGGCCCCCGACGCTGGCGATGCGCCCCCGACCGAGACGGGCCACCAGAGAGCGGCCGACATCGAAATCGCCGAAGAGACTCTCCCCCCGATCAGCGGGGAGGTAGCTGGTGGGTTGCGGGGACCGCCGGGGCAGGGACGTCTCGCCGGTTGCCTCCTCGAGTCCCGCCAGAGACCGCACGAACTCCCGTCCCCCCGATCCCTCGACCCCCACCACGGCAACGATCTCCCGCGCGCGCACTGCCAGTTCCTCGACCTCGAAGGATCCCCCGCTGTGGCGCCACGCCCGGACGGTGAGGGCGGAATCGTCCTGCAGAATTCTCACCCCTGATCGCCGCGAGACGGACTCCGGCACCGGCGCCGTCTCTCCCATCACCATCTCGCGGGCGAGCCGCTCCTCGGTGAGAGCCTCCCCGCTCAGATCGGCGCCGAGGAGGCCGTCGCGCACCACGATGACCCGGTCGGCCACGTGGGCGAGTTCGTTGAGCCGGTGCGACACCAGGATCACGATGTTCCCTGCGTCGCTCAGCGCCCGCATTCGAGCGAACAACTCGGCCGACTCCTCCTCGGTCAGCGCCGAGTTGGGCTCGTCGAACAGGAAGATCTGCGCATCGGTGGCGTGTGCCAGAGCGCGGGCAATCTCCGTGAGCTGCCGCACGACGAGGGAGCACTCCCCCAGTTCCCGATCGGCGTCGCGGGTAATCCCGAGGCTGCGCAGAATGTCGTAGTGCGCCGGTCCGGGAACGGGACGGCGTGCCAGACCGTTCCCTCTCCCGCCCACGAGCAGGTTCTCCGCGACGGTGAGATCGGGGAACAGCATGGCCTCCTGATGGACCACCGGTACTCGCGTCTCCGAGCGCGCCGGAGACCAGGTTGCGCCGTTGAGCACCATTTCCCCGGAGTCGGGCTCCTCCTCGCCGGAAATCATCCGCATCAGCGTGCTCTTGCCCGCCCCGTTCGGACCGGCCACCCCCAGGAACTCCCCTCCGGTGATGTCGAGCGTCAGGCCGGCGAGCGCTTGCGTGGGACCGTAAGCCTTCTGCAGATCGCGCACCATGAGGCGCAGCGCGGACTCGGGTCGTGCCGCCGCGGTCATGGCGCCTGACCGGGCCGGGCTCGTTTCCGGTAGGTGAAGCGGTCGAGCATCACCGCGCCGATCGTGGCGGTGCCGATGAAGATGGACTTGGCGAAGGCGCCCACGCCGATGATCGACAGCCCGTTGCTGAGGACAGACAGCAGCAGCGCTCCCACGATCGTCCCGATGATCGTGGCCCTGCCTCCGGTGAGGGTGGCCCCGCCCACGATGACCGCAGCGAACACTGGGAAGAGCAAAGAGCGCCCGGCGCTGGGATCGGTCGAGCCGAGGAACGAGAAGTCCAGCATGCCGGCCGCGGCGGCCATGGCGCCGCCCAGCATGAAGACGATGAACTTGTGCCGCGTGATCGAGAGCCGGGCGGCTCGGGCGGCGGGGGGGTTGCTGCCGATGGCAGCAAGCCGGAAGCCGAACAGCGTCCGGTGCAGGAGCACCCAGAAGAGGACCGCAAGCCCGGCCAGCCACACCACCTGGACGGGAATGTCCAGCGGGAGTTTGGTCGCGCCCAGCGCCCGGAAGATGTCCCACTCCCCCGCGGGTACCGGCGGCTCGGCGTACTTCGGATTGATGCCGCGCGCGCCGGAGATGAGCAGGGTCATCCCTTCCACGGCGTTCAACATGCCCAGGGTGACGATGAACGACGGGATGCCCGCCCACGTCGTGAGGGCGGCGTTCAGGAAACCGACGAAGACGCCTGCGCCGAGCCCGATGAGGAGGGCGGGAACGACGTGCACACCGTCGATCCAGACCGTTCCGGCAAGCATGGCGGTGAAGCCATAGATCGCTCCGATCGAGAGATCCAACTCTCCCACGATGATCACGAGCGTGAGCCCGAGCGCCAGGAGCCCCAGCGAACTCATCGCCCGCACCATGCCGAGCATGTTGCGCACGGTGAGGAAGTTGGGGTTGACGATGGAGAAACTCATCCCCACGAGGAAGATGGCAATGAGGAGGCCGATGACGCGCGGGTTCCTCACGGCGAACGCCGGTCGCCTCCTCTCCCCCAACTCGGGCGGGTAGGTGGTGCCCTCGTCCGCCTGACGGCCGTTCATGCCGCCTCGGTCAGATACCGGCGAGGGGGACGGTGACGTGAGGCGCTACCACGACCTTCTCTCCACCGAAGAGGGGCACCGGCGCCAGGTGCACCGGCGCCCTCTTCGGCAAACGTCGGTCGGTGCGCTCTACTGGTTCTCAGGCTTGCTCCAGTCGACCGAGTCGACGTTGTCCTGGGTGGCCGCAAGCGGATCCAGGATCACGTGACCGGTCTCGAACTCCCCCTTGAACAGGAAGTCACCGCAAGCCTTGGCTCCGTTGTACGCCTGGTTCGAGAAACCCTGGACCATCGTCACGACGACGATGCCGTCGCTGATGAAGTCCGCGATAGCCGGGTTCATGTTGAACCCCGAGGTGTACATGTCGCCCGTGAGACCCTGGTCGGCGATGACCTTCGCCACGAACTCCACGCCCTGGTCGGTGTGGAAGATGAGGTCCACGTCGGGGTGGCCCAGAATCCACGCCTCCGACGCGGCGTACTGCTGCGGCGGATCCCAGCCCTGTGACTCGATGTCGGTGTTGGGTCCGTTCACGAACTCGAGGTCGGGCAGAACCGCCGAGATCCCCGCCATGAAGCCCTTCATCCGGTTCTGAGCCCAGGGGCCCTCGACCGACCCCGTGAGCAGTCCGGCCTTCTCGAGCGCTATGCCGTTGTCGACCGCCCATTCGCCGGTGAGTGTCCCGGCCAGCGTGCCCGCCGAGAGTTCGTCGAGCGCGTAGAACGCGAAACGCTTGGAGTCCGGGCTGTCGGCGTTGACGCCGAAGACGGGGATGCCGGCGTCCACAGCCTTGGCGATGATGTCCACGTAGGGACCGGGCTCGTGCGCCTCGAAGGCCAGGCAGTCGATCTGACCTGCGTCGATGAGCGAGTCGATCTCCGCCACCTGCGCGGGAATGTCCGTCTGGAGAGGTCCGATCGTCCGCGCACTGATGTCCACGCCGTGCTCTGCGGAGACCTCGCCGGAGCCACGGCTCCATCCTTCGTCCATGGCCGCGCCGAAGATGGGTATGGCCGTCCCCTCGATGGAGAGAACGAAATTGAACTCGCCGTCGCTGGCGATCTTGTCGGCGATGCTGTCGGCCAGGGTGAAGGTGCCCCAGGGCAACTCGGCGGTGTGCGGCGGGCCCGAGGGCATCTCGTCCATCGGCTCCGGTGGGGGCGGTGGCTCCTCCGCCGGCGGCGGGGGCGGTGGCTCATCGGCCGGCGGCGGTGGATCCGCCGGCGGAGGAGGCGCCGGGGCCTCCGGCTGCGGCGCGGCGGGCGCCGGAGCGGCCTCCTCGTCGCCGCCGCAAGCGGCGGCCACGAGAGCGAGCGCGCTCAGGGCCGCAATCGCGGTTAACGATTTTACGTGTCTGGTTTTCATGGTTTCCCCCCAATTGTTTCTGCGCCTCGGCGTGACATTCACCAAAGTCAGGTGAAATAGTTCTCTCCGTCGAGGCCCCAATGGCAAGCTAACACCGTCGCCCGATCTGCGCCGGAGTCGGTGTCAAGTCGCGGGCCGTTCGAGACGAATGCCGTTCAGAACGAGGTGGGTCCGTGATGCGGGCGCCCTGGCAACGACCTACTCGTCGGACTTCTCGGGGATGGCCGCCCGGCAGTGCAGCCCCCCGTCAACGGAGATGACCGTGCCGCTCACGAAGGTGGCGTCGGCGGAGCAGAGGAAGGAGACCACCCCGGCGACCTCCTCGGGCGTCCCGACGCGCTCGAGGGGATGCGCCTTACCCAGCAGCACCTGCCGCTCGGGCGGGTGGGAGGTCTCGAACATGTCGGTGCGGATGTATCCCGGCGCCACCGCGTTGACCCGGATCCCCGCGGCGCCCAGCTCGAGGGCGAGCCCGTGGGTGAGGTGGTTCAGCGCCCCCTTGGCGGCGAGGTAGCTGATGATCGTCTTGCAGGCGACAAGGCCCATGACCGAACTCACATTGACGACCGAGGCATCGCCGCCGGGAGCACCCGCCGCCGCGGTGAGCGCCGGCTCCAAGCGGCGCACCAATTCGAAGGCGGCCCGCACGTTGATCTCCATGACGTCGTCCCAGTCAGCGCCGCCGAAGTCCCCGACCGCGCCCACGCGCACGATGCCGGCGTTGTTGACCAGGGCCGCGACGGTGGGGTGGTCGGCGACCAGCCGGTCGCATGCAGCCGCCAGCTGCGCCCGGTCGCTCAGGTCACAGAGCACCACCTCGGCCTCGCCGCCTCTCGCCCGAATCTCATCGCAAAGGTCGGTGAGCAGATCCTCCCTGGTCGCAAGCAGCGATACACCAAACCCGTCAGCCGCCAGACGGCGTGCGATGGCCGCGCCGATCCCGCGGCTCGCCCCCGTGACAACCGCCCAGCGTTGCCCGTTCTGCACAGTTCCCCTCCCCCCTTGGAAGTATCGAGCCGACACGAGCGTAGCCGTGCCGTCGCGCTGACTCTCAACGGGCCGGCAACGGGTGCCGAGCCCCGTGCAGCCGCGCTCGTCCCACCATGCGCCGGCCCCGCGGGGCTCGGCGACATCACCAACCGGGGACAAGTTGTGAGAAACTTCCGGTTGGCGAATCATCGTAGTGACCGGTGAGCGTAAGAACTGCTATTCTTCGGATGTGGCGGAGGGGGTCGACACGCTGGTCCTCGGGCACCGCGTGCGGCACGAGCGGAGGCGGCGGGGGCTGACGCTCGCCGAACTGGGGGATCTCGTCGGTCGACCCGCGCCGTACCTGTCACAGCTCGAGAACGGCCGGATCGAGCCCCGCCTGACGCTCCTGGGCGAGTTGGCGGCGGCGCTGGGCTGCAGCGTCGGGAGCCTGCTCGAGCCCGAGCCGCCCAGCCGGCGGGCCGACCTGGAGGTCCGTCTCGCCCGCATGCAGCAGACCGAGGCCTACCGCGAGCTGCAACTGCCCGAGTTGAAAGCAACCGCCCGGCTGCCCGACGCCGCCCTCGAGCACCTCGCGGCACTGCACGATGCCTGGTGCGCCAGCGCGGCAGCCGCCGGCTCGACCGCCGGCGGGACCGTCGCCGACCCGGTGCGCCGGGCGAACACCGTCCTGCGGGCGCAGATGCGTGCACGCGACAACTACTACGGCGAGATCGAGGATGCCGCCGCCGAGGCCTTGCGGGCGGTGTCCTACCCCGGAGCCGGCCCGATCTCCGAGCGGATCCTGCTGGACCTCGCGGCGCACTTCGGCTACCGGATCGACCGTGTCCGCGACATCCCGCGCTCCACCAGGTCGGTTACCGACCTCCGGAACCGGGTCATCTACATCCCCCAGCGCGACGAATTACCCACGCGGGCCGCCCGGTCGGTGGTGCTGTCCACGCTCGGGCACTTCGCCCTCGACCACTCGGACCCGGTGACCATCGAGGACTACCTGCGCCAGCGAGTGGAGTCCAACTACTTCGCCGGTGCCGTGCTGGCGCCGGAGAGCCCGGCCGTCTCGCTGCTGCAGGAGGCGGCTGCAGCGAGCGACGTCGCCGTGCAGGATCTGAAGGACGTCTTCTACGTGTCCTACGAGATGGCCGCCCACCGGCTGACGAACCTGGCGACACGCCACCTCGGCATTCCGATGCACTTCCTCCGGGCTGACGAGGAAGGGCTCATCTCCAAGGCGTACGAGAACGACAACGTTCCCTTCCCGACCGCGGTCGACGGCAGCCTGGAGGGTGTCCGCGTTCCGTCGTCGTGGGCGCCCCGCCAGGTGTTCCACTCCGCCGACACCTACGACACGCACGCTCAGTACACCGACACGCCCGTCGGCGCGTACTTCTGCGTGACCCAGGTCGACACGACTCGAGACCACGGCCACACGGTGACCGTCGGGACAACCGAAGCGCACGCCCGCCGGTTCCGAGCCAGCGAAACCACCCGGCGCTTCAGTTCGGCCGCCGGGTCGGGAGATCCGAGCCCGGCAGCAGACACCGCTGTCCAGCCGACCGGACAGGTTTGGGCCTCAGCGCGCGACCGCGCCTTCGTGCTGGGCTCCCAGGCATTGCCCGACGGTGCCCTGGCTCCCTCTCCCGGGGTGTCCATGAGCGAGGTCCATGCCTTCCTGGAGCGCCACGGCGACGCCGGCGCGGAGGCGCCGATCTCCTAGCGGGCCTCGCCCGCCCCGACAGGTGCCGGGGCGGGTACACCTAGAGGTCGAACTCGTCGGTCAGCGGCGAGTCCACGATCATCACGTCGCGCAGGAACACCGGCGGCCGGGTGGCGTCGAAGACCTTGATCCGCACCGCACTCGTGGGACGCCGGTTCTCCGGTGTTCCGTAGACGTAGTTCTCCGCGGCGAGGCCGTCGAGATCCACCTCGCCGAGCTGTGCCAGGGCGTTTTGGATGCCCTCACGGCTGAAGTCGCCCAGTTCGGCGGCCTTCTCCAGCAGGGCGTGCACGGCGATCTGCAGGAAGTAGCCCGACAGCACGAACGTGCTGATGCTGCCGCTGCCGTAGCGCTCGAACCGCTCGTGGAACTTGGCGATGCCGGGAACCGACAGGTCGGTGAGTTCGGGGGTGTCGAGTGCGACGTAGAACTTGGCGTACAGGTCCGGAGTGCCGGCGGCGAAGAGGTTGAGGTACGTGGGCAGCAGGCCCAGCCAGACCGGGTCGAGTCCCTGGCTGCTGGCCTCCGCGAGGATGGCGTGCTGCTCGGTGGGGACGGTGATGGCGAAGATCACCGTGCAGCCGGCGTCGGCGAAGGCCGTGACCTGCGCCGTGAACGCCCGGTCGCCCCTGTTGATGGTCTGGGTCTCGGCCAGAGCGAACCCCAGGCGGTCGGCGGCGAACTCCACGCCCCGAAGGGAGTCCTTGCCGTACTTGTCGTTGACGTAGACAGCGCAGTACACGTCGGACGGGCTGGCCAGCCCGGAGAGGTTGACGTACCACTCCGCCAGGTTGATGGCCTCGTACTCGTAGGCGGCCGCGCTGGGCATCAGGAGCGGTTCCCGCGCCCAGGCACCCGCCAGGGAGCCCGGCACGGCCACGACGCCGTCCTCGTTGAGGAACTCCAGCAGCGCTTGGACCGGCGGCGTGGACAGCACCTCGGCGAACAGCACCACGTCGTCCTTGAGCCGCTGGTACTCCTGCACCGTCTGGCCCTCGGAGTCCTTGGTGTCGCCCACCGCCAACTCCACCCGGTACCGGCCGCCGACGCCGCCCAACTCGTCGTTGACCCAGTCCCAATAGAGCTGCGAGCCGGCCAGCAGGGGCCCGCCGATGATGGCCAGCGGCCCCGACTGATCGACCAGGTATCCCAACGTGAGGGTGGTGCCGTCGAAGCCCGCCGTGGGCTGCGGCTCCGGGGGTGGCGCGGGGGGCGGCGCCGGCGCGGGCTCGGGAGGCGGCGCGGGCGCCGCGTCGTCACCCGCCGCGGGTGGAGGCGGCGGCGCGGGGTCATCACCGGCCGGCGCAGGCGGCGGCTCCGGAGGCGGCG
>LXNJ01000477.1_pt1 | contig 28306 bp, 26 predicted proteins | sample 809081 | NCBI WGS metagenome assembly LXNJ01 (sample SAMN04870510, study PRJNA318959) | sponge metagenome | biome: sponge; feature: marine sponge reef; material: water | host: Petrosia ficiformis | place: Greece: Milos, Mediterranean Sea | collected 2013-05-29 | depth 5-7 m | reverse complement strand
GCCATTCGTGCAGGTCGGAACTTACCCGACAAGGAATTTCGCTACCTTAGGACCGTTATAGTTACGGCCGCCGTTTACCGGGGCTTCGGTTCAGAGCTTCGCGCCGAAGCGCTAACCCATCCCCTTAACCTTCCGGCACCGGGCAGGCGTCAGACCCTATACATCGCCTTGCGGCTTCGCAGAGTCCTGTGTTTTTAGTAAACAGTCGCCTGGGGCATTTCACTGCAACCCCTTTCAGCTCCACGGGCAAGCCGCTTCACCTACTTGGGGCACACCTTCTCCCTAGGTTACGGTGTTAATGTGCCGAGTTCCTTAGCGAGTGTTCTCTCAAGCGCCTTAGTATTCTCTACCCACCCACGTGTGTCCGTTTACGGTACGGTCTGCGCGGACCTATCACCTAGAGGTTTTTCCAGGCAGCATGGGATCAATCACTTTGCGGAGCAAGCTCCTCGTCATCACACCTCAGCGTTAAGAGGGCCCGGATTTGCCTAAGCCCTCCGCCTACATGCTTAAACCACCATCCATCAGGTGGCTGATCTACCCTTCTGCGTCACCCCATTGGCAGTCCCGTGCAGGTACGGGAATGTTTGCCCGTTTCCCATCGGCTACGCCTTTCGGCCTCGCCTTAGGGGCCGACTGACCCTGAGCGGATTAGCCTTCCTCAGGAACCCTTGGGTTTTCGGCGAACAGGTCTCTCACCTGTTTTCTCGCTACTCGTGCCTAGATACTCACTTCTGCGTCGTCCACCGGTCGTCGTCCGTCCGGCTTCAACCTAGCGCAGAACGCTCCCCTACCACTGACCGGTTCCGAAGAACCAATCAGTCCGCAGCTTCGGTGGTGTGCTTGAGCCCCGTTACATTTTCGGCGCAGGACCATTCGACCAGTGAGCTGTTACGCTTTCTTTAAAGGATGGCTGCCTCTAAGCCAACCTCCTGGCTGTTTTGACGTTCCCACAACCTTTCCCACTTAGCACACACTTCGGGACCTTAGCTGGCGGTCTGGGTTGTTTCCCTCTCGACCGCGGATCTTATCACCCGCGGACTCACTCCCGTACAAGACATCCCGGCCTTCGGAGTTTGGTTGGGTTTGGTAACCTGGTGGGGCCCCTAGTCCATCCAGTGCTCTACGACCGAGAGCATACATACGAGGCTGTACCTAAATACATTTCGGGGAGAACCAGCTATTTCCGGGTTTGTTTGGCCTTTCACCCCTAGCCACGGCTCATCCAAGCAGTTTTCAACCTACACTGGTTCGGGCCTCCACTGGTTGTTACACCAGCTTTACCCTGGCCATGGCTAGCTCACCCGGCTTCGGGTCTACTCCCAGCGACTCGAACGCCCTATTCAGACTCGCTTTCGCTGCGGCTACACCTCTCGGCTTAACCTTGCCACTGAGAGTAACTCCTAGGCTCATTATGCAAAAGGCACGCGGTCACACGGCCAGGAGGCGAACCTCCCGACATCGTGCTCCCACCGCTTGTAGGCATACGGTTTCAGGTTCTATTTCACTCCCCTAACAGGGGTACTTTTCACCTTTCCCTCACGGTACTGGTACGCTATCGGTCGCTAGAGAGTATTTAGCCTTGGAGGGTGGGCCCCCCGGATTCCGACAAGGTTCCACGTGTCCCGTCGTACTTGGGAGTGTTGTCCAGGAAGAACACGGCATTTCGCTTACAGGACTATCACCTTCTATGGTGAGCCTTTCCAGAACTCTTCTGCTATACCGTGTTTTTATGACTTCCCGGGCCAGGCCCCGACAACATCCCGCAACCCCGGAGCATATCGCTATGCTTCCGGTTTAGGCTGTTCCGCTTTCGCTCGCCGCTACTAGCGGAATCTCGGTTGATTTCTTCTCCTCCAGGTACTTAGATGTTTCAGTTCCCTGGGTTAGCCTCCACCGCCTATGTATTCAGCGGAGGATTCTGGGAAATTACTCCCAGAGGGTTTCCCCATTCGGAGATCCCCGGATCAAAGCCTGCTAGCGGCTCCCCGAGGCTTATCGCAGCTAACCACGTCCTTCATCGCCTTCTAGCGCCAAGGCATCCACCGTACGCCCTTAGTAGCTTGACCGAACTTGAGATTTCATGTCCTCAGTCAATACTGAGAGCCTTCAATGATTATGCCAATTCACGTGATTCGATTGTCAAAGAGCAAAAGGCGGAAGAAACTCCCGCCCGAATTGCTGAAGAATTCAAAATTATCGTCCACAGCCGCCACCGGTTTTGATGGTGGAGATGAGCGGGCTCGAACCGCCGACCTCCTGGTTGCAAACCAGGCGCTCTCCCGACTGAGCTACATCCCCATCTTGTATTCCGATTCAGGGACCGGCCCGCGACGATGAGCCTGCGCGGTTCCACTCAACGGTCCATCCACGCCATCGCTCTCCGGCGTTTCATGTGATGCGCCTCGCCCCCATCCGTTCCGATATGGTGGGCCTACCTGGATTTGAACCAGGGACCTCGCGCTTATCAGGCGCGCGCTCTGACCAACTGAGCTATAGGCCCGCGACCTCACCCGTGCGGCTGAAATGCAACTACCGCGCCGGGCCTCACCCAGGCATTCAGCCGAAATCCAAATCATCGGAATTCGGGACATTCCGCATACCCGCTGTGGCGTTATTTTTTCAAGAACAGGATATGGACGGCCCGAGACGGGCCATCGACCTTGAAGCGCCGATTCGTTTTGCAATCATCCTGCCATACGCCAAAGGCGCAAGGCGGCGTCGCACGATCCTCAGGCAAGAGAACGGTTCGTTCTCACCGGATGATGAAAACGCCCTCTCTCCCCTCCCGTGCTTTTTGAAAACGAATCTTTCAGCACTCCTTAGAAAGGAGGTGATCCAGCCGCAGGTTCCCCTACGGCTACCTTGTTACGACTTCACCCCAATCACCGGCCATACCGTCGGCGTCTGCCTCCCAAGGGTTGGCTCAACGACTTCTGGTACCGTCGACTCTCGTGGTGTGACGGGCGGTGTGTACAAGGCCCGGGAACGTATTCACCGCGGCATGCTGATCCGCGATTACTAGCGATTCCGGCTTCACAGAGTCGAGTTGCAGACTCCGATCCGAACTGAGGCGCACTTTTTGGGATTGGCTCCCTCTCGCGAGTTCGCAGCCCTTTGTATGCGCCATTGTAGCACGTGTGTAGCCCTGGACGTAGGGGCCATGAGGACTTGACGTCATCCCCACCTTCCTCCGGTTTATCACCGACAGTCCCCTTAGAGTTCCCGGCCGAACCGCTGGCAACTAAGGGCAGGGGTTGCGCTCGTTGCGGGACTTAACCCAACATCTCACGACACGAGCTGACGACAGCCATGCAGCACCTTTGCAAGGACCCCGAAGGGAGACTATGTTTCCATAGCTGTCCCAAGCAATTTAAACCCAGGTAAGGTTCTTCGCGTTGCGTCGAATTAAACCACATGCTCCACCGCTTGTGCGGGCCCCCGTCAATTCCTTTGAGTTTTAGCCTTGCGGCCGTACTCCCCAGGCGGGGCACTTAATGCGTTAGCTCCGGCACAGAAGGGGTCAACGCCTCCCGCACCTAGTGCCCATCGTTTACGGCTAGGACTACCGGGGTATCTAATCCCGTTCGCTCCCCTAGCTTTCGCGCCTCAGCGTCAGTATTGGTCCAGAGAGCCGCCTTCGCCACAGGTGTTCTTCCTGATATCTACGCATTTCACCGCTACACCAGGAATTCCGCTCTCCTCTACCACACTCAAGAACGGCAGTATCGAATGCACTTCCCGAGTTGAGCCCGGGGCTTTCACATCCGACTGACCATCCCGCCTACACGCCCTTTACGCCCAGTGATTCCGAGCAACGCTTGCTCCCTCCGTCTTACCGCGGCTGCTGGCACGGAGTTAGCCGGAGCTTCCTCTGGAAGTACCGTCAAACAGAGCAGGTATTAGCTACCCTGCCGTTCGTCCTTCCTGACAGGAGTTTACAACCCAAGGGCCTTCATCCTCCACGCGGCGTCGCTGCGTCAGGGTTTCCCCCATTGCGCAAAATTCCCCACTGCTGCCTCCCGTAGGAGTCTGGGCCGTATCTCAGTCCCAGTGTGGCCGATCACCCTCTCAGGTCGGCTATCCATCGCAGCCTTGGTGAGCCGTTACCCCACCAACAAGCTAATGGACCGCGAGCCCATCTTTGGACGATAGCTTTCATGAAGAGGCCATCTTTTACCTCTGAGCCATTCGACTCTGTGGTCTTAGCCGGTATTAGCCCCCCTTTCGAGGGGTTATCCCGAATCCAAAGGCAGGTTGCTCACGTGTTACTCACCCGTTCGCCACTCTACTTGCCCGAAGGCTTTCTCGTACGACTTGCATGTGTTAGGCACGCCGCCAGCGTTCGCTCTGAGCCAGGATCAAACTCTCCAATTGATATATCTTGTTCCAAAGAGATATAAATACCTCACCGGTTTCCCGGCAGGCTTCCCATCCCTTTGGGTTCAATCGGGAATTGTACTACTGAGCCCGTTCAGGTCCGTCACATATCCTATTCTTTTTTCAAAGATCATATCTTCTTGAATCAAGAAGGAAAAATCAGAGTACCAACGGATGACGACTCGTGTCAACCGGGAAATGCCTGAAAATGCGCGAAAAAACCATCGGGAAAGCCTTCTCCCCCTTGGCGGAAGCTACCGACTTCTCGCCGCCGCCCGCGCATATCGAATGTCTTTTCCTTGGTCTTCAAGGCTGGCGAAATATAGTGGTTTCAAATCGCTTTGTCAAAGAAAAAACCTGATTTTTTTCGCTTTTTTCAATAAAGCCGAAAATTTCCGTATGTATTTGATTCTATTGGCTTATTCTTCGGGTCAAATATTGAGAAGAAGCGGAATGACAACGGGCGGCGAAATTTTTTCTAAACGACTCCGCCTTGTTCCACGAATGCCTCGGTGGTTGGTGTTTCCAAAGGCGCGGGCGCGGCGCCGTCTTCATCAACCACCTCCTGGCGCCTCGGCGTCACATCTCCATTCTCGAGCGAGAGCACGATGTTGCAACACCACTCCTCGCTGATCTCGGGATGGTCCATCCGGAAATGTCCGCCCCGGCTCTCCTTGCGCGCGAGAGCCGCCACGGCGAGCATGCGCGCCACGCCGATCAGGTTGTGGGTCTCCTGAATCCGCCTCATACAGTCGAAGCGCTTGCGTGGAATATCGCCGGCCACGGCGGCTCGTTCGTTCTCCGCTTCCAGCTCATCGAGCCGCGCAAGCGCTCCCATGAGCCTTGTCTCCTCGCGAATCTGCCCGATTCCCTCGACCCCCACGCGCTGCACGTCGAGGCGCAAGCGCTTGTCGTCCGGCCCGCTCGCGTTCGATTCGCGCGCGCGCAGCTTCTCCAGCCCTTCCTGCCAGCCGCCGCTCCCGGGGTCGGGCTTTTCGAGCCTTGCTCCCTCGCAAGACGCGCCGATGCCCGAGCGCAGCCCGAAGACGTAGCTATCCGCCAGGGCCGCGCCGCCGGTGCGGTTCGCCCCGTGGATGCCGCCGGCGGCCTCGCCTCCCGCGTAGAAGCCGGGTAGATTCGTGCGGCCCCATTCATCTATGCGGATGCCGCCCAGGTAGGTGTGCGGGCCGCTCGACACCTCGATGGGAGAGTCCGCCATGTCCACGCCCTGTGTCTTGAAAACGCGGATGATATCCGCCGTGGCGCCGTCGTTCACCTCCTCGATCACGTGGCGCGCGTCGAGGTAAATGCCGTGGTTCTCCGTACCGCGCCCCTCGAAAATTTCCATGCCCACGCCCCGGTTCACCACGGCGCGCGTGGCGCGCTCGCCGCGCTCGGGGTCGTAGTTCCACATGAAGCGCTGGCCGTCTTTGTTGTAGAGATAAGCGCCCGCGTTGATGAATCCGCTCGTGTGGGGCGGGTAGCCCCTGATCTTGAGCGGCGCGGCCGCCAGGAGCTGATAGTCGATGAACTCCATGTCGATGAGTTCGGCGCCTGCGCGCAGGGCCATGGTGTAGCCGTCCCCCGAGATGTAGGGCGGCGAATCGTTCACCTCGTGCAGTTGCGGGGCGCCGCCCGTGGCCATGATGGTCGAGCGCGCGTGGACCACGATGGGCACGCCCTCACGGTACAGGAACCCCCACGCCCCGACGACGCGGTCGCCCTCTTTCATCAGGTCCACGAAAATGGCGTGCTGGATCGTCTCCACACCCCACTCCCGCATCTTTTTCGCCAGAGACTGCATGAGCGGCTTGCCCATCAGCTTTCCGCAGTGAAGGAGGCGCGGGAAGCGATGCGAGGCGCTATTTTTCTGATGGTATTTGCCGTCTTCCATCCTGATGAGGCCCAGACCCCAGGCGTCTAGTTCGACCGTCCTGTCGATGGCCTCCTCGCTCATGATCCGCATCAGCCGGTGGTTGCAGATCCCGTAACTCGCCTCGATGGAATCCTCATACAGGAATTCAGGCTTGTCGGTGGGTTCGGAATGGCCTATCGCCGCGGTATAGCCACCGCGCGCCATGGATGAACTGCCGGAGGGAAACGTGGCCTTCGTGATGAGGATGGGCTTGACGCCCGAGCGGACGCAGCCCACCGCCGCCATCATGCCGGCGACGCCGCCGCCGATGATGAGCACGTCCGTCTCGATTTTTCTGACTTCGGAAAATGGACTCAAGGCCAACCTCTGCTGCGTCTTACCCGAGAAAAGCTACCAACGATTCTGCGGTGCAGCCAAAGGGCGAGGCGCGCGTGATTCAGTGCACTCCCTTATTGTTTCGCCAGGAACGCTGAGATGTGCTCCGTCACCGCATCGGTGTCCTCGATCGCCATCAGGTGCCCCACGCCCGGGACCACCATCTTCTCCGCACCCTCAATCTTCGTGGCCAACTCTTCCGCACAGGCGTGGAAGCCGGACAAATCCTTCTCACCCACCATGAGGAGCGTGGGCGCCGTGATCTTGCCGACGATGTTCGCAAGCGAGGCGTCCTGCGGGGGATTCTGGTCGAGCCAATGCGCGCCCGTGTAGGTGAGGAGCATATCCTCCGCCCAGTCGGCGGCGTCCTCGTTGTCCCGCACGGAGGCGAAGATGGGCAGATCCGCCCAGTAATCCTTCGCCGCCCGCAGGCCTTCGGCTCTCAGTGTGGCCATGGTCTGGAGCCTCTGGTCGGCGAAGTCGGGCATCAGGCGGGGATAGTCGTAACCCGCTCCCATCGCGATGACCGACGCCGCCTTGTCCGGATGCGCCGCGGCGAAACCGAGCGCGATTCCGGCGCCACGGCTCAAACCCACGAGGTGGGCCTTCGGGATGCGGGCATGTTCGAGCAAATCGGCCAGGTCCGCGATCTCGATGTCGCGACCGTATCCCGTGGGGGGTTTTTCCGATCGCCCATGCCCTCTCAGGTCATACGTCATAACCCGGTGCGTGCCCCTGAGCGCGAGTTTCTGGCGCTCCCACATCGAGCGATTCAGCCCGTGCCCGTGTATGAAGACGATAGGAGGGGTCGGGGTGTTCATGCCATTGTCGTCGTAGGAAATCTGGACTCCGTTGCATACTGCTTGCGCCACAGGAATTGCCTCCAGCGGGATGTTGATCATCCAAACCCCTCCGCCCGGCTCCTCATCGAGCCGTCCCGCACTGGCGGTCGGGTTGGGTTGGAAAAACTGTGTATACAATGATTCGCATCGATTCGCAAAGCGCCGATGGGTCCTCAACGCGCGGCGGCGCACATCCTCTGATGCGCCCGAAGACTCCCGCTCAACGCCGGGGGGTGCCAATTTCTCGACACGCTTCAAAAAGGAAGTCTTTTGGGCCAGAATGCGGAGCGTCCAATTCGGCGATGTCCGGGAAAAGAATTTTTGGGCAAACTCTCCCCCGGCGCGCCTGAAAGAAGAACCGCCATGAAACTCACCTACGAGCACGCGCACATCCTCCATTCGGACCACGACGAGGCGGTGCGCTTTTACCGCGAGATACTGGGCGCGCGCGTCGTCGACACGCGCGAGCGCAAAGGAGCGCCCCAGACCAAACTCATGGTCGGGGGCGGGATGCTCATCGTACGGGGCATCTCCATCATCGAAGAAGACGACATGCCGCACCTCGAATACCTCTACTTCGAGGGGCCCGACGGCGTGGTGATCGAACTCATGGAAACGAAGGCGCCGCTTGGAGTATCGCCCCCGGAACAAGACGAGGAGTCATAAGACGATGGAAAAAGCGCGTACGCTGATGGAGATGACGAATCCCGAGGCCGAGAAGATTTTAGGGGAAACCGCCCTCGCCATCATTCCCCTGGGCAGCGTGGAGCAGCACGGTTCCCACCTGCCGATGGGGACGGACTATTATGCGGCGGAGTCTTTCGCGAGGCGGGTCACTGCCATCACCGGCGGACTTTTGGTGGATTTCTGCCCTTTCGGCGTCACCCCCCTGCACATGGGTTTCGGCGGCACGGTGTCGCTGCGCTCCGAGACCATGATCCGCCTGATGCGAGACGTCGTCGCCAGCCTCCACCGCCACGGGGCGCGAAAAGTCGTGTTCCTGAACTGGCACGAGCGCAACCTGCCGGCGATGGAGATCGCCGCCGAAGACGCCCAGAACGCGCACGAGGGTTTGAGAATCCTCATCGTTCACGCGCACTTCATCGCCAAGAACCTCTTTGGCCGGAAGGTGGGCTTGACCCACGGCGGGGAACTCGAAGTCCTGCCCGTGCTCGCCGACAGGCCCGAACTCGCGCATCTGGAACTCGCCACGGACGCATCCCCCATGGACCACGGGGCAAAGAGCGACGCGGCCCGGCGCGACCCGGCGGTCTACTACATCCCGAAGGACGTGCGCGATATGTACGAATCGGGCTGGTACGGCGTGATAGAGGACACCTCCCCCGAGCGCGTGGCCGAAGTGATGACCGGCGTCTCCCAGGAGGCGGCCCGCCGCATCAAGGCGTATTTCGGGTTGAATTGACGCCAGATGGCTTTGGGTTCACTTCTCATTCACTCAATGACAAGCGCCCGCCAACCGGCGGGCGCTCTCATCGTTCCGGGTATCCCTACCTTGTAGTCATGCCTTACGAATCAAGAACCAAGTATCCGGCAATTCCCCGGCTTTATTGCGCTCCCTTCGCTATGCGCGCGTCGTCCTCGTCAGGCATGAGAACGAACTCGGGATAGGCCTCGAGCCCCAGTTCCGCCGTGTCCTGGCCGAGGTCCTCCGCGGCGGCCGACACCCGCAGGCCCATCGTCTTCTCCAGAATCATCCAGACGGCGTACGAGACCACGAACACGAAGGCGCCTATCGCCACGATGCCCACGATCTGCGCGAAAAGGCTCCCGCCTCCCGCGATGCAGACCGCGAGCGTCCCCCAGACGCCGGCGAACAAGTGGGCGGGAATCGCGCCAACAACGTCGTCTATTTTCCAGTTCTCCAATATCTTCAAGCCGAACGCGCACGCCAGGCCGCCGATGGCGCCGATGATGACCGCCCAATGATATTCGACGATGTTCGGCCCCGCCGTGATGGCGACGAGGCCGCCGATGGCGCCGTTCAGCACGGCCAGCAGGTCCACGCGCCCGAAAATGGACTTCGCGGTGAACAGGACGGCGACGCAACCCGCCGCCGCCGCGAGATTGGTGCTGACGAACACGTTGCTCATCGTCACCGCATCGACCGAGCCCTTGACCACGAGCATCGAGCCGCCGTTGAACCCGAACCAGCCGAACCACAGGATGAAGACCCCCAGGGTGACCAGCGGGACGTTCGAGGGCGGCGTCGACTTGACGCTGCCGTCTTCGCGGAACTTGCCGCGCCGCGCGCCCACCACGATCACGCCCGCAAGCGCCGCCCATCCACCGGTCGAGTGCACGATGGTGGAGCCAGCGAAGTCGCTGAAGCCCAGCTCGGTGAGCCAGCCCCCGCCCCACGTCCATGCGCCCACGAGCGGGTAGATGACGCCGGTCAGAACGGCGATGAAGACGAAGAACGGCCACAGCTTCACGCGCTCGGCGAGGGCGCCGGAGACGATGGAGGCGGTGGTCGCCACGAACGTCATCTGGAAGAACCAGAAAGATATGCTGGCGTAGTCGGTCCCGAGCACGGCCTTCGTGGCCTTCTCGCTCCCGGCCAGGATGGCGAATTCATCCGCCGAGGGCCTGAACAGGAGTTTGACCGCGCCGATCCAGCCTCCGACGTCCACGAACATCAGGTTGTAGCCGATGATGTAGAACATGAGCCCCGCGATGCCGTAGAGACCGATGTTCTTGAGACAAATCACCGAGGCGTTCTTGGTGCGCACCGAACCCGATTCGAGCATCGTGAAGCCCGCGCACATCCACATGATGAGCACACCGCAGATCAGCAAAAAGAAGGTGTTGAATATGTATTTGTCATTTGCGACCTGGGTCTCGACGGGTACGGCCGCCTCCGCTCCGCTCGTAGTGAAGACAAAAACGACGAAGGCGAGAAACACTCCCCACACGGCGGGCCATGGAAGAGAAGAACGATGGTCGTGTTTCATGGGTTCGCTCCCGTTTGATTAGAATCCGGCTGAAATTCGCTTGTTTTTCGAAGGCATTTCCTATGGCGTCGGGGCGGAAGGGCCGAAACGGAGTCGGGCGGAACTCGACGCGTGAGGTGGTGATCGGTTCGAGGCGGAATATGGGTCCACATACGCGCCTCCTCGTTTGGCCGACAATATGTGCCGCAATTGTATTGAAAACATATTAGAGCATGGGAGGGGCGCGATACAAGAATTTTTTTTTCACTTAGGCCGAGCGAGAATACGGCTCTAAACTCTGACGCCTGCGATGGAGAAAACCCGCTTACGCCTCCTGTTCAGGCCCGAAAAAAGCGCCCGCCGGATGGCGGGCGCTTTCGATTCGATGGCAAAACTCAGGCGGGCAGAGGCACGTCTTTTCCGTAAATCTGCTCGGACTGCTCCTGCGTCACGGGGTTTCCCTCCGGATCGTGGAGGGGATAGACCTTGAGCGTGCGCATGAAGACCTGAAGACCATAGTGAAGCGCCACCATCGCGCCGATCTCCATGATCTGCGCTTCGGTGAAGTGCTTCTTGCCCTCGTCGTAGAATTCCTTGTCCAGTTTCGCGGCGTCTCTGTACATCAAATAGGAAAACCTGAGCGCCCACTTCTCGGCGTCCGTGAACTGCGGGTCGTTCTCGAAATTTCCGCAGGCGGCCTCGATGCGATCTTCCGTCAGGCCCTCTTTTTTCGCCTGTTCGGAGCGCAGGTTCGCGAAGTAGGTGTCCTGCGCGGTTCTGGCAAGCTGGATGCGGACCATCTCCTTGAGCTTGTGATCCACCCCGCCCATGGCGTGGGAGCGGTGCATGGCGTCGTGCAGGGCGGCGGCGTAGCCGGGCGCATGCGCCATGATGCGCGAGAAAAGCTCATCGGGCGCCCCGGTTTCGGCGGTGCGCCCCATGACGCGCTTCCAGTTCTTCTCTTCAATTCCTTCGGGTTCGAGCGGCTCGATAATCGGCATGTTCTCCTCCTAGCTTCCGGTGGCCTGTTGCGCCTCGCCCTCTTCGATCGCGCGAGCGAGCGGGCCGCTCAGGTGCGAGACGGGGCAATCACCGTAGATGCGCCGCGATTCCTCCTGGCTCACCAGCCTGCCATCGGGAGAGAACATGGGGTAGAAATCGAGTGTCCTGAAAAAGGTGTGGTAGCCCACGTTGAAGCCGATGAAAGAGCCGAGTTCCACGATCTCCTCGTCCGAGTAGTGCTCGCGAAGTCTCGCGTAGAAGGCCTCATCGATCTTCTCGGGTTCTGAATCCATGAGTTCGCTGTATTCCAGGGCCAGCTTTTCGGCCTCGGTGAAAAGTTCGCTCTCGCGCCAGTTGTCGATGCCCTCGTCTATCATCTCCTCGGTCAGGCCAGCCTGCTTCGCCGAAGCAGAACGCACGTTCCCTCAGTAGTTGCAGAAGGCGCGGCGCGACAGCTGAACGCGGATGATTTCTTTCAACTTGTGGTCGATGACGCCGGTGTTGAACACCGTGCCCCAGGCGAGGTACATCGATTTCGCAAGCTCCTCGTTGTGGCCCTGCATGGCGTGAAAGGCGGGGTCGGGCGCGCGGTGCTTGAGCGCCTTGTTGAGGAAAGGGGCCAGCTTCGTCTTCTTCAGATCCTCGATGTCGAGCATGGTGATGTTGGACATATGTATTCTCCTTAAGATGACGTACAGGATGAATTTTCGGTTATCGCCTCAGGCTCCGCTTTCCGCCTGAACGCGGCGCAATGCGGTGTCGAGAACAGAGGCCGCGCGCTCGGCTTCTTCTTCGGTAAAGACCAGCGGCGGACTGATGGTGACGGTGTTCGAGGGCCCCGCCGCGATACCTGCGTTTTTGCCGAAAATCACGCCTTGCTCCTTCGCGTAGGCCAGCACCTTCGCCGTGGCCGCCGTGGAGATGGGCGCACCGTCTTCTTCTATCAACTCCACACCCCAGATGAGGCCCACCCCCCGGACGTCGCCCACGCAGGGGATGTCGGACAGTTTTCCCAAAAGCCCGCCGAGATATGCGCCCACCTTGGCGCCGCGCGCGGGCAATTCCTCGTCCATCATGATCTCGAGGTTCTTGAGCGACGCCGCGCAGGCGACGGGGTGCCCGCCATAGGTGTTTATCTGCAGAAAGCCTGAGTCTCCCTCGGCGTTTAAGGCCTCGAAAATCTCGTTCGTGGTCGCCGTCGCGCCGATGGGCAGATAGGCGCTGCTCAGCCCCTTGGCCATCGTCATGATGTCCGGCTCAACCTCGTACAGATCGGAGGCGAACAGCTCCCCCGTTCGTCCGAAGCCGGTGATGACCTCATCGGCGATGAACAAAACCCCGTGGTTCCGGCACACCTCGCGCATGCGCTTCAGATAATCGGCTGGCGGAGGAATCACCCCGCCGCCGCCGATGACGGGCTCTGCGATGAACGCCGCCACGGTCTCGGGGTCTTCGTAGCGGATGACCTCATCCAACTCGTCCGCGCACCGGCCGGCGAGTTCTTCCTCGGTGTCCGCGTTGCTCCGGTAGAAATAGGGCGCGCTCACGTGAATCACGCCCGGCAGGAGCGGCTCGAACATCGCGCGCCGGAGCGTCTGGCCGGTGAGGCTCGCGCCCCCGATGGTCGCCCCGTGATAACCCTGGTGGCGGGCGATGATCTTGTACCGCCTCCCGCCGTTCAGGCGCCCATAGGCGCGGGCGATCTTGATGGCCGTGTCCACGGCTTCTGAGCCCGAGTTCACGAACCAGACGCGCTCGACTCCTTCGGGCAGCAAGGAGGCGAGTCTTTGGCCAAGTCTGGCCGCGGGGGGATTCACCTGCGTCAGCGGATAGTAGGCCAACTCGAGCATCTGCTCGTACGCCGCCTTGGCCACCTCATCGCGCCCGTAGCCGATGTTCACGCACCAAAGCCCCGCCATGGCGTCGATGTATTCCTTGCCGGAGGCGTCCTGGATGGTCGAACCCCTGGCCTTGACCACGACGTCGAGGGGGTTCTCCTCCATCCCGGAATGGTTCATGAGCGGATGCCAGACGTGCTCCTTGTCCATCGTCCGCAGGGATTCGGCTTCGGCTATGGCTGGGTTCATGGTGGTCCCCTCTCGGGATTCAGCGGTTCAGTATTCACTTCATCGATGCGAAAATCTTAATGCGCAAACGGGTGCGAATCAACCGCCGGGAGAACTAGCCCGGCGTATATTCGGGACTTTCACTCTTGATTCGAAACGCCTGGCGGCCTATCCCCTCGATTTCGCCCTCTATCAGGTCGTCCGGCTGGAGGTATTCCCCCCACGAGGCGGCGTTGCCGGCCGGCGAGCCGGTGCCGATGATGTCGCCCGTCCGCAACGTAGCGATCCCCGATAGGTACGACACCTGCTCGGCGACCCGCCAGACCATATCGCCCGTGGTGGCGTTCTGTCTCAGTTCGCCGTTCACCCAGAGCTTGAGCCTCAAATCGTGGGGGTCCAGGCCCTCTTCGGGCAGCAGGATGTAGGGACCGATGGGAGCGAATCCGTCCGGGGACTTCATGGCGTACCAGTCGATAAACTTGCCCATGTTGAGCGTCGTGCGGTCGCTCATGTCGTTGAACAGGGTGTAGCCGCCCACGTGATCCATGGCCCGTTCCACGGGAATGTTTTTGCCGCCCTGTCCGATGAGCACACCGAGTTCGAGTTCGTAGTCGAGCTTTTCCATCGAGGGATAAACGGACACGTCCTCATACGGGCCGCTCACGCACGTAGAGGGCTTCAGGAAACAGTAGAGCGGGAGTTCCTCCTTGAAATCATCCACTTCGGTGCGCGCCATCTCGGCGGCATGGGCCACATAGTTCCTCGCCATGCAAAACAGCGTGTCCGGAACCACGGGAGGGAGAATCTCGACTTCATCGGGTTCATAGACCACCTGCATTCCGTCGAAGCGAGCCGGGTCTTTCTTGCTCCATTGCGCTTCCAGCGCTTCGAGAGCCTCCTCGGCCAGAGGGCGGTTCAGTTCCAGGTCCTCGATGAACTCCTCGCAGTCATCAGGAATTTCGGCCTCGACACGGTCCATCGTCTCCGCCGCCGATTCTTCATCCAGCGTCAAGGCGTAGGCCAACTTGAGATCGGCGATTTTCTCGCCGAACAAGACGCCGGTGCGCGCCTCGCCCGCCAGGCTGAACGTACAGATTCGCATGAAGATAGGCCTCCAGGTTTCAAATCTGCGACAAGGGGAATCCTACCACAGGGGCATGGGCGACGCCGCACCGCTCGTGAAACAGCGTCCCGAGAAGAGAAGCTACACCCGAAAACCCGAGGCGCACCCTGAAGCGAATTTATTCCGTTCTTCGGTGCCGGTTCAGAAAATCAAGAATCAGCCGCCGCGCCCTCTCGTTGCGCGAGAGGTTGTGCGCCCGGCCCTCGAAGAGGTGAAACTCCATCTTCACGCCCCGCCCTTCGGCCTTGCGCAGGCACGAATCGGCCGCCCTGTTCCGTCGCCACGGGTCGTCTTTGGAATACAGCGCAAACGCAGGCGTCCCGAGAGGCACCCAGACACCTCGCCAGCAGGTAGAACCGGCGATGACGTGGGCGCTGAACTCAGTCCCTTCATAGGCGGCGGCCGCGGCGCCGCCCTGGCTCTGCCCCATGAGAAAGAGATTTTTCTTGTCCGCCCAGTGGATGCGCCGCAATCGATAGACCGCGTGGTGAATCTCCTCCTGGCGCATCCGGCCCACGCGCCCGAAAGGCGCGCCCGTGATCAGACTATGCTCGGAAGGAATGCAGGTCTCGGGCCGGTAGCGGCGGGCGAAGCTGTCGGGCGCGACGACGGCGTACCCCGCCCGCGCCAGAAGCCGCATATAGCGCAAACTCCAGGGGCCGAACCCCGCGCAGCCGTGCATGAATATGACAGTGGGACGTTTTTTCTTGAGGCTCGCGAGTTTTCGCTGAACGAAATCGTCGCTGATCCTGCCTTCGATGGGTTCGCCTCTTACCGGGATCATGACGTAAGCGGCGTCGAAGGTGCGCCTCGCCTCATCAGCCAAGTCGAGCGTCTTGGGGTCGACCCCGCCGGCGCAGCCCGACAAAAGGAAAAAAACCGGCATCAGTAGAAAGATAAAATGTCGCATAGCTGAAAAACCGAAGGCTCCGCTCTTCATAAGCTCCCTCCTAGACCACACCTTCATCCGAGAGTTTCTCGAGTTCTCCATCCGACACGCCGAGCAGGCCGCCGAGGATCTCCGTGTTGTGCTGGCCAACGAGCGGGGCGGGAGCGGCGTAGCCGCCTTCCATATCACTGAATTTGAAGGGGAAACCCGGTGCTTTTGCGCTCTCAAGGGTTCCCAGGGTGGGGTGTTCGAGATCGACTATCATCCCGCGCTCTTGCATGTGGGGCCAGCCGAGAATGTCGTCGATGCTGTTCACCGGCCCGCAGATGACGTCGTGCTCGCGCAACCAGGAGACCGCTTCTTTCGTCTCGCGCCGCTTCGTCCATTCGGTGATGGTGGCGTCGACCTCCGCGACTCTGCTCACGCGCCGGCTCATGTCCTCGTATCTCTCATCGCCAATCAAATCCGCCCGCTCGATGCCGCGCAGAATGTTGTGCCAGTGCGCGTTGGTGCCCGAGGCGATGATGACCCAGCCGTCTTTCGTCTCATACGCGTTGAACGGCGCAAGCCGCATGATGCGATTGCCGATGCGGGGCGGAAGCCCCAGCTGCTCGTAGCAATCCATCGGCTCATCGAATATGAGCGAGAAGATGCAGTCGATCATCGAAATGTCGACCTGCTGGCCCATGCCTGTGCGCTCGCGGTGAAAGAGCGCCGTCATGATGGCGCCGAAGGCGAACGTGCCGCCCACGCTGTCGCCCAGGGCGGAACCCGCCTTGGTGGGCGGACCGTCGGGAAATCCGGTGAGGTTCATGAGGCCCGAGGCCGCCTGGGAGACGGCGTCGTAGCCCTTGAGGCCGGAGTCCGGCCCCGTCTGGCCGTAGCCCGTGATAGAGCAGTAAACCAGCGATGGTTTTCTCGCATGAAGCGTCTCGTAGTCGATCTTGAGCCTTTCCGTGACGCCGACGGAGAAATTCTCCACCAGGATGTCGGAGCGATCGACGAGTCCGTAGAACATATCGAGACCCCGGGGGTCCTTGATGTTCAGGGTAATCGCCTTTTTCGCGCGCGTGCGCTTGAGGTAAGCCATCCCTAAGTCTTCATCCGTCTGGGGATGGTAGGAGACGCCCTTCTCGCCGATGTAGGGAGGGGAATAGGCCACCGGGTCGCCCGTGGCCGGGTTGTCGATACGGATGACCTCGGCCCCCAGCCCCGCCAGAAAAAGCGTGGCTTGGGGGCCTGAGAGAAACTGCGTCAGGTCGAGGACGCGGATGCCTTCCAGTGGCTTCGTCATGAAATGCCGGGCTAGCCTTCGAGCAGAATCTTCACCGCCTGGCGGGCCGCATCACCCGCGCGCGCGGAGATTTCCTCATCAGACAGCGTGCTCAGGGGGTGTTGGATGACCACGGGGTCGAGGTCGTTCATGCCCAAGGCCGCCCTTTGCACGTGGGCTTCGTGCAGGAAGACTTCCGTCACGACCACAGCGGTGGGCACGCCTTTTTCTTCCAGGGAGATCGCATCGTGCATACAGCACGAAGTGCAGGAGCCTCAGTCGCCAATCGCCGTCAGGACGACGTCGTTCTCCTCCGCAATCTGCGCGATCAAATCAGGCGCCGCGTTCTTGGAAAAGCTCTCTTTCTTGTAGTAATGCACCTCGGCGAAGGGGCCTTCCGCCTCCATCAGCGCCGTGGTTTTTTCGAGCAGCCTGCGCCCGTTCCACTTGGTGTTATCCAGGACTCCGAGCTTGAGGCCCTTCAAGTCCCTAACGCGTTTTGCGGTGGGCTGGGCCTCGGCCTCCACTACCCCCCGGGGGTCGTAGACGACCTGGCCAGTGATGACGTCACTCATGGTTTCCTCCTGTTTTCTCTGAAACGCTATAGCAGACAGGTGCCGTCCACGCAGACGGGGCCGCCTTCGAGCGCTCTTCCGTCAATCGCGCGCAGCACCGGATTCGTCATATGGCCCCAGCCGGGAATGAAGGCGGAAAAACGGCCCGCATCCCCGCCCGCCACGAACAGGTGAATGTTCTCGGGACTCGGCACGATGGGGATCCTCTCGTCCGGTTCGCGCCTGTACCACTTGGGGATGTTGCGGTTGTAGACTTTCCCGTAGCGGTGGTTGAACGAGATATCGGCGAACGTATTTTTCGTGTGCATCCAGAGGTAGCTCTTCACGTCGTTCCGCGTCCAGTTTTTGGCGCTGATGGTCGCCCCGTGCTCGGGGCTGATGACGACGGCGCATGAGCCGCTGCTCACCGAATTGTTGTGCGCGATCGTGCTCATCGCCGAGCAGATGCTGTCGAGGATGCCCTCGGGATCATCCGAGATGTGGTTCGTCACGCTGTGGGGGGCCTCGGCCGCGATGGCGAAGACCGTGGAGTCCTCGGGCGCGTAGCCTTGTTCCACGTGATAGGGCGCCCAGGGGCTCGCTTCTTCGTTCTCCGCGATGCAGTAGGTGTATTTCGTGGGGCAGCCCAGCGTGCTCTTGTCCAAATCGCCGGGCCACGCGCCGCCGGCGTTTAAGAGCATCATCCGCACCGCGCGGCCTATCGTCGCGTTCGCGCGGTTGCCCGAGCCGAACACGTTGCAGCCCGCGTTCATGCCTATCTCGCCGCGAACCGGCCCGTTCACCACGATGAGGGGACACGCCATGTGGGTGGTGGCCTGTACACCGTTCAGGTTGAAATGAGGGTCGCAAAGCGCCAGCATCGCCGCGCGGACGACGGGCGCGTATTCCGGCTTGCAGCCCGCCATCACCATGTTGATCGCCAGAACCTCTCTCGTGAGGTTGCCCCAGCGCGGGGGCACGCGGCACTCGATGAGGTCTTTATCGCCGCCCAGGGCCGCGAGGGCGGCGTCTATCTTCTCGGGCGTGGGCGGGACGACGGGAAGCCCATCCGAAAAACCCTGCTCGTAGTAGTACTCAACCAGATCGACTTCATGGTCCACCATTTGCGTCGTCTGCGACATGCCGAATCACTCCTGCTCGTTGTTCCCCAAAAAATTCATCATAAACCGATTTCCGCAAAAGAAAAAGACACGGAGGAGACGCCGAAAACCAAACCCTCGAATATGTGCGCGCACGTACTCCCGAAATTGTGATCCGCTTCAAAATGCTTGCAAATACAGTTGTTTTCTTTATTTCCCGCATATACATTAAGGATATCTCTTAAAGGCATATTGAGGACCCAGAAAGCGTATTCATGCAACATAGAAGGTTCGTCTTTTTTACCAAAACGGGCCATTTCATATGCCTGCTATTGCTTACGACTCTCCCGTTACTGAATTTCAAGAACGGCACAGTATACATTTTACTGGGTGTTATCGCCGGTGCGGCGTTTATTGGAGAAGAATATATCAACTGGATATCCAAAGCGTCATATAAAAGCGCTCTGAATATCCTGCGCGATGCACTATTCAAGAACATGCCTCCCGATGAAATGTTTCACCACCGAGCGACACTTTTCAAAGCGAATCGCAGAGAAACCAAACTGAAATTCTTTTGCCGTTCGGGTACGCAATATCAGAGGAATGTGCAATCTTTTCAGATTAACAACGACAACGAAATGCAGAATGAAGGTATTGCGGGACAGGCCTAGTTCAAGGATACGACGCTCAATTACTCTGACTTGCCTAAAATTTCCTCACAATGGCGCGATGATGACGATACATGCAAAGAATATGCAAAGGTGGGTCATTTGCCTCTGAGTAAAACCAAACGACTGAACGTCAAATCCAGAAGCATCGCCGCCACGCCCATACGGAATTTAGACGGAAAAAGATGGGGTGTTCTCGTCGTGGACAGCAGAAATCCTGATGACTTTTTGGACAATTCCAAGAATAAGGAACTGTTTGAATCTATTGCCGCCACCATTGAAAAATTGCTATAGTCGATTCGGCCGGGAGACGACATTATGACGGAAAAAACCATTATCCTCGATTCAGAAAATTTCCATCATCTTCTTAAAGCGCAAGAAGTAAATAAAAACATTAATGGCGTCAAAGTATCTATTTCACTGTCCGTATTCGATATCCCGAAATCACTTACATCGAATACCGATGAAGAACAAGAAAAAATGAAGCTCACATTCCATTACATCGACAACGAAAAAGCCATAGAGCGGAAGCGCAACGATACGACAAGTATATTCGTTGGCGAGAACAGCGGAAAACTAATGGGGTTCCTGATAAAATACGGGGATAAAAATCCCAAGAAAATCGCCATTGAAATCAACGAAGTAGTTGATAAAGAAATTCCCAACCTCAAACGGGAGAACCAGCGCCTGAATTACGGATTGATAAAAGAACTCGTATCTTCTTCAGAAGTCGAGCCTCTGCTCAAGTGACGTAATCAACGTCTTTTCAGCTTTGCACTTCCAATACGATCACAAGGAAATATCCCGAAGATAAGCCTCACACATCCGGGAAGAGCGTTTCGCCGTCCTTGAGCGCGCTTTCGGCCTGCTCGGGGGTGAGGCCCTTCACGCCCGAGAGGTCGACGCCCCGGATGTCGGTGAGTTCCAGGTCGGCATCGTCGACGAGCGCGTCCGCGAGGTTCGCGCCCGAGAGCTTCGTCCGCTGGAGCGAGGCGCCGCGCAGGTCGGCTCCTGTGAGGTCCGCGCCCGTCAAATCCGCAAACTTGAGAGCGGCCGACATCATGTTCGCACGTGCCATCCGCGCGCCGGTGAGATTCGCCCCCTCGAGGCTGGACTGGAACAGATCGGCCCCTTCGAGATGGGCGCCGGCGAGGTCCGCCCCATCCAGGTTCGCCCATTGCGCGTTGGCGCCCGCGAGACGCGCTTCGCGCAGATCCGCCTTGGTGAGATTCACCATGAAAAGGCTGATCGCCTCGAGATGCGCGCCTGAGAAGTCGGCGCGTTCTCCGCGCGCGCCGGAACTTTGCAGCCATTTGCCGTGGGCCTCGATTTTTTCGGCGAAAAGGGCTTCCTGCCCCGCCTGATCCGGCGCCATGGGCAGGCCGAAGCCGCCACCCGGCGCGGGCGGCCCGCCCACTGATGGAGGGTCATTCTTCTGCATAAACCTGCCGAAAATCTTCTTGAGGATGGCGCACCTCGCTTTCCGAGTATCAAGGCCGTCCGGTTCGATAAGCAATGAGAATGAAACCGGTTTTTTCTTGCCCCAAGATCAAGCCTTTTGTCAAACCGGCGGCGGCTTCAGGCGCTTTCCGGGAGTAGGGAGTATACCCGCCCGTAAAGAGCGAGGCGCGATACCTCATTCCATCGGCAGGGAGGCCAGAAACTCATGGCAGATGCGCGCGAACGCATCGGGCCGCTCGATGAGCGCCACGTGTCCCGTACCCTCCATGATGATGAGCTTCGAACCCGCGATGCGCTCGTGGATTTCCTTCGCGTGGTGGGGGTCGACGATCAGGTCGCGATCCGAACAGGTGACGAGCGTGGGAACTGTTATCCGGTGAAGGCGCTCCAAGGTATCCCCCTCCAGGCAGGCGCGCAGCTGCCCCTCCCAACCGAGGTCGACGCCCGATTGTTCGGTGAGCCACTGCCTTTTCTGTTCCATTACCTCGGCGTTCGCGTCGTAGTATTCGTGGGAGTAAAGGCCCAGGAGGCTCAGTTCCACGAGCGCCTCCCGTTCGCCGCGCGCGGCGAGGCGCATGCGGGCGCGCTGAAAAGAACCCAGCCGCGCGCAGTTTCTCGCCCAGGTGTGGTGGAGCCCCAGGCTGACGACACGCTCGGGGTGGCGAAGCGTGAGTTCGGTGGATATGTGCCCGCCCATCGAAAACCCCATCACGTGGGCGCGCTCCACTCCTGCGGCGTCCAGAACGCCAGCGGCGTCATCGGCCATGTCCGCCAGGGAATATCCAAGAGCGGGCGCCGTGCTCCTGCCCACCCCCCGGTTGTCGAAGACGACGCAGCGGTAATCCGTACTCAACAGGGGCAGTTGCGCCGACCAGAAGGTGTGGTCATGGCCCGTTCCGCTCACCAGCAGAAGGGGAGGCCCCTCGCCTTGAGTCTCATAGAAAATCTCTACGCCTGATTTAAGCGTTACGAACGGCATCGGAAGGTCCTCAAAAAAGCGGGCGGCGCGCGCCCTCACATCCTGGGTTCATCTTCGGGTCCCCAGAAGAACGGGTCGAGCAGCAAGCCCTCCCTCGGAATCTGCGCGACGGGCGTGAGCCCCTGTTTGAGTTTCAGGCGTTGAATGGTCCTCAGATGCACCAACGCCTCCCAGTACATCTGCCGGAGCATGCCAGCCAGGGTGTAGGTGAATTTCGTCTCATCTTCCGCGTCTTGCGATAGACCCTCGTCGTGAAACGTGGAGATGTGCATCCAGAACCGGTAGACCGGAAGGTCCGTATCGCCCATCAGCAACTCGGGCTTGAAAGAGCGGGTGATGGCCAGCGCCTTTAATTCATCCTCACTCTTTCCGTCGGCAGCGCGTTCGGCGAAGGCGATGGCTTCGTCGAACTTGGGCAGCAAATCCTCGAGCCGCCAGAATTTCTCCTCATCCAGCCTGCGGTCATACTGATTGGGAGCCGCCTTGGTGAAATCTATCGGGTCTTCGGGCGGATTCTCCGGCCAGAGCGTCTTGCCCCACATCTTCACCCACCAGAAGAAATAGGCGAGCGCCACGTGGCTTATCTGCCGCCTGATGCTCCAGCGCGACCACTCCTCGGACGGGTCTTCCCAGTCGAGCTGGGTGTCGGTCAGCCCTTCCACTTCCTGGTGATACATCTCGCGCAACGCCTGAAAATCGGGGACTCCCTCGCTCACGCCCATCTCCTCCCGAATGAAAGTTTCCTCATCATGAAACCGCCGAATATCCCGCCACCATCCGATAGTCGCCGAACCGGGCGAGAGGGGCAACGCCCGGGCGCTAGAGGATCCTCAAATCCACACCTGTCATCTGGGGCGGCGGGGAGATGCCCATCAGTCCCAGCAGGGTGGGGGCGACATCGCAAAGCGCGCCACCCGGCCTGAGCGGTCCTTCGAACCCGGGCGCTATGACGATGCAGGGCGTCTCGTTCAGCGTGTGCGCGGTGTGCGGGCAGTCGTTCTCCGCGTCCCACATCGTCTCGCAATTGCCGTGGTCCGCCGTCACCACCGCCGCCCCACCCGCTCGCTCCAGCGTTTCGAGAACGCGCCCGAGACAGGCGTCCACGAAACCGGCGGCCCGGACGGCTGCGCTCTCGACACCCGTGTGTCCCACCATGTCGGGATTGGCGTAGTTCAAAACCATGGCGTCGTCATCTCCCCGCGCGATGGCGTCCAGGACCACCCCCGTCACTTCGTCCGCGCTCATCTCGGGTTTCAAGTCATAGGTGGCCACCTTCGGCGAGGGAACCATGCGCCGCCGCTCGCCGGGGGGAGGCTCCTCCTCGCCGCCGTTAAAGAAATACGTGACGTGGGGATACTTCTCCGTCTCGGCGACTCTGAGACACGTCCGCCCCGCATCGGCCAGGGCGTGGCAGAACAGGCCCCCCATCCTCAGGGGCGGAAACGCGACGGGCAGCCCGAAGCGCTCGTCGTATTCCGTCATGCAGGCGTAATGAACCGAAGGTCTGTTCGAGACGTCGAAGCCATCGAATAGCTCATCCGTGAAGGCGCGGGTGATTTGCCGCACCCTGTCCGCGCGAAAGTTCATACAGATCACGGCGTCGCCATCGTGTATCAACCCCGCCGGACGCCCATCCTCATAGAGCACCACCGGTTCGATGAACTCGTCCGTGACACCTTGCGCATAGGAGGCCTCTATCGCCTCGGCCGCACCTGAGGCGTGGATTCCTTCTCCCGCTACCATGGCGCGGTAGGCGCGCTCGCTTCGCTCCCAACGCCTGTCGCGGTCCATCGCGTAGTAGCGTCCGATGACGGTGGCGAGCTCCGCCCCCGCCTCGCGCCTCAGGCTCTCCGCGTAACGCCCGACGAAATCCAGTCCCGAGCGGGGAGGCGTATCCCTACCATCGGTGAAGGCGTGTGCGAAGATGTGCTCGATTCCGGTTTTTCTCCCCAACCGCGCCAGCGCCACCCCATGGTCCTGAAGGCTGTGCACGCCGCCGTCCGAAACGAGGCCTAAGATGTGCAGGGCGCCGCCTTGCTTCCTGGCTTTTTGAATGCAATCGACGAGCGGGGGAAGTTCAAAAAAATCGCCCGCCTCGATAGAGCGGTCGATGCGGACGATGTCCTGATCCACCACGCGGCCGGCGCCCAGGTTCAGATGTCCCACCTCGGAATTACCCATTTGCCCGTCGGGAAGCCCCACGGCGCGCCCCGAAGTGAGGAGGCGGGTGTGGGGGCGTTGAGCGAGCAGGGCGTCCATGGTCGGAGTATCGGCCAGGGCGACGGCGTTGTGGGCGCGCTCGTCTGATAATCCCCATCCATCCAGAACGATAAGCATAACAGGGCGAGGCAGGTTCAAGGGCTTCACGACCTTTTCGGAAAAACGAAGGTATTATTTCTGATAACTGGAGTCGAAAACGCGGACGAATTGCAGCTTCTTTTTATCCCACCGCCAGAATTCCTCGAACGGGAACCTATCGATTTGAAGCTCGTTTTTCTCTTTCCCGCCTTTGAGATCGAAGACCCGCTCCTCGTATTTCCTCACCCCCTTGAGGATGAGGGTAGCCGGATTGCCCGGCCCGTTGAAGCGGAAACGAACCTTGGCGCTCAGATCTTCGCTTCTCTGGACAGCCTTGGTGCCCGCCTCGTCCAGATACGCCCTCGGCCATCTCAATTCCTCTTGCAAGCGCGCGAACCAGACCAGTTCGAAGCGACGCTTTCTGGTCGGCCTGATGACCCGCACGGCGTCCGAATTGCGGCCACTCGAACTCTCGCGGACGTTGACGATTAGTTCATGCGATCCATCCCCAGTCAGATCGGCAATCTGGTAGCTGATTTCCCGTCCCCGACTCAAGTCGCTGTAGGAAGCGAGCGGTTTTCGGGCGTTCTGGTCGTCATCCATCAGGCAAAAGGTAATGTAGTGATCCCTGGCGTGATCCGACTGGATGACCATGAGGGTTTCGAGGCGCTTGTCCGCGTCCATGTTGAGCGGGATGAAATCCACCGAAAAGGCGTAATTCTTGAGATGATTGGAGGAGAGATACCAGGGCCATTCGTTTTCAGGCAGCGGGCAGTTCGACAGAGCGTTCAGCTGCACGTTGGCGTCTGAGGAGAAAAACTTGCGGACCAGCAGCCAATCCTCCGGCTTCTCCAGCCGTTTGAGATGGGTAACGAGTCGGGAGACGCGTCTTTGCTCTATCGCCACGGGGGTCTCCGGCGCAGCCGCAGACGTATCGCTTCCCCATGCCGTAGCAAGAAGGCACAAAATCAAGGCCATCCCCATGAGGCCTCTCATCGCATGCTCCTTAGCGAGCACCACCATATGTAGCAGCATCAAGTTTCTATCATACTACAAAAACGAAAATAATTACATCAAGGGCGAAGCAGCACCTTGATTATGCCCTTTTCGCGAGCTTTTTCAAACGCTTCGGGCGCGTTTCGCAGGGCGAAACGGCCATGAACCATCGAGGACGTGCGGATTTCGCCCGTCTCGAGCGCCCGGATCGCGGGTTCGAAAGGGCCGCAGCGCGAACCAAGGACCGTGATTTCATCCACCACGACCGAAGATAGATTCAGGCGAGCTTCGGAAGCCACTGTGCTCTTAAGCACCAGAACGCCCCGGGGCTTCGTTTTCGAGGCGGCGAGGGAGAACCCCTCAGCAGAGCCCGTGGCCTCCACCACGACGGGCCATCCCTCACCCTCGGAACAGACGGCCTGCGCCGGTTCGCTCCAGGCGGGAATCTCCAAAGGGGCGAGCAACTCCATTTTGTCCGGGTGACGGCCCAGCAGGCCCACTCTCGCCCCTGCGGCATGCAGCACCTGGGTCTGGAGGAGGCCGAGTCTACCGTCTCCAATCACCAAGACCTCGCGCTCAACGATTTCCGGGAACTGCTCGATCACCTCGAAACAGGCGGCCAGAGGCTCGCAGAAAACAGCCTCCTCATCTTCCACGGCGTCAGGAAGGATGTGCAGATTCCGGCTCGGTAGACATGTGTATTCCGCAAATACCCCGGGGCGGTCGAGAATGCCGAGAACGCTCCTCCCGGGACAATGCCGCTCCATGCCGCGCGCGCACCAGGGGCAATCCCCGCAGCCGCAGTTAATCTCGCCCACCACTCTATGGCCCAGGAGCGGGTGCGCCTCCGGCCCCGCCACCTCGCCCACGAACTCATGGCCCAATACGCCCCGGAAATTCATGTATCCTCGAACCAGTTCCAGGTCGGTGGCGCAAATACCTGCGAGCCTTATCCGGATGAGGGCTTCATCCACAAGCGGCTCAGGGCGCGCTATTTCCTTGAGAGAGGGGCCGTTCTCCTCCAGAACACAGGCAAGCAATGGATGCTCTCTTTTTGCATAAGGGCAGATTGGGGCGGTTCGGGTTTTATCGCGGCGCGGCGGCTCATTCGCGCGATCTGAGAGCTTCTTTCACGCGGCCGACTCCCAGATGTTCGGCGATCACGTCCTCTCGCGCAAGGAGTTCTTCGCTCGTTCCTTCGAAGGCGACGAAACCACGGCTCAACACATAGAAGTAATCGCCCACCTCCAGCGCCAGAGAGAGATTCTGCTCCACAAGCAAAATCGAGAGGCCATGCGTCCGGGTCTTCATGATTCCGTCCCTGATGGAGCGGACGAGGCTGGGGGCAAGTCCCTCGGTCGGCTCATCGAGCAGAACCAGCCGCGGCCGCGCCACCAGGGCGCGCGCGATCACGAGCATCTGTTGCTCGCCGCCGCTCAAGCTGCCCGCCAGTTGCTTCGCGCGCTCCTCAAGGACGGGGAAAAACGCCAGCGCCTCGCCGACGCCGTTTGCATCCGAGCGCAGGCTGGCCTGCGCGGCGACGCGGATGTTCTCCTCCACGCTCAAGGAACCGAAGGGCCGCCTGTCCTCGGGCACGTAGGCGACCCCCATGCGGGCGACCTGGTGGGCCGCCATCGCTTCGATGCGCTGCTCATCGAAGAGAATTTCCCCGGAAGTGGCGGGCACGAGACCCATGATGGTCTTGAGCGTGGTGCTTTTGCCCGCGCCGTTGCGCCCGATGAGGCAGACGATCCGGCCTGTTCCCACCTCCAGATCTACGCCGTGGAGAACGTGGGCGGTCCCGTAATGAACGTGAAGGGAGGAGACTTTGAGCATCAGTCCCCCTCCACTTCGACGGCGCCTAGGTAGGCGTCCTGCACCTGGGGATCCTGGCTGACCTGCTCGGGCGGACCCTGGGCTATCACCCGGCCCTGCGTCATGACGGTGATTTTATCCGAAATCGAGAGAACTACCTCCGTATCGTGCTCGACCAGGAGAACGCTCGTGCGGTCCGCAATCTGCCGCACCAGGCGGGCGATGCGCTCGGTCTCCGTTCTGGACATGCCCGCCGTAGGTTCGTCGAGCAGCAATACTTCCGGGTTGAGCGCAAGTCCTATGGCAACCTCGAGAACCCGCTTGTCCCCGTGCCCCAGTTCCTCGGGCCGCAGATGGGCTTTTTCGATCAATCCGACCACCTCCAGTGCTTCCTCCGCGTCCTCCCTCGCCTCCCGGCAGGCGCTGGCCTTTCGGAATAGGTCGAAATTCAGGCCTTCGCGGGAGCGCGCTGCGAGTTCGACGTTCTCACGCGCGCTCAACTCGCCGAAAACCTGGGTGATTTGAAACGTCCGGACGATTCCCGACTTCACCAGTTTGTGAGACTGCAGATGAGTAACGTCGCTCCCGTTCAACAGCACCTTTCCCGCGTCGGGACGTAGGAATCCGGTGATGCAGTTGAAAAGCGTCGTCTTGCCCGCGCCGTTCGGGCCGATGAGCGAATGCACCTGCCCGGCCTCGATGTCCAGTGACACGTCGTTCACGGCATGTAGAGCGCCGAAGGACTTGTGAAGGCCTTCAACTACGAACGCGCCGGCCATAGTCGTCTCCAGATTTTCTCGGCGACCCCCGCGATTCCCGAAGGCATGAACAAAACAGCGAGCACGAAAGCGAGTCCGAAGGAAAACTGCCACGCCCGGTACAACGTCGTCACCTCATCACGGATGAATATAAATCCGATCGCCCCGATGATCGGGCCGAAAAGCGTACCGATGCCGCCCAGAATCGTGATGGCCAGTATGTTGCCCGACTCGATCCAATAAAGCGTCATCGGGTTCGCACCGGCCTTCAGGAAGACGAAGAGCGTTCCCGCCACGCCGCCCGTCATCCAGGAAAGGATGAGGATCACCAGCTTGTGCCGCCTCACGTCAATGCCGATGGCGGCCGCTCTGTCCTCGTTCGCGCGAATCGCCAGTAGGGTTTTTCCGAATGGAGACTCCACCACCCTCCTGAGGAGAAGATAGCAAACGATGAGCGTGACGGCGGTCAGGAGATAGAACTCCTCGCCGGGCTCCACCTCCCTGCCGAATAGCGTGGGAAGCGGAACGCCGATCAAGCCGTCCAGCCCGCCGGTGAACGAGCGCCACACGACGGATATCTGGAACAAGACCTGGCAGATGCAAAGGGTGAGTATGGCGAAAGCGATCCCCGAGAGGCGCGTCACAACGAGGCCTGTGAAAAACGCGACCGCGGCGGCGGCAAGTATGGCAACGATAGTAGAGAGGAAAAAATCCGCGGATACGTTCATGGCGAAAATCCCCGCGGCGTAGGTCGCGAAGCCGAAACTTGCGGCGTGGCCGAACGAGACGAGCCCCGTGTAGCCCACCAGCAAATCGAGGCTCATCGCCCAGATGCCGAAGATCAACGCCTCGGTGAGCAGGGTGATGAAAAACGGACTGGCGTTCAGGAACGGAACGGCC